>Ga0102590_1003556_pt1 | contig 15169 bp, 12 predicted proteins | sample AraplaMF_Col_mMF_FD_76859 | JGI IMG/M metagenome (GOLD analysis project Ga0102590, IMG submission 76859) | Arabidopsis root microbial communities from the University of North Carolina, USA - plate scrape MF_Col_mMF | ecosystem: Host-associated > Plants > Roots > Endosphere | place: USA...
GACCGCTTCCAGTTCACCGCGCTCGGCGACAGCGTGGTCGGGGCCAATGCCGATGTCGTCACCGATTTCAGCCACGCCCAGGGCGACCGCATCGACCTGGCCGGGATCGACGCCAACATCACGGTCGCCGGCGACCAGGCCTTCAGCTTCATCGGCACTGCCGCCTTCACCCATGTGGCCGGGCAGCTCCACATCTGGCAGGACGCCGGCCGGACCGTCGTCTCCGGCGATGTCAACGGCAACGGCACCGCCGACTTCAACATTGTCCTGACCGGCACCATCGCCCTGGTTGCCGCCGACTTCGTGTTCTAGGGGAAGGGCCGCGCGGCGACGCCGGCGACCACGTCCTCGACGATCTCCTGCAGCTCCGCCGGCGCCGCGCCGTCCCGGGCCTGGATCGAGATGCCCTGCATCACGGCCGCCAAGTGCCGCGCCAGGCGGCGCCCCTCCTCCGCATCGGTGAAGGGCGCCAGCGCCTGCGCGATCCGCTCGCGCATGGCATCGCGCCGGGCGGCGAGGTCGCGGGCCAGGGCGGCGTGGTCGGGGTGGCAGGCGATCATGCCGCTGGAGACCATGCAGCCGCGCTCGCGGTCGGGATGGGTGACGGACCGGACCGCCGTCTCGAGCAGCCGCCGCACCGCCTCTGTCAGCGTTGCTGCGGAGACGACGAGGCCGGCGTCGAGAGGGATGGTGCTGCCCTCGTAGCGGCTCAGCGCCTCCTGATAGAGCCCGGCCTTGCTGCCGAAAGCCGAATACAGGCTCGGCGGTGCGATGCCGATCGCCTTGGTCAGGTCGCCGATCGACACCCCTTCATAGCCGTGCCGCCAGAACAGCCGCATGGCGGTCTCGACCGCCTTGTCGCGGTCGAAGCTCCACGGCCGCCCGCCGCGCGATTTCTCATCTGGTTCCATATCGACCACTAAACAACATCTTGACGGCCGGCGTCAAACCGGTTGATTAGTGATCGATAAACAACATGGATGACGCCGATGAGCCCCTCACGACGCAGCTTTCTGGCCGGTTCGGCCAGCCTCGCGGCCCTGGCCGTTCACGCCAGACTCGGATTGGCGGCGCCGCAGACCCGGGAGACGTTCGCCGTCCGGTCATCGGACGGCACGATGCTGATCGGAGAGGCGCAGGGCGACCCGCAGGCGCCGGAGATCCTGTTCATCCACGGCCTGCGCCAGAGCCGGCTGAGCTGGGACAAGCAGTTCACCAACCCGGTGCTGGCCGGCTTCCGGCTGGTCCGCTTCGACCTGCGCGGCCATGGCGATTCGGACAAGCCGCCTTCCCCCGACGCCTATGCGAATGCCGATTTGTGGGCGGACGACGTCGCCGCTGTGATCGCCGCGGCGAAGCTGCGCCGGCCCGTCCTGGTGGGCTGGTCGCTCGGCGGCTACGTGGCCGGCGCGTATCTGCGGAAATACGGCGACGCGCGGGTGGCGGGATTCAACCTGGTCGATGCCGTCACCAAGCTGTCGCCGGAACTGCTGACGCCGCTGGCGGGCACCTTCGCCCGCACCACCACCTCGCCCGACCTGGCCGAGCGGACGGCGGAGACGGCGCGCTTCCTCGAGGCCTGCTTCCACCAGCCGCCGACGGGCGAGGAGCTGCAGCGCATGCTGGTGGTCAACGGCATGACCGCACGGGCCGTGGGCGAAGGCTTCGTCCGGACCACCACGCCCGATCTCGAACCCGTGTTCCAGGCCTACACCGGCCCGGTCCTGCTGACGCATGGCGTGCACGACCGGCTGGTGCGCCTGGCAATGTCGGAGCGGATCAAGGCGCTGCATCCCGACAGCCGCCTGTCGGTCTATGCCGACAGCGGCCACAGCCCGTTCTATGAGGAGCCGGCCCGGTTCGGCCGCGAGCTCGCCGCCTTCGTCACGGCCTCGGCCGGAGGCTGAGGCCACCCCCAAAAGAAAACAGGCCGCAGCGAACTGCGGCCCGAGTTTAGGGAGGAAACGCCCAAGAAGTGCGTTACGACAGCAGCTCATCACTGCATATCGCACTGCAACATAAGCATGGCTCGACGGACTTCGCAAGCGAAAAGAGATTAAAAATTGGTCACGCCCGATTCTGCCCAAAAATTGCCCGCTTCCGCGCCTGATGCCGATGCGTTGGGCGGCCAAAGCTGCTCGATCAGCGACCACACGGCGCTGTCGTCGGCCGGAGCCGATTCGCGCTGCGGCCGGCGGTCGGGCGTGCGATCGTAGGACGGCGGACCGCCGGCGACTCGAATCGGAGGACGCCCGTCCGCGCAGGAGGAGGCACAGAAGATGCAGCGATGGATCGCCGCCGCGGTGGCGGCATGGGCGCTGGCCGCGGCGCCGGCCGTGGCCGCCGAGAAGGTCATCCTCGACACCGACTTCAGCACCGCCGGGGATGACGGCCAGGTCCTGATCATGGCCGCGCAACTCGACCACCAGGGGGTGATCGACCTGCTGGGCGTCACCGTGGTCACCGGCAACAACTGGCTGAAGCAGGAGGTGGCGGACGCGCTGCGGGCGGTCGAACGTCTGGGCATCGCCGACAAGGTCGGGGTCTATGCCGGCGCCAACCTGCCGCTGGTGCACGACCCGGAGAGCTTCGAGAGCGAGCGCACCCTGTTCGGCTTCGGCGAGAGCTACAAGACCGCCTTCCACCGGCCGCAGCCGGCCGATTCCGACCTGGTGGCGCCGCCGGACGGCTTCGCCAGCAAGACCAAGCTGCGCGACCAGGATGCGGTCGACTTCATCGTCGACACGGTCAAGGCCAACCCGCACGAGGTGTCGCTGCTGGTGATCGGCCCGGCGACCAACATCGCCCTGGCGGTGCGCAAGAACCCGGAGATCGTGCCGCTGATCAAGAAGATCGTCTACATGGCCGGCGCGTTCGACGTCCGCGGCAACACCACCCCGGCCGCCGAGATGAATGTCTGGATCGATCCGGAGGCCACGCGCATCGTCATGCGCGAGCCGATCGACCAGGCCATCATCCCGCTCGACGTCACCGACATCACCCAGCTGACCAAGCCGGATTTCGAGCGGATCATGGCCGGCGGCGGCCCAATCCCGGCGCTGTTCAAGGACACCTGGATGGCGAAGGCCTTCGCCGGGGACCCGAAAGCGACGGTCAACGTCTTCGACACCCTCGCCCTGGCCTATCTGGTCGACCCCGGCTACGCCACCAAGGTCGAGGACCTGTTCGTCGATGTCGATATCGCCTTCGGCCCCGGCTATGGCCGCACCTTCGGCTATTGGCAGGAGCAGCCGACGAAGCTGCTGCACAAGATCAAGGTGGTGAAGCAGTTCGACAACCGCCGCTTCTTCGACCTCTATGTCGACCTGATGACCCGGCCGGTGCCGATCAAGCCGGCGAGCTGATGGAGCCAGGACGATGTCGGAGCCGGACGGCGCCTTCCTCAAGCTTCGGATCGCCCGGCCCGACCTCGTCCGCTGGCTGGACTCGCCGCCCGCCCCGGCGTCGCGCTGGCTCGACTGGCGGAGCATCGGCGGCCAATGGTATTTCGCCGGCGGCCCGGAGGACATCCGCAACGTCTCGGTGATCCAGCTGCTGCGGACCATCGCGGAGTGCGATGCCGCCCTCGGCCGTGCCGCGACGAACCGGCAGGCGCTGCGCGGCGTCCTCGACGCTGCCGAGGCGCCCGAATTCCGGCAGGCGGCCTACGATCCCGGGACCCAGGACTTCGTGGCCGGCACCCTGACCTATTCCGAGAATCTGAACGACTTCATCGTCTTCCTGGCGATCGCCCGCGGCGCGGCGGCCTTCCTGGCGCCGGACGGGCACGGCATCGCCGCGATCCACAACTACCTCTGGGGCGACGAGGACGAGCGGATCACCCAGGCCGCGCTGCGGCTCGGCCCCGGCAATCAGTCGGGCTTCATGGACGAGGCCGAGGGCCTCAGCGCCGGCGGCGCCTTCGAGGCGCTGGCCGAGCAGATGCTTGCCCAAGACCGGTCGCCCGTGGACGAGCTGGACGGGCTGCGCTAGCGCCATGCGCGGGACGCGGCCCGGGCCGGGCCGCGATCCCTCTTGGGAAATCCGAACCGATGGCCCCAAGATGCGCGCCGCAGAGAGGCAGTCCCGAGATCCCGAATGACCCAGATCCTGAAGACCATCACGCCGGTGAACGGCGGCATCTATGTCGAGCGGCCGCTGGCGACGCCGGCCGAGGCGGAGGCGGCGCTGGCCCGCGCCCGGGTGGCCCAGGCCGAGTGGCGGCGCGTGCCGGTGTCGGAGCGGGCCCGCCTCTTGTCCGCCGCGGTCGATGCCTTCGTTGCGTCCGGGCCGGAGATCGCGCGCGAGATCACCTGGCAGATGGGCCGGCCGGTCCGCTACACCCCCGGCGAGGTGCGCGGCTTCGAGGAGCGGGCGCGCTACATGATCGCGGTGGCCGAGGGCGCGCTGGCCGATGTCGATGTCGGGCCGAAGGAGGGCTTCCGCCGCTTCATCCGGCGCGACCCGCTGGGCACCGTTTTCGTCGTCGCGCCCTGGAACTACCCCTATCTGACCGCGGTCAACGCCGTGGTCCCGGCGCTGATGGCCGGCAATGCGGTGATCCTGAAGCATTCGCACCAGACCCCGCTCTGCGCCGAGCGCTTCGCCGAGGCGCTGTCCGGCCTGCCGCCGGGCGTGTTCCAGCACATCCACGCCGACCATGACACCACGGCGAAGATGATCGGCAGCGGCGCGGTCGATTTCGTCGCCTTCACCGGCTCGGTCCCCGGCGGCAAGGCGGTCGAGGAGGCCGCGGCGGGCCGCTTCGTCGGCGTCGGACTGGAGCTCGGCGGCAAGGACCCCGGCTATGTCCGCGCCGATGCCGACCTGAAGCATGCCATCGACACGCTGGTCGACGGCGCCTTCTTCAACTCCGGCCAGTCCTGCTGCGGCATCGAGCGGATCTATGTCCACGCCTCGGTCTATGACGCCTTCGTCGAGGGCGCGGTCGAACTGACCAAGCAGTACGTGCTGGGCGACCCAACCGAGGAGGCGACGACGCTGGGGCCGATGGTCCGGGCCTCGGCCGCCGATTTCGTGCGCGGCCAGACCGCGGAGGCGGTGCGCCAGGGCGCCCGCGCCCTGATCGACGCCAAGGGCTTCACCGCCGACAAGGCCGGCACGCCCTATCTGGCGCCGCAGGTGCTGACCGGCGTCGACCATTCGATGCGGGTGATGACCGAGGAAAGCTTCGGCCCGGTCGTCGGCATCATGAAGGTGGCGTCGGACGAGGAGGCGGTGCGGCTGATGAATGACAGCCCCTACGGCCTGACCGCGTCGGTCTTCACCCGCGACGTCGACGCCGCCATCGCCATCGGCGACCAGGTGGCCACGGGCACCTGGTTCCTGAACCGCTGCGACTACCTGGACCCCGCCCTGGCCTGGACCGGCGTCAAGGACTCCGGCCGCGGCTGCACCCTTTCCAGCCTCGGCTACGACTACCTGACCCGGCCGAAATCCTTCCACCTGCGGCTGCCGGGGTGAGGACGGGCGGTTTGGTTTTTTGGTTCTGTCATTGCCGGGCTTGACCCGGCAATCCAGAAGATGTCGACAGTCTCTGGATGCCCGGGTCAAGCCGGGCATGACAGTGGGAAAAGCGGTCAACGACAGGGCGGATGAAGGCGACGATGCTCAAAGGCAACTGGAACTACCCGACCGCGGTGAAGTTCGGCCCCGGCCGGATCAAGGAACTGCCGGACCTGTGCAAGGCCCATGGCCTGCATCGGCCGCTCCTGGTCACCGATCCCGGCCTGGCGAAGCTGGCGATGATCGCCGATGCCGTCGCCGCCAACGAGGCCGCCGGCATCCCGACCGCCGTGTTCAGCGACGTCAAGCCGAACCCGACCGGCAAGAATGTCGTCGACGGCGTCGCCGTGTACCGGGCGGGCGGCCATGACGGCGTCATCGCCTTCGGCGGCGGCAGCCCGCTGGATGCCGGCAAGGCCATCGCCTTCCATGCCGGCCAGTCGCGCCCGCTGTGGGATTTCGAGGATATCGGCGACTGGTGGACCCGCGCGGACGCCGCGAAGATCGCCCCGGTGATCGCGATCCCGACCACCGCCGGCACGGGGTCGGAAGTTGGGCGCGCCGGCGTCATCACCGACGAGGACGCGCATGTGAAGCGCATCATCTTCCACCCGAAGATGATGCCGGTCGTGGTGATCGCCGATCCGGAGCTGAGCTTCGGCCTGCCGCCGCATGTCACCGCCGCCACCGGCATGGATGCGCTGGCGCATTGCCTGGAGGCGTTCTGCGCCCCTGGCTTCCACCCGATGGCCGACGGCATCGCGCTGGAGGGCATCCGGCTGATCCGGGAATGGCTGCCGGTCGCGGTCAAGGACGGCCGCAACCTGGAGGCGCGCAGCAACATGCTGGTCGCCGCCAGCATGGGCGCCACCGCCTTCCAGAAGGGGCTGGGGTCGATCCACTCTCTCGCCCACCCGCTCGGCGCGCTGTACGACGCCCATCACGGGCTGCTGAACGGCATCCTGATGCCATACTGCATGGTCCACAACCGCGACGCCATCGAGGGCCGGATGGAGCGGCTGGGCCGCTATATCGACCTGTCGAACCCCAGCTTCGACACCGTGCTGATCTGGGTGCTGGATCTGCGCCGCGAGATCGGCATCCCGCACACGCTGAAGGACATCGGCATCGGCGACAACCGGGCCGAGGAGATCGGCCGCATGGCCGAGGCCGACCCCTCGACCGGCAGCAACGCCAAGCCGGTCAAGGCCGACGATTTGCGCGCGGTGTTCGTGGATGCGGTGAACGGGCGGCTGTAAGGCCGCCCTTCCCCACTCTGTCATGCCCGGGCTTGACCCGGGCATCCAGGGCAGCAAGAGCTGCTCTGGGTGGCCTCCAGATTGCCGGGTCAAGCCCGGCAGTGACAGTGTGGAGAGCGCCTCCCCCTCCCTTTCCGGCCCGACACGGCTGCGCCGGATGCCCTTTACTCGTGCGGCATTTTGCATTCCGTCGCATCGGTCGCATTGAAAATTATTAACCCCATCGCAGTGCACAAAAGTCTTACATGTCGGTGAGGCACCGGTGCGGGATGGGCGTCTTCCGGTGCGTTTCGGCTGCAGGAATCAGGCCATGAAGCGCTCGGTTTTGGGGGTCGTCGCGGTCCTCGGCATCGCCATTGCTGCCGTCGCCTGGCAGCGCTTCGGCAACGCGGACGCGATCGAGCGCAGCGGCAAGGCCGCCGAGGTCGGCACCAGCCAGTCCGGCGGCAAGAATGCCGGCCGGTCGATCCCGGTGGTCACCGCCGCGGTCGAGCAGAAACCGGTCGCCACCACCATCTCCGCCATCGGCACGGTCGAGCCGATCGCGACCGTCCTGGTCACCTCCCGCATCGACAGCCAGGTGATGCAGGTGCATGTCGCCGACGGCCAGACCGTCCAGGCCGGCGACCTGCTGTTCACCCTCGACGACAAGCCGCCGAAGGCCGCCGTCGCCCTGGCCCAGGCCAACCTGGCCAAGGACCAGGCCGACCGCGACCAGACTGCGATGGATGTCGAGCGCGACAAGCCGCTGGTCAAGACCGGCGCGGTCTCGCAGCAGGCCTATGACCTGGCGGTCGCCGCCGCCAAGCGGTCGGAGGCCAGCGTCGCCGCGGACCAGGCCAATCTGGACCAGGCCCAGCTGACCCTGTCCTACACCCAGATCAAGGCGCCGATCACCGGCCGGCTCGGCGTCGTGTCGGTGACCGCCGGCAACCTGGTCAAGGCCAACACCACCAACAGCAACGCCACCAGCGGCGCCGTCACCAGCCTGGTCACCATCACCGAGATGACGCCGATCCGGATCGCCTTCACCGTGCCGGAGCGGAACCTGGACGCCATCCGCGCGGCGGTGACCAGCCCGGCCCCGCCGGCGGTCGACGCCTTCGACAGCGACGGCCAGCGCCGCATCGCCAGCGGCAAGCTGAGCTTCATCGACAGCACGGTCGACACCAAATCGGGAACGATCCCGCTGAAAGCGACCTTCGACAACACGGCCTTTGCCCTGTGGCCGGGGCAGTTCGTGCGGGTGGCGCTGCAGCTGGGCACCCAGGACAACGCCATCACCGTGCCGACGGTGGCGCTGCAGGCCGGCCAGGACGGCGCCTTCGTCTTCGTCGCCAGGCCGGACGGCACCGCCGAGATGCGGCCGGTGACGGTGGCGCGGACGGTCGGCGACACCGCCGTGGTCGCCCAGGGCGTGAAGCCGGGCGAGAAGGTGGTGACCGAGGGCCAGCTGCGGCTGATGCAGGGCAGCCGCATCACCGAGAAGGCAGGCACCACGGCCCCGGCGGCGCCGCGCGCGGACGGCGTCGCCTCCGCCGTCAGCCCGACCTGATCCGGGCGTACGGCCATGAACCTCTCGGAGCTCTGCATCCGCCGCCCGGTGATGACGACCCTGCTGACGGTCGCCATGGTCATGGCGGGCCTGTTCGCCTTCGGCCAGCTGCCGATCGCGGCGCTGCCCAACACCGACTTCCCGGTGATCAACGTCTCGGCCAGCTTGCCCGGCGCCAGCCCGGACACGATGGCGAGCTCGGTTGCGACGCCGCTGGAGAAGCAGTTCGAGACCATCGCCGGCATCCAGTCGATGTCGGCGACCTCGGTCCAGGGGTCGACCACCATCACCCTGGAATTCGACCTGAACCGCGACATCGACGCGGCCGCCGCCGACGTCCAGTCCGCCATCACCGCGGTGCAGCGCAAGCTGCCGCCGGAGATGACCTCGCCGCCGAGCTACCGCAAGGTCAACCCGGCCGATGCGCCGATCATGCTGCTGTCGGTCAGCAGCGACACGCTGCCCTTGTCGACCCTGGACGCCTTCGCCGAGCAGGTGATCTCGCCCAGCCTGTCGACCCTGACCGGCGTGGCCCAGGTGTCGATCTATGGCAGCCAGAAATACGCCGTCCGCATCCAGATCGACCCCGACGCGCTGAACCACCGCGGCATCAGCGTCGACGACGTGCAGAAGGCGGTCGCCGCCGCCAATGTCAACACGCCGGTCGGCACCCTGCAGGGCCCGCAGCAGCAGCTGATCCTGCAGGCCGACACGCAGATGTACGATGCCAAGGCCTTCGCCGACCTGATCGTGGCGTCGCCCAACGGCATGCCGGTGCGGCTGGGCGACGTCGCCAAGGTGATCAACTCGGTCGAGAACGACCAGACCGCCAGCTGGTTCGACCAGAACCGGTCGATCGTGCTGGCGGTGCAGCGCCAGCCGGACGCCAACACCGTCGCCATCGTCGATGCGGTGAAGGAGCTGCTGCCGAAGTTCAGCGCCGACATGCCGCCTTCGGTGAAGATCAACGTGCTGAACGACCGGTCGACCTCGATCCGCCAGGCGGTCACCGACGTGCAGTTCACGCTGGGCCTGACCATCGCGCTGGTGGTGATGGTGATCTTCCTGTTCCTGCGCCGCCTGTCGGCCACCATCATCCCGACGGTGACGGTGCCGATCTCGCTGGTCGCCACCATCGCCGGCATGTACCTCTGCGGCTTCTCGATCGACAACATCTCGCTTTTGGGCCTGACCCTGTCGGTCGGCCTGGTGGTCGACGATGCGATCGTGATGCTGGAGAACATCGTCCGCTACATCGAGGACGGCATGAAGCCCTTCGAGGCGGCGCTGAAGGGCAGCCGCGAGATCGGCTTCACCATCCTGTCGATCACCCTGTCGCTGGTCGCGGTGTTCATCCCGGTGCTGCTGATGGGCGGCGTGGTCGGCCGCATCTTCAACGAATTCGCGGTCGTCGTGACCATGTCGATCGCGGCCTCAGCCTTCGTCTCGCTGACGCTGACGCCGATGATGTGCTCGCGCTTCCTGCACAGCCATGACGAGGAGAAGCCGGAGGGCGCGATCGGCCGGACGCTGGAGCGCGGCTTCGACGCCATCCTCGGCTTCTATTCGCGGACGCTGCGCTGGTGCCTGGCGCACCGCCCGGTGATGCTGCTGGTGTTCTTCGGCACCATCGCCGGCACCATGCTGCTGTTCCAGGCCATTCCGAAGGGCTTCTTTCCGACCGAGGATCTGAGCCAGCTGCAGGTGACCACCCAGGCGCGGCAGGACGTGTCCTTCGACGCCATGATCGGGCTGCAGAACCAGGTCCGCGACGTGTTCCAGAAGTCGCCCTATGTCCAGGACGTGGTGTCGAGCGTCGGCACCAACGGCTATGGCGGCACGCTGAACTCCGGCCGGCTGTTCGTGCAGCTGAAGCCGAAGGAGCAGCGCCCGCCGCTCGACACCGTGATCTCGGACCTGCGGCGCCAGCTGGCCCCGATCTCCGGCATCGACAGCTACATGGTGCCGGTGCAGAACCTGCGGGTCGGCGGCCGCACCTCATCCGCCCAGTACCAGTTCGTGATGCAGGGCCTGAACCAGCAGGAGCTGTATGACTGGGCCGGCAAGATGACAACCGGGATGCGCCGGTCGTCGGTGCTGCAGGACGTGGTCAGCGACCTGCAGCTGAACGCCCTGCAGGCGACGCTGAAGGTCGACCGCGACAAGGCGGCCCAGCTGGGCGTCACCAGCGACGCGCTGCGCTCGACCCTCTATGGCGGCTTCGGCACCGAGCAGATCTCGACCATCTTCACCGCGGTCGACAGCTACGAGGTGATCCTCGAGCTCGACCCCGCCTTCCCATGGTCGGCGGATTCGCTCGACAAGATCTATGTCCGTTCCTCCAATGGCGATCTGGTGCCGCTCGGCGCCTTCGCCACGGTGGAGCGCACGGCCGGGCCACTGTCGGTCAACCAGCAGGGGCAACTGCCGGCCGTCACCATCTCGTTCAACGTCGCCGGCGGCAAGTCGCTGAGCGACGCGACGGCGGAGATCGACCGGATCAAGGCCGACATCGCCCTGCCGGTGACCATCACCACCGCCTATGCCGGCAACGCCCAGGTGTTCCAGCAGTCGCTGCAGAACCAGGGACTGCTGCTGCTTGGCGCGGTGCTGACGATCTACATCGTGCTCGGCATCCTCTACGAGAGCTTCACCCATCCGCTGGTGATCCTCTCCGGCCTGCCCTCGGCGGCGATCGGCGCGCTGGGCACGCTGATGCTCTTCCGCACCGACCTGTCGGTGATCGCGATCATCGGCGTCTTGATGCTGATCGGCATCGTCAAGAAGAACGCCATCATGATGATCGACTTCGCCCTGAACGCGCAGCGCAGCGAGGGGCTGGCGGCGCGCGACGCGATCTACCGCGCCTGCACCCTCCGCTTCCGGCCGATCATGATGACCACCATGGCGGCGCTGATGGGCGCCCTGCCGATCGCGGTCGGCCAGGGGGCCAGCGCCGAGCTGCGCCAGCCGCTGGGCCTGGCCGTGGTCGGCGGGCTCGTGGTGTCGCAGATGCTGACTCTCTACATCACCCCGGTGCTGTACCTCTATGTCGAGGACCTGACCCACGGCGCCCTGTCCTTCGGCCGTTGGCTCCGGCGCGGCGGCAAGGGCAACATCGTGCCTGGTCACGCCCCGGCGGAGTAGAAATCCAACGCACTGCCGGTCCCGCTTGCGGGACCTTTCAGAACAGCAATCCATCCCTTTGCCGTCATTCCCGCGAAAGCGGGAATCTCCTTCCGGTCAAGGCGTGACGATCCCCGCTTTCGCGGAGATGAACGGATTGGGAGATTCTGGAAAGGTCTCATAGGCGGGAGAGGCCACGCAAAAGTCGGCTCGGTTCTTATCGTCGCCGGAAGAATGCAGGCCAGCGGGCGGAGCGTGATGCCCTGGCGCAGACAGCCGACGACGTCCGGCACGGGTACCCGTGCCGGTGCCTCTCCGTCAGTCATGCCGCCAGTCGTCGGTGATCCTGTTCCCGGCCCTTGCGCTCGGCCGGATCCTCGCCGGGCGGCGCCGTCGCCGGCGGACCAGGGCTGGCCCCTCCCTGCCATCCTCCTGCAGAAGGAAGGGGAACTGGCCGGAACGGTGCCATGGTGGTCTCGGGCCGCTCCGGACCGGCGGCGGTTGTGCCGGAAGCGCCGCGCTTGTCCCCGGGCGGACCGGCGGCGCTGGGCCGCCACTCGCATTGAGCACTATGCCTGAGCGGCCGCAGCCTCTCGCGCGCGGCGCCCGGGCGGGCGTCGGCGTCGGCGTCCGGGTGGTGGCCGAGAGCGAGGCCTCGACAAGCGCGTCCGCGCGCTCGGCCAGCCGTTCGACCGAGAACCAGGCCCGGATCGTCACCCATCTGCGTCTTCCCTTCTGAGCTGCGGCCGGCCGCGGGTGTTGGGGTAGCGCGTTCCGTCGAGCGCCGATCCGCTGTAGGATCGGGGGAGGCAGGTCAGGACGGCGTGGCAATGTCGGATATCGATCGGCTCAAGGACGTCCCGGCAGCATTCATCGCGGCCTGGAACCGCCACGACATGACGGCGCTCGCCGCGCTCTTCGCCGAGGATGCGGACTTCGTCAACGTCGTCGGCCTGTGGTGGCGGAGCCGGGCGGAGATCGAGGTCGCCCACGCGGCGACCCACGCCACCATCTTCAAGGACAGCCGCCTGGAAGGCGACATCGCCGAGGTCATCAGCCTGGGGCTGGGAACTGCGGCCCTGCACGTGACCTGGACGCTGACCGGTCAGAGCACGCCAGATGGCACGCCGGCCGAGCCGCGGCGGGGCATTCTATTGCTGATCCTGACCGATACGCCGGACGGCTGGCGGATCCGGATCGCCCAGAACACGGACATCGTTCCGGGCGCCCTCGCGCCGCCGTGAGCGGACAGGGCCGCATGCGACCCGAAACGGTCGGTTAGCGTTAGGCCGCTATCCCGCTACCGAGGAGTGCGCGCCCAACCATGGTCACTGAGAGCGCTTCGTCCGAACGAGATGGCCACGCCCCTCATCCAGAATGTGCTCGACGTCATCGGATCGTCGGGAGCGCCTCTCCAGTTCGTTGACCAGCGCCCGGATGTCTTCCGAGTACGTGCTCGGACCACGGAGGTTCCGGTGAAGTTAAAGCGCCAGAATCTTGGTCTCGGTCACGGAGTAGAGCTGGCGGTATGGCATGGTTGCCCTCACAGTCACAATTCCGCAATAATTCGTCTTGTATCATGACAATGTGACATCGACATTAGGACGAAAGATCCCGCCGACTCAGTGCGGGAGGATCACTTTTCTGGCAACAACGCCGATCACCGAGAATTCACGGTCCCGAAAGGATCGTGCCCCGGCCTCCAGCGCGACATCCGGATCGGCAAAGAAGCACAACACCTTGCCGCGCCGGACGAACGCGTACTGGGACGGCGGCGTCGTCGCGGAGCCGGTGAGAAACGTCGTCAGATCGGGTCGCTTCGGAATGTCAAGGGAATCGGTCCCTGCTCGAAAGCGGTATGTCGGAGTTCGGATTGCTGTTGCATTTCCGGTCGCCATTGAAGGGGCGAGACAATAATATAGGTGCCTGCCTGCATCAAGAAAGATGCCGTTGTTGACTAGGAGAAATGTCGTTAAGCTTTTCTCAAAATTCCTGGTCAGCGAGCGGATATTCTCTTAACCTTTATGTCAGGCGATATGAGGAAGAAGTGTCTGGAATTTCCCTTTCGACAAGCCGACAGTTCAATGTCGCTGTCGAGCCTCTCATTCCAAGCATCCGGCGATATGCGGCTTCTTTGACCCACAATCGCGCGGACGCTGATGATCTCGTGCAAGACACTCTTCTGCGCGCGATCGTCAATCTTCATCGTTGGCGGCCCGAAACAAGCATGATGGGCTGGCTGGTGGTGATCATGAGGCGGATCTTCTTGTCCGAGTACGCGCGGGTCGGGCGCGTGAAGCTCAACATCGTTCCTCTCGAGGATCACAATCTGGGCGTCAAATCCTCGCAGGATCTCGCGCTTGAACTCCGGGAGCTTTCGGTCCGATGGCCGACGCTTTCGAGCGAACATCGCGAGGTGCTGGAATGCATTGCGATCTCGGGCGAATCTTACAAGGCGATGGCCAAACGCCTGCGGTTGCCGCTCGGAACACTTCGGTGCCGGCTTCATCGAGCTCGAACTGCGCTTCGATCGGGCGGTTCGACGTCGAGAATTCACTCATTCGTCCAACGCCCAAGGAGGTAGGGACCGATACCGATTTCGCTCCAGACGTCCGCTTCCGGGATGCTGCTGTTTTGGCCGGAGATGACAGACTCGATCCAACTCAGGGCGTGCTACATCGGATGACTAGGGGCCAGCGAGCTTCGGCCGTACAGGCTCCAACCAACTGAGAGGAGCGAGGATTTCAATTATGGGATAAAGTTGAGAGCAGTGCTTCTGTGCCATGTGCCGAGGCGAAGGGCAAGCAGAGCCAGGAGAGACTAAACATGATTTGCGTTCGTCTTGCGTTGTTGATCACCTCTATCACTGCTCTTCCGGTGATCACCGCCCTGGCAGATGATCCTCAGACTGCGCGCGGCAAATATCTCGTCACGATCGGCGGCTGCAATGACTGCCACACGCCGGGATATTTCTTCGGCAGGCCCGACATGTCGCGTTTTCTTGGCGGCTCGGATGTCGGCTTCGAGATGCCGGGGCACGGTGTCTTTGTTGCCCCGAACATCACACCCGACAAAGACACCGGCATCGGCAGTTGGACCCGGGAGCAGATCGTGACCGCGATACAAGGCGGCCAACGACCGGACGGCCGCATGCTGGCACCGATCATGCCCTGGCATGCCTTTGCCCAGCTCACATCGGATGACGCTGTGGCGATCGCGGCCTTTCTCCAAAGTTTGGCCCCTGTTCACAACCAGGTCCCGGGTCCTTTCGAGCCTGGAGAGAGCGTTTCGACCTTCATGTTCCGGATCGTGCCGCCAGGCGAAACTGCGGCTGACGCGCCGAAGTAGACGGGTCAGATCGAACGCTGTTCTGCGTGGTGATTTTTCTGGCAGTTGCTACCACGCCTGCACGACCTTCCTCTGAACGATGGCTGACAACGACATGGCGCGCGACATCGCCGCCACTGACGCCCAAACGGTGTTGGGAACCACAGCAGGCCGGCCGCTGGAGTTCGCTGCAACCGCTGGAACACGGTCAAGTCGCCGCTAATGTGACATCAGAACCGGCATTGATACATTGTGGATCAGATCCTGGCTCACGCCGCCGAACAGACGTTCAAACAACGGGGAATGGCCGTAGGCGCCGGCAACGATGAGGTCCGCCCGCTGCCGGTCAAGGCATGAGAATAGAGCATCGAGCAGG
>Ga0102590_1003568_pt1 | contig 15109 bp, 10 predicted proteins | sample AraplaMF_Col_mMF_FD_76859 | JGI IMG/M metagenome (GOLD analysis project Ga0102590, IMG submission 76859) | Arabidopsis root microbial communities from the University of North Carolina, USA - plate scrape MF_Col_mMF | ecosystem: Host-associated > Plants > Roots > Endosphere | place: USA...
CGCCTTCTCCAGATACAGGTCGCTGGTGACGCCCTCCAGGTACACCACGCTGGAGTCGGCCGCGTCCGCGAACTCGAGGATCGCGTACTGGCCGTTGAGCCCGGGATGGGCCCCCACACCGAAGGGCAGCACCTGCACGGTGACGTGCGGGAGCTGGGACATCTCCGCGAGATGCTCCAACTGCTCGCGCATCACCAGGTTGTTCCCCACGACGCGGCGCAGAGCCGCCTCGTCCAGGACGACCCACAGACGCAGGGGGCTGTTCTCGGCGGCGATACGTTCCTGGCGGCGCATGCGCACCTGGACGCGCTTGTCGATGTCCGCCGCCGACGTCTCCGGCAACGCCCCCTGGATCAGGGCCTCGGCGTAGGAGCGCGTCTGCAGCAGACCGGTGATGATCTGCGGTTCGTACACCCGCAGCGACTCCGCGTCGGTCTCGAGTCCGATGTAGACGCTGTAGGGGATGTCCCCGAAGGCGTGCCACCAGCCCTGCTGGCGAGAGTCCCGCGCCATCTCCATCAGGGACTCGACGACACGCTGGTCCTCGACCTCGTAGACCCCGCACAGATCGCGGACGTCACGCTGACTGATGCTGCGGCGGCCGTTCTCCAGACGGCTGATCTTCGACTGCGAGACCAGCAGGCGTTCCGCGACCTCTTCCGCCGTCATGCCCTTGACTTCACGGAGCCGGCGCAGCTCCTGGCCCAGCCGGCGCCGCCGGACGGTGGGATTGACATTCGACGCCACGGGACGTGCACCTCCGGCTGCGTGCCTCTGCTGCTTTGCGTATCTGCCGTTGAGCAGATTGCCACCAAGGTGCTTTCTACCGCTGGGAAACACCGGATATGCGCAGCCCGCGCACCACTTGGGCGGCAGTCGGCCGGATGCCGCGGCCGACGGTGTCCTGGACGACGCCCGTCCCGGGCCGGCCGGCGGGGTGCCGTGCGCGGCGGAATCCTACGGCGCGGCCGCATGCGGCCGCGCGGGGCGGTGGGACCGTGTCGTCGGACGTACGGTCTCACCGCCCCGCGCGGACCGGCGGCTCCCGAACCGGATCTCGGGGACGGATCGCGCGCCTGCCGGGTCGTGCGGTACCTGCCGTACCGGTCCTGCGGTACGGCCGTTGGTGGTGCCGTGGTCCCGGCGTGCCGTGGGACTGCGGCTCAGTGGGCCACGACGCGCGCCATGGAACCGTGGCGCGGCTGCATCGGAACACCGCGGGCGGGTTCCGGTGCGGGCCTGGGTCCGGCGGCCGGGCGGCCGGCCGGTGCCGGGCTCCGGCGCGGCTGTGCGACCGCGCCGTTCTGGACGTCCATCACGGCGTGCGCCACGAGACCGCCCATGGGGTCGTGCCTGATCAGGTCCCGCAGCCGGGAGCGGGACGAGCGTCCCTCGTTGCCCGGATACAGGTGCTTGCCCAGGCCGACCGCGTGGGCCAGCGCGGCGAGCGCCGCGGTCCGCGGGTCCGGCGGCACGCCGGTGCGGATCGCGGAGTCCAGCCGGGACCTGATCTCCCGGCTGATGGCGGTGTCCGTCGCCTGGTACCGGGTCGTCGGCAGCACCCCGCACATCTGGCCCGGCACGGCGTGGACCATGCCGCACCGCTCCAGATGCGAGAGATAGGTCTGGCGCAGCCCTAGACGGGGCCCGCCGATCCAATGGACGGCCCGTACCGGAGCGCCGCGCCTGCGCAGCAACTCCAACGCGCTGTCCAGAGTTGGATCTCCAGTCGGCCGTGGTGCCACCACGGCGATACGATCCCCGTCTGGGGCTATCCGTCCGGCCAGCGCCAGCTCCACTAGCTGTGCTCCGGCCAGACCCAGGTCGAGCGACTGCGGCTGCGCAGTGGTACCCGTGGTCGGGTCCAGTGCGAGCAGCAGAAGCTCCTCCGGAATTGTTCTGCGGCTCCTGCCCATCCATGCCTCCCCGCGTGGATGAATGACAGGGTGACCCCTCTCACATTGGTCTGTCGAGGGTGCGTGACCGGAATGTAGTGGAACCAGTAGGTATGTCGTTCTCGTCTAGCGCTTGGGTCAATCCCTCACACAGGACACTGGTACATGGTTCGGACAGCCGTGCTCGGGCGGCGGTTCACGGTTCGGCAAGGCGCGCGAGTGGGTGCGCGACGCAACGAGGAGGCATCGGTGGCGGGCGAGTCCCCCGACAGGTCGAAGCAGCACGAGTCGTCGCAGGAACCGACGTCGGGGAGCGGGGCGGCGGTTCCGGGGCCGGCGGGGGCCGGAGGCGATCCCCGGCTCGCGCGGGCCGGTGACACGTCGCGGGTCGACCAGGCGACGGCGGTTTTCTCCACGCGGGGGCTGCGCGGCTCCGCCGGAACGGCCCTGGACGAGGCCGCCACGGCGCCGGGGGCCGCCGATGAGGACGCGGAGGCCCCGGATTCCGGGGACGAGGCCGGGAACGGCTCCTCCGGCCGTGCGACCGTCGTGCGCGGGGACGGCGGGGCGAGCGACACACGACGGCGTACCTCCCTGGCCTCCTGGGTGCGGACGGCGGACGACCACGCGGCCGGGGACGCGGCGGACGAGGCCGGTCCCGAAGCCGTGACGGAGACGGCCGGCGAGCGTTCGGGCGACGCGCATGAGCGGGTCGCGAAGAAGCCGGAGTCGGCCGAGTCGGTGGAGGACGCGCCGTCCGCCGACGCCGTGGAGACCCCCGCGGAACCCGAGGGAACCGAGGAGCCCGGGGAGCCGGAGGCCGAGACCACCACCGAGGCGGAGCCGGAGGACACCTCCGAGGACGAGGACGAGGGCGAGGACGCACCCGCGGCTGACGCCCCGTCGGAGGCCGACGCGGCGCCCGAGGCCGATGCCGAGACCGAGGAAGCCCCCGAGACCGAGGGCGGGACCGAGGGCGACGACGACGCCGACGGGGACGCCTCCGGGCCGGCCGAGACCGGGGACGCCTCCGAACCGACTGCGGACGAGGACGCCGACGAGGAGGCCGTGGACCGGCCCACCGCCGTCTTCAAGACCACGCGCCGGCCCGCGGTGGACCAGCCGACGACGATGCTCAAGCTGGGCGATGTGAAGCCGTCCGGCAAGGCGTCGGGCGAGCCTGCGGGCAAGGCGGCGGGCGAGCCCGAGGACGAGCCCGCGGACAAGGCGCCGGAGAAGTCCGGGGAGTCGGGTGGTGCGGGGGCCGGGAAGCCCGCGGTGGACCAGCCGACGACGATGCTCAAGCTGGACGATGTGAAGCCGTCCGGCAAGGTGGCGGACAAGTCCGCCGACAAGCCTGCCGCCAAGGCCCCGGCGCCGTCCGACGCCGAACGCACCGGCAGGTTCGTCCCGCTGAGGTCGCCGGACGACGTCGTGCCCCGGATGAGCCCGGCGGAGGCGACCGCCGCACTGCCCCAGGTCGGACCCGAGCGCACCGCACAGCAGCCGCTTCCGCCGAAGCCGCCGCTGGACCTGCTCGCCGAGCTGACGAACACCCCGCCGCCGCCGGAGACGCCGGTGCGCACGGTCCTGCGACGGATCAAGATCTGGACGCCGCTCGTCGTGCTGCTGGTGATCATCTTTGCGATCGTGCAGGCGGTCCGCCCACTGCCCGCGGCCTCCCTCGAACTGACCGCCGACGACACCTACACCTTCGGCGGCGGCGAACTCGACCTGCCCTGGCCGGGCCAGGGCCAGTCGGCGATCGCGGTCGACGGCGTCGGCACGATCGGCACGGAGGGCACGCAGAGCCCGAAGCCGATCGCGAGCGTCGCGAAGATCATGACGGCGTACGTCACCCTCCAGGAGCACCCGCTCAAGGGGAACGACGGCGGCCCCACGATCACCGCCGACCAGCAGGCCGAGGACGAGTCGAAGAACGAGGACGAGTCGACGGCGGCCATGAAGAAGGGCCAGAAGTTCAGCGAGCGGCAGATGCTGCAGATGCTGATGATCCCCTCCGGGAACAACGCGGCACGGCTGCTCGCCCGTTGGGACTCCGACAACAAGACCTTCGTCGGGAAGATGAACGCCGCGGCCGAGAAGCTCGGCATGACCAAGACGACGTACACCGACCCGAGCGGCCTGGAGAAGACGACAGTCAGCACCGCCGTCGACCAGCTGAAGCTGGCCCGGGCGGTCATGCAGAACGAGGTGTTCCGCTCCGTCGTCGGCATGGCCAAGGCGGAGATCCCCGGCCTCGACCAGCCGATCTACAACAACAACGACCTGCTGGTGAAGCAGGTCGGCGTGATCGGCCTGAAGACCGGTTCGTCGACCCCGGCCGGCGGAAACCTCGTGTGGGCGGCGACCAAGGTCGTCGACGGGGAGACGCAGACGATCTACGGTGCCGTCCTCAACCAGGACGCCCACACGGGCCGGGTCTGGGACAGCCTCCAGCTGGCGCTCGACAACAGCCAGAAGCTGATCGACAAGGTCCAGCAGAGCCTGGCCACCGCGACGGTGGTCAAGAAGGGTGAGGTCGTCGGCTACGTGGACGACCAGCTCGGCGGGCGGACCCCGGTGGTCGCCACGAAGAACATGAAGGCGATCGGCTGGCCGGGACTGAAGACCGGCATCTCCATCGGGGACAACGGCAAGCCGCTCCCGCACGAGGCGAAGGCCGGCACGGTCGTCGGCGAGCTGAAGGTCGGCGACGGATCCAACCGCGCGGTGACGATCCCGGTCGCCCTGCAGAAGGACCTCGCGGAACCGGGCTACGGCGCGAAGTTCACCCGAATGGGCTGAGCCGCCGTACCGGCCGCCGGAACGACGTCGCGCACCCCGCCGAGGGAGCCCCCACCCGGGATCCTCTCGGCGGGGTGCGTGCTAGCGTCGCGAGATCGGGACAGACCGTGAGCCGCACGACCTGACCCGGCCCGGACACCGGAGAGAACCCCGACGGAACGGTGACGTAACTCTTGCGGACGCCCGGACACGGGGAGAGAACGGAACCGGGGCGGACGAGAACGGAAAACGGGACACGGGGAGTACCTTCAGGTGGCCACAGCGGAGCCGAAGCACGCCGACGACGCCGATCCGGGTCGTCGTGCGGGCGGGTCGTCGGGCCCGCGAATACCGCTGAGCGCGCCCACCGCCGACGGGACGCCGCCTCGGACCGTCCCGGCGGCTGCGGACAGCCTCCGGCCCCCGGCCGCGGACTCGGCGCCCGAAGCCCCGGGCGCGAGCCCCGAGCCGGCGTCGAGCCTGCGCCCCCTGCTGACCCGGGTGAGGTCGTCGCGCGCGGCGGACCTGGCCCGCCGGCACGCGGTCCTCACGATCACCGCCCTCGCGGGAGTGCTGCACCTCGCCTGGTTCTTCACGTTCGCGAACAGCGGCGGCGACCTCGCCGCGCAGGACGCCTGGGCGGAGTTCGTGGGCCGCCACCCCGACTCGGCGTACAACCTCGCCTGGTACGGGGGTATGCACCCGGTGTCGTACAGCGTGGTGTCGCCGTATCTGATGTCGGTCCTCGGCGTGCGTACGACGATGATGGTCGCGGGGACGATCTCGGCGGGGCTGCTGACCCTGATCCTCATCCGCAGCCGTGCGGTCCGCGAACCCTGGGGCCCGGCCCTGGCCGGGGTGTTCGCCCTGCTGTGCAACGCCATCTCGGGACGGGTGACCTTCGGCCTTGGCACCATGTTCGCGCTGGGTGCCGCGGCGTGCGTCTTCTGCTGGCCCCACCGCTGGCGTCACAAGCGCTGGGCGAAGGCGCTGTGCGCGGCGTCGCTGGCCGCGCTGGCCACGGCCTCCTCACCGGTGGCGGGCCTGTTCGTGGGTCTGGTGGCGGTGGCGCTGTTCCTGCAGAGACGCCGCCCGGGAGCATGGGCCCTGGGATTGGCGCCGACCGTCGTGGTGGCCCTCTCCGCCTGGCTGTTCCCCTTCTCCGGCACGCAGCCGATGACGTGGGCCTCGGCGCTCCTGCCGTTCGTGTACGCGGTCCTGGTCGCCGTCCTGGTCCCGAGGGAGTGGCGGACGGTACGGATCACGGCGGCGGTCTACGCGCTGTCCGTGCTCCTCGTCTGGCTGATCAGCTCCCAGATCGGCTCGAACATCACCCGGCTGGCGATGCTGTTCGCGGGCGTGGCGCTGGTGGCGGCCCTGCCGTTCGCCGTGCCGCGCAGCCGGAAGTGGTACGCCCTGGTGATCGCGTCCGCCGGCTTCGTCGTCTGGATCGGGGCCAAGACGGTCGACGACATCGTCCACACGACCCCGGCGGCGTCCTGGGCGCGCGAGCTCGCGCCGCTGGTGAACCAGCTCCAGGTGGCGGGCGCCGAGCGGGGCCGGGTGGAGGTGGTCCCCGCGCGCTCGCACCGCGAGGCGTCGGCGCTCGCCCCGTACGTGAACCTGGCGCGCGGCTGGAACCGGCAGGCCGACATGGAGCGCAACCCGCTCTTCTACGACGACACGCTCAACTCCGCCAACTACCACGCGTGGCTCCAGCGCTGGGCGGTGCACTACGTCGTACTGCCGAAGGAGGAGCCCGACGGGGACGGCGGCGAACGCGAACGGGAGCTCGTCCAGCGGGGGATGCCGTATCTGAAACAGGTCTGGGGCGACGCCAACTGGCAGCTGTTCGCGGTGACCGACCCCACTCCGCTGGCGGACCCCCCGGCGGTCGTCGACCGCGCGGAGCAGGGTGAGCTGACGATCGAGGTGAAGAAGGCGGGCCGGGTGCTCATCCGCATCCCGTACTCGCCCTGGCTGGGCCTGGTCGACGCGGACGGCAAGAGCGTCAAGCCGCCGCAGGAGACGGAGGAGTCCAAGCACCGGGCCCCGGGCATGCCGAAGACGTACGACAACGTCCACGGCTGTCTGATGGAGACCGCCGAGGACGCGGCGGGCGACAAGTGGACGGAACTCGTCGCCCCCGGCTCCGGCGTCTACCGCCTGGCCGCGCCGTACCAGCTGCCGCGGGGCACCCCGTGTCCGGAGGAGCTGCGGTAGCCGCCGTCCGTCGCGACCGCGGGCGGTCGTGCTACCGCTCGGCGGCGCCCCTGACCGGGAACGCCACGTCGCACACCGGGTCCTGCGGCCCCGCCGCGTCCCAGTCGGCGAAATACACCTCGCGACAGGGCCCCGCGTACTCCAGTCCCTGCTCCGCGACCCAGGCCTCGACAGCCTCGAACGCCGCGAGGATCTGCGGATGTGCGACCTGCGCCTTGGTGATGCGGGTGCTCGCGAGCCGCTGGGCGGGCTCGACCCGCACCTCGGTCTCCCATGTCCGGCCCCGCTGTTCGGCCCAGGCACGTGCCGCCGCCTCGTCGGCCACCGGTACGCACGCCTCGGCGGGTCCGTCGCTCTCCTGGGAGACCTCGGCGTGGTAGACGACGAACGGTGCGCCGGCCACCCCGCCGCACGCCCGTGCCGCCTCCTCCAGCCGTCCCAACGAGGCGCCGATCCAGGCCGGCAGCTCGTCCGCCAGCGTGTGCCGCTTCTCGGTGATCACCACCTGCGCCGGCACGTCCACCGTCTCGACCATGAACTTCCCGTACATCTCGGAGCTCCTCCCCGACAGTCGTCCACGGAGGAAGTCGGCGAGGGTGCGCTGTCCGGCGATCCGCTCCTCGACACCGGCCCAGTAGCCGGCGAGCAGCTCGGACGCCCGGCCGCCGTCCGACTCGCGCGCCGCCACCACATCGGCGACCTGCGCGAGGGGCATGTCGAGCCGCCGCAGCAGTGCCACCGTCCGGGCGCGTTCCACCTGGTCGGCCCGGTAGTAGCGGTAGCCGCTGGCCTCGTCGACGTGCGCGGGCGTCAGCAGCCCCAGCCGGTCGTACAGCCGCAGCGCCTTCGCCGACAGCCGGGACCGCGCGGCGAAGGCGCCGATCGTGAGCAGTTCGTCCTTCACCCTGTCATCCTCCGTCACCGGGCGGCTGCCGCCCGGTGACGAGGACGCTCCACCCTGCCCCTGGGGCAGGGTCAACCACGTGGAGGACGCGGTCAGACGATCGCCTTCTCCACCGCCGCCACGACCTCGGCGGACTCCGGTTCCGTCTTCGGCGCGAAGCGGGCCGCGATCCGGCCGTCCTTGCCGATCAGGAACTTCTCGAAGTTCCAGCGGACGTCGCCGGTGTGGCCCTCGGCGTCCGCGTGGCCGACCAGACGCTCGTACAGCGCGTGCCGCCCGTCGCCGTTCACCTCGACCTTCTCGGTCATCGGGAAGGTCACGCCGTACGTCGCCGAGCAGAACTCCGCGATCTCCTCGGCGCTCCCGGGCTCCTGCCCGAGGAACTGGTTGCACGGCACCCCGAGCACGGTGAAGCCCATCGGCGCGAACCGCTCCTGCAGCCGCTCCAGGCCCGCGTACTGCGGGGTCAGCCCGCACTTGGAGGCCACGTTCACCACGAGGACGGCCTTGCCCGCGTACTGGGAGAGGTTCGCGGAACCGCCCTGGAGGGCGTCGATCTCGACGTCGAGGACGGAGCCGCCGGAACCGCTGGTGTTGTCTGTAGTCATGACGCGGATGCTAACTCCGCATCATGACGAAGCCGTCAGTCCCGCTGTGCTGTGACGAGCACCTCACCCGCGGCCGTACGGGAGTAGAGCACCGACCGGCCGGCCCGTCGCCGATCCACCAGACGGGCGTCGAGCAGCACCTTGAGGTGGCGCCCGACCGTGCCGAGCCCCTGTCCGGTCACGGCGACCAGCTGGCTGGTGCTCATCGGCGAGTCGAGCAGGACGAGGACCCCGGCCCTGGCCGGTCCGAGCAGGGTGCCGAGGCTCTCCGGCACCTCCGTACGCGGTCCCTGCGCCAGCACGCCCGCACACGGGTAGACGACGGCGTACCGGTCGGTGTCCTCCCAGGACACCCAGCCGGTCTGCGGGGTGACGGGCACGAACAGCAGCTCGGCGCCGGAGATCTCGCGCGGCGGGTACTCGTGCAGATTGACCTGGAGCCGGTTCCCGCCGAGCCAGCGTGTCCTCCCGGGCCGCAGGGTGTCCACCGCGGCCGCCCAGCCGCCCCGGCCGAACTGTGCGGTGCGGGCGACCACGTCGGCCTCCAGGATGCGCCGCCGCCGGTCCCAGTAGGGGAGTACGGTCCGCGTCCACACATAGGTCAGGAGTTCGGCGGCGCGTTCCGGCAGGTCGTCGCGGTCCAGGCGGTCGGGGAGCGGGCCGCGCAGGGAGACCGTGAGATGGGCGCGGGCCACGGCGGGGGACGCCGTGCGCACCCGGGCGACGCCCTCCTCGAAGCTCTCCTGCTCCCTCGGGGTGGGGGTGAGGAAGTCCGCGATCCACTCCTGGCCCAGGCCGCTGCGGACAAGCAGCGCCGTGACCGGGTCGTCGGCCAGCAACCGCCGGTAGGCGGACAGATGGGTGTCCAGCCAGGCTCTCTCGCCGGGGTGGGAGGCCGCGCCCGCGTGCAGCAGCTTCAGGCTCGCGAAGGTCTCGGCGAGCGGCGACACCACGAACCGGCTGCCGGCGAGGGTGTCGGCGTTGAGGTACCAGAGGCTCATGGGGCCCGCGCCCTCCCGATGTTTCGCGTGTACGCGAAACATTAACGACCGTGCGCGGACGCCGCCCAGACTCCGCGCATGCGCAGCTACTCCGATCTCTTCCGCACCCGGGAGTTCACCCCGTTCTTCCTGTCCACCTCCCTCCTGACGGCCGCCTCGACCGTCGGCGGTCTGGCCCTCGGCACCCTGGTGTACCGCGCCACCGCCTCGCCCCTGCTGTCGGCCGTGAGCATGTTCGGCCCGCAGCTGGCGCAGGTCCTGGGCGCGACGACCCTGCTGTCGGCGGCGGACCGGCTGCCCCCGCGGGCCACCCTGGCCGGCATCGCGTGCGTGTTCGCGGTGGGTACGGCGGCCATGGCGGCGCCCGGTCTGCCCGTCGGCGGGGTGTTCGCCCTGGTCCTGCTTCTCGGCCTGGTCCAGTCGCTCGGCGGCGGGGTCCGCTGGGGGCTGCTGAACGAGATCCTGTCCAAGGACGGCTATCTGCTGGGCCGTTCGCTGTTCAACATGATGAGCGGGCTCATGCAGATCGCCGGATATGCGACCGGCGGTGTTCTGGTGGCGGTCCTGTCCCCGCGCACGACCCTGCTGACCGCGGCGGCCCTGTACCTGGCGGCGGCCGCGGGAATCCGTCTGGGTCTGAGTCGCCGTGCCCCGCGGACCGGCGGTCGTCCCTCGGTCGCCCAGACCTGGCGCACCAACGCGCTGCTGTGGTCGTCGCCGCCGCGCCGGAGAATCTATCTGCTGCTGTGGATCCCCAACGGCCTGATCGTCGGCTGCGAGTCGCTGTATGTCGCCTACGCACCCGAGCGCGCCGGAGTGCTGTTCGCGTGCGCGGCGTTCGGGATGTTCGTGGGGGACGTGACCCTGGGCCGACTCCTGCCGCCCGCCGTGCGGCGCCGCCTCGGCGTTCCGTTGCTGCTGCTTCTGGCGACGCCCTATCTGCTGTTCGTGCTCCGTCCCGCGCTGCCGGTCGCGGCGGTCTGCGTGACGGTGGCCTCGGCGGGCTTCGGGGCGAGCCTCGTTCAGCAGGAACGGCTGATGGAGCTGACGCCGGACGCACTCGCCGGGCACGCCCTCGGTCTGCACTCGGCGGGCATGCTCACGATGCAGGGCGTCAGCGCGGCGCTGGCCGGAGCGGTGGCCCAACTCGCCTCACCGGGCGTCGCGATGACCGTGATGGCGGTGGCGTCGGTCATGGTGACGCTGGCGGTCGGGGCCCGGCGTCGGCAGCCCCGCGACGGCCTTCTCATGCCGGCCGCCGCGGGTGCGAAGAGCGGGGAGTGAGGCCGCACTTCGGTATGCGGGGGGAGGGCGTCGCGTTCGCCGGCGAGGGGGCCCGTCCCGGACCACGAAGGTCCGGGACGGGGCCGTCCGCGTTGTCACGCCTCGTTGCCGGGTGCCTCGTTCGCGGGCGACGGGAAGACCGCGGTCGACAGCCGCGGGTCCGCGGGCGGCTGCACCTGCGGGGCCTGCGGGGCCTTGACGGTGTCCGCCCGGGGCCCCGGCGCCTCCTCGGACCCGAACTTGCGCGCCGCACGGTCGAAGTACCGCAGCAGCTCGACCGGGAAGGGCATCACCAGCGTCGAGTTCTTCTCCGCGGCGACCTCCACGACCGTCTGCAAAAGCCGGAGCTGCATGGCCTCCGGGGTGTCCGACATGATGCGCGAGGCGTTGGCCAGCTGCTGCGCCGCCTGGAACTCGCCGTCGGCGGTGATGACCCGGGCCCGCCGCTCGCGCTCGGCCTCGGCCTGCCGCGACATGGAGCGCTTCAGGGACTCGGGCAGCTGGACGTCCTTGATCTCGACGCGGTCGATGTGGATGCCCCACCCCGCGGCCGGGCTGTCGATCATCAGAGCGAGGCCTTCGTGCAGCCGCTCACGGTCGGACAGCAGATCGTCGAGGTCGCTCTTGCCGATGATGGACCGGAGCGAGGACTGGGCGACCTGCCCGACCGCGAAGACGTAGTCCTGGACCTCGATCGCGGCCTTCACGGGATCGATCACCCGGAAGTAGACGACCGCGTCGACCTTGACCGAGACGTTGTCCTTGGTGATTCCCTCCTGAGTGGGTACCGGCATGGTCACCACCTGCACGTTCACCTTCCGCATCCGGTCGGCGAACGGGATCAGGAACGTGATGCCCGGCTGCCTGTGGTGCGACTGTGCCTTCCCCCAGCGGAACACGACCCCGCGCTCGACCTGGTTGACCACCCGCATTCCGCTGCGCAGCACGAGCAGAACCAGCACGACCACCAGGACGACCGCCACGACGGTGCCTTCCATGGCACTTCACTTCCCTTACAGGGTTTCGAAGAGTGACACCCAGTTGGACACCGCGGACCGGAGTGCCGGATGCGGACGAAGCGTCAGGAGTTCGTCAAGAAACGGGAACCGCCCCCCACTCACCTGGAGGGCTGTACCGCCCGGGGGCACCGCTCCCTCGATCCACGCGGTAGCCTCTGCGTCGGCCTCGGCGGCACGGCGCGCCCGTCCCACGGTGGACTCCCCGCAACGGGGCCGCGGTGGTGGCGGTGCCCAAGGCCCGTGCCCCTGCACGGCTGTTCACGGAGCGAGCGCCGGGCGATCGCCTCCGCGTCGCGCATGCCGCCGACCGACTTGTCGACTCCCCCGAATGTCGACGAGTCGGCCGGCCGCAACCAGACGATCGCAGTGGGGGGTTGGTCGATCAAGGCCGAAGTAGTACACAATCCATGAGCCGGGCTCATCGATGCGAGGAGCATGGCAGTGGATCTGACGGAGATCGAGACCTTCCTGGCACTGGCGCAGGAGCTGCACTTCGGCCGCACGGCGGAACGCATGGGACTGTCCCAGTCCCGCGTGAGCCAGCTGATCCGGTCCCTGGAACGGCACATCGGCGCGCCGCTGTTCACCCGCACCAGCCGCCGGGTCGAGCTGACCCCGTTGGGCGAGCACACCCGGCGGACGCTCGGCGCGGCGTACACCGGCCTCCGCAGAAGCTACGACGAGGCCTGCGCCATCGCGCAGGGCATGGTCGGGACCCTGCGGGTGGGCTTCCTCGGCTGCCTCAACGGGCCACCCCTGACGGACATGGTCGTCGTCTTCGGCCGCCGCCACCCGGCCTGTGACGTCGTGGTGACCGAGGTGGCCTGGCGCGACCCCTACTCGCCGCTGCGCAGTGGCGAGGTCGACGTGCTGCTGACCCTGCTGCCGACAGACGAGCCCGACCTCCAGGTGGGGCCCGTCCTCGTGTCCCACGGGCGCGTGCTGGCCGTCGGCCTGGACCATCCGCTGGGGGAGCGGGAGTCGGTCGACATCGAGGACCTGGCGGGCTGGGTCCTGCTCGACGGTCCCGCCGAACTGCCGGAGGCCCTACGACACGGCTTCTGCCCGCCGTTCACCCCGACCGGCAGGCCCCTGCGCCGCGGGAGGGGCGGGAGCACCTACCAGGAGGCGCTGCACAACGTCGCCACCGGCGAGACGGTGTGGACGACCCATGAGGGACTGTTCCGCGCATACCGGCACCCCGGCGTCGTACACCGCCCGCTCAGTGGTCTGCCCCGGGCCAACGGCGCACTCGTCTGGCGCGCGGACACCGAGAACGCGAAGGTCCGCGCGTTCACGTCGCTGGCCGCCCGGACGGTCTGCGACCAGGTGCCCTCCCAGGCGCGGCAGCCAGGATGACACTGCGGGTGCCCGGGGTGCCACGAGGGCGCATGCCCCACCCCGGTCCGGTGCGGCCGTTGTGATCAGGGGCCTCGTGGGTTTGACGGCGCCGAAGGGATGGGGTGTGGTGGAGGTATCCCGTCCGAGGGACGTGCCGTCCGGAGCCGTCGTCGACGGCTCACGTCCACGGCACTGCGCCCGGCGTTCCCGGTGTGGGGCGACCTGCTCGCACGCACCGGTCCGCGGACGGCACGCCACAGATGATCGGAACGCCCGTGGATTCCGCTACCACCACCCGGACCGTCGTGGCCGGGCGGGTCCAGGCCGCCGACGGGTCGGCCTCGAGCGCCTGGGTCCGCCTGCTCGACCCGGCGGGCGAGTTCGTCGCCGAGGTGGCCACCTCACCGGACGGCGAGTTCCGCTTCGACGTGCTCCCGGGGCGCTGGGTGCTGCGGGCGCTCTCTCCGCTCGGAGTCACCGAGACACCGGTCGAGGCGGAGCCCGGCCGGACCGTCGAGGCCGAGCTGCGTCTGTGCGAACTGCTCCCCGAACGCCTGGAGATCATCCAGATCTCCACACTCAGCCTCGGCAACCGCAGCTACCTCATCACGGACGGGACGGTCGCGGTCGCCGTCGACCCGCAGCGCGACGTGGAGCGGATCGCCGACGTGCTGGGCTCTCGCGGCCTGCGGCTCGGTCTGGTCGTGGAGACCCATCTGCACAACGACTACGTGACCGGCGGTCTCGAACTCAGCCGCCGTTTCCGGACCGGGTACGCGGTGCCCACCGGGCCGAGGCTGGGCTTCGATGCCGTCCGGGTCGCCGACGGGGACCTGCTGGACGCCGGTGAGCTGCGGATCCGGGTGATCGCCACGCCCGGGCACACCGACCACCACGTCGCCTACGCCTTCGCGTCCGCCGACGGGGTGCCGCGGCTCGTGTGCACGGGAGGCTCGCTGCTCTACGGCACCACCGGACGCACCGACCTCATGGGCAGTGAGCGGACCGGGCCGCTGGTCCACCAGCAGTACCGCTCGGTCCGCCGCCTGGCCGAGCTGCTGCCGGACGACACGGTGGTGCTCCCGACCCACGGCTTCGGCAGCTTCTGCGCCGCGACCACGACGAGCGCGGTGCAGCGGTCCACCATCGGCCGGGAACGGCAGGTGAACCCCGTCTTCGACCAGGCCGAAGACGCCTTCGCCACGACGACGCTGGCCGCTCTGGAGCCCTGTCCCGCGTACTACCACCGTATGGGGGCGATCAACGCCGCCGGTCCGGCGCCGCGGGCCTCGCTGGCCCCGCCCCGGCCGGCTGAACCGGCCGAACTGGCCGACCGGATCGCGGCGGGCGAGTGGGTGGTGGACGTGCGCGCACGAGCCGACTACGCCTCGGCCCACCTGCCGGGCACCGTCAACTTCGACGCCTCGGGGTCGCTCGCCACCTATCTCGGCTGGCTGGTGCCGTTCGACTCGTCCCTCTCCCTGCTGGCCACCGGCCGCAACCAACTGGAGGCGGTCCGGATCGAGCTGCTGCGGATCGGCTTCGACCGCATCGCGGCCGCGGCCGTCGGAAGCCCCCTGGAATGGGCGGGCGCCCAGTGGCTCGCCTCGTACCCGCGTGCCGACTTCGCCACCCTCGCCCGGGTCCGGACGGCGCGTCCTGTGGAGGTACTGGACGTCCGGGGCGGCCGTGAGTGGCGCTCCGGCCACCTCCCCGGCGCCCGCCACATCCCGCTGCCCCAACTGCCCCACGCCCTCGCGTCCCTGCCGGACGCGGAGTACTGGGTGCACTGCCACAGCGGCTTCCGAGCCGCGATCGCCGCCTCGCTGCTCGCCGCCGCCGGCCACCGGGTGGTACTCGTCGACGACAGCGTGGAGTACGCGGTGTTCGAGGCCCTGGAGCGGTAGCGGATCGAGCCGGGCCGGCCGGTGGTCCCGACTCCGCCCGCGAAAGCCCCGGTTCGGTCGCCCTCGGACAGCAGGTGTGCTGCGTACTTCCCCACCGCTTCCAGCAGTTCCTTCTTCGGCGCGTTCACCATCGCCCGCCC
>Ga0102590_1003569_pt1 | contig 15106 bp, 12 predicted proteins | sample AraplaMF_Col_mMF_FD_76859 | JGI IMG/M metagenome (GOLD analysis project Ga0102590, IMG submission 76859) | Arabidopsis root microbial communities from the University of North Carolina, USA - plate scrape MF_Col_mMF | ecosystem: Host-associated > Plants > Roots > Endosphere | place: USA...
GCCGAGCTGACGCCCAACAGCTGGGCCGGCATGGTCGATGCCAACCTCACCGCCGCCTTCAACCTGACCCGCGCCGTGGTGCCCGGCATGCGCGGCCGCGGCCAGGGGCTGATCATCCACATCGCCTCGGTCGCGGCGCGCCGGCCCGACCGCTCCGGCGCCGCCTACCAGGCGACCAAGGCCGGGGTCATGGCCCTGTCCCATGCGGTGATGGAGGAGGAGCGCGACAACGGCCTGCGCCTGACCGTGATCCTGCCCGGCATGACCGACACGCCGCTGCTCGACAAGCGCCCGGTGCCGGTGCCGGCGGAGGCGCGCCGCAAGGCGCTGCAGCCGGAGGATGTCGCCGCCGCCTGCCTGTTCGTCATGGCGCTGCCGCCGCGCGCCCATGTCGCCGAGATCATGCTGCAGCCGAGCCGGAGCTGACCGGCCCCAATCAGAGGATTTGGACATGTCGACAGGATCTGGACAGCGGCCGGTGGTGGCACTGCTGCTGACGCCGGAGATGCGGGCGCAGATGATCCCGCCCGTAGCGGAAGAGGCGCTGGCCGCCGCCGCCACCGTCCGGGCGCCAGGGCCGGGCGAGCTGACGGCGGACAACCTGCTCCGGCTGCTCGAGGGCGCCGTCGCGGCGCTGACCGGCTGGGGCACGCCGCCGATCGGCGACGAGGTGCTGGCCGCCCGGCCGGGGCTCGGCCTGGTCGCGCATTCCGCTGGCAGCGTCCGCCGCCTGGTGCCCGCTTCTGCGATCGAGAGCGGCCGCCTGCAGGTCTCCCACGCCGCGGTGAACATCGCGGAATCGGTGGCCGAATACGTGATAGCCCAGACCCTGTCGATCCTGCGCAAGCCGCACCGGCACGATGCCGGGATGAAGGCCGGGGAGGGCTGGCTCGACCTGCGCCAGCGCCATCTCGGCCGGCTCCTGGGCGCGCAGACGGTCGGCATCGTCGGCGCCGGCTATGTCGGCCGGCTGGTGATCGGGCTGTTCCGGGCCTTCGGCTGCCGCCTGCTGGTCTCCGATCCCTACCTCACCACGGAGAAGGCGGCGGAGCTCGGGGTCGAGCGCGCCAGCCTCGACGAGGTGCTGGCCGGCTGCGACATCGTCTCGTTGCACGCCCCGGCGCTGGCGGAGACGCGGCACATGATCGGCGCGGCGCAGCTCGCCCGGCTGCGCGACGGCTGCCTGTTCATCAACACCGCCCGCCCGTCGCTGGTCGACGAGGCGGCGCTGCTGGCCGCGCTGCGCACCGGCCGCTTCACCGCCGCGCTCGACGTCTTCGACCAGGAGCCGCTGCCGGCCGACAGCCCGTTCCGCAGCCTGCCGAATGTGGTGCTGTCGCCGCACGCCGCTGGCCACAGCGCGGATTCGCACAAGCGCCAGGGCGCGACCACGGTCGACGAGATCCGCCGCTTCCTGTCCGGTGAGCCGCTGCGCCACCGGGTGACCCCGGCCATGCTCGCGACCATGGCCTGAGAGAGGAACCCAATCATGAGCTTCCAGGACAAGGTTGTGCTCGTCACCGGCGGCGCCTCGGGCATCGGCGCCGCCGCCACCCGCGCCTTCGCCAAGGCCGGCGCCCGGGTCGCCTTCACCTACGCCACCAGCCGGGACGAGGCCGCCGCCCTGTCGGCCGAGCTGGGCGCGAAGACCCTGGCTCTCCCGGCCGACCTGACCCGGCCGGAGGCGGTAACCGAGGTCTTCGCCCGCACCGAGCGCGAGTTCGGCCCCCTCGACGTGCTGTTCGCCAATGCCGGCGGCCTGCTGCAGCGCAGCCGTTGCGTCGACACCACCCTCGAGCTGTGGCAGCAGGCGATCGCGCTCAACCTGACCAGCACCTTCCTGTGCTGCCAAGCGGCTCTGCGGTCGATGGAGCCGCGCCGCAGCGGTGCCATCGTCACCATGGCGTCGCTGGCCGCCTTCGACGGCGGCGGCCCCGGCGCCTCGCACTACGCCGCCACCAAGGGCGCGGTCGCCACCTTCACCCGCAGCCTGGCCAAGGAGGTCGGGCCGCTCGGCATCCGGGTGAACGGCGTCGCGCCGGGGCTGATCGGCACCCGCTTCCACGACGTCTTCAACACGCCGCAGGGCCGCGCCGCGGTGGTCGAGCGCACGCCGTTGCGCCGCGAGGGCACGCCGGAGGACGTGGCCGAGGCGGTGCTGTACCTGGCCTCCGATCGCGCCTCCTTCCTGGCCGGCGAGATCCTGCAGGTCAATGGCGGCATGGGCTTCTGACGCTGGGCTCGCCTTGGACCAAAGGCCAAGGCCGATGCTTCTTGCTTGACCCGCCGAGTCCCGCGGCGTTCAATTCCACACTTGCCGCCGAGACAAGGATGTCGCCGATGCGCACGGTCCTGGTCGCTGACGATCACCCGATGTTCCGCGAGGCCCTGGTCGGCACGCTGAAGTCGCTCGACGACCAGGTCGATGTGCTCGAGAGCGGCACCTTCGGCGAGGCGGTCGATCGCATCGCCTCGGTGATGGACATCGATCTGATCCTGCTCGACCTCCGCATGCCGGGGATGAACGGGGTCAAGGGCGTGCGCTCGCTGCGCACCCGCCGGCCGGACGTGCCGGTGGCGGTGATCTCGGCCTTGGCCGACAGCTTCGTCATGCGCGAATGCTTCGACGCCGGCGCCGTCGGCTACATCCCGAAGTCGCTGTCGCGCGACGCCATCGTCTCCGCCATCTCCACCATCCTCGACGGCGGCAGCTACACCCCGTCGGAAGGGCTTGACGCGATCGGGCCGGGCGAGCTGGAGGAGGACGAGCCTCTGGACGAGGCGGTGCGCTGCCGGTTCGAGCTGCTGACCAACCAGCAGCGCAAGGTGCTGGAGCTGATGGCCGAAGGCCTGCTGAACAAGCAGATCGCCTACGCCATCGACGTCCAGATCACCACGGTCAAGGCGCATGTCTCCAGCCTGCTGCAGAAGCTCGGCGTCTCCAGCCGCACCCAGGCGGTGATCCTGTTCCAGAAGTACCGCCGCGCCCTCTGAGGCCGGCCTCCCAGCCGTAGGTTGGGTTCGCGGCTCGCGAACCCAACGTCATGGCGTCATGGCAAGATTCGTTACTGTTGCAAAGGTCCGCCAGCGGCATCGGCGATAGGGATTAAATTCCTTGAATTATAGGATTTCCATGCTGCGATTCAGCGGAAATGGGATTTATTTAGATTATCAGATTAAATGCTTGTAAGTTTTTCGGCCAGCAACATTTGGTTACAAATCTCGCGTGCCCGGTTGCAATCAGAAATGATACGACAAATATCTGCAATCATTTGGCGCAATCTTCTTGAAATTCAGAGTATAATTGTTGCGAGGCGTTGATCGTGCTGTCGAACTCCGAAGCCCCCGAGCATCCCATGGTCCCCGTCGTCGATGCGATCGCGCAGGCAGCGGTTGCCCGGGGTGTCGATCGAAGGCCGGGCCAGGCCTGGGGCGCAACCGGGGTGAAACACGGCCCGACTCCGGGTCGGTCGGCCGAAATTCTGTCCGATGATCCGGCGCGAAGCGGCGACGAGCCCGGCCAGGTTGCGATCGAGCCGGCGGCCGCACTCCGATCCATGGTGGAGCGGGGCGAGGGCAATGCCGTCTCCTGGACGGTCGACATCATCCTGGCCTATCTCGCCCGCAACTCGGTGGACAGCCGGGCGCTGCCGAAGCTGATCGCCGACCTGCACGGCGTGCTGGAGCAGATCTCGACGACCGACCGGGAGCCGGAGCGGCCGCCGGAGGCCGGCCTCCGCCCCGCGGTCCCCGTCGGACTGTCGGTCACGCCCGACTACATCATCTGCCTGGAGGACGGCCGGCGGTTCCGGTCGATGAAGCGGTACCTCAAGTCGGCGTACAACCTCACGCCGGACGAATACCGTGACCGGTGGGGGCTGCCGGCGAGCTATCCGATGACCGCACCCGGCTATACCGAGATGTGCTCGGCCCGCGCCAAGGCCCGGAAGCTGGGACGGCGGCGGAGCGTCTAGTACCAGCGGCCTTTTAGATCGACTCTCTGGCCTTTCTTCGTCATGGCGAGGAGGCGAAGCCGACATGGCCATCCAGGGCCGGTGCGAGCGGCCCTTGGATGGCCACGCCCCTTCCGGGCTCGCCATGACGGGTCAATGTTTCACACCGCTGGTATAGAGACTCACCACCGACCCTTTCGGCCCGGAGGGGAATGCGCTGGCGTGAGTCGGCTGGCGGTGGTTTCGAGAACCGGCGCGCAGCGCACATTGGTGCGTGAGCACCGGAAGCTTCGAGCCCGCCGTCAGACGGCCACGCCAGTAGCATTCACCGCCGGGCCGACGCGATCAGCGCGCGCAGCCGGGCAGGCTTGATCGGCTTGGTCAGCAGGCTGACCCCGGACAGCGCCTGCACCATCGACTGCACCTCCGGGCTGCGGTCGGCGGTGATCACCGCGGCCGGGATCTCCTCGTCCAGGGCGTGGCGCAGGGCGATGATCAGCTCGGTGCCGCGCTGCCCGGCGTCGAGGTGGTAGTCGGCCAGGACGATGTCCGGCCGGAAGCCCTCCGCCCCGATCCGCGCCTCCGCCCCGGCCCGGCCGCCGGCGGCGGCGACGCGGCAGCCCCAGCTGCGCAGCAGCCGGGTCATGCCGTCGAGGATGGCGGGGTCGTTGTCGATCACCAGCACCCGCACCCGGTCGACCGCGCCCGGCACCACCGCGGCCGGGACCGGCTGCGGGCCCGTGCAGACCTGCGCCGGGTCGGCGAGCGGCACCACCACCGAGAAGGCCGAGCCGCGGCCCACGGTCGAGCGCACCTTGACCTCGGTGCCGAGCAGCCGGCTGATGCGCCGCACGATCGACAGGCCCAGCCCGTAGCCCTTCTGGCCGGGCTCGGCCTTGCCCTCCGGCCCGTCCAGCCGGCGGAACTCCTCGAAGATCTCGTCCAGCCGCTCCTGCGGGATGCCGATGCCGGTGTCGATCACCTGGAGCTCGACCTTGCCGCCGCGGCGCCGGGCGCCGAACAGGATTCGCCCGGCGGGGGTGTAGCGCACGGCGTTGGTCAGGAAATTCTGCAGCAGCCGGCGCAGCAGCTGCGGGTCGGAACAGGCGGTCAGCGAGCAGGGCAGCAAAGTGAAGTCCAGGCCCTTGCGCTGCGCCAGCGGCGCGACCTCGTCGTGCAGCGCCTCCATCAGCGGCGGCAGCGGCACGCTCTGCAGGTTGGCGCCGACCCGGCCGGCATCGAGCTTGGAGATGTCGAGCAGGATGTTCAGCAGCTCCTCGACGTTCTCCAGCGCGTGGTCGATCTTGCCCAGCAGAGCCTCGCCTTCGGCCGGCAGCGTGGTGTCCTCCAGCGTCGCCACGAACAGCCGGGCGGCGTTCAAGGGCTGCAGCAGGTCGTGGCTGGCATCGGCCAGGAACTTGGTCTTGCTGATGTTGGCGCGCTCCGCCTCGGTCTTGGCGACGCGCAGCTCACGGGCGATGCGGCGGCGCTTCTCCACCTCCGCCGACAGCGCCTCGTTCAGCCGGGACAGGGTGGCGGTGCGCTCATGCACCCGCCGCTCCAGCTCCTCATTGGCCGCCTCCAGGATGCGTTCGGCCCGCCGGCGCTCGGTGATGTCCTGGATCAGGGTGAAGAAGCCGACCACCTCGTCGCGGTGGCTGCGATGCGGCACATAGGTGGCGAAGCCGAAGCGCGGCTCGGTGTCCGATCCCGGCAGCGGCAGGTCGAAGGTCACGGTGGCGCCGGCCAGCGCCCGCTCGATGAAAGGCTGGCGCGGGGCGTATTCGGCCTCGCCCAGCACGGCGCGCAGCGTCTGGCCCAGGATCGGGGTGCCGTTCGGCGCATAGGCGGCGCGGTAGGCGCGGTTGACGAAGCGGTAGCGCTGGTCGCGGTCGACATAGGAGATCATGGTCGGCACCGCATTCGCGAACAGCCGGATGCGCTGCTCGCTGTCCAGGAGGGCCTCCTCGGCCATCTTGCGCTCGGTGATCTCGACATAGGAGGTGACGAAGCCGCCATCCGGCATCGGGTCGCCCTTGACCTCGAACCAGCGGCCGTTCAGCGCCACCTCGGACGGCGGGCCCGAACCTCGGGTCACGCCGCGGGCCGACCCCGGGCCGATCGGCGAGGCGGTGCCCAGCGCCGGGGCACCGCGGGCGTCGTTGAACTCCTGGAACCGGCGGTAGGAGGCGCCGGCGCGGCGCAGCTCGGCCGGCAGTTCCAGCAGCTCGCCGTAGCGCCGGTTGGCGGTGACCAGGCGCTGGTCGCGGTCGAACACGGCGACGCCGATCGACATGCTCTCCAGCGTCGCCTGCAGATGGGCCGACCGCTCGGCCAGCGCCTTCTCGCGCTCCTGCCGCTCGGCGTCCTTGACGTCGGTGATGTCGGTGTAGATCGAGGCGATGCCGCCCTCGGTCGACCTCCGGTCGTTGACCTGGACCCAGCGTCCGTCGGCCAGGGCGTAGACCCAGCGCTGGGCGCCGCCGTCGCGGGTCGTGGCGCGCTGCAGCCGGCGCTCGGCCATCCAGGCCTCCGGCGTCATCCCGTCCGACTGGATGATGCCGGCGTCGAGGCCCAGGCGGATCAGCGCGCCCAGCGACAGGCCGGGTCGGATGCTGTCGGTCAGCCGCGGCCAGAAATCCAGGAAGCGGCGGTTGAACAGCACCAGCCGGTCGTCCGGGTCGAAGATGGCGAAGCCTTCGGAGATGCTGTCGATCGCGTCCTGCAGCCGGTTCTGCGCCGTGCGGCTGGCGACGATCGCCTCGCTCAGCTCCAGGTTCGACTGCTCGACCGCCTTCAGCGCGTGCTCCAGCTCGCGCGTCCGGTCGCGCACCTTCTGGTCCAAGAGGATCGCGGTCTGGAACAGCTGGTAGGCGTTGCCCTGCATGTCGAGGCTGTGCTCGACCCGCTGCATCAGGGCGCGGTTGATCTCGGACAGCTTGGCGATGTTGCGGCGAAGCTCGGCCTCCTGGCCGACCTCTGTCCGATCCTGTTGCGCCGCCTCCCGCCCCATGCTCAGCCCGGCCCGAAGGCGATCCCGGTGAAGGTCTGGCTGACATGCATCATGCCGAACTGCTCGCCATAGGTGTTGAAGCCGACGACGTTGTTCTGGGCCATGATCTTCGAGGCTTCGGTCAGCATCTGGCGCTGTTCCATCTCGACATAGCGCAGCACGCAGTCGAAGCCGATCACGGCGTCGATGCTGCCCAATTCCACGCGCAACTCGTCGAACAGCGACGCCAGATTCGCGACCAGATCGCCGCTCTTTGCGACGCTGAGGATGATTCCCTCGTCGATGGCGCAGAAGAAATGCAGGCAGCCATCGGCGTCGACCCGCTGGATGGCACGGACATAGTGGCGGCCGCCGGCCTTGACCACCAGCGGGTGCGAGGCGAAGACCAGCGGCGTCAGCTCGGCCGGCTCCAGCCCGATCAGCCGGGCATATTCCTCGGCCGCCGGTTCGGCGTTGATCTCCATCACCACCCGCCGCGCCGGATCGGCCCGGGTCACCACCATCTTCTGGTCCAGCGCCTGGAAATGCTGCCGCTCGAACACCCGGAAGGCCAGGTCGGTCGACACCAGCACCAGCAGCGAGGCGCTCGAATGCACCTCGCCGTCGAGGAAGATTGCGGTCTCGCGGAAGGCCAGGTTGTCGCCGGCCGAGCCGCCGACCAGCGGGATCTCGCCCAGCGCGTCGCCCAGCGCGCTGACGATGATCTCCTCTTGCATCGACAGCCCGTCATTGATCAGCAGGGCGAAGCTGCGCGACGGGTCGAAGCGGTGCCGATGCCGGGCCTCGTGCTCGGCCAGCAGGGCCTTGGTGACGGCGGCGCCATCGGCGATCTCGAAGCTCGCCGGCTCGATCAGCTGGACCGAGGTGGCGAAATGGTCGGCCGACAGGCTCAGGCCGGTGATCGTGCCCTGGCGGTAGCCGGCCGGGGTGATCTCGCCGGCGGTGGTGCAGCCCAGCACCCGCACCTCCGGCGCGCGCCGGCCGATCCCGGCCAGCACCGCGGGCAGGTCGTAGGTGGGCGAGCAGAACAGCAGGACCATCTCCATCCGGTCCTGGGCGATCGCCGCCAGCAGCTCCTCGACCGCGTCCTCCGTCGACGCCTTCATGCTCATTCCCCGACGGATGCCGCTCAGACCGACGACGGCCGTCCTCTCTTTGGCTTGGCTGGCTTGGGACATTGCTTCCTCCCCAGAACCTTATCGGGCCCCTCTGGCGGGGACCACTGATCCAAGGTCCAATTATCGGCCCGGAATCCCTTTGTGCCAAAGTCCTATTCCGGCCGGTGTTTCTTTGCCGCTACGGTTTTCCCGAGGTTCCGGCGCCGGTTCGAACGGCCGTGGCGCGACCCGGGCACGCGCCCGCACCGGACGGCGCGACAGACAAGGAGGAAACCGATGAAGACGCGTGCCGCCGTAGCCGTGGCTGCAGGGAAGCCTCTGGAGATCCTGGAGGTGGATCTGGAGGGTCCGAAGTTCGGCGAGGTGTTGGTCGAGATCAAGGCGACGGGGATCTGCCACACCGACGAGTTCACGCTGTCAGGCGCGGATCCGGAAGGGCTGTTTCCGTCGATCCTGGGGCATGAGGGCGCCGGCGTGGTGGTCGATGTGGGCCTGGGCGTGACCGGCCTGCAGAAGGGCGACCATGTGATCCCGCTGTACACGCCGGAATGCCGGCAATGCCCGTCCTGCCTGTCGCGCAAGACCAATCTGTGCACGGCGATCCGGTCGACCCAGGGCCAGGGGCTGATGCCGGACGGCACCAGCCGGTTCTCGATCGGCAAGGAGAAGATCTTCCACTACATGGGCTGCTCGACCTTCTCGAACTTCACGGTCTTGCCCGAGATCGCGCTGGCGAAGGTCAACCCGGACGCGCCCTTCGACAAGATCTGCTACATCGGCTGCGGCGTGACCACGGGCATCGGCGCCGTGATCAACACGGCGAAGGTGGAGGAAGGCGCGACCGCGATCGTGTTCGGGCTCGGCGGCATCGGGCTGAACGTGATCCAGGGTCTGCGGCTGGCCGGGGCCGACATGATCATCGGCGTCGACCTCAACAATGGGAAGAAGGAATGGGGCGAGCGCTTCGGCATGACCCATTTCGTCAACCCGAGCGAGGTCGAGGGCGACCTGGTGCCGTATCTGGTGAACCTGACCAAGCGGGGCGCGGACCAGATCGGCGGCGCCGACTACACCTTCGACTGCACCGGCAACACCAAGGTGATGCGGGCGGCGCTGGAGGCTTCGCATCGCGGCTGGGGCCAGAGCATCGTGATCGGCGTGGCCGGGGCGGGGCAGGAGATCTCGACCCGTCCGTTCCAGCTGGTGACGGGCCGGGTGTGGAAGGGCACGGCCTTCGGCGGGGCGCGCGGGCGCACCGACGTGCCGAAGATCGTCGACTGGTACATGTCGGGGAAGATCGAGATCGACCCGATGATCACGCACAAGCTGCCATTGGAGCGGATCAATGAGGGCTTCGACCTGATGCATGAGGGCAAGTCGATCCGTACGGTCGTGGAGTTCTGATGTCGGATCTGGTCACACGAGCCAAGCACCGGGCCTTCGCGGGCGAGGTCGGGTTCTACAGCCACGCCTCGACCGAGATCGGCGGCGAGATGCGGTTCGCGGTGTATGTGCCGCCGCAGGCGCAGGAGCGTCCGGTGCCGGTGCTGACCTACCTCGCCGGGCTGACCTGCACCGAGGAGACCTTCATCATCAAGGCGGGCGCCCTGCAGCATGCGGCGGAGTTCGGGCTGATGCTGGTGGCGCCGGACACCAGCCCCCGCGACCGGCGGCATCCGGGCGACGACGAGAGCTGGGATTTCGGGCTCGGGGCCGGGTTCTACCTGGACGCGACGCAAGAGCCCTGGCGCGACGGCTACCGGATGCACGCCTATGTGACGAAGGAGCTGCCGGAGGTGATCGGCCGGCACTTCCCGGCGCGGCGGTCGGCGATGGGGATCTTCGGCCATTCGATGGGCGGGCACGGGGCGCTGGTGGCGGCGCTGCGCAACCCCGGCCTGTACCGCTCGGTGTCGGCCTTCGCGCCGATCGCGGCGCCATCGCAGTGCCCCTGGGGGCAGAAGGCGTTCTCGCGCTATCTCGGGCCCGACCAGTCGACATGGGGCCAGTGGGACGCGACGGCGCTGGTCGAAGGCGGGGCGCGCTGCCCGGAGCTGCTGATCGACCAGGGCGAGGCGGACCCGTTCCTGGAGCGCGAGCTGCACCCGCATCTGCTCGAGGCGGCCTGCCGCCAGGCCGGGCAGCCGCTCACGCTCCGCCGCCATCCCGGCTACGATCACGGCTACTATTTCATCTCCACCCTCATCGCCGACCACATCCGCCACCACGCCGGGGTGCTGAACGGATAGGCCGGAGCCACCCCCTCACCCGAAATCGCGTTGCGATTTCGACCTCTCCCCAAGGAGAGGTGAACATTCCCTCTCCTCGGGGAGAAGAGGAAACGGCCTTGGCCTATCTTGGACATGGATGGTCATAGCTAGACATTTCCCAGGATCCTCAACGCGTTAGAGACCTTTCGGCCCTCCCCAATCTTGGTCAGCGGTAGTCAGGAACGGCCCCTGGAAACACCCCCTTCGGATTGCTATCGTCAGTTAGCAATCAATCGGGAATGACAGGGTATGCGCACCACCATCACTAAGGCCTCGGTCGAGAAAGCCAAGCCGGCCGGGAAGGATAGCTTCCTTTGGGACAACAAGCTCGCCGGTTTCGGCGTGAAGGTCACGCCGGCCGGCAGCAAGGTCTATCTTGCCCAGTACCGCGAGGGTCAGGGCACGGGCGCGCCGATCAAGCGCGTCACCATCGGCAAGCACGACCAGCCCTGGACCGCAGAGACGGCGCGGGAGGAGGCCGAGCGCATCCTCGCCCATGCCAAGCTTGGCCAGCGTCGAGAGGCGGAGAAGCACCGGAAGCGCCGTCGCCGTAAGGCGACCGACGACGAGCCGGTCAAGGGCACGGTCGGCTGGGCTTTCCAGCGGTATGAGGCCGAGAAGCTGTCGCGGCTGCGCAGCGGCACTGAGATCGCCCGGACCTTGAAGGCGGACATGCTGCCCGACTGGCGCGACCGGCCTCTCGCCACTCTGATGCGGGCCGATCTCGTCGACCTTCGCGACAAGGTGCGGAGCGAGCGCGGAGCGCTGGTCGCCGCCGACATGCTGGCCCGCCGGGTCCAGACTTTCCTCGATTGGGTCGCGGACCACGAAGGCGTCGACGTGGCGACGTGGCGGCGGGTCAAGCCGAAGGAAGAGCGTCGCGCCCGCGAGCGGACGCCGGAGCCCTGGGAACTGCGCCTAATCTGGCGCGCCTGCACCAGTCTCGGCGGCGTCTATGCCGACGCGGTCAAGCTGCTGATGCTGACCGGCTGCCGGCGCGACGAAATCGGCGAGATGCCGAAGGCCGAGCCTGACCTTGCCTCGGCGCGCTGGACCATCCCGGCAGACCGGGCGAAGAACGACGAGCCGCATTTCGTGCCGCTCAGCGAGCCGGCCCTCGCGATCCTCCGGCCCAGGGTCGAGGCGGCGAAGGACTGGCCGTTCTCGTCCTCCGGTCGCCGGCCGCTCAACGGCTGGAGCGGCTTTCGGATCACGCTCGACGCCGAGATCGAGCGGCTGGCCGCGCTGGAGGGACTGCCGGTGCTCGCCGTGGTCGATGACGTGCCGCGCCGGGTGCTGCCCTGGGTCTGGCACGATCTTCGCCGCTCATTCAATAGCGGCCTCGCCGCCCTGGGCGTACCGGAGGAGGTGCGGGACCGTTGCCTCGCGCATATCGGCGAGAGCCGGCGCGGGGTGAAGAAGCATTACAACACGTTCGATTTCGAGGCCGAGCGTATCGCCGCCCTCGATGCCTGGGGCGAGCGGCTAATGCAGATTATCGCCGGCGACGACGAACAGAAGCCGGCGCAGGAAGACGCGGCGTAAGCCAGCGCAGGGTGCCGGCGCACGATCACCCATGAGATGGCCGGGCCCGGCGTCGCGCCGCAAGTCACTTTCTCTTGCTTGCCGAAGCCTTAGGGGTCGCGTCAATCACAATGATTTCCGAAGCAGGCTCGCCGTTTTGAATGCGCAGTTCCCGCAGCTTTTGTATCTCAGCCAATTTTCCGCCTAAGTCGCCATAATCCATTATGATAAAAACGCCATACTGTGTTCTCGAGGCATCCTTATATATTTCCAGCTGCTTGGTATATCCGTGGACAACAGTTCCGCTTGATCGCTTCATTTCGACCAATACTCTTGCATTATAACCTTTTGAAAATTTAAAATCGATAGGGCCTCCACCCATATTTGCTTCGGGAGATACATCGATATTGTTGGCCGAGCAAAATCCATCGGCTATGGCATAGTAAATTAATTGCGACGCCCGCTCCTTCTTTGGCTTACCATTGATCCACAATTCTTCCCACAGATTGCCTTTCTCAACGTGATGCTTAAAGAATTCAATCGTTTCGAGAACAACAATCATCAGTTCATCGGGGCCGCTTTCAAGATTATAATTTCTTTCTTGCTTCAAACCGACAAATCCATTGGCTATTATCGATTTGATCCGGTAATAACCTAGAGCATCAAGATTGGGGTCGTAACTCTCTACATTTTCCTTGACCGCAGAAATAAATAAATTGAACGAGTGAGAAGAGCCTAATGCTGCTCGACGCAGTGCGGATTTTCGCTCCGAAATAGTCGGCCTCGCTATACCGGCTAGAAAGGCATTTACACGCTGCCGTATTTGAGCATTCTCAAGAGCCGCTTTCTCGATATCCGACCAGTCCTTCGCGATAGGAAGCTCACGGACAATGTCGCTAGGGACAAGCACGATGGGTGAATTCCGGCCGGATCTATGATTAAAGATGGGCAGGCGATGCAAACTACTTTCGTCAACTCTTTGGACAGGAATATTGTTGCTGTCGCAAAATTCTTCCGTAACGGCGGCTAGTTGGTTCATAATCACACTTGTAGTGAAGTCGCTAATCGTATCGGGCCCCACATCTTCCTCAAAAAACCCCATCAGAGAGATCATCTCCGGATCTTTTGACCCCAGTCTGATTATTTCTTTGCTAGTCCGGATCATTGCGTCGCGGATCGTGTCGGGCCTAGAGCTTCCTGAGCGACCGCTTCCGCCATATCCTAGACCGTTCTCGGGTGGTTCGCTCAAGTCGAGGAGCCGTTGCGCTGCAATCCAGGCAACGTCATTCTCCTTCTCCGAAATATCAAGCAAACGAACGAAATTGCCGAAATGCTTTCTGAAAGCAGCGATGGCGTGAGTGTTAATGTGTGGGTTCGATGATTTCTCTAGAAGTATAGGATCGATAAAAAGAGGAGTGTCGACATTCAAGAACGGATCGATTAAACCTGATTGAGTGAGTTTGTGGCCATCTATTCCAAAATGCTGGGAAAACAAAATCGGATCCTTAATTCTCTTCATGATAATTCTTTCCGTATTCGGTGACAAATATGAGATTATTCGTATATTAAAACTGAAAGGAAGTCGAGCGCTCGTTATCGACAGGGATCTGACCGGCGTCTCCGCAGCCGTCAGGAGACCCCATCCAGCTCGGCTCGCTCTGTTTTGGATCCGGTGGCATACTCGGTATTCCGGCAAGAAGAGCAGAGGATAAGTCGCGTCTGCAGGCGCTTCGGCTTACCCGTTTCTCAGTAGGATGCGAGAACGGGCTTGCGGTAGCGTCTTTCCCCGCATGGTGCCGAGGGACGGTGGGTTCCGAATACTTAGGCAATGGGTTTACCGATTGCCTATTTCGCGGCGTCCGAGCCGACACCCACCGCGCCGATCCCGGCCCTGTGGGCAACAATCTTTCGGATACCCCCCCCAGCCTCAGCACCGGGCGTCGCGACCGTCTCGGCCCCTCTTGAGCATCAGCCGCCACGGCGTCGCGCCGTCGCCGGGGCGCGCCGCCGTAGGCTCGCTCGTGACCCACAAGCTGCCGGCGTGCGTGATCCACGTTCCGGCAGCGTAGTCGGCGCCGGCCCTCCACGTTCCCTGATACGGGAACGACTTCGCCTCCGCCTGGCGGGCGACCTGCGCCCGGAGCTCGGCAACCTCGCGCTTAAGCTGCGCGATCTCGCGACCGGCGAGGCCGATGACCTGCACGAGGCCGGTCGTGACCATGTGCAGACCACGCCGCGCGCCGATGTCGGCCGCCGGATGCTTGGCCATCACGGCATCGACCATCCTGACGATCGCGGCGTCCTGCTCGCTGTCGGCCCCGTCCTTCGTGATCGGCTCGGTCATGTCGTGTCCTGTCCGACCCAGCGCCGCTCCAGCCGATCCAGCCGAGCGATCAGCGCCGCGTGGTCGGCGCGGACGGCGACCAGCAGGCGGACGACCTCGGGCAGCGTCGAGGCGAGCGCCGAAAGCTGCTCCTGGACCAGGGCGAGCCGGAGCTCTGGCGGCGTGTCGAAGTCGGCGTCGTCTATGTCGAGATCCGGGCTCACGGCGCGGCCTCGATGCCGGTAATCCGAGCGGCGCCGTGCGGCCTGATCGAGGTAAGGGAGTAGGAGATCTCGGCCCTGAGAGCCGTCGCGCCGACCTGCCAGAGCGGGGTTATCACGGCGTCGGCGCCGCCGACCGGCGCGGTGTCGAGCTCCAGCGCGGCCTCTGCCGACGCCTCGAAGACGACGGTCGTGAGATCACCGGCGAGAGACTGCGCGTCGACGAGCACGAGATCGGTTTCGGCGACGCCATCGGACACCAGCGTCGGCAAATTGCACAACTCGCCGCCGAGCGCGGACAGGGCCGGGAACGCGGCGGCGCCCGCGCTGTCGGTGGTGGTCGAGAGCCGGCCGGCGAGCTTCGGCGACAGGAGCCAGTACAGGCGGGACGTGCCGACCGGTGCGACCGCCTCCAGCGCCTTGCCCATCGCCGCATAGACCGCGATGGCGTCCGCCCCGCCGGCCGGGATCGACGGCAAGCCCTGGGTGGTCACGGCGATGAACTCGCGATCGAGCGCCGTCTGCACCGCGCCTTTGAGCTCGGCATTGATAAGCCCCTCAAGGCCGGGGCTGCGATAGAGCTCAGTCGACGCGATCAGCGCCACAACGACCTTCGACGGTTCGGCCGTGTCCCGCGCGATCTCGAATTTCCCGACCGGCTTCGGCAAGCCCTGGCCGACAAGC
>Ga0102590_1003570_pt1 | contig 15105 bp, 16 predicted proteins | sample AraplaMF_Col_mMF_FD_76859 | JGI IMG/M metagenome (GOLD analysis project Ga0102590, IMG submission 76859) | Arabidopsis root microbial communities from the University of North Carolina, USA - plate scrape MF_Col_mMF | ecosystem: Host-associated > Plants > Roots > Endosphere | place: USA...
GCGCGATGGCGAACGAGAGATAGCTCGCGACGAACCCCATGCAGGCCTGTCCGATGATTGCGGCGTAGAAGCCGTAGTGAAGCGCCTTCGCGGCTCGCCCGGCCCATGAATTCGGCCCGCTGGTTTCGGGCGGTTGAAGGAGACGAAGAACTAGCCGCACGCCCATCAGCAGGCCGATCACCATTCCCGCATAGTTGTGAAGCTGGTGCTGGACGACGTCCCAATAGGACGGTGTGAGACCCATGTGGACGGCGTGGTGGGTTCTCTCGATGCTGCCGCCGGTCAGATACTGAACCGGCACCATGAAGGCGACGAGCCAGTGGAGTCCTATCTGGGCGAGCGAGTAGCCACTCTTCATCGATCCTCTCCGAGCGAGAGGCGCAGACTAACCGGCGGCAGTTAATGCTTTCTCATCGCTCGGTTGCCAAAAGATCTGAGTCTATTGGAAGCCGGGAATGCGTCAAAATCCGCGCCGACTGTGCCAAGGACTGAAAACGGGCCGGCGATATGTAGAGTTGCGTCGACGCCTGTCGCGGTTGCGCCGAGAGCTATGAGAAGATGGCCGCCTGACGCGCCGCGCATTCGCCCTCTTGCTGCCCAGATAAAGACGGATATCCGTTGCAGCATCATGGTCACCAATCCAGGCGGCGTCGATGAGATTAGCAGCTGACAGCAGCAAATTCAGACTGTTCGCCTTCATGGCGGCGGTCCTGATGACGGCGGCCATGGTTTCCGCCGAGGAGGACGTTGTCGCCATTCGGCAGGCGGACATGAAAGCCATGGCCGCAGCGGCAAAAACGATCTCCGGCATGTTCAAGGATTCGACGACCTACAAGGCCAGCGAGTTCAAATGGGCGGCCGACACCATCCGCGACAGGTCTGGAGGCGTTCTCTCTGCACATTTCGCGTCCGCGGCCGACGGTCGGCAGTCGAAGGCCGGACCGAACATTCTGAAGGAGCGCGACCGGTTCGACCGCATCGCCAACGACTTGCGCGACTACGCCGTCGCGCTGGATGCCGCCGCGCAGAAGAACCCAGGGCCGATGACTGCAAGCATGCGCATGAAGCCCGGAGAGGCGATGGGCGGCGGTCCCTTCGGCACCCACGTCCGCAACGAGCACGAACTGTCGACGATGGCGGCGGAACACGCGTTCCACCTCATGCTACAGACCTGCACGACCTGCCACACCCGGTTCAGGATGGAATGACGGCGGCCACTCGCGATTGGAATTGTCTGCGCCCGAATATTCATTGAGGAAAGATCGGCGGTTAGAGGCGGTCGACCCATTGTAGCGACTCGACAAAGAAAAGCCCGCGCCGAAGCGCGAGCCGAATTCATAACAGAACAGCTTTAGTGGCTGTTCTTGTGGCTTTGTTGACCAGCCTTCACATGCTGTTCATGGCTGCCGCCGCGGGTTCCGCTGGACTGCGCGTCGCGGCCGGCTGAGGCGTCGCGGGCATTGGAGTCGTTCTTGTGACTCTGCTGCCCAGCCTTGACGTGCTGTTCATGGGATCCACCTTGGTTTGCCATTCGGTTCTCCTTGGTTGTTGAACGAGGCCACGTCGACCTCAATGGGAAAACCTCGCTCCGGCGCATGCGTTCCGCATTTTAATATTTCGTGATCTCCGCTCGAAAAGAACCGGATGAGGAAACGAACCGGGCGGGTAGGGAGCTCGCCTGCCATTGCGTTGGCCACCGGGAGAAAGCGGAAAAATCCCGATGTTCTCCAGCACCGCCGCGTCCGCTTGGCGCGGCCCGCAACCTCGATCAAAAAATGCGCATCTCGGCGAAAAGGTTCCAGGAAAACAACCGCATCCATTCATGCCTGAAGCCTCAATGCGGCTTGCGGGCTCTTTCCAAATCGACGGGTCGCTCTAGCTTAAAAGATACCTGACGAAAAGGAGAAAACCATGACCGACGCACCGAATACGGCGACCCCGGCGCGGAGAGTGTTGCGTGGCCGCCCCTATAGCATCGGCGAATTTGCCAGGAAATATCGGCTCGACGACAAGGAGGCAAAGCGCCTCTACGAGAAGTTCGGCCCGTCCGCCACCGAACTTGACCTGTTGATGGCGGCAAAGCGGCGCCCACCGGGCCTGCCGACCAATCTCGACGCCTGACGGGCGCCATGGGGATCCGAACCGGAAGCTGCCTTTGCGGGGCGGTCGCCTACAGGGTGGAAGGCGAGCCGCTTCGCACCGGCCTCTGCCACTGCGCCGATTGCCGCAAATCGAGCGGCTCCGCCTTCGTCTTCTTCGCGGTCTGGCCGCGTCAGGCTTTCTCCCACAGCGGCGAGATCACCACCTTCGCCGGCCGCAGCTTTTGCCCCGTCTGCGGCGGCAGGCTTTTCTGCCTCCGGGAAGATGAGGCGGAACTCCGCCTGGGGTCCCTAGACACTCCACCGACCGACCTTGCGCCTAGCTATGAGGTCTGGATCAAGCGGCGTGAACCGTGGCTGCATCCCTTGCCCGGCGCGGCCCAATTTGCCGAGGATGCGAACTGACCGGCGCTAAAGCGCGTCGCGATCGAGCTTGCCGCGCTTTAGATCTTTGATTTTCCGCATGTCGTGATCGCAAAACCGCTGCACAGTTTTGCGCGACATGCTCAGTCGCACCGAAACTTGACTTTCCTTACCAATATTTCATTTCACCCATCTGCAATTCCGTGCCAGTTCGGCGGCAGTGCTAATCGCCGGTTCATCTGCGTTGTGATTATTTCGCCGCAGAGGCCGCAAGCGGCCACTGACTGATTGAGGACGACATGAACAAAATCGTAAGCGGCAGCGAAACCGGAGCAAAGACAGGCGCAGCGTCCGATCTCGCCGCAGTCCTTGCGGCATCGGGACGGCAGGGCAAGCGCAGCCGCTGGCGCGGACGCCTGATCATCCTGCTGATCCTCATCGCTGCTGCCGCAGTCGCCGCTTATTTCTATATGGGCCGTGGGCAAAGCGAATTGAGCTATGATACCCAGCCAGCAAAACGCGGCGACCTGACGGTGCTGGTCACCGCCACCGGCTCCGTGCAGCCGACCGAGCAGGTGGATATATCGAGCGAGCTTTCCGGCACGGTTCGCGACGTTAATGTCGATTACAACAGCGCGGTCAAATCAGGCGAAGTGCTCGCTCTCCTCGATACCAACAAGCTCGAGGCGGATGTGAAGAGTTCGCGCGCCAAGCTCAATTCGGCCAAGGCTAACGTCGTCAAGGCCAATGCCGATATGCAATCGGCAGGCACCTCGCTCGAGCGGTTGAAGAGCCTGGTCAGGAGCAACGTCTCCACCCAGCAGAGCCTCGACGACGCCAGCTACAAATATGATTCCGCCGTCGCCGCCAAACAGATCAATGAGGCCGAGGTCCTCGCCTCGGAGGCCGACCTGCAGCTTGCCGAAGTCAATCTCGCCAAGGCGAAGATCATATCGCCGATCGACGGCGTCATCCTCACCCGCTCCGTCAATCCCGGTGCCACGGTCGCAGCCTCGCTGTCGGCGCCGATCCTTTTCACCATTGCCGGCGACCTGAAGAAGATGGAGCTGCAGGTCGATGTCGACGAGGCCGATGTCGGCCAGATCGCTGTCGGCCAGAAGGCGAAATTCACAGTCGACGCCTATCCCGACCGGAGCTTTCCCGCCGAGATCGAGCAGATCCGCTTCGCCTCCGAAGTGGTCAACAATGTCGTGACCTATAAGGCGGTTCTATCCGTGGACAATGCCGATCTGTTGCTGCGCCCCGGCATGACGGCGACGGCCGACGTCACCGTCGAGGCCGTCAAGGATACGCTGATGGTGCCGAACGCTGCGCTGCGCTACGCCCCGGCGCAGGCGGAAAGGCGCGGCCGCGGCATTTTCGGAATCTTCGGCCCGCCACGCCAGCGCAACAACAATGCCGGCCCGGCGCTGAAGGGCGCTGAGCGTCGTGTCTGGGTGCTGCGCAATGGTCGCCCGGCGCCTGTTGTCATCCAGGTCGGCTCATCCGACGGCCAGTTCACCCAGGTCGTCTCCGGCGACATCAAGGAAAACGACGCACTGGTGACCGACGCCACGACGCGTGCGAACTAGGCGGAGAGACGGATGGCAAGCCCGCCGCTCATCGAATTCAGACAGGTCTCGAAAATCTACGGCGAGGGTGAGGCGGCGATCCGCGCGCTCGACCACGTCGACCTTGCGATCAACGCCCATGAATTCGTCGCTATCATGGGGCCGTCTGGCTCCGGCAAATCGACGGCGATGAATATTCTCGGCTGCCTCGACGTGCCGAGCGACGGCGACTACATCTTCGAAGGCATTCCGACCAGCGGCTTCGACCGCAGCCAGCTGACGCTGCTGCGCCGCCACATGCTCGGCTTCGTCTTCCAGGGCTTCAACCTCCTGTCGCGCACCTCGGCCGTCGAAAATGTCGAGCTGCCGCTGATCTATCGCGGCATGGCGGTGCGCGAGCGACGCGAGCGGGCCCGCGAAGCCCTGGCGCTGGTCGGTCTCACCGGGCGCGAACATCACAAGACACAGGAACTGTCCGGCGGCCAGCAGCAGCGCGTCGCTATCGCCCGCGCCATTGTCACCGAGCCGGCACTGCTCTTGGCCGATGAGCCCACAGGCAATCTCGACACCAGGACCAGCGTCGAGATCATGGATCTGATGACGCGGCTGAACCGCGAGCAGGGCATCACCATCGTCATGGTCACCCATGAGCCCGATATCGCCGCCTATGCCCAGCGGCTGCTGCGTTTCGTCGACGGCAAGCTGGAGACTGAAGTCGAGCACCGGAGGAGGGCGGATCATGTTCTTTGAGACGCTGAAGCTGGCGCTGCGGGCCATCAGCCGCAACATGCTGCGCTCGTTCCTGACCGTGCTTGGTGTCGTCATCGGCGTTGCCGCTGTGATCGCGCTGGTGACGATCGGCAACGGCACGACTGCACAGGTCTCGACCGAGCTGTCGCGGCTCGGCACCAACATGCTGTTCGTCCGCCCCGGCCAGTTCGGCCCCGGCCGGGCGAGCTCCGAGGCCAAGCGCTTCAGCGTCAAGGACGTCGCGGCTATCCGCGACCAGATCGGCGGCCTCAGGGCCGTGGCGCCGCTCAACCAGTCCACAGCGACCGTCATTTTCGGCGGCCAGAACCATTCGACCAGCGTCTCCGGTACCACCAATGACTATTTCATCGCACAGGACTGGAATCTGGCGCTCGGCCGCAATTTCCTGCCCGCCGAGGAACGCGGCCAGGCGCGCTGCATCATCGGCGAGACGGTGCGCTCGCAGCTCTTCGGCAGCGCCGACCCCACAGGCCAGCAGATCCGCGTCGGCAAGGTCTCATGCCCCGTCATCGGCGTGCTGGCCAAGCGTGGTCAGTCCGGCATGGGCAACGACCAGGACGATGTCGTCATCATGCCGGTCAAGGTGTTTCAGCGGCGCATCAGCGGCAACAGCAACGTGCCGCAGATCATCATCTCGGCGCGCGACGGCGTCTCCACAGCCAAGGTGCAGTCCGATGTCGAAAATCTCCTGCGCGAGCGCCGCAAGATCGTGCCCGGCCGCCAGGACGATTTCAACGTCAACGACATGACCCAGATCGCCGAGGCGATGACCGGCACGACGACGCTGCTGACCGGCCTGCTCGGCGCCGTCGCTGCGATCAGCCTGCTCGTCGGCGGCATCGGCATCATGAACATAATGCTGGTCTCCGTCACCGAGCGCACCCGCGAGATCGGCATCCGCCTGGCGATCGGCGCGCTGGAAAGCCAGGTGCTCACCCAGTTCCTGGTCGAAGCGGTGGCACTGTCGCTGTTCGGCGGCATCACCGGAATCGTGCTGGGCTTGAGCCTCGGCTTCGGCGCCGTGACGCTGCTGAAAGTGCCCTTCGTCTTCAGCCCGCTGATGGTCGCCGTCGCCTTCCTGTTCTCCGCGGCGATCGGCATGATCTTCGGCTATTTCCCGGCGAGAAGGGCAGCGCAGTTGAACCCCATCGAGGCGCTGCGACACGAATAAATGCGCCGTGGCAAAACGCGTGATGTCCCTCTATTCCTGTTAATCGAACCCAAGCGCTATCGGAGGCTGGCATCATGCCGCTCAACAGACTGGTGATCTACGCTGGGAATGTCGAGGAAACGGCGCGGTTCTACGAGAAGAACTTCGGATTCAAGGCGACCAGCCTGCCTGGCGACAGGATCGTTGAACTCATCGCTCAGGACGGCGGTGCGAATATCATGCTGCACCAGGCCGCCAAGGGGCAGCGGAGCGGCCAATCCATTGTCAAGCTGGTCTTCGACGTGGAGGATGTCGGGGCTTTTTGCAAGCGAAGCGCGGAGAACGGGCTGGAGTTCGGTGCCATCCATAAAGCCGATGGCTATCTGTTCGCCAATGCAAAAGACCCGTGTCAAAATTCGATCTCGGTTTCCAGCCGGGCGTTCCGCAAGGGGTGACCGAGGGGTAGTGCCGGCCGGCCTGATGACATAGGCGAGGCGGTGTGCGTCAGTAGGCCGGGGCGGGTGGCACGAGCCTTCATCACGGTGACGTCAATGCCTCGCCGGTTTTCGGCAGCCTCACTATGTTATCTATCTGTCTCTATTCTGATATTCAGTGCCGACTTGTCTTCGGTTTTTGACCGTGCCACAATGTGATATATCAGTTTGAGGCGACGGATCTCCGCATGCAGACGTCACAGAGCCATCTTGCCTATCTCGCGCTGGAGCATCTGATCGTGACGCTGGCGCTGAAGCCCGGCGCGCTCGTCACCGAAAAGCAGCTGATCGATATGGCCGGCCACGGGCGTACGCCAGTGCGCGAGGCGATCCAGAAGCTTGCCTGGCAGGGGTTGATCCTGGTCAAGCCGCGCGTCGGGCTGCAGGTGGCCGAAATCGCACCGGACGATCACGGCAACGTCATGCAGGTGCGCCGCGAGTTGGAGCCGATCGCGGCAAGCCTGGTCGCCGAACATGCCAGCGACGAGCAGCGCGCGCGTCTCAACGACTGCGCCCGCGCGATGGAGGAATGCGCCGTCACCGGCGATCTCGCCGGCTTCTTCGCCGCCGACAAGGCTTTCGACGAAATCCTTGAGGATGCCTGCCCGAACGGCTTCATCACGGCAGCACTCGGCCCGGTGCAGACGCATTCACGTCGCCTCTGGTACTCCACCGCAAGCCCGGAGCGAATGGATCGCGCCATCGCGCTGCACGTCGCCGTCATCCGCGCCATCCACCAGGGGCCGGATGAAGCACGCGCCGCCATGGCGGTGCTGATCGACTATCTCGCCCGCAAATAAAAACGGCCCCGTTTCCGGAGCCGTTGTCAGATCTGATAGTCGGAAAGCGTCAGCCGACGAAAGCGCGCTCGATGACGAATTCGGCGGGCTTGCTGTTGGCGCCTTCGTCGAGGCCGGCCTTTTCGAGCAGTTCCTTGGTATCCTTCAGCATGGCCGAGGAACCGCAGATCATGCCGCGGTCGATTTCCGGATCGAGCGGCGGCACGCCGAGATCGGTGAACAGCTTGCCGGAGGAGATCAGGTCGGTGATGCGGCCGCGATATTCGAAATCCTCGCGCGTGACTGTTGGATAGTGGCGCAGCTTGTCGCCGACGACTTCCTTCAGCAGCTCGTCATTCTGAATCTCGTGCACGAGGTCGAAGCCATATTTCAGCTCGGCGACATCACGTGTCGTATGGGTGAGGATGACTTCCTCGAACTTCTCATAGGTCTCGGGGTCGCGGATCAGGCTGGCGAAAGGCGCAATGCCCGTTCCCGTCGAGAACATGTAGAGACGACGGCCGGGCGTCAGCGCATCAAGCACCAGCGTGCCCGTCGGCTTCTTGCGCATCAGTACCTGGTCGCCCGGCTTGATCGCCTGCAGATGTGAGGTGAGCGGACCGTCCGGTACCTTGATCGAGAAGAATTCAAGCTCCTCGGCCCAGGCGGGGCTGGCGATCGAATAGGCGCGGAAGACCGGTTTGCCCTCGACCATCAGGCCGATCATCGCGAATTCGCCGGAACGGAAACGGAAGCCCTGCGGCCGGGTCATCGTGAAGCGGAAGAGCCGGTCGGTATAGTGCGTGACATCGAGCACCGTCTCGGCATAGACGCCGGCGGGGATGGACAAGGCGAAGTCTTCGGTCTTTGCAGGCGCGTTCATTTCGGTAGCGGATCCCGTTTCGTCGGATGAACAGTCGAATGCGAGCGAGATATTACAAATCGGGCCGGAATTAAAGGCATTCCATTCCACACGACGCTTCTAAAGGGAAATATGCATGTCATTGTCAGGATTCAATGGCTGGCGGGGAATGTCGTATTTCCCGCTGGCGAAGCCCGGCAAAGGATGCATATTAGAGCAGCACGCCGGAAACGGATGCCGGTTTTCGGCAAAAATGGTGCGACAACAAAGACCTACGGCGTCGAACCCGATTCAGCAACAGGGTTCGGCGATGGTGGCGAAAAAAAGATGCTTGCCGGGGCGAGCGCGATAGGGCGGTCGGGGGAATATGAAGATTTTCAACTACAAGCGTGTTCCTTATGCGGAGATGCGCGCCTTTTCCGTCCATATCCTGACGGCATCCGGCTCCTTCCTTGCCTTTCTCGGCGTCGTTGCCGCCGCCGAACACCGCTTCATCGACATGTTCTGGTGGCTAGGCCTCGCCCTTCTCGTCGACGGCATAGACGGGCCGATCGCCCGCAAGGTGCGCGTCAAGGAAGTGCTGCCGAACTGGTCGGGCGATACGCTCGACAATATCATCGATTACGTCACCTATGTGCTTCTGCCGGCCTTCGCGCTCTATCAGAGCGGCATGATCGGCGAGCCCTGGTCCTTCGTCGCCGCCGGCATGATCGTCGTCTCCAGCGCCATCTACTATGCCGATATGGGCATGAAGACGGACGAGTATTTCTTCTCCGGCTTCCCTGTCGTCTGGAACATGATCGTCTTCACGCTGTTCGTCATCGATGCCAGCGCCACGACGGCGCTCACTGTTGTCATCGTCTCGGTGGTGCTGACCTTCCTGCCGATCAATTTCCTCCACCCGGTTCGGGTCAAAAGGCTGCGCCCGCTCAACCTCGGCGTCTTTTTCCTGTGGTCGGCGCTCGGCATTTTTTCGCTGCTGATGCATTTCGACACGCCCGAATGGGCGCTCATTCTCTTTATCGTGACCGGAATCTATCTTTACGTCATCGGCGCGGTGTTGCAATTCTTCCCCGCCCTTGGACGCGAAGCTTAGGATAGGCAGATGACCAAAACGCAGGCGGTTTCATTTTCGAGGACGGGCGGGCCGGAGGTTTTCGACTATGTCGAGATCGATCTTCCGCCACCCTCGGCGGGCGAAGTGCAGATCAGGCAGGCGGCGGTCGGGCTCAATTTCATCGACGTCTATTTCCGCAACGGCACCTACAAGACCCCGCATCTGCCCTTCGTCACCGGCAAGGAGGGCGCCGGTACCGTGACAGCGGTCGGCCCCGGCGTCGAGGATTTCAAGGTCGGCGACCGCGTCGCCTATGCCGGCGCAGACGGCGCCTATAGCGCCGAACGCAATATCGAGACGCGGCACCTGGTGCTTGTGCCTGACGGCATAGAGCTCGAAACGGCAGCAGCGATGATGCTGAAGGGCATGACCGCCGAATATCTCTTGAACCGCACCTTCAAGGTCGGCCCGCAGACGGTCCTGCTGTTCCACGCCGCTGCCGGCGGCGTCGGCCTGATCGCCGGCCAATGGGCAAAGGCGCTCGGCGCCACCGTCATCGGCACGGCGGGCTCTGAAGACAAGATCGGGCTGGCGCTCGCCCATGGCTACGACCATGTGATCAACTACAAGAGCGAAGATTTCGTTGGCCGTGTCCGCGAAATCACCGGCGGCAAGGGCGTCGATGTCGTCTACGATTCGATCGGCCGCGATACTTTTCCACAGTCGCTCGATTGCCTGAAGCCGCGCGGCCTTTTTGCCTCCTTCGGCCAATCCTCCGGGCCGATCGAGAATTTCACCCTTGCGGCACTGGCGCAGAAGGGCTCGCTCTTTGCGACGCGGCCGACGCTCTTCACCTACATCGCCGCGCGCCAGGAACTGATCGACAGTGCGAAAGCGCTATTTGATATTGTGCAAAGCAACAAAGTGCGTATCAATATCAATCAAACCTATCCGTTACGTGAGGTTGGGCAGGCTCACGCGGATCTGGAAACAAGAAAAACAACAGGAACGACGCTGCTGATTCCATGAGATCCGAACGGACCGGTTGGCAGAAGAAATGAGGGGAACGTGTCGCCATTGAATGTGCCGGATTCCGGTGCGTTATTATCGGTTCAGAAGCTGACGAAGTTCTTCGGAAGCTTTGCAGCCTGCAATGAAATCGATCTCGATATCGCGCCGGGCGAAATTCATGCGCTTCTCGGCGAAAACGGTGCAGGCAAATCCACCCTGGTGAAGATGCTATTCGGCGTTCTCGAGCCGACCGGTGGTCATATCCTCTGGCAGGGCCAGCCGGTCGCGATCGCATCGCCGGGGGAGGCCCGCAAGCTCGGCATCGGCATGGTCTTCCAGCATTTCTCGCTGTTCGAGGCGCTGACGGTGGCCGAAAACATCGCCCTGTCGCTCGATGACGCTATCCCGATCGACAAAATCGCCGAGGAGGCAAGGGCGCTGTCCATCGCCTACGGCCTGCCGCTCGATCCGCATGCCCATGTCGCCGATCTCTCGGTCGGCGAACGCCAGCGCATCGAGATCGTCCGCGCACTGCTGCAGAACCCGAAACTCATCATCCTCGACGAGCCGACCTCGGTGCTGACGCCGCAGGAGGCCGACAAGCTGTTCGAGACGCTGTTCAAGCTGCGCGCCGAGGGGCGTTCGGTTCTTTATATCAGCCACCGTCTGGAGGAAGTGCAGCGCATCTGCGATCGCGCCACCGTGCTGCGCCATGGCCGTGTGACCGGCGCCTGCGATCCCAAGCATGAAACGCCGGCCTCGCTCGCCCGCATGATGGTCGGCAGCGAGGTGGCGACCGTGACGCATCCGGAGCGCAGCGACAAGGGCGAGGTGCAGCTTGCCGTTGCCAACCTTTCCGTCGCAGCCCGCACCCCCTTCGCCATGCCGCTGCGCGATGTGTCGATGGCGGTGCGCTCGGGCGAGATCCTCGCCATCGCCGGTGTCGCGGGCAATGGGCAGAGTGAACTCTTCGACGCTCTGTCCGGCGAATATCCGGTTGCTTCGGCCGAGGCGATCGTCATCCGCAAAAAGCACGTGGGCAATCAGGGCATTACCGCTCGCCGTCTTCTCGGCGCCGGCTTCGTGCCGGAGGAGCGCCATGGCCATGCCGCCGTCTCCGCCATGAAATTGTCCGACAATCTCGTCCTTGCCCGCAGCCAGTCTGACCGCAAGGCGTTCCTGGGCCTGCTCGGCATCATCCGCCACGCGGCAGTGAAATCTGCCGCAAGGCGCATTTCCGAGGCCATGGATGTCCGCAAGAGCGGCGATGACCCGGCTGCCGGCTCCTTGTCAGGCGGCAACCTCCAGAAGTTTATCGTCGGCCGCGAGCTCGACCGCCAGCCCGCAGTACTCGTCGTCAACCAGCCGACATGGGGCGTCGATGCCGGGGCTGCAAGCCGCATTCGCCAGGCGCTCGTCGATCTCGCAAGAGCTGGTTCGGCCGTCGTCGTCATCAGCCAGGATCTCGATGAGATCTTCGAAGTGGCGACCGATATTGCCGTCATCTGCGAAGGCCGTCTTTCCCACCCGTTTCCGGCCGGCGAACTGACGCGGGAAAGGATCGGACTGCTGATGGGCGGCCTGCACGAGAGCAGCTCTCGCCCGGAGGCGCCCCATGCGCATTGAAGTTGAAAAACGGCCCGACGTCTCGAAGCTCTTTGCCTTCGTCTCGCCGCTGCTTGCCCTTGTCCTGACGCTGGTGGTCGGCGCCATCATGTTCGCCATGCTCGGCAAGGACCCGGTCGAGGCACTCGACGCCTTCTTCATCGAGCCGCTGCTCGAGGTCTGGTCGCTGCACGAGCTGGCGATCAAGGCCGGGCCCCTGATCCTGATCGCCGTCGGCCTGGCCGTCTGTTATCGCTCGAACAATTGGAATATCGGCGCCGAAGGCCAGTTCACCATCGGCGCCATCACCGGCTCCTATCTGCCGATCGTCTTTTACGACTGGCATTCGCCGCTCGTGCTGCCGCTGATGCTGATCCTTGGTGCGCTCGGCGGTGCGCTTTTCGCCGCCATTCCGGCGCTGCTGAAGGCGCATTTCAATACCAACGAGATCCTGACGTCGCTGATGCTGGTCTATATCGCCCAGCTCTTCCTTGACTGGCTGATCCGCGGCGCCTGGCGCGATCCGAAGGGCTTCAACTTTCCAGTCTCGCGCGATTTCGCACCGGAAGCGGTGCTGCCGGCGATCTGGGAAGAGTCCGGCCGGGCCCATTGGGCCTTCATCTTCGCCATTGTCGCCGCAATCGGCGTCTGGTTCATGCTGCGCTATACGCTGAAAGGCTTCGAGATCGTCGTGCTCGGCCAATCGGAGCGGGCAGGGCGCTTTGCCGGTTTCTCCTCCAAGAAGATGATCTGGTTCAGCTTTCTCTTTTCGGGCGCGCTTGCCGGGCTTGCCGGCATCAGCGAGGTTTCCGGCTCGATCGGCCATTTGCAGCCGGCGATCTCGCCGGGCTACGGCTTCACCGCCATCATCGTCGCCTTCCTCGGCCGCCTCAATCCGCTCGGCATCATCGCATCCGGCCTGGTGCTGGCGTTGACCTATCTCGGCGGCGAGGCAGCACAGCTTTCGCTCGGCGTTTCCGACAAGGTCACCCGCGTCTTCCAGGGTCTGCTGCTCTTCTTCGTGCTCTCCTGTGATACGCTGATCTATTACAAAATCCGCATTGTCTGGTCGCGGCTAAGGGGCAGGGCGGCATGAGCATCTTCGAAGCCATTCTGCTGACGGTCATCACCGCCTCCACACCGCTCGTCATCGCAGCACTCGGTGAACTGGTGACCGAGCGTTCCGGCGTTCTCAATCTCGGTGTCGAAGGCATGATGATCATGGGTGCGGTCGGCGCCTTTGCTGCGGCACAGCTCACCGGTTCGGCCTATATCGGCATTGTCGGGGGCATCGTCAGCGGTGCGCTGTTTTCCTTGCTCTTTGCCTTCCTGACGTTGACGCTCGTCGCCAATCAGGTGGCAACAGGCCTTGCGCTGACGATCCTCGGCCTCGGCGCTTCCGGCATGCTCGGCGAAGCCTTCGTCGGCGCCCCCGGCATCCGGCTGCTGCCGATCGAAATCCCGGTGCTTTCAGCCATTCCCTATATCGGAACGGTCCTCTTCAAGCAGGATCTGATCTTCTACCTGTCGATCCTGCTCGTCATCGCCGTCAACTGGTTCCTGTTCAGGAGCCGCACCGGCCTGAAGATCCGCGCCATCGGCGATAATCACGCCTCCGCACATGCGCTCGGCATCGACGTCATCCGCATGCGCTACCTCGCCGTGATGTTCGGCGGCGCCTGCTCGGGCCTTGCCGGCGCGCAGCTATCGCTGATCTATACGCCGCAATGGACCGAGAACATGTCGGGCGGGCGCGGCTGGATCGCACTTGCGCTGGTGGTCTTCGCCTCCTGGCGGCCGTGGCGTCTGCTGGCCGGTGGTTATCTCTTCGGCGCGGTGACGATCCTTCAGTTGCATGCGCAAGCCTTCGGTATCGGCATTCCCTCGCAGTTCCTATCGATGCTGCCCTACGCGGCGACGGTTGTGGTCCTCATCATCATCTCGCATAATCGACGCACGACGTTGATCAATACGCCGGCCTCGCTCGGCAAGGCCTTTGTGCCCGACCGGTGAGCAACAACAAAAAGACGGGTTTCGAAACTTCCAACCAACAGGGATCAAAATGAAAAAACTAGCACTTGCTCTCGCAGCAACCGCTGCCCTCGTCCTGAGCATCGGCTCGGCCGCCGAGGCCGCCGACAAGACCAAGGTCTGCTTCGTCTATGTCGGCACCCGCACCGACGGCGGCTGGACGCAGGCCCATGAGAACGGCCGCCTCCAGGTCGAGAAGGAATTCGGTGACAAGATCGAGACGCCCTACCTCGAAAGCGTCCCGGAAGGCCCGGATGCTGAACGCGCCATTGAGCGCATGGCCCGCTCCGGCTGCTCGCTGATCTTCACCACGTCTTTCGGCTACATGGACGCCACCGTTGCCGTCGCCAAGAAGTTCCCGAAGGTGAAGTTCGAGCATGCGACCGGTTTCAAGGCCGCCGACAACGTCGCGACTTACAATTCGCGCTTCTATGAAGGTCGCTATATCAGCGGCATCATCGCCGGCAAGCTCTCGAAAACCGGTACGGCAGGCTATATCGCCACCTTCCCGATCCCTGAGGTGGTGATGGGCATCAATGCCTTCGAAGCCGGTGCCAAGTCGGTCAACCCGAACTTCAAGATGAAGGTCATCTGGGTCAATACCTGGTTCGATCCGGGCAAGGAAGCTGACGCCGCCAAGGCGCTGATCGACCAGGGCGTCGATATCCTCGCCCAGCACACCGACACCACGGCTCCGATGCAGGTCGCCGAACAACGCGGCGTCAAGGCATTCGGCCAAGCTTCCGACATGATCAAGGCCGGCCCGAATGTCCAGCTGACTGCGATCATCGACACCTGGGGCAATTACTACTCCAAGCGCGTCAAGGCGCTTCTCGACGGCACCTGGAAGTCCGAGCAGAGCTGGGACGGCCTGAAGGACGGCATCTTGACGATGGCGCCTTATACCAACATGCCCGACGACGTGAAGAAACTCGCCTCGGAAACCGAAGCCAAAATCAAATCAGGCGAGCTGCATCCCTTTACCGGCCCGATCAACAAGCAGGACGGCACGCCCTGGCTGAAGGCCGGTGAAAAGGCCGATGACGGCACGTTGCTCGGCATGAACTTCTACATCGAAGGCGTCGACGACAAGCTGCCGGCGCAGTAAGCCATCTCCAATTCGCAGTTGCGAAGGGCGCCCCCTGTGGGCGCTCTTTTTTTGCTGCAACGCATCCCAAGATTCCGATTTACAAAAGTAATACTATATGATTTTTTGACCCTGCGCCGCGAGATGCGGCATTGGGAGGAAATCATGAAATTGAAAACTGCACTTTTGAGTGCCACGATTCTGGCTGCCTGCATGTTCGGTTCG
>Ga0102590_1003578_pt1 | contig 15067 bp, 9 predicted proteins | sample AraplaMF_Col_mMF_FD_76859 | JGI IMG/M metagenome (GOLD analysis project Ga0102590, IMG submission 76859) | Arabidopsis root microbial communities from the University of North Carolina, USA - plate scrape MF_Col_mMF | ecosystem: Host-associated > Plants > Roots > Endosphere | place: USA...
GTCTGGAACGGCTTCGGCGTCCTGGCCAACTACACCTATTCCGACGCCAGCTCGTCGTCGGGCGTGCCGGTGCCGTCAAACTCGAAGAACATCTTCAACGTCAGCGGCTACTACGAGAACGAGCGCTTCAGCGCCCGCCTGTCCTACAACTACCGGTCCAAGTTCTTCGTCGACTACGACGCCGAGCGCGGCTACCGGCAGCTGTGGTCGGACTCGATCGCCTCGCTCGACGCGTCGGCCAGCGTCAACCTGACCGACCAGATCTCGCTCAGCCTCGACGCGGTGAACCTCACCGACGAGAAGCAGACCGACAACTACGACAACGACAAGAACCGTCCGGCCCGTATCTACAAGAACGGCCGCATGGTCTTTGGCGGCGTCCGGTTCAAGTTCTAGCCGGCATGGACGGGGTCATCGGCATCCGGGCCGCGGGCCCCGTCCTTGTTTTCGAGATTGTCGCGTCGGAGGCGGCATGGTCCAGGATCGTTTCATGACCTGCCCGCCGCCGATCGCGACCCAAGTCCTCCTGACTGCAAGCATGGAGCTGGGGCGGAGCGGTCAAACGCTCCGCCCGCTTTTTGCTTCCAGAGCGTTTTCCGACGAAGCGGACGCCGGTTCGTCGTCAGAAAATGCGTTGAAACAACGAGTCGGCCGGTGAGCGCCCTTTGATGATTTCCGCCCCGTCCTTCGCCCGCGCCGCCCGGAGACTGGCCGGCGCCTTGTCGGTTTCGGCCGCCGTGCTGGCCTTCGCCGCGGCCGCCCGCGCCGCTGAACCGGCCCTGACCCTGACGCCCGCGCCCGCCGAGGCTGCGATGGGGCAGGGGACCTTCGCCCTGACCGCCCGGACCCGGATCTTCGTCGCCCAGGGCGACGTCGAGGCCCGCGTCGTGGCCGGCCAGCTTTCCGACATGCTGCAGAAGGCCCGGGGCCTGAAGCCCGCCGTGGTCGAGGGTGCGCCGCCCGCCGGCGAGGCCGCCATCGTGATCCAGCGCGGCCCGCTCACGGACGAGGACGACACCGCGCCCGAGGCCTACGCCTTGGACGTTTCGCCCCAGCAGGTCCGGATCCAGGCCCCCAAGCGCGCCGGCCTGTTCTATGGCGCGGTCAGCGTCTGGCAGCTGGCCGTCCAGGACGCCGCCAAGGGGCCGGCCCAATTGCCGGCGGTCGAAATCCTGGACAGCCCGCGCTTCGCCTGGCGTGGCTTCATGCTGGACAGCGCCCGCCACTTCCAGAGCGTCGACACCATCAAGTCGATCCTCGACGCCATGGCCGCCCACAAGCTCAACGTCCTGCACTGGCACCTGGTCGACGATCAGGGCTGGCGGCTGGAGATCAGGAAGTATCCGAAGCTGACGTCGGAAGGATCCTGGCGCGTGCCGGCCGGGGCGGCGGGCAAGGATCCCAAGACCGGCAAGGCGATCCGCTACCAGGGCTTCTACACCCAGGACCAGGTGCGCGACCTGGTCGCCTACGCCGCCGCGCGCGGGATCACCATCGTGCCCGAGATCGAGATGCCGGGCCACGCCCTGGCGCCGCTGGTGGCCTATCCCCAATTCGGCATGACCAAGACCCCGCCGCGCGCCAGCATGGGGGACTGGGGCGTGTTCCCCTACCTCTACCGGCCCAGCGAGGAGACCTTCGGCTTCCTCGACGACGTGCTCGACGAGGTGATGGACCTGTTCCCGTCGGACTACGTCCACGTCGGCGGCGACGAGGCGGTCAAGGACCAGTGGAAGGCCAGCCCCGAGGTCCAGGCCCAGATCCAGGCCCTGGGCGTCAAGGACGAGCACGGCCTGCAGAGCTGGTTCATCCAGCGGGCCGAGCGGCATATCAACGCTCGCGGCCGGCGGATGATCGGCTGGGACGAGATCCTCGAGGGCGGCCTCGCGCCCAACGCCACCGTGATGTCCTGGCGCGGGATCGACGGGGCGGTCGCCGCCGCCTCGCAGGGCCATGACGCCGTGCTGGCCCCCGACAGCACCCTCTATCTGGACCGCCGCCAGAGCGCCTCGGCCGACGAGCCGCCCGGCCGGATCAAGATTATCAGCCTCAAGGACGTCTACGACTTCGACGCCGCCCCGGCCGCTCTGACCCCGGCCCAGCGCGCCCATATCCTGGGCCTGCAGGCCACGTCGTTCACCGAGCACATGCGCACCGACGCGCGGCTGGAGACGATGACCTTTCCCCGTCTGGTCGCGGTGGCCGAGAATGGCTGGACGCCGGCGGCTCGGCACGATTGGGCCAGCTTCGCCGCCCGCCTGCCGGCCGAGGTCGCGCGGCTGGACCTGCTGGGCGTCGCCCACGACACCGTCCCCTACGAGCCGCAGGCGACCCTGCGCCCGGCCGACGATGGCCGGGTGTCGGTCGCCCTGGCCTCGGGCCTGGGCCTGGGCGAGATCCGCTACACCACCGACGGCAAGGCCCCGACCAAGGTCTCGGACCTCTATGCGACCGCCCTGGCCGTGGCGCCAGGCAAGACCGTCCGGGCCCGGACGTTCCTGGGCGACCAGGCCCTGGGCCGGGTCCGCGACTATCCCGTCAGCCTGCTGGCGGCCCGGACGCGCGACAGCCACCAGCTGGAGCTCTGCGGGTCAGGCATCAACCTGTCGCTCGAGGACGACGCTCCGAAGGCCGGCTCCGGGAACGGCCCGCGCGCGGTGTTCGCGGTCGACCTGATGAACCCGTGCTGGGTGTGGAAGGGCGCCGACCTGTCGGCCGGCCTGGCGCTGACCGCCAGCATCGGCCAGGTCCCGTTCAATTTCCAGATCGGCGCCGACCGCCAGAAGATCCCGCTGCGCCCGCCCGCCACGCCGGCCGGTGAGCTGGAGGTGCGGATCGACGGCTGCGCGGGCGAGCGGATCGCCGCCCTCCCGCTGGGCGCCGCCGCGCGCGGGCCCGGCCTGGGGGTGGTGTCCGGCGTCCTGCCCCGGCGCGCCGGCGTCCACGACCTCTGCCTGACCTTTACAGCGCGCACGGTCGAGCCGACGCTGGTGCTCGACCAGGTCACGCTGGCCCCGACCCAGACCAACACCTACTAGACCCCCAAGAAGCAGGAAGCGTATCGGTGCCCAATCTCGTATTGTCCTCGCCGCTCAAGGGCTGGATCGCCCCGCTGGACGAGACGCCTGACGCCGTGTTCGCCGAGCGCATGCTGGGCGACGGCCTGGCCATCGATCCCCTGGGCTCGACCCTGCACGCGCCCTGCGACGGGCAGGTGATCGCCGTGCACGCCACCCGCCACGCCGTCACCCTGCGGGCCGACAACGGCGCCGAGATCCTGATGCACGTGGGGCTGGAGACCGTCGGCCTGGGCGGCGAGGGCTTCGAGGTCCACGTCAAGGACGGTGAGGCGGTGAAGGCGGGCGACAAGCTGATCAGCTTCGACCTGGACCTGCTGTCGCAGCGCGCCAAGAGCCTGATCACCCCGGTGGTGATCACCAATCCCGACGCCTTCCGGATCGTCCGCCGCGAGCAGGACCACGCCGCCGCGGTCGGCGACTTCCTGATGGAGCTGGCCCCGATCGGCGGGGCTGGCGCGACCCTGGCGGTCGCCGAGGGCGAGGTGTCGCGCGAGGTTGTGGTGCCGCTCCAGCACGGCATCCACGCCCGCCCGGCCGCCCGCATCGCCGAGAGCGCCCGCAAGTTCGCCTCGGACGTCGCCCTGGTCGCCGTCAACCGCCGGGCCAGCGCCAAGAGCCCGGTCGGGGTGATGTCCCTGGCCATCCGCCATGGCGATCGCATCAGCGTGGCGGCCAGCGGGCCGGACGCCGACTTCGCCGTGGCCGCCATCGTCGAGCTGATCGAGGGCGGCATGGGCGAGGGCGCGGCCCCGCCGCCGGCCGCGGCGCCGGCCGCCGTCGTGGAGGCCGTCCGCGTCGCGCCGCCTTCGGAGCCCGGCCTGCTGCGCGGCGTGATGGCCGCCCCGGGCCTGGCCATCGGCCAGGCCGTGCGGTTCGTCTCCAGCGACATCGCGGTGGTCGAGGCCGGCGCCGGGGCGGGCGTCGAGCGCGCCGCCCTCGAGGCCGCCCTGGCCCAGGTCCGCGCGCGGATCGAGCAGGCCGCCGCGAAAGGCGACACGGCCCGCAAGGCCATTCTCGGCGCCCACCTCGCCTTCCTGGAGGACCCGGAGCTGACCGCCGCCGCCCACCGGCTGATCGCCGACGGCAAGAGCGCGGGCTTTGCCTGGCGGCGGGCGGTCGGCGGCTATGTCGAGGCCCTGCGCGGCCTGGGCGACCGCCGGCTGGCCGAGCGCGTCGACGACCTGATCGACCTGGAGCGCCAGGTGCTGCGCGCCCTCAGCGGCGAGGAGGACGAGGCCCGCGCCCTGCCGCCCGGCGCCATCCTGCTGGCCGACGAACTGCTGCCCTCGCAGCTGATGGGCGTCGAGGCCGGCCAGGTGGCGGGCTTCTGCACCGCCAAGGGCGGCCCGACCTCGCACGTGGCCATCCTGGCCGCCGCCATGGGCATCCCGGCCATCGTCGCCGCCGGTCCGGGCGTGCTGGAGGTCACCGAAGGCGCGAGCCTGATCCTCGACGCCGAGAACGGCAGCCTGCGCGTCGGGCCGGACGCTGGCCAGCTGGCCGCCGCCCAGACCGCCATCGCCGCCCGCCACGAGCGCAAGGCCGCCGCCAAGGCCGCCGCCCACCAGGAAAGCCGCACGGCCGACGGAACCCGCATCGAGGTGTTCGGCAATGTCGGCTCGCTGAACGACGCCCTGGCCGCCGCCGCCAACGGCGCCGAGGGTTCGGGCCTGCTGCGCACCGAGTTCCTGTTCCTGGAGCGCGAGACCCCGCCCGACGAGGACGAACAGGCCCGCCAGTACCAGGCCATCGCCTCGGCCCTGGACGGCCGGCCGCTGATCATCCGCACCCTGGACGTCGGCGGCGACAAGGCCGCGCCCTACCTGCCGATCCCGGCGGAAGAGAACCCGGCCCTGGGCCTGCGCGGCGTGCGCGTGTCGCTGTGGCGGCCGCACCTGCTGAAGACCCAGCTGCGCGCCATCCTGCGGGTCAAGCCGCTGGGCCAGTGCAGGATCATGGTCCCGATGATCGCCAGCCTCGACGAGCTGCGCGCCGTCCGCGCCGTGCTGGAGGAAGCCAAGCGCGAGCTGCAGATCACCGAGCGCGTCGAGCTGGGGGTGATGATCGAGACCCCGGCCGCCGCCGTCACCGCCGACCTGCTGGCCGCCGAGGCCGACTTCCTGTCGGTGGGCACCAACGACCTGACCCAGTACGTGCTGGCCATGGACCGGGGCAATCCGGAGCTGGCCGCCCGCATCGACGCCCTGCACCCGGCGGTGCTGCGGATGATCGCCCAGACCTGCGCCGGCGCGGCCAAGCACCATCGCTGGGTCGGCGTCTGCGGCGGGCTGGCCTCCGACCTGGTCGCCGTGCCGGTGCTGGTCGGGCTGGGGGTCACCGAGCTGTCGGCCACGGCCGCGACCGTGCCGGAGGTCAAGGCCCTGGTCCGCGCCCTGAACGTCGAAGCCTGCCAGGCCCTGGCCCGCCAGGCGCTGGACCAGACCTCGCCCGAGGCGGTCCGAGATCTCTGCAAAGCCTTCCACGCGAAGGTTGGAGCCTAAAATCGATGAAGTCCCCGCTCGAATTCCTCCAGCCCCTGGGCCGTGCCCTGATGCTGCCGATCGCCGTCCTGCCGGTGGCCGGGCTGCTGCTGCGGCTGGGCCAGCCGGACCTGCTGAACATCGCCTTCGTGGCCGCGGCCGGCGACGCGATCTTCTCCAACCTGGGCCTGCTGTTCGCCATCGGCGTGGCCGTCGGCTTCGCCAAGGAGAACAACGGCGCGGCCGGCCTGGCCGGCGTGGTCTGTTTCCTGATCGCCACCGAGGGCGCCAAGGCCCTGCTGCACGTGCCGCCGGACGTCACCGCCGGCCTGATCAAGGCCCACGCCGACCTCGCTTCGGCGGCCTACAAGGCCAAGGCCCTGGCCAAGCTCAGCGTGCCGATCGGCATCGCCTCGGGCCTGGTCGGCGGGATGTTCTACAACCGCTTCTCGACCTTCAAGCTGCCCGAGTACCTGGCCTTCTTCAGCGGCCGGCGCTTCGTGCCGATCATCAGCGGCCTGGCCGGCCTGCTGATCGCGGTGCTGATCGGCCTGGGCTATGACGGCATCAACGGCGCCGTCGACGGGGCCAGCCGGGCCATCGTCGGCTCGGGCGAATTCGGCCTGCTGGTCTACGGGTTCCTGAACCGGATCCTGATCGTCACCGGCCTGCACCACATCCTCAACAACATCGCCTGGTTCGTGATCGGCGACTATCACGGCGCGACCGGCGACCTGCGGCGGTTCTTCGCCGACGATCCCAGCGCCGGCGGTTTCATGAGCGGGTTCTTCCCGGTGATGATGTTCGGCCTGCCCGCCGCGTGCCTGGCCATGTACCACACGGCCCGGCCGGAGAAGAAAAAGGCGGTCGGCGGCATGCTGACCTCGCTGGCCCTGACCTCGTTCCTGACCGGGGTGACCGAGCCGATCGAGTTCTCGTTCATGTTCCTGGCCCCGCTGCTCTACGCGGTGCACGCGGTGCTGACCGGCGTGGCCATGGCGGTCATGAACGCCCTGGACATCAAGCTGGGCTTCACCTTCTCGGCCGGGCTGTTCGACTATGTGCTGAACTTCGGCAAGGCGACCCATCCGCTGTGGCTGCTGCCGCTGGGGGCGCTGTACGCCGGGGTCTATTACGGCCTGTTCCGCTTCTTCATCGTCAAGTTCGACCTGAAGACCCCGGGCCGCGAGGCCGACGACGTGGTCACGGTCGAAGAAGCGACCACGGGCGGCGGACGCGGGGCCGACTTCGTCCTGGCCCTGGGCGGGGCGGCCAACCTGGTGTCGGTCGACGCCTGCACCACCCGGCTGCGCCTGATCGTCGCCGACCAGGGCGCGGTCAACGAGCCCGCGCTCAAGGCTCTGGGCGCGCGAGGGATCGTCAAGCCGTCGGACAAGGCCCTGCAGGTGGTGCTCGGCCCGATCGCCGACGGCGTGGCCGGCGAGATCCGCGCCGCGATGGCCGGCGGGGGAACCCCGGCGCCGGCCAAGCCGGTCGCGGCGAAGGCCGCGGCGCCGGTCGCCCTGCCGACCGCCGCCGACGACGCGCGGGCCGAGACCCTGGTCGGCGCCCTGGGCGGCGCGGCCAATGTCGAGGCGGTCGGGGCCTGCTCCAGCCGCCTGCGGCTGGTGGTCCGCGACAACGCCGCCGTCGACGAGGCGGCCCTGGCGGCCCTGGACTCGCGCGGCGTGGTCCGGGTCGGCGCGCGCGCCGTGCACGTGGTGCTGGGCCCCGACGCCGAACGGATCGGCGAGGCGGTGCGTTGCCTGCTGCCGGGGTGAGGCCATGAGCCAGGCGATCAACGACATCCTGATCGTCGGCGGCGGCACGGCCGGCTGGATGACCGCCGCCTACCTGGCCCGGCGGCTGGGTTCGACCCGGCCGGACGGGGTGCGCATCACCCTGATCGAGTCCAGCGAGATCGGCATCATCGGGGTGGGCGAGGGCACGTTCCCGACCATCCAGAACACGATGCGGACGCTGGGCGTCGACGAGGCGCGGTTCATGCGCGAGGCCGGGGCGGCCTTCAAGCAGGGCATCCGGTTCGTCGACTGGAAGACCGCGCCCCGGGACGGGGTCCACAGCCATTACTACCACCCGTTCGCCCAGCCCCGGCTGCTGAACGGCGGCCTGGACCTGGCGCCCTACTGGCTGATGGGCGAGGCGGGGGACATCCCGTTCTCCGACGCCGTCACCCTGCAGGACAAGGTCTGCGAGGCCGGCCGGGGTCCCAAGCGGCTGGACGATCCGCAGTACGGCGGGCCGATGGCCTATGCCTACCATTTCGACGCGGGGAAACTGGCGGGCCTGCTGCGCGACGTCGGCAAGGCCACGGGCGTCCGGCACCTGCTGGGCAACGTGCTGGCGGTCAACAAGGCCGGGGACGGCTCGATCGCCTCGGTCACCACCCGCGAGCACGGCGACCTGGTCGCCGACCTCTATGTCGACTGCACGGGCTTCGCCGGCGCCCTGATCGGCGAGGCGATGGGCTCGGCCTGGATCGACAAGGGCGACACCCTGTTCGTCGACCGGGCCCTGGCCCTGCAGGTCCCCTATGACCGCCCCGGCGCCCCGGTGGCCACCACCACGATCTCGACCGCCCACGAGGCGGGCTGGACCTGGGACATCGGCCTGCCGGACCGGCGGGGCACGGGCTATGTCTATTCCAGCCGCCACACTACCGACGATCGCGCCGAGCAGGTCCTGCGTGGCTATGTCGGCAAGGCGGGCGAAGGGCTGACGCCGCGGTTGCTGAAGCTGAAGGTCGGTCATCGCGACCGGCACTGGATCGGGAACTGCGTCGCCGTGGGCCTGTCCGGCGGCTTCCTGGAACCGCTGGAATCGACCGGCATCGTGCTGATCGAGGCCGCCGCCTACATGCTGGCCCGCAACCTGCCGCGCCAGGGCGCGATGGACGCCGCCGCCCGCCAGTTCAACACGGCGATGACCGACCGCTACCTGCGGGCCATCGACTTCATCAAGCTGCACTACTGCCTGAGCCAGCGCACCGACAACCGTTTCTGGACCGACAACGCCGACCCGGCCTCGATCCCCGAGACCCTGCGCGACCATCTGGCGATGTGGAAGCACCGCCCGCCCAACGTGTTCGACTTTCCGAACCTGCACGAGAGCTTCAAGTACTTCAATTACCAGTACATTCTGTACGGCATGGGGTTCGAGACCACCGTCGACCCGGCGGCGCACGTCCATGGCGACCTGGCCCGGGCCGACTTCGCGCGGGTGCGGGAGGCGGGGCTGCGCGCCGCCGCCAGCCTGCCCGACCATCGCGCCCTGCTGACCGACGTCTATACGCGCGGCTTCTCGACCAAGGCGCCCGACCTCGCCACGGCCGAGGCCGGCGAGGCGCCACGGCGGTGAGCGGGTCCGCCTTCGCGCCGGGTCCCGATCCGCGCGTCGAGGCGCTGCGGATCGGTCGCGAGGGCCATCCGGTGCTGGTCGTCGATGGCCTGCTGACGGGCGCGGAAGGCCTGGTCGCCTTCGCGGCCGAGACGGCCGCCCTGGCCCCGGTCAAGGCCGCCGCCAACTTCTATCCCGGCGTTCGCGCCCCCGCGCCGCCGGGCTATGTGCGGGCGCTGGTCACCGCCCTGCGGCCGCACCTGGCGACGACCTTCGGCGCGCCGCCCGACGGCCGGGCCCATGTCACCTGCGCCCTGTCGATGGCGACCCTGCCGGCCGACCAGGCCAGCCCGGCCCAGCGCCTGCCGCACATCGACACCACGGCCCCGGCCCAGCTGGCGATCCTGCACTATCTGTGCGGCCCGCCGCATGGCGGCACGGCCTTCTACCGCCACCGCGCCACCGGCTTCGAGGCGGTCGACCCCGTGCGCGGCCCGGCCTATCTGGCCGCCCTGCGCCGGGAGATGGCCGACGGGGCGGGCGACCAGGGCGGCTACATCACGGCCTCCAACGCCCTCTACGAGCAGATCGCGGTGGTCGCGCCGGTCTTCAACCGGATCGTGGTCTACGCCAGCAACCTGCTGCACGCTGGCTTGCTGACCGACCGCCCGGCCGACGCCGATCCCCGCCTTGGCCGGCTGACAGCCAACACCTTCTTCCGCCTGGAAGTCTGATCTCGCCTGGGCGGCAACGCTGTCAGGCGCGAAGAACCTTCAAGTCACGGCAGGCATGTCCAAGCCCTGGCGCGACGAACGGCCTAGCCTCCGGCCCGAACCTGGCGGTCCTTCCGCCAGGCCGGCAGAGAGGCGGGGCATGACCACATCTTCCAGCGAGCAGGACGGCGCCTCGCGGCGCGGCGTCGTCACCAGCGGCCTGGGCCTGGCCCTCGTGGCCGCCCTTCCGTCCCTCGCGCCGACCCCATCGTCCGCGGCGACGCCCAAGGCCTCGCCCAAATCCCCAGGAGACACGAAAATGAGCAGCGGCTTCGTCACCACCAAGGACGGTACGCAGATCTTCTACAAGGACTGGGGCCCCAAGACCGCCCAGCCGATCGTGTTCCACCACGGCTGGCCGCTGAGCGCCGACGACTGGGACAACCAGATGATGTTCTTCCTGGGCGAGGGCTTCCGGGTCATCGCCCACGACCGTCGCGGCCACGGCCGGTCGACCCAGACCGACACCGGCAACGAGATGGACACCTACGCCGCCGACGTCATCGCCCTGACCGACCACCTGGACCTGAAGAACGCCGTGCACGTGGGTCACTCGACCGGCGGCGGCGAGGCCATCCACTACGCCGCTCGGGCCAAGCCGGGTCGCGTGGCCAAGGTGGTGCTGATCGGCGCGGTGCCGCCAATCATGGTCAAGTCCGACAAGAACCCCGGCGGCCTGCCGATAGAGGTGTTCGACGGCTTCCGCGCCGCCCAGAACGCCAACCGCGCCCAGTTCTTCCACGATGTCGCGGCCGGCCCGTTCTACGGCTACAATCGCCCGGGCGCGAAGGTCTCGCCGGCCACGGTCGAGAACTGGTGGCGCCAGGGCATGATGGGCGGCGCCAAGGCCCACTACGACTGCATCAAGGCCTTCTCGGAAACCGACTTCACCGACGACCTCAAGTCGGTCGACGTGCCGGTCTTCCTGATGCACGGCGAGGACGACCAGATCGTGCCGATCGAGGATTCCGCCAAGCTGGGCATCAAGCTGCTCAAGCACGGCACGCTGAAGACCTATCCGGGCCTGCCGCACGGCATGTGCACCACCCATCCGGAGATCATCAATCCGGACCTGCTGGCCTTCATCAAGGCGTAGGTCCTTCCGGAAGCGACGAAAGGGCGTCCGCCGGCGGCGGGCGTCCTTTTTCGCATCCGGCGGGCTTGCGAAGCGGCGACCGATGGGGGCTGTTTCGTCCCATGATCCCCGTCGCGACGGCCCCCTGGGCGCACCTGCCCTTCGACCTGCTGGCCTGGGGCGCGGGGACCGTCTCGACGGTCGCCGTCTATCGCTGGCGGCTCAAGGACCAGGTCCGGCCGGTGGCGACCCGGATCGACGGCGGCTATTTCCTGTTTCTGGCCCTGGGGGCCATTCCCGGCGCCTGGCTGGCCGGCTCGCTCAATTCGCTGCGCGAGCACGCGCCGGCCCTGTCGCACAGCGTGGCCGGCGCGCTGGTCGGCGCCATCGTCGGGGTCGAGCTCTACAAGGCTCTGCGCGGCGTCAAGGGCTCGACCGGCGGGGTCTTCGTCGGCTCGTTCAGCCTCGGCGTGGTGATCGGCCGGCTCGGCTGCTTCTTCGCCGGCCTGGCGGACGACACCCATGGCGCGCCGACCCGCCTGCCCTGGGCGGTGGACCTGGGCGACGGGGTGGGCCGCCATCCGGTGCAGCTCTACGAATCGGCCAGCATGGCCCTGTTCCTGGGCGTCTACCTGGCGGGCCTGGCGCGCCGCCGGGACTGGGCGATGCGCCGCGGCTTCTACCTGATGTGCGGCTGGTACGGGCTGCAGCGGTTCTGCTGGGAATTCCTAAAGCCCTATCCCCGGTTGATCGGGCCGTTTAACCTCTTCCATCTGCTATGCGTGGGGCTGGTGATCTATGGATGGGTCTATTACCGCGCCGATCGACGGCGGGAGCGCCTCGCGCAAGACGGCCCCCTATCTGTTCCTGGGCCAGACCACCAGCCTGTGTGAGGCCTGCCTGGCGCTGGTCCCCGCCAAGATCATCGCCGAGGGCGAACGGGTCTACTACCTGAAGCGCTGTCGCGAGCACGGGGTCCAGAAGACCCTGATCGCCGACGACCTCGGCTACTGGAAGGCCCAGAAGGACTGGCTCAAGCCCGGCGACCGGCCGCTGGCCGTCCAGACCCGCACCGACCATGGCTGTCCCTACGACTGCGGCCTGTGCCCCGACCACGAGCAGCATTCCTGCCTGGCCGTCCTGGAGATCAACGAGGCCTGCAACCTGAGCTGCCCGGTGTGCTTCGCCGGCTCGTCGACCAGCCTGGACGCCCATCGGCCCCTGGCCGAGGTGGAGCGCATGCTGGACGTGATCGTCGCCTCCGAGGGCGAGCCCGACCTGGTGCAGCTGTCGGGCGGCGAGCCCACCCTGCATCCGCAGTTCTTCGAGATCCTGTCGGCGGCCCGGGCCCGTCCGATCCGCCACCTGATGATCAACACCAACGGCCTGAGGATCGCGCGCGAGGCCGGCTTCGCCGAGCGCCTGGCGACCTATATGCCCAGGTTCGAGGTCTATCTGCAGTTCGACAGCCTCAAGCGCGACGCCCTGATGCAGCTGCGCGGCGCCGACCTGGTCAGGGTCCGCACCCAGGCCCTGGAGGCGCTGGAGCGCAACAACATCTCCACGACCCTGGTGGTGACCCTGAAGAAGGGCGTCAACGACGACGAGATCGCCGACATCGTCCGCTTCGCCCTGACCTGGCGCTGCGTGCGCGGCGTGACCTTCCAGCCGATCCAGGACGCCGGCCGCAACGACGGCTTCGACGCCCGGGACCACCGCATCGTCCTGACCGAGGTGCGCCGCCGGATCGCCGAGGCGGGGGTCTTCGCCCTTGAGGACCTGATTCCGCTGCCGTGCAATCCCGACCAGATCTGCATCGGCTACGGCCTGCGCAACGGCCAGGATGTGGCGCCGGTGACGTCCCTGCTGCCGCGCGAGCTGTTCGTCGCCGCCGCGCCCAGCACGGTGACGTTCGAGGCCTATCCCGAGCTGCAGCAGAAGATCTTCGACCTCCTGTCGCTGTCCACGGCCCAGGCCGACACCTCCGACAAGCTGGCGGCCCTGCTGTGCTGCTTGCCGCAGGCCGCCGTGCCCCAGAGCCTGGCCTACGAGCACACCTTCCGGGTCGTCGTCTCGCAGTTCCTGGACCGCTACAATTTCGACCTGGGGACGGTGAAGCGCTCGTGCGTGCACTTCGTCGAGCCGGACGGACGGATCATTCCGTTCGATACCTACAACACCTTCTACCGACCGGGCGCGGCGGGGGGCGGGGCGCTCGCACGGGGTCAGGGGAGAGCGACATGAGTTCGGATCAGGAGCGGCGCGATCCCGTCGCCAGGCTGTTCGGGGCGCTGCTGATGGCGGTGGGCGTGCTGATGATGACCCTGTGCGGCCTGTGTTCGCTGGTCTTCGTCATCTCCACGGCGGGAAGCGGCGGGGGCGAAGCGGGCGGCATGCTGCTGCTGGTCCTGGTCATCGGCGGCGTGCCGATCGCCATCGGCTTCGGGATCTTCTGGCTCGGGCGCTGGCTCCGGCGGCCTAGAGATCGCTGACGGTCAGGATCGCGAAGTCCCAGCCCGCCAGCGCCACGGTCTGTCCGTCGACCTCGGCGCTTCCGAACGCCGCGCCCTCCACCGCCAGGCCGCCCGGCAGGGCGTAGCGCACCGGCTCGCGGCCGAAGTTCAGCAGCACCAGGATCCGCTCCCCCCGGCGGTAGGCGAAGACCCGCGGGTGATCAGGGTCGATGTCGCGGTAGTCGCCCTCGCGCAGGTCGACCGACCCTCGCCGGAAGGCGATCAGGTCCCGGGTATGGGCCAGCACCGAGTCCGGCCGCGCGGCCTGGTCCGCCGCGTTGATCGCCGCGGCGTTGGGATTGACCGCCAGCCAGGGCCTGCCCGTGGTGAAGCCGCCGTTCGGGCCGTCCGTCCACTGCATCGGCGTGCGGCTGTTGTCGCGGCCCATGGCCCGGGCGTTGGCCAGGTACTCTTCCTCCGACACCCGGTGGCGCACGTCGCGCCAGCGGCCGGCCACCTCCAGGTCGTCGAAGTCGTCCAGGGCCTGGAACGGATAGTTGGTCATGCCCAGCTCCTCGCCCTGGTAGAGAAACGGCGTGCCGCGCTGGGTCAGGATCAAGGCGTTGACGGTCTTGGCCGAGCGCTCGACCCAGGCCGGATCGTCGTCGCCGAAATGCGAGACCGAGCGCGGATTGTCGTGGTTGGACAGGAACACCGTGTTCCAGCCGAACGGCCCGGCCGCCTGGTCCAGTTCGGTGTAGAGGGCCTTCAACCGAGGCAGGGTCCAGGACGTCTTGCGCCAGCCGTCGATGTCCATCCGCACGATGTCGAAATTGATCACCAGGTCCAGTTCGCGACGACGGCTGTCGATCAGGTCGCGGGCCTGGTCGGGGCGGACGCCGAACGCTTCCCCGACGGTCAGGGTGTCGTAACGGTCCAGAACCTCGCGGCGCATCTCGCGCAGATGGTCATGCAGCCGGGGCCCGGCGGCGTAGACGAACTGCGGGGCGCGCAGCTCGTCCGGCGTCAGGTCCGGCAGGCCGGGCGGCTTGGCGATGAACGGGATGACGTCCATTCGGAAGCCCGATACGCCCTTGTCCAGCCAGAACCGCATCAGGTCGTGGACCTCCTGCCGGACCTTGAGGTTCTCCCAGTTCAGGTCGGGCTGCTTGGCCGCGAAATAGTGCAGGTAGTACTGGCCGGTCGCCTCGTCGAAGGTCCAGGCCGGGCCGCCGAAGAAGGCGGTGTAGTTGTTGGGCGGGCCGCCGCCCAGGTCGGCCGCCTTGCCGTCGCGCCAGATGTAGTAGTCGCGATAGGGGTTGTCGCGGCCCTTGCGGCTCTCGACGAACCAGGCGTGCTCGTCGCTGCTGTGGTTGACCACCAGGTCGATGATCAGCCGGATGCCGCGGGCCCGCATCCCGGCCAGCATGGCGTCGAAGTCGGCCATGGTCCCGAACTGGGCCATCACCTTGCGATAGTCGCGGATGTCGTAGCCGTTGTCGGCGTTGGGGCTGTCGAAATGGGGGCTGAGCCAGACCACGTCGACGCCCAGGGCCTTCAGATAGTCCAGCCGCGCCGTGATCCCCGGCAGGTCGCCGATCCCGTCGCCGTTACTGTCGAGGAACGAGCGCGGATAGATCTGGTAGACGACCGCGTCCTTCCACCAGGGGCGCGGGGCGGGTGTGGGATCGGCGCTCACGACAGGACTCCGCTCAGGCGACTCGCGCCGACGCTAGCCGCCCGGCGCGCGACTGGCGACCGCCGACGCCTTGCGTCGTCGTTTTCGGACGCTAAAGTGGTGTTGTCCACAAAAGCGTAGTTGAGGTTGTCTTCGGCTTGAAGGGAGGTC
>Ga0102590_1003582_pt1 | contig 15041 bp, 12 predicted proteins | sample AraplaMF_Col_mMF_FD_76859 | JGI IMG/M metagenome (GOLD analysis project Ga0102590, IMG submission 76859) | Arabidopsis root microbial communities from the University of North Carolina, USA - plate scrape MF_Col_mMF | ecosystem: Host-associated > Plants > Roots > Endosphere | place: USA...
GCTTTGCCCAAACTGCCAGGCTGCCGGTGGAGCGCCCCCCACCCCCGACCCCTCCCCACCCACGATCGAGCAAAAGCTCGATCGCCGGGGGGAGGGGGGCAGCGGGCCACGCCGCATCGCCCCCCTCACGCCGCACCCCCGGCCTTCGCCGCGCGCGGCAGCGTAATCACGAACTCCGTGAACACCCCGGGCTCCGTCGTCACGTCGATCGTCCCGCCATGCTGCTTGGCGATGATGTCGTGGCTCATCGAGAGCCCGAGCCCGGTGCCTTCGCCCGCCGGCTTGGTGGTGAAGAACGGATTGAACATCTTCTCCTTCACCTCGGGCGGGATGCCCGTCCCGTTGTCGCGAATCCGGATCTCCACCTTGTTGCCGAGATTCCTGGTCGAGGCTTTCAGCACCGGCTCGAAGCCGTCCTCGCCGCCCTCCTTGCGCTTGGTCGCCGCATAGAACCCGTTGGAAATCAGGTTCAGGAACACCCGGCTGATTTCCTGCGGAAAGACGTCGACCATGCCCGCGGCCGGATCGAGCTCGCGCTGCAGCGTGATGTTGAAGCCGCTCTTCTCGGCGCGGGCGCCGTGATAGGCGAGGTTGAGGCTTTCCTCGACGATGGCGTTGATGTCGGCCGGGCGGTGCTCGCCGGAGCCCTCCCGCGAATGCAGCAGCATGTTCTTGACGATGCTGTCGGCGCGCTTGCCGTGCTGGACCACCTTTTCCAGGTTGCCCTTCAGCATGTGCGTCAGTTCCTCGACCTCCTCGCGGGCCTTGGCATCGAGCGGGGCCTTCTCCAGCACCTCGTTGAGCTCGTCGATCAGCTCGGTCGACAAGGCGGAGAAATTGTTGACGAAGTTGAGCGGGTTCTTGATCTCGTGGGCGATGCCGGCGGTGAGCTGGCCGAGCGAGGCGAGCTTTTCGGTCTGCACCAGGCGGTCCTGCGCGGTGCGCAGCTCTTCCAGCGACAGCGACAATTCCCGGGTGCGCTGCTGCACCTCGTCGAACAGCCGGGCGTTCTCGATGGCGATCACCGCCTGGTCGGCGAAGGTCTGCACCAGTTCGATCTGCCGGGCGGTGAATGGGCCCGGTGTGGTGCGCGACAGCGCCATGGCGCCGATCGGCTGCGATTGCCGCATCAGCGGCACCGCCAGCATGGCACGAAAGCCGGTGATCTGCTGCCATGCATTGTTGGTGAACTCGGCATCCTGCAGCACGTCGGCGACATGAACGGTGCGTGCGTCGAGCACCGCCCGGCCGCTGACCGTGCCGCGGCCTGGCGCCGTGGCGAGCGATTTTCGAAACTCGAACTTGTCGGCATGGGCGCCGAAATACGACTTCGGCTTGAGGATGCCGTCGCCGAGCAGCAGCAGCATGCCCTGGTCGGCGGTGCACAGCGTCGAGGCCGATTCCACCAGGGTGTCGAGCACCGGCTGCAGGTCGAAGGCCGAGCGGCTGATGACCTTGAGCACCTCGGCGGTCGCGGTCTGCTGCTGCAGCGATTCTGAGAGCTCCGAGGTGCGCTGCTCCACCTTGTGCTCGAGGTCGGTGTAGGATTCCTGCAACCGCGCGCCCATGTCGTTGAACTGGTTGGCGAGGCCTTCCAGTTCGTCGCCGGTCCTGATGTCGATGCGCTGGCCGAAATCGCCGCCGCCCATCCGCTCGGCGCCGGCGCGCAGCGCCTGGATCGGGCCGACCATGCGCCGCGCCAGGAACATCCCGGCCAGCACGGCGAAGATCAAGGCCGCCAGCAGCACCGTGGCGAGCCGCTGCAGCGCCTGGTACAGCGAGGCATAGGCCTCTTCCACCGGCAGCTCGACGAACATGGTCCAGCTCAAGGGCGGGATCGGCGCCGACGCCGTCAGCACCTCCTGGCCCTGGATGTTCATGGTGCCCTGCAGTTCGTCGGCGCCGGCGTTCATGTGGCCGGCCTTGGCCGCCTGCACCTGGACCAGTTTCGACATGTCGGTGTTGCGCAGCACCAGCGAGATGTCCGGGTGGGCGATCAGCCGGCCCTGCGCGCCGACCACATAGGCGTGGCCCTTCTCGCCGACCTTGATTTGCGACACCACGTCCCAGATCAGCTTCAGGTTGACCTCGGCGATCGAGACCCCGGCGTCCTTGCGGGTGCCGGCCAGCGCCAGCGTCATGTAGGGCTCGGACTCGCGGCGGAAATACACCGGCCCGTAATAGACTTTCTTCGCCACCGCCTCGGTGAATTTCGGGTCCTGCGACAGGTCGATCCCGGAATCCACCACATCCATGGCGAGCCGCGACACCCGCAAGCGCTCCTTGCCGGTGGAATCGACCTGTGCCAGCTCGGTGATCGCCGGCACCTGCCGCAGCAGCCGCAGCGCATCGAAACGGCGCTGCTCGATCGAGCCGGCGGACCATGGCAGCTGCGTGGTCCAGCCGAGCTGGCTTTCGATCTCCTTGATGAACTGCCCGATCTTGGCGGCGGCTGCCTCGGCCTGCTCGTGCTGGATCCGGATCAGCGCCACTTTATGTTCGCGGTAGTAGAAAAAGACCTCGAAAATCCCGTTCGAGGCCAGCGCCACGCCCACCACCGCCATGAACAGCACGACGTATTTGGTGAACAGCCGGCTTCGGATCTTCGTTTTCGCAGGCGCAGCTGCCGCCGGCCCGGCCGCCATCGTGCCGTCGTCGCCCTGCGGGCTGTGGCGGACAGTCCGGCCTTCCGGCGTGTCGGGATGCAGGAAAATGGTCATCGGGCCGGATGTTTAGCAAGAACGGAGGGGGTTGTCTTGAGCCGCGGTGCCGGCCTTCTCCCCTCCCACCCGCTCTTGCGGTGGGGAGGGGTCGGGGGTGGGGGGACGAAAGTTCGTCAGATGCAGCGCCGATGGTCTTTGCTGACTCCGCTCCTCAAAACTTCGCCCCGTCTCGCGGCGCCCCCCACCCCCGCCCCTCCCCACCAACGATCGAGCAAGGGCTCGATCGCCGGGGGGAGGGGAGCGCGCTGCCGCTGTCGCTGACACACCGCTGTTACAAAAACCCCCTTTGATAAAATCCACTTTCCGCATTGCGGTAGCCCCGCGCCGAGTCCCTCATGCTCCTCGAAGCCGCCAGCCTCGCGCCCTCCACCTCTGCCATCCCCGGCCTGGTCTGGGCGTTCCGCATCCATGCCGACGGCAGCGCCGAGCCGTTGCCGATCGAGGCGCCGGTCGAGCTCGGCCATGACGGCCGGCTGTGGCTGCACCTCAACCTCGCCGACGCCCGGGCGCAGCAGTGGCTGGCGACCGTCGACCTGCCGATGGCGCTGCCGGCGCGCACTTTATTATTGTCCAAGGATACCTTTCAGCAGCTGCACACCGCCGACGACTGCGTCTATGGCGTGCTCAGCGACCTGATGCGCGACATCGACGAGGCCACCGAAGAGACCGGCTATCTGCGCTTCGTCATGACCGAGCGGCTCTTGATCAGCGGCCGGCATCACGCGCTGTGCGCCGTCGATGCCACCCGCCGCGCGCTGGAGGCCGGCCGCCGCATCGACGGCATCGCCGCCCTGGTCGAAACCATCGTGGAAAACGTCGCCGACACCATGGACCGCATTGCCGACCGCGTCGCCAGTTCGCTCGACGAGATCGAGGAGCAGGTGCTGTCCGACGAGGCCGTCGACCTGCGGCAGAATCTCGGCCGCCTGCGCCGCACCTGCGTGCGCCTGCATCGCCAGCTCTCCGGCCTGCGCATCGTGTTCCACCGCCTCGAGACGAAAAACCCCGGCGACATGAAACCGGCGCTGCAGCTGCGCGCCGGAAAACTGGCGCAGCGCCTCGACGATCTCGATCACACCGTGGTCGAAATGCGCGAGCGCAGCCGCCTCCTGCAGGAAGAGCTCCACCTCAAGATCGAGGAACAGGGCAACAACAGCCTGCGCGTCCTCTCGGTGCTGACCGCGCTGCTGCTGCCGCCGACCCTGATCACCGGCATCTTCGGCATGAACACCAAGGGCCTGCCGCTGACCGACGACGAAACCGGCTTCCTCTGGGCCATCGGCCTGCTGCTGCTGTCCTCCGCCGGCGCCTACCTCATCATGCGACGCATCGGTCTCGTCAGGTAAGTTTCGGGGTCGATGTGATCAACGTGTTGAGAGGACCCGCCGCGATCCTCCGCTCTCTTGTGGGAGTGGCATCTTCTCCCCTCCCACCCGCTCTTGCGGTGGGGAGGGGTCGGGGGTGGGGGGACGACGGCGCGTCAGATGCGGCGCCATTTGATAAAACCGACGCTCAAGAGAACGTTGCTGGTTCATCGCTCGATCTTGATCGCCACGTCTCGCGGCGCCCCCCACCCCCGACCCCTCCCCGCCGCAAGAGCGGGGGGAGGGGAGCCATGTGGCTCTCGCTCGTTTCCGCTTTGGCCATCTTCCTCTCATCCCCCGCCCACGCCGCCGACCCAAGGGACCCCCGCGAAGTCCTCGCCGACTGGGGCGTCACCTTTGCCGGCACCTATATCGGCGAATCCCTCGGCAACGTCTCCGGCGGCATCCGCACCGGCGCCATCTACACCGGCCGGCTCGATCTCGGCACCGACATCGATCTGGAAAAACTCGCCGGCTGGAGCGGCGCCAAATTCCATGCCAACATGTTCCAGATCCACGGCAACGGCCTGTCGCGTGACTACATCGGCAATTTGATGCTGGTGTCCGGCGTCGAGGCGCTGCCGGCGACGCGGCTTTACGAGATGTGGATCGAGCAGGCGCTGTTCGGCGGCAAGCTCCTGGTCCGCGTCGGCCAGCAGCCGTCCGACGTCGAGTTCATCGACAGCAAGTACGACGACATCTTCGTCAATTCGGCGCTGGGTTGGCCCGGCATCACCGGCATCATCCTGCCGAGCGGCGGCCCGTCGCCACCGCTGGCGGTGCCCGGCATCCGCCTCAAGGCGCAGCTCACCGACCGCCTCACCGCCTATGTCGCGGTGTTCGACGGCGACGCCGCGCCGGCCGGCCCCGGCGATCCGCAATTGAAGAACCCGCACGGCCTGTTGTTTCGCGTCAACGATCCGCCGTGGTGGATCGGCCAGCTCAAATACGGTTTCGATGCCATCAATCTTTTTGGCTCCGGCGCCTTGCCCGCCAGCATCGCCGGCGGCGCCTGGTATCACATGGGCACCTTCGACTCCCAGCGCCTCACCGCCGACGGCCTCTCGCTCGCCGATCCATCCGGCTCCGGCGAACCGGCGCAGCTGCGCCGCAACCGCGGCGTCTTCGGCGTCTACGAACAGATGCTGTGGCGCAGCCCGCTCGCCCCCGACAAGGGCATCGGACTCTTTCTGCGCACCTCGCTCAGCCCCTCCGACCGCAACCTGATCAGCTTCTACCTCGACGGCGGCGTCCAGGTCTCCGGCTTCTCGTCGTCGCGCCCCAACGACAAGTTCGGCGTCGCCGCCACCTACGCCAAAATCTCCGACGCCGCCCGCGCCTTCGACCGCGATCTGCAGGCCTTCACCGGCATCGCCACGCCAGTGCGCGACTTCGAAGCGATCGTCGAACTCACCTATCTCGCCGAAGTCAAACCCGGCTTCACCGTCCAGCCGCTGTTCCAGTACGTCATGCACCCCGCCGGCGGCGCGGTGGACCCGAACGACGCGACACAGACGAAGCGCATCAAGGACGCGGTGGTGTTCGGCGTGCGGACCACGCTGAATTTCTAAGATGCTGAGGTTGCCGCATCTCTTTCTTATCCCTCCCCCTTGTGGGGAGGGTGGCCCGGCGAAGCTCCGAAGGAGCGAAGACGGGTCGGGTGGGGGGAGCCACAACGGCAACGTCGCACCTGGACCCTCGAGGCCGTCTTCACTAGGCTCGGTGAGCCAATTCGAGGCATTCTTCCAGCCATGCGGTGAGGCTAGCCATGTCGAACCAACATGCACGCGCTCTTCGCAAGCGTCTCACACCACAGGAAGTGAAGTTGTGGGTGAAGCTCCGAGAGCTGAAAAACCTCGGCCATCACTTTCGCCGTCAGGCGCCGGTTGGTCCGTACATCGTCGACTTCATCTCATTCCGATCCCAACTGGTTATTGAAGCGGATGGTGGCCAGCACGGACTGCCGGAGGGCGTTCGTTCGGATCTGGTTCGAGACAGTTTCCTGCGCGCGCAAGGATTTAGGATTCTTCGGTTTTGGAATTCGGACATTGATCAGAATCTCAATGGCGTGATGGAAACCATTTTGGCTCAAGTGATCAGTTCAGCCTCGACGTGCGATGAATTAAATCCGAGCGGGCGACCGTTCCGTGGCTCACCCCCACCCGACCAGCCTTCGGCTGGCCACCCTCCCCACAAGGGGGAGGGATAAGAGAGAGCCCTCACGCCGCCATATCCCACAACCTCGGCGACCCGCGCAGCACCACTTCGCGCCCACGCGGCGTCAGCATCGCCTGTCCGTCAATCACCATCGCCAGACCGAGCTGCGCGCGCGCTGAAGCATCGTCATCGAAGTTGGCGGCGGTCGGCATGCGGAGTGTGCGGCGGATGGCGGTGATCAGCGCTCCACGCGTGCGGCGAGGCCATCGAGGATCAGCCTCAGCCCTTCTTCGAAAGCGGCTTCGTGATCTATTTGCGGAACCCCGATCAAATCGTCTGCGGTTGCGCCGCGACTGGCTTCGGCCTGTTCCTCGAGCACGCTTCCGACGGTGAAGCGGCTCGACGCGAGCATCGCCATCTGAGCGTCTCGCTCGGGCAGACCTGAGGCGACCAGGAAGGCCATCTTGTGCGCGATCCGATCGAGGTCCGTGGCGCCGGGGCGGCCGCCCGCGTGGAGCTTTGCGCCGTCGCGCCGTCGCAGCAGCGTTCGCCGGAAACTGCGCGTGTTGTCGCGAAACCAGACACGCCAGTCGTCGGAAGGCGTCGGAAGCGGAGCGGCCGCGTGGGGCACCATCGCGGTCTCGGCCATGGCGGTGAGCAGCTCTTCCTTGTTGCGAAAATGCCAGTACAGCGAGGGTTGTTCGACGCCGAGCCGCTTGGCGAGTTGTCTCGTGCTGACGCCCTCAAGGCCGACCTCATCGAGCAGATCGAGCGCCTCGGCAATGACGGTCTCACGATTTAGCTTGGTCATCTTGAATCTATCGGTGATAGGGAAGATTGTAAATCAGCCTATCGCTGATAGATTCAGGTGCGCGCATGAGGACTGAAACTGCCAATCGCTGCCTCAAAATCCTTGTCTGCGGCGCTGGGATCGCCGGGCCGGCGCTGGCCTATTGGCTCTCCCGAAGCGGCCATCGCACCGTCGTGGTCGAGCGTTTCCCGGCGCTCAGGGCGACGGGTGCGCAAGTGGATCTGCGCGGGCAGGGCATCGAGGCCGCTAGGCGCATGGGGATCATTGCCGCCGTCCGCAGCAACCTTGTCGATGAGGCTGGTGTCTCGTTCGTCGACTCCCGAGGCCGTGCCAGGGCGACGATGATGGCCAACCGATCCGGTCGCGGCGCGCAATCCCTCACATCCGAATACGAGATCATGCGCGGCGATGTCGTGCGCATTCTCCATGATGCGACCAGGGACGACGTGGAATACGTCTTCGGCAAGACCGTTGAGCGGTTCGAGCAGGACGACGAGAAGGTTCTGGGTCACTTCTCCGACGGCAGCTCCGACACCTTCGATCTGCTGGTCGGAGCCGATGGTCAGGGATCGCGCATTCGCAGCGCCATCCTGCCGCCGGAGTCTGCCGATCCTTATCTGCGAATGGGCATCCACATGGCCTATTGGTTCATCCCGCGCACAGCGGCCGACGACGGCAACATCCGCCATACGTACCTGGCTCCAGGCGGCCGGATGATCATGCGACGGAGCCATAATCCGACGGAAACGCAAATCTACTTCGTGCTCAGGGAAAGCTCCGAAGCAGCATCGGCGGTTCACAGGGCGCCGCTGGATCGGCAAAGGCAATTCTGGATCGCGCGGTTCCGGGACGCCGGCTGGCAGACCGATCGATTCATCCAGGGCATGATGACGACGACGAATTTCTACTCCCAGGAAGTGGTGCAGGTCCGCACGGACACCTGGTCCAAGGGGCGCGTGGTTCTGGTCGGCGATGCCGCGCATTGTGCATCCCCATTCAGCGGCATGGGCGTATCCGGCAGCCTGGTCGGAGCTTATGTCCTGGCGGGTGCGATCAATCGCAATACGTCAGATCTCGCGCGAGCCTTTGCGCTCTACGACAGGACGCTGCGGCCCTCCGTCGACGAAATCCAGCGCGTGAACCCATCGCTCCTGCGTTTGGGAATGCCCAGGACGAGATTTGGCATCGGTGTCTTTCTTGCGGTCACGGGCTTGACCGCGGGGCTCCGCATCCCGGACCTGGTCGCCAGAGTCTCGTCGCAAGACAGGGATGGCGGATGGCTGTTGCCCGACGATACGGAAAGGGTGAGGGGTAGGCATGACCGCATGCTTGCAAACTGAGATGCCGCAAGGGGGAGGGGAGTACTCATCACCTCACGCCGCCACATCCCACAGCCGTGGCGATCCGCGCAGCACCACCTCGCGCCCGCGCGGCGTCAGCCTCGTCACCCCGTCGGCCACGCGGGCCAGCCCGAGCCGCGCCAACTCGTCCGCCACCGCCCGCCTTGCCCCGCGCAGATCCGCCGTCGGCGTGCGCAATCCCTTCAGCACCTCCCATTGCATCGCGCCCAGGGCAAATTCGAAATCGTCGTCGGTCATGAATCCTCATCGCGGTCATTGCGTCGCGTCTGCGATACGTGACCCGCATGATGTTCGTGCGACGACAATGCGTCGGGATTTCGATTCCGCGGCGGCGAATGATCGCCGCACTGCGATAACGTCACACCCTGATCATGCGCTTGCCGCGATTCTCCCCGGCCAATAGCCCGATCAGCGCCCGCGGCGTGTTCTCGAGTCCGTCGATCACATCTTCCTGAACCTTCAATTTCCCGCTTGCCACCCACGCCTGCAGATCCTTCAGCGCCGCGTCGCGCTGGTCCATGTAGTCCATCACGATGAATCCCTGCATCACCAGCCGCTTCACCACGATCAGTCCGGGCACGCCGCGCGGGCCGGTGGCCGACGGCGCGCCGTCATATTGCGAGATCGCGCCGCAGCACGAAATCCGGCCGCGGTTGTTCATCTGCGCCAGGCAGGCCTCGAGGATGTCGCCGCCGACATTGTCGAAATAGACGTCGATGCCATCAGGCGCCGCGGCCTTCAGCGCCTTGAACACCGCGCCGTCCTTGTAGTCGACCGCGGCGTCGAAGCCGAGTTCGCTGGTCAGCCAGTGGCACTTGTCCTTGCCGCCGGCGATGCCGACCACACGGCAGCCCTTGATCTTTGCGATCTGCCCGACGATGGAGCCCACCGAGCCCGCCGCCGCCGACACCACCACGGTCTCGCCGGCCTTGGGGTGCGCGACGTTGAGCAATCCGAAATACGCGGTGAGCCCGGCGATGCCGTAGACGCTGAGCAGATGCGTCATCGGCTCGATGCGCGGCATCTTGCTCAGATGCTTCGCCGGCACCGCGGCATAATCCTGCCAGCCGGTATCGCCGAACACGATGTCGCCCTTGGCCAGCCCCGGCGCCTTCGACTCCAACACCTCGGCGACGCCGCCGCCGGCCATCACCGTGTTGGCTTCCACCGCGGCGCGGTAGGTGGCGCCGTGCATCCAGGCGCGGTTGGCGGCGTCGAGCGAGATGTAGCGCACCCGCAGCAACGCCTCGCCGTCCTTCGGCGTCGGCATCGCGCCGTCGATCATCTTGAAATGTTCGGGCCCGAGCTTGCTGCTCGGCTTCTCCACCAGCAAAACCTGACGATTGACCTCGGTCATGGCGTCCTCCCTGCAAGACTTTGTGCATTATTCGATCATTGGCCGCTTCGAAAACGACCAGCCTGCACGCTTTGTGCGCTGCATTGACGCTAGTCCGCGGCCGGTCAATCCACAAGGAACTTTGGCGCTGCGCGGCGGCAATCCGTTTGACGGAATTATGAAAGAGTGTTGCGCGGGTTTTAAAATCTGCCAAACTCGCTGCGTCGGGGTGACGCAGGGGTATGACGAAATGTCCAATAGGTTTACGCAATACATTCTGATCGCGATGGCGCTCGGCATCGTGATGGGAACGCTGGTCTTCAACCTGATGCCCGACCAGCGGGTGGAGATCGCCTCCAGCGTCAACCTGATCGCCATGCTGTTCCTGCGCCTGATCAAGATGATCATCGCGCCTTTGGTGTTCGCCACGCTGGTCGGCGGCATCGCGCACATGGGAAGCGGCGCCAAGCTCGGCCGCATCTTCGCCAAGACCATGGGCTGGTTCGTCTCCGCCTCCTTCGTCTCGCTGCTCCTCGGCCTGGTCATGGTCAACATCCTGCAGCCCGGCGCCAATTTCCCCGGTACCCTGCCGGACAAGGCGCAGTCGACGGGTCTGCCGGTCTCGGCGTTCTCGATCGAAAAATTCCTCACCCATCTGATCCCGACCTCGATCGCGGATGCGATGGCGCAGAACGAGATCCTGCAGATCGTGATCTTCGCGGTGTTCTTCGCCGTGGCGATGGGCGCGATGCCGGAACGCTCTAAGCCGATGCTGCAGCTGATCGACGACCTCGGCCACATCATGCTCAAGGTCACCGGCTACGTCATGCTGTTCGCGCCGATCGCGGTGTGGGCCGCGATCATGGCCACGGTGTCGAAGAACGGCCTCGGCGTCTTGTGGAAGCTGATCCAGTTCATGGGCGGTTTCTACCTGGCGCTGGCGATCCTGTGGGGCATCCTGGTGGTGGTCGGCTTCATCGTCATCGGGCCCAGATACAGCCACTTGCTGCGGCTGATCCGCGAGCCCTTGATGATCGCGTTCTCGACCGCGAGCTCGGAAGCGGCCTATCCGAAGACCCTGGAAGGCCTCAACCGCTTCGGCGCCTCGTCGCGGATCTCGAGCTTCGTGCTGCCGCTCGGCTACTCGTTCAATCTCGACGGCACCATGATGTACTGCACCTTCGCGTCGATCTTCATCGCGCAGACCTACCACATCGAGATGTCGCTCGGCACGCAACTGGCGATGCTCGCCACCTTGATGATCACCTCCAAGGGCGTCGCCGGCGTGCCGCGCGCCTCCCTGGTGGTGATCGCCTCGACGCTCAGCCAGTTCGGCATTCCCGAGGCCGGGCTGTTGATGATCATGGGCATCGACACGTTCCTTGACATGGGCCGCAGCGCCACCAACGTCATCGGCAACTCGCTCGCCACCGCGGTGGTGGCGAAGTGGGAAGGCGAGCTGGCGCCGGAGCACGAACTCGGCCCCGGCGACATGGTGCCGCCCGACATGATCCCCGGAGAAGTCCCGGCGCTCGGCCACTGACGGAGGATCGCGTGATGCATCGATCCCTGAGGCGATGCAGCGTCGCCGCCGGACTCGTGCTGGCGGCTGCGCTGACCACCGCGGCCAGCGCGCAGACCGGCCCCGAGGGGCTGAGCCCGACCTTGGCCGCGATCAAGCAGAGCCATGTGGTGCGGCTCGGCTACCGCGAAAGCTCGCCGCCGTTCTCGTTCCTCGACCAGGCCAACCGGCCGATCGGCTACAGCATCGAGCTGTGCGAGGCGGTGGTCGCGGAGATAGGTGTCGAGGTCGACGAGGCCGTCCTCAGGATCGACTACGTCAAGGTCACCTCCGACGACCGCATCCCCGCGGTGATGCAGAACAAGATCGACCTCGAATGCGGCTCGACCACCGCCAACGCCGAGCGCGCCAAACAGGTCGCGTTCTCGCCCCTGATGTTCGTCGCCGGCACCAAGCTGATGGTGCCGAAAGCCTCGGCTATCGCAACACCGCAGGACCTCAAGGGCAAGACCGTGGTGGTCACCAAAGGCACCACCAACGAGCAGGCGATGCACAACGTCGACAAGAAGTTTTCCCTCGCCCTCAACATCGTCACCTCACCCGATCACGAGCAGTCCTACCAGACCCTGGTCGACGGCAAGGCCGACGCATTCGCCACCGACGACATTCTGCTCTACGGCCTGATCGCCCGCCACAAAGCGCAAGGTCAGTTCAAGGTCACCGGCGACTACCTGTCCTACGACCCCTACGGCATCATGTTCCGCAAGGGCGAACCCCAGCTCACCGCCGTCGTCGAACGCGCCTTCCGCAAACTCGGCTCCAACCGCGATCTGATCCCGCTCTACAACAAGTGGTTCGTGTCGCGATTGCCGACCGGCGAAAAACTCAACGTCGCCATCTCGCCGCAACTGGAGGAGGCGTTCAAGGCGATGGATGATAGTCCGGGCGGGAGTAACTAGGGAAGCGGTGCGTAATCCCTCCCCCTTGCGGGGAGGGTCGGCCGAGCGAAGCGGAGGCCGGGGTGGGGGTAGCCACAAGGTAAGCTTCTGTTGTGGCTACCCCCACCCGACCAGCCTTCGGCTGGCCACCCTCACCACCGTCGCGTACTCCACCGCCACGAACAGCCCGCCCGCCACGTAAATCCTCCGCCCCGACGCCAGCGCCAACTGCGTACTCACCGCCACCGCCGCCGCGATATCCCCCGCCACCACGACCTCCGCCGCCGGATTCGCCGCCCGCGCCGCCGCCGCGATCCGCTCGGCCTCCGCCCCCTTGTGATGCGCCGCCGTGCAGACGATCGTCCCAAACGCGCCCGCCAGCAGCGCCGCGATATCCGCGACGTTCTTGTCGCGCGACACCCCCAGCACCAGAATCCATTCCTCGTCACCATGCAGCAGCTGCAAGCTCCGCAGCGCCTGCCGCACCCCGTCCGGCGTGTGGCCGACGTCGATCACGGTCAGCGGCGCTTGCCGGATCGTCTCGATGCGGCCCGCCCACCGTGTCTCGCGCAGCCCGGCGCGGACCGCGGCTTCGATCGCGGCCGGCGCCGCATCCGGCCGCTCCTGCCTGAGCCACAGCAAAACCATCGCCACCGCGATCGCGGCATTGTTGAACTGAAACGTCCCCGGCAGCGCCAGCTCCAGCGCGTCGAACCCATGCCTGTCGAACCGGACATCGAGCGACTGCCCCGCCGCCGACATCCGCTCCTCCCCCAGCGCGATCTCCTCGCGCACGAACAGCCCCGTCACCCCGCGCCCGCGATTGTATTCGGCGAGATGCCCGCGCAGGCCGCGCAGGTTCTCGCCGTAAACCACGGTGCCTCCCGCCGCGCAGGCATCGCTCTTGTCCGACGCGATCAGCTCCAGCGAACCGCCAAGCAATTCGGTGTGTTCCAGATCCACCGACGTCACGCAGGTCAGGCGCGCGCCGACCAGCCGCACCGGATCGTAGCGCCCGCCGATGCCGGCCTCGAACACCATGAATGCACACCCGGCCTCCTGGAAATACAGGCACGCCAGCGCGAACTGCGCCTCGAACGCGCCGAATCGCTCGCCGCCGCGCCCGCGCGACACGTGGGTGATCGCGGTCGCGACCCGCTCCACCAGTTCCGTCAGCAGGCCGTCCCCGATCGGCACGCCATCGATCGCAAAGCGCTCGTTGAAGCGATAGAGATGCGGCGAGGTGAACAGCCCGGTGCGCAAGCCCAGCGCGCGGCCGATGCCGGCGCACATCGCCGCGACCGATCCCTTGCCGTTCGATCCGGTCACCACCACCGCGTGCTGCTGCAGCCGCGTGCGGTCGATCGCCAGCAGCTCCAGCAGCGCCGCCAGGCGCGCCAGGCAGAGGCCGTCGCCGTATTTCGGCAGCTCAAACACGCAACAACCCCATCGCCGTGAACGTGTGACGCCAGATCTTCAGGATCAGGTCCTCGCGGCCGCATTGCTCGAGAAAGCGGATCGACGGATTGGCGTTGACCTCGATCACCCGCATCGCCTCGCTGTCGCCGCGCAGCTCCGTGAACAGGTCCACCGCCGCCACCCGCAGCCCCAGCGACCGCGCGGCGCGCCGCGCCAGCCAGTACGCCGCGGCTTCGTCACGCGGCGGCTGCAGCGCCATCGCGCCGCCGGCGCTGAGATTCATCCGGCCCGGAATGGTGCGGCGCTCGCCCTTCGGCAGCACCATGTCGTTCGGCCCCGCCGCCACGGCTGATGAAACCCCCCGCGCGCGCAGCGCGGCGTCATGGTCGGCCAGAAGTTCGCCGAGCGTGCGCACGCCGTCGCCGATCACCACCGGCTCGCGCTTCGACGCCGCATACACCACCTCGTCGTCGAGCAGGAAGATCCGATACTCGTCGCCGGCAAAGATCCGCTGCATCAGCACGGCGTCGTAGTAGCGCGCCGCCTCGTCGAGGTAGTTTTCCAGCGTTGCCTCGTCATGGATGCTTTGCGCGAGATCGCCGCGCGATCCGGTCAGCGGCTTGACGAAGGCCGCGCCGCCGAGCTTGCGGAAATGATCCAGCGCATCGGCGCGCTCGTGGCCGTCGCCGCGCGCCGCGCGATGGCGCGCGTGCAGGAAGAAAGTTTGCCCGCCCAGCGTCGCCACGCCGGCCCGTTCCAGAATGACGTTGGCGAAATACTTGTCGGTCGCCAGCGTCGCGGCGGTGGCGTTGTTCTGCGGAAAGAACGAGCAGCGCCCGGCGGCAAAACACCAGCTCTTCTCCACCGAGCCGACGCCGAACACCAGCCCGCTGCCGCCGTCGAGTTCCTCGAACGACAGTCCGGACTGCGCACAGGCGTATTCCGCGTAGACCGCCTGGTCCGGATAGGACCCCGGTTTGCCCGATCGATAGTCATGCAAGTTTGCCATGCGACACCTGCTGTTAACGACAACGCCGGGCGGCGGCAATGAACGGCATGCCCGCTGCCTTTTCCCGGCAAGTTAATTTCGCCGGCCCCGGTTTGCGCCCCGCCACCGCCTGTGAACCTTAAGGCGCCGTTCCGCGTCTCCATTTTCGGCGCCCCTGTTGTGCGTCGCCGAAGCTTGACTATTTGCCCGTTTCCATTACGTCAGAGCCAGAATTCCTCAATTGCCGCAATGGCTTTTCGCAATGCGGCAGAGGGGAGGAAGTGTTCTGTCAATTTGGCCTTGAGAAGAACGAAAGCCCATGAGCGCATTCCATCGAGAGAAAGTTCTTTCCGTCCGGCACTGGACCGATACGCTTTTCAGCTTCACCGCCACCCGCAATTCCGGCTTCCGTTTCCAGAACG
>Ga0102590_1003585_pt1 | contig 15030 bp, 13 predicted proteins | sample AraplaMF_Col_mMF_FD_76859 | JGI IMG/M metagenome (GOLD analysis project Ga0102590, IMG submission 76859) | Arabidopsis root microbial communities from the University of North Carolina, USA - plate scrape MF_Col_mMF | ecosystem: Host-associated > Plants > Roots > Endosphere | place: USA...
GGCGTGGGGTGCGGCTCACGGACGCGGGCCGACTGCTCGCCGATCACGCGGCGCGCATCCTCTCCCAGGTCGAACTCGCCCAGGCCGACCTGGAGGCACAGCGCGGTCAGGTGGCCGGCGAACTGCGCGTGTCGGCCTTCCCCACCGCCGCGCGCGGGCTGTTCCCGGCGGCGCTGGCCGCGCTGCGGGCCGGCCATCCGGCACTGCGACTGCGCTCGTGCGAGCTCGAGCCGGAGGCCGGGGTGGCAGGCGTCGTCCGGGGTGATCTCGACCTCGCGGTCGTCCTCGACTGGTACAACAAGCCGATGCCGGTCCCCGACGGACTGGTGAAGGCGGCGATCCTCGACGATCCGGCCGACGTGGCGATGCCCGTGGGCCATCGGCTCGCGGACCGGACCGAGGTGGACCTCGAGGATTTCGCCGACGACGAGTGGATCACCTGGGGCGAGGGGGAGTTCTGCCACGAGTGGCTGATGTTCACCCTGCGCTCCAAGGGTGTCGAGCCGTGCATCGGACACCGTGCCGCCGAGACGCACACACAGCTCGGGCTGGTCGCCGCCGGGCTCGGTGTGTGCATCGCGCCGCTGCTCGGGCGCGATCCCATGCCGGCCGGGGTCGTCACCGTGCCGGTGCGGCAGCGGGTGCGGCGGCACGTCTACGTGGTGTGGCGGGCCGACGCCGACCGCCGCCCCTCGATCCGGGCGGCGGTGCAGGCGCTGCGGACCGCGGCGCAGGCCGTGTCGGCGGGCTGAGCTGCGCGGGAAGGCCCCGGGGGCCCGGCCGCGGGGACCGCAGCGGTCCGGCTACACGGGGCCGAGCTTGCGGAAGTCCCAGGAGACGATCTTCTGCGGCGTCAGCCGGATCCACGCATGGCGGCCGTCGTACGGCATGTCCTCGATGTCGAAGTTCTTGCGCGCGAACAGGGTCTCCGGCACATCGAGCTCGGCACACAGCTCCCCGGTACGCGGGATCTCGCCCACGAACTCCGCGACGCCGGACAGCTCCGCGCCCCTGAGCTGCTCGTACTCCTCACCGGTGTCGATCACGACGGCGATCCGGGGGTCGCGGCGCAGTTCGGCCCAGCGCTTGCTGCGCACCACGGAGTACAGCCACAGCGAGGTGCCGTCCCAGGCGAACCACAGGGCGCTCACGTGCGGGGCGCCTTCGGCCGACACGGTCGCCACCCGGCAGGTGCGCTGGGCGGTGAGGAAGTCGTCCAGCTCACCGGGCGTCATCATGATCTTCCGGCCCCGGCGCTGAGTGTCGGTCATGCAGTCCCCCTCTTCTTCTCCCACGTCGTGCCAGAGACGTCATCTGACATCACGTCAGAAAAGAATGGGGCGTACTCCGCCCACCCGCAATGGTGCTTCTTCCGTCCGCACGCGGCGATCGCTACTCTCGCCGCTTCCGAGCGCCGACGACAAGGGGAGCCATGGTGTCCCGACAGCTCAGCCAGGTCCTCGACCCCCCGACCACCGTGCTGCTCACCGTGGAGTGCCAGCAGGGTGTCGTGGGCCCGGACAGCGCACTGCCCGAACTCGCCCGGCAGGCGCGCTCCTCCGGCGCGCTGGTCAACGTGGCCCGGCTGGTCGCCGCCGCCCACGAGGGAGGGGTGCAGGTGATCCACGCGGTCGCCGAGCGGCGGCCGGACGGCCGGGGAGCGAATCACAACGCACGCCTCTTCCACGCGGCAGAACGGCTTCCGGTCCAGCAGCTCTCCGGCAGCACGGCCGTGCGGGTGGCGGCGCCCATCGAGGTGCGGGAGGAGGACTTCGTCGTCCGCCGGCTGCACGGCCTGTCGCCCATCGAGGGCACCGAGGTCGACTCGTTGCTGCGCAACCTGGGCTGCCGCACCCTGGTCGTCACCGGGGTGTCGGCCAATGTGGCGATCCCGAACGCCGTCTTCGACGCCGTCAACCGCGGCTACACCGCCGTCGTGCCCGCGGACGCCATCGCGGGGGTGCCCTACGACTACACCCCCGCGATGGTCCGCAACACCCTCGCGCTGGTCGCCACGGTCGCGACCACCGACGAGGTCCTGGCCTGTCTCGGGCCGCGGCGGCGTGCGTCGCGGGCCGGAGAGGACGGCGGTGTCACGTGAGCTTGATCTCGTCCCCGGACACGGAGATGTTCGCGGCGGCCAGCGGCTGGGTCGCGGGCCCCTTCTGCACACTTCCGTCGGTCGCCGAGAAGTGGCTGCCGTGACACGGGCAGACGATCACGCCGTTCGAGATGCCGCTCACCGCGCAGCCCTGGTGGGTGCACTTGGAGGAGAACGCCTTGAACGTGCCTGCCGCCGGCTGTGTCACCACCACTCCCTGGTCGGCGAACACCTTGCCGCCGCCCTCGGGGATGTCGGCGGTCTTCGCGAGGACGGTGCCGTCGGTGCCGGCCGCGGCGTTCTCGCCCCCGCCCGAGGTGCCGCTGCTCGCGGTGCTGTCACTCTGCGACGTGCTCGGGGCCGAGCTGTTGCCTGAGTCACCGCACGCGGTCAGCGCCGCGGCGAGCCCCGTCACACCGACCGCCGCCATGACGGTCCGGCGGGCGGGTGCCGAGCCGGGCTGAAGCGCTTCGCTGGTCATGCTGACGTTCCCTTCCACGGATGTTTCGTACCTCTGGACGGAGGTACGGCCTTCGAACAATGACCGTTCAGCCACTGTCCAGATCTTGACCGCTTCGAGATCAGGCGGGCGTGAGACACGGCTGGGGTACCGCTGTCAGAGGGACGGCGAGACCACGACCGGAGGCGGTTCACGGCTGTGCCCGGCGCGGCTCCGAGCGGTAAGGGCCGTCCCGGGGCGCGAGGCCACCGCCCGGTCCGGGCCCGGCCCGAGGTGAGTGCGGGCACCGGGCCGGTCGCGACGGACGGGTGCGCCCCGGCGCCTTCTCCGCACAGAAACGTCCACCCCGCTCGTCGGCGGGGTGGACGTTTTGCGGGTGTTCTTCCTTCTCCGTCTCGCGGTGGCGCGACCGCCTCAGCCCGCGGGCCGCGTCACATAGCCGATCAGCTTGGCCATGTTGGCGACGTAGGCCGCCGAGCTGATGCCCAGCGGGGCCTCGCGCGGCCGGTACGGGGGCTCCGCGGGCGGATCCTGCGGGTTGTACGGCGAGGTGTCGCGGAGATCGCCGACGTTCTTGCTCATGTACGCCTTTCCGTCGTACGGCCTGCGGGTGCCCGGCCCTTCGTAGGGGTTGGTCACCGCGTCCAGCGGAGTCAGCCAGTGGTCGCGGTCGCCGAGTCCGGCGACCAGGGCGGCCGCCTCGGCGTCGGACACCACCGGCATCGGAAGAGGTGCGTCACGCAGCAGGTCGGAGAGCTGGATGTCCCGCAGGGAGAAGTACCGGGGCAGGGGGATCGGCGCACCGCCGGAAAGCGGGGACCGGGCGCGCATCGCGGCCACCTCGGCCGGTGACATGGACGCCAGCTGCTCGTATCCGGCACGTAGTCCCGCGAGGTCGATGGAGCGGCCCGCGGAGTAGTGGCTCAGGGTGTCGTGGTGGTCGTGGTCGTGGTAGTAGGCGCCGTTGCGGATGTTGGATCCGAAGCGATGCACGAAGCGTGCGCGGTTGGTGCCCAGTTCGACGAAGGTCGGGTGGGTGCGCCCGGTCAGCAGCGGGTTCTCGTCGATCTGGCGCTGCGTCAGCCGGCAGCTCTCCAGCCAGTCGAGCGCTTCCGGGACCCGGCCGAGGTATCTGTGGTCTCCGGTCAGCCGGAAGTAGTGGAACAACTGCTGAACGTTGGTCTGGGTGGTGTGCGTCGTGAGCGCGCGGGGTTCGTAGGAGCGGGCGCCCGCGGGTGCTCCCGCGGGCCTGTCGTGCTTGGACCGGGACAGATGTTGCAGTCCCCAGCCGGCCTGTGGACCTGGCTGCTGCATCCGGCGCAGGCACTCCATCGCCCTGCGGACGGGACCGATCAGATCGTGCCGGCCCAGCGCGGAGACGCACATCAGCAGGAACTTGATGTTCTCGCCGAGCACATCGTCGTTGAAGGTGACGTGCTGGGTGTACTCGCCGTCCTCCATCCCGTGCGTCACGTCGCCGGGGAGCCACGGGGGCCGCCGCTCGGGCCACGGCATCCTGCTGACCGAGCCGTGATGAGCGGGATGGCGCTGCGGCCAGCCGCCGTCGGCCGCACCCCCGCCGAACTGGGCGGCCAGCACGAAGCCGATCGCGCGGTCCAGGGCACGCTCGAACCGACGATCGCCGCGCTCCACGTAGAGCCGCAGGATCAGCTGTGCGGCGGCGGACGTGCCCGCGTCGTCGAAGGTGGCGTTGCCGTAGTAGTGCTGGAACTCCTCCAGGCGCCAGCCGTTCGCGCCGATGGTCGCGTACCAGTCCCTGAGGGACTTCTCGCCGGCGAAGTCATGGATGTAGTTCCAGCCGCCGACCGGCAGTTGGGCGTCCACGAGGGCGAGACCGGTGCGCTCCGCGGCCCGGTAGAACACCTCCTCGCCGGTGGCGTGGTAGGCGTCGAGCATGCTGTGCCCGACGGACGGGGTACCGGGCGGCTGGACCCAGCACATGGTGCGCTTGGCCTCCATCTCGCCCCAGGTCACCGACAGGTCCGGCAGATAGTTCCAGACGTAACCGCCCCGGTAGGAGACGGTGCCGTCCATGTATGTGGCGGCTCTGCTCATCGCGCGGACCGTCTCGGTCCGCTGATCGGTACCGGTCGGGGCCGTGCCGGCGGTCGACGCCGAGGCCGCTGCCGGGTGGGTCACGGCGGGCAGGGCGATCAGCGGGGTGACGGCGAGTCGGCTGAACGTGCGGCGGCTCAGGTTCTCCACGAAGTGCCTTCCTCACGTATGCGTAGTCCGGAAGGTGCGTGCGGCTTCGGAGGCCCAGCGGCTGCACCCGCTGTCCTGCCGGCGTCGCGGGATCGCCCGGTCCACCGACATGAACTCGGGCGCTGTGTTGCCTCGGTGGACGGTAATGAGTGTGCCAACGTCGGACAAGTATGTGGACGGCATTTTGATAGAAGAACTCAGGAGTCGAGGTCGGTCCGTCCTGTGGAGAGCCCGGGGATCGGCGCTTCGGTGCTGCGGCCGGCAACCCGCCCGTGACGCACGGGGATTGACAGGGCGCGAGTTCCGGAAGGAAAGTTTCAGACCGCAGGGGTCGGATTGAAAACTTCTTTCGGAGGTCCGATGGAGCAGGTGGAACGGCCCGGAGAGTCCGGCGGTCCCGGTCGGGGCCCACTCAGCCGGCGCCGGTTCGGGGTGGGGGTGCTGTCCTTCGGCGGTGCGCTGGTGGTCGCCCCGCTGGGAACCGGGTCCGCCGCGGCGGACGACGGCGGCCGTGCGGCGAACGCGCCGCTTCGGCCGGCCGGACACGGGACGACGCTGCGACACGGTTCCGCCGCGCGGGCCGGACTGCTTGCGGAGCACGTCGACGAGGTCACCGCCGTGGCCGAGCGGTACCTCGGACCGTCGCCCAGGCATCCGTACTGGGCGGGCGCCGTGGTGCTCGCCGGTCGTGGGGGAACGGTCGCCCTGGAGAAGGCCGTCGGCAAGGCCGTGCGGTACCAGGACTACGACTCCGCGACCGACACCGCCGTCGAGTTCCCGCCCGACCAGCAGATCGACGCGACGCCCGACACGGTGTACGACCTGGCCTCGCTGTCGAAACTGTTCACCTCCCTCGTCGCCGTGCAGCTCATCGAGTGCGGCCGCATCGAGCTGGAGGCGCCCGTCGCGCGCTATGTGCCGGAGTACGCGGGGGGCGGCAAGCAGGACATCACAGTCAGGCAGTTGCTCACCCACACCTCGGGGCTCCAGGCCGACATCGCCTTCTACAAGTTCGGCAGCCGGCAGGAGATGCTCCAGGCACTGTGGGACGAGAAGCCGGTCAACCCGCCCGGGACCGTCTATCTGTACTCCGACCTCAGCATGATCTCCCTCCAGCAGGTCCTCGAGCGGGTCACCGGCAAGCCGCTCGACAGACTGGTCGCCGAGGGGATCACCGGGCCGCTGGGCATGACCGCGACCCGCTACAACCCGCCCGCCTCCTGGAAGCCGCGCATCGCGGCCACCGAGGTGGCACGGCTGCCCTGGTCGGGTCTCGACCGGGGACTGGTGTGGGGCGAGGTGCACGACGAGAACGCCTACGCGTTCGACGGCGTCGCCGGTCACGCGGGCGTCTTCTCCCGGGCCTGGGACATGGCCGTGCTCGCGCGGACCCTGCTCAACGGCGGTGTGTACGGCGGCGTGCGCATCCTGAGCGAGAAGTCGGTGGACCTGATGTTCTCCGACTTCAACACCGCCTTCCCCGGTGACGACCACGGCCTGGGCTTCGAGCTCTACCAGCACTGGTACATGGGCGCGATGGCCACCCCGAGTACCGGGGGGCACACGGGCTTCACCGGGACCAGCATCGTCCTCGACCCCACGACGGACTCCTTCCTCGTCATCATGGGCAACTCCGTTCACCCGGTGCGCACCTGGCGGTCCGGTTCGGCGCCTCGCGTGGCCGCGGGCGACCGGTTCGCGAGGGCCGTTCCGGTGCGACCCGCCCACGGCGGCACGGCGTGGTTCGGTGGCATGGCGAGCGCGACCACCGCCACGCTGACGCTGCCCGCGCTGGACACCTCGGCCGGGGCACGGCTCGCCTGCGATCTGTGGTGGGACACCGAGCCCGGCTCCGACGCGTTGCGCGCCGAGACGTCCACCGACGGCGGCGCGACCTGGCAGCCGCTGCCGTTCACCACCCGGGCGCCCGGTGGCGCCGGGCCGGTGACCCACGACGACGGAGCCGTGACCGGCTACAACGGCCGTGTGTGGCACGCACTCGACGCCGTGCTCCCCGCCGATGGGTCCCTGCTCGTGCGCTGGCGCTACACCACCGACTCGCTCTATGTGGGGCGCGGGGTGTACGTCGGGGCGCTGAAGGTCCGGTCCGGACGCGCGCTGCTGTACTCCGACGCCCGTCCCGGCGACAACTCCCGGGTGCAGTCGGTGGGCTGGACACGCGAGCAGGACTGAGCCGGGAAAGGGGCCGGTTGCCGCGCCCGTGTCGGCGCGTGGGATCCCGGGGCCCGGCCCCGGGATCCGGGCCGCCGCTGCTCGGAACGGCGACCCCGGCGACCGGATAGCCTGGGGAAATGCTCAAGGAAGTGACGGCGACCCGCTACATCACCCCTCTGCGTGAGGGCGGTTCGCTGCCGGGACTCGTCGAGGCCGACGACCTCGGGACGTACGTCATGAAGTTCAGCGGTGCCGGACAGGGCCGCAAGACTCTCGTCGCCGAGGTCGTCTGCGGTGAACTCGCCCGTCGGCTCGGCCTGCGGGTGCCCGGCCTCGTGACCATCGGCCTCGACCCGGTGCTGGGCCTCGGCGAGCCCGACCAGGAGGTGCAGGAGCTGCTCAAGGCGAGCGGTGGACGCAACCTCGGCATGGACTTCCTCAGCCGCGCCATCGGCTTCGACCCGCTCGCCTTCGCCGTCGGCTCCAAGGAGGCCGGCCGCATCGTCTGGTTCGACGCGCTGGTCAACAACGTGGACCGCTCCTGGCGCAACCCCAATCTGCTGATGTGGCACGGCGAACTGTGGCTCATCGACCACGGCGCCACGATGATCTGGCACCACAACTGGCGCGGCGCCGAGACCTCAGCGGCGCGGCCCTACGACGCCTCCGACCATGCGCTCGCTTCCTTCGCGCCGGATGTGGCGAGCGCCGCCGCCGCGCTGGCGCCGCTGGTCACCGAGGATCTGCTCGCCGAGGTGACCGCCGGGATCCCGGACGAGTGGCTGGCCGGTGAACCCGGCTTCGACACCCCGGACGCACTGCGCCGGGCCTACGCACGGCCGCTGCTCGCCCGCGCCGCCGACGTCCATGAACGCATCCAGGGCATCGAGACCCACCGGGGGGCCGGCAAGTGAACGGGCGGGACGTCTTCGAGTACGCGCTGCTGCGGGTCGTGCCGCGGGTGGAGCGGGGCGAGTGCATCAACGCGGGGGTGCTGGTCTACTGCCGCGCCAAGTCCTTCGTCGCCGCCCGGACGCACCTCGACGAGCGGAGGCTGCTGGCGCTGGATCCCGGCGCGGACGTGCCCGGCGTGCATGCCGCGCTGCGTGCGGTCGAGGGCGTGTGCGCGGGCGGGGCGGCGGCCGGGCAGGCGGCGCACGACGACCCGGGGCGCCGTTTCCGCTGGCTGATTGCGCCCCGGTCGACGGTTGTCCAGCCCGGGCCCGTGCATACGGGGCTGACCGCCGATCCGGCGGCCGAGGCGGAACGATTGCTGGACCTCCTGGTGAGGTAATGGATCACATGCGCCGGGTGGGCCGTTGACACCGGGTGCCGGGGCTTCTAGCGTCACGTCTGCTGAAGGTACTAAGCGGTCGCTCACCTGATGGGCGTGCCGCGGGAGCCGCAGAGTTTCCAAGGCGTTCCAGGCTTTCCAAGGGCGAGGAGAAGCAGCAATGTCCACCACTGAGCAGCGGGTCGCGGTCGTCACCGGCGCCGCGCGCGGCATCGGCGCCGCCACCGCAGTACGACTGGCGGCCGAGGGCCATGCCGTCGCGGTGATCGACCTCGACGAAGCGGCATGCAAGGACACCGTGGAGAAGATCACCTCCGCCGGTGGCAAGGCCATCGCCGTCGGCTGCGACGTCTCGGACGAGGCGCAGGTCGAGGCGGCCGTCGCGCGTATCGCCGAGGAGCTGGGCGGGCCGACGATCCTCGTCAACAACGCGGGTGTGCTCCGCGACAACCTGCTGTTCAAGATGAGCGTCGCGGACTGGGACACCGTCATGAACGTCCACCTGCGGGGCGCCTTCCTGATGTCGCGCACGGTACAGAAGCACATGGTCGACGCGGGCTTCGGACGTATCGTCAACCTCTCCTCGTCCTCGGCGCTCGGCAACCGCGGTCAGGTGAACTACTCCGCGGCCAAGGCCGGTCTCCAGGGCTTCACCAAGACCCTGGCCAAGGAGCTCGGCAAGTTCGGCATCACCGCCAACGCCGTCGCCCCCGGCTTCATCGCCACCGAGATGACCAAGGCGACCGCCGACCGGGTCGGCATGGGCTTCGAGGACTTCAAGGCCGCGGCCGCCACCCAGATCCCCGTGCAGCGCGTCGGTGAGCCCGACGACATCGCCAACGCGATCGCCTTCTTCACGGGCGAGGCGGCCGGCTTCGTCTCCGGCCAGGTGCTGTACGTCGCCGGCGGACCGCTCGACTGAGCCCACAGGAGCACGGACACATGACTGAACTGCCCCCTCTCTCCGGCAAGGTCGCACTGGTCACGGGCGCCAGCCGGGGCATCGGCCACGGCGTCGCCGAGGCCCTCGTCGCCCGCGGCGACCGGGTCTGCATCACGGGACGCAACGAGGACGCCCTCAAGGAGGCCGTCGAGAAGCTCGGCGCCGACCGCGTCATCGGCGTCGCAGGCAAGGCGCACGACGAGAACCACCAGGCCCTGGCCGTGGAACGCACCATGGAGGTCTTCGGCCGGGTCGACTTCCTGGTCAACAACGCCGGTACCAATCCGGTGTTCGGCCCGATCGCCGACCTCGACCTGAACGTGGCGCGCAAGGTGTTCGAGACGAACGTCGTCTCGGCGCTCGGCTTCGCCCAGCGGACCTGGCACGCCTGGCAGCGTGAGAACGGCGGCGCGATCGTCAACATCGCGTCGGTGGCGGGGCTCTCCGCCTCACCGTTCATCGGCGCGTACGGCATCAGCAAGGCCGCCATGATCAACCTGACCGTGCAGCTGGCACACGAGTACGCGCCCCTGGTGAGGGTCAATGCGATCGCGCCGGCCGTGGTGAAGACCAAGTTCGCCCAGGCGCTGTACGAGGGCCGCGAGGCGGAGGCCGCCGCGGCCTATCCGCTCGGCCGGCTGGGGGTGCCCTCCGACATCGGCGGCGCCGCGGCGTTCCTCACCTCGGACCAGTCCGACTGGATCACCGGCCAGACGCTTGTCGTGGACGGCGGCATCTTCCTGAACGCCGGGGTCGGATGAGTTGAGTCGGGTCCCGCGTCCATGACGGGCGCGGGGCACCGGGCCGGCGGCCGAGGGGCCGGTCCGCGGCTCTCCCCGCGGAGGGCACGGGTGCCGCTTCGACGGAAGTGGCGCCCGTGCCGGCGATCACAAGACACACAGACGGATGACAACGTCGTCATGGACGCCCCGATTCGAGCGCCCCGTCCAGGCGGGTCCGGCCGCGCCGGGGCTGCGGTAGGGTCTGCCGCCCACCCTTGGTACGGCAGATCGAGGAGCGTGCGCGTGTTCAACCGCAACCGTTGTCGGCGTCGACTGGCGGCGATCGCGTCCCTGTCCCTGGTGGCCGGTTGCAGTGCGCTCTCGTCGGGGTCCTCCGACGACAGGAGACCGATCGTCGTGGGCACCACCAGCGCCCCGACCACCCTTGACCCGGCCGCATCCTGGGACAACTCCTGGGAGCTGTTCCGCAACGTCTACCAGACCCTCCTGAACTACCCGAACGGCGCGACCGAGCCGGGTCCCGACGCCGCTGAGCAGTGCCGCTTCACGGATGCGACGACTTTGGCGTACCGCTGTGCGGTGCGTGAGGGGCTGACGTTCTCCAACGGGCACAAGCTCGACGCCCGGGCCGTGAAGTACTCGTTCGACCGGATCAAGCGCATGAACGTGCCCGGCGGCCCGGCGGGTCTGCTGGGCAGCCTCGACCGGGTGGAGGTCAAGGGCGACCGCGAGGTGGTCTTCCACCTCGACAAGCCCGACGCCACCTTCCCGTTCGTCCTCGCCACGCCCGCCATGTCGATCGTCGACCCGGCCGACTACCCGGCCACACAGGTGCGCCGGGACGGCAAGGTCACCGGTTCCGGTCCGTACACGCTGGAGTCCTACCGGGACGGCAAGGAGGCGAGGCTCTCCGGGAACACGCGCTACAAGGGCTACGCCCACCGCCGGAACGACGCGGTCACCATCCGCTACTTCAAGGACTCGTCCGCCATGGTCCAGGCGCTCAGGGGCAGGAAGATCGACGTCACCTACCGCGGTCTCGGTGCCTCCGACGTCGTCGCCCTCCAGGAACACTCGTCCGACGAGGACATCCAGCTGGTGGAGAACTCGGGGATCGAGATCAGCTATCTGGTGTTCAACCCGAAGGACCCCTGGACCGGCAAGGCGGCCGTGCGCAAGGCGGTGGCCCAGGTCGTGGACCGGGCCGCGATCGCCCACAACGTCTACAGGGACACCGTCGACCCGCTCTACTCCATGATCCCGGCGGGGCTGACCGGCCACACCACGGCGTTCTTCGACGACTTCGGAGAGCCCAGCACCGCCAAGGCGCGCAAGATCCTCTCCCGGGCGGGCATCAACCGGCCCGTGCCGCTCACCCTCTGGTACACCACCGACCGCTACGGCTCGGAGACCGCGCCCGAGTTCAAGGAGCTCAAGCGGCAGCTCGAGGACTCGGGCCTCTTCCGGGTCACCCTCGAGTCCCGCCCCTGGAAGTCGTACGTGGAGGGCTACCAGAAGGGCGAGTACCCGGTCTTCGGACGAGGCTGGTTCCCCGACTTCCCGGACCCCGACAACTACATAGCCCCCTTCGTCGGCGAGCAGAACGCCCTCGGCACGCCCTATCCGCAACCGCGGATCACCGGAGTCCTGCTGCCGTCGTCGCGGCGCGAGAGCGATCGTGCCAAGGTGGTGGACGCGTTCGAGAAGGCCCAGCAGATCCTCGTGGACGACACCAGGCTGCTGCCCCTGTGGCAGGGCAAGCAGTTCGTCGCGGCGAGCGAGGACATCTCCGGCGGGGAGCGGGCGCTGGACCCGTCGACGATCATGATGATGTGGGAGCTGCACCGCAAGACCAGCTGGTAGCCCCCGCGGGCACCTGGGCCCGTTGTCAGTGGTCGCCTGTAGGTTCTGAGGCCTGGAAGTGACCGCACATCGGAGGAAGTTGACGTGACCGACATCGCCATGCTGCCGGAGTCCTGGCGGGGCGTACTGGGCGACGAACTGCAGCAGCCCTACTTCAAGGAGCTCGTGGAGTTCGTCGAGGAGGAGCGCGCCAAGGGTCCCGTCTACCCTCCGCGTGAGGAGGTCTTCGCCGCTCTCGACGCCACGCCGTACGACAAGGTGAAGGTCCTCGTCCTCGGCCAGGACCCGTATCACGGCGAGGGCCAGGGGCACGGTCTGTGCTTCTCGGTACGGCCGGGTGTGAAGATCCCGCCGTCCCTGCGGAACATCTACAAGGAGATGCACGAGGAGCTGGGCACGCCGATCCCCGACAACGGCTATCTGTTGCCGTGGGCCGAGCAGGGCGTCCTGCTGCTGAACGCGGTGCTCACGGTGCGCGCGGGCGAGGCGAACTCGCACAAGGGCAAGGGCTGGGAGAAGTTCACCGACGCGGTGATCCGCGCCGTCGCCGGCCGGCCCGACCCGGCGGTGTTCGTGCTGTGGGGCAATTACGCGCAGAAGAAGCTGCCGCTGATCGACGAGTCGCGGCATGTCGTCGTCAAGGGTGCGCACCCCTCGCCGCTGTCCGCGAAGAAGTTCTTCGGCTCGCGCCCGTTCACGCAGATCAACGAGGCGGTGGCCCGGCAGGGACACGAGCCGATCGAGTGGACCGTGCCGAATCGGGGATGAGGCCCGGGGCGGGGCCGTGCCCGGTCCGGCCCCGCCCGCCGGCCCACGGGCGCCGCATCGTCACCGTCCTGGCCCAGCGCCCGTACGGAGCCGCCTGACCGCGATTGCCGGACGAGGCGGTTAGCGTCGTGGTGAGGGAGGGTGACGAGCGCGGAGGAAGCCGTGGTGAAGCGACAGGAGCAGGCGGCGCCGGACGCCGTCATGACCCGGATCGGGCAGGGCGTCATGCTGCACCACGGTGGCGACCGCGAAGAGGCCAGGGACCGTTTTCTGCGTCTGTGGGCGGAGATCGGCGAGGACGGCGATCCGCTCCACCGCTGCACGCTGGCGCACTACATGGCGGACACTCAGGACGATCCCGCGGACGAGCTCGCCTGGGACCTGCGGGCGCTGTCCGCCGCCGAGGAATTCACCGACGAACGCCTCGCCGGTCACGACGGGGTGCTGGCGGTGCGCGCGTTCTACCCCTCGCTCCATCTGAACCTGGCGGCCGACTACATCAAGCTCGGCCGCTGCGAGGCCGCCCGGGTCCATCTGGGCCGGGCGCGCGGCGCGGTCGGCGCCCTGGACGACGACTCGTACGGCGAAGGGGTCAGGGCGGCGCTCGTAGGTCTGGAGCTGCGGCTCGCCGAGCGGTGGCCGAGGGGTGGCACTCCGGAGCCCGGCCCGCCGGACGGCCCGGGCGGGGACACCCTGGGACCCCAGAGACGGCGCCCTTGAGGCGACCGCCGCGACCGGCACGAAGGGGACGACGGTCGGTCCAGGCATCTCGGGCCGGCGAGCGCCCACGGGACGGCAGAACCTCGACATGGGGCCCGCCCGCTCGGACGCTCTGCGTGGCTCAACGCCCGTAGGCGCTCCGGCAGATCCTCGCCTCGGGGCTGTCGGGCCGCCACCCTCCGTATCTGCGGCCGAGCGCGCACACGTCCGCGTTCCTCGGGAGCCCCCCGGAGACGGTCGGCGGCAACTGCACCGGACCCCTTTGACCGGTCCGCCGCGGTTGCGGGTCGGCGGGCGGGTGGGGCCGGGGGGCGGGCGGAGCGATGCCCGGTGCGGGCGGGGCCGAGCGGTTCGGGCCGGTCCTGAACGGTGAGGGAGGCTCGGAGGGCCGGACCATCTCCAGCGCCTCCCGGGCCGGGGCCTGGACGACGCGGGGGTCCGTGCTGCCGTCGGGGCGCGGTGCCGAGGGGAGCGTGGGCGAGGGGGGCGGTCCGGAAGCCGGCGGTCGCTGGACGGTCACACAGCCGGTCAGGGCCGAGACGGCCACGGTGACCAGGAGCGCGGCGGTCGTCGTCGTTCGATGCACCCGCGCAACTCTGCAAGGTCATGGCCGGTTTGGGGAGCTGACAGGCGCAGGATGCCCCGCATGGGTGATCTCCCGCCCCCTACGGAGGGTCCGCGTCCATCGCGGCTGACGCCGGTCTCCTCGGTGGCCGCCGTCAGGTCCGCCCGGGTGCCACAGGCCGGACCCGGCGCCGTCAGTCCTTCCCGTGGCCGACCGCACCCCGTCCCGCGGCTGCCGTCAGTCGCGGAGCATGCCGTCGAGCAGTTCGCGCAGGCCGGCGCGCACCTCGCCCGGGCCGGGCACATCGGCGGTGAAGGATCCCGCGACGCACGAGAACATCAGCCCGTCCAGCCAGGCCACGAGCGACAGTGCGTGGCGGTCCGGGTCGGCCGAACCCATGGCCGTGACCAGGGCGTTGAGCTGGTCGCGGAAGCGGGCGCCGGCCGCGTCGAAGTGCCGGCGCAGCTCCGGCCGGCGGGTGGCCTCGAGGGCGAGTTCGTACCGGGCGAGAGTCAGCGCGCGGTGGTGGGTCAGGGCACGGTGGGCGGCCAGGGCCAGCGCGTCCACCACCTGGTCCGGCCCGCTGGTGGGGGCGGGCATCTCGTGCGGCGCGAGTACCCGGGCCTCCCGGTCGGCGAGGCGCCGCACCGCGAGCTCCAGCAGCGCCAGCCGGGTCCGCGCCAGATTGGAGGTCGAGCCCTGGGGCAGCCCCGCCTCCTCGTCGACCGCCCGGTGCGTCAGCCCCCGCATGCCGCGCTCGGCGAGCAGGGAGAGCGCGGTGTCGGCGATGAGGTCGGCGCGGGAGGTGCCTTCGGTACGTGCGGACATGAACGCCAACCTATCCGTAACACTACGCCTGTAGTAGTGTCGCCATATCTGCTCACTACAGGTGTAGTCGCATCTGCGCGGCACGAGGAGGGGCCATGGCACCGGCGTCGCGGGTCGTCGTCATCGGTGGTGGTGTCGGAGGGCTGACCGCGGCGGCGGCTCTGCACCGATCCGGCCGTCAGGTAACCGTTCTGGAGCGGGCCGGCTCGCTGGATCCGGTGGGCTCCGGGATCTCGCTGGCCCCGAACGCCCTGCGCGCCCTCGACGTCATCGGGCTGGGGGACGAGCTTCGCGACCTCGCGGCCTGGCAGGGGAACGGCGGGCTGCGCACACCGTCCGGGCGC
>Ga0102590_1003586_pt1 | contig 15030 bp, 11 predicted proteins | sample AraplaMF_Col_mMF_FD_76859 | JGI IMG/M metagenome (GOLD analysis project Ga0102590, IMG submission 76859) | Arabidopsis root microbial communities from the University of North Carolina, USA - plate scrape MF_Col_mMF | ecosystem: Host-associated > Plants > Roots > Endosphere | place: USA...
GGCTTCTACCGGGTTAGTAGTAGTGCCGGCCAGCTGCAGGAAATGCACTTCTTTGATGTGGTTGGCAATCACATCTATTGCATGTTGTTCATCATCTACAATGAAACACTGTATCATGCGGTTAGTATTTTAGTTCAAGACGGGTTTTATAAATATCCTGTTCTTCTGTTGTGCTGAAAGTAAAATTATTACCGTACATCCACTCCAGCCTTTTCCTGATATTCACGAGCCCTATGCCGCTGGAAAGCTCTTTGGGGCCCGTGGTCTTTTTATTGCAGGTATAAAAGACGAGGCATTCCCTGACGTTATCTATTTTCAATTCAATGATCACGGGACTTTCCTCATCCATCAGCTCACCATGCTTAAAGGTGTTTTCGGCAAGGCTGATCAGCACAAAGGGAATGATCTTGATACCATCCATTTTCCCTTCAATGCTGAAATTAATATACAGGCTGCCACTGAACCTGAGCTGGTTAATCTTTATGATATTCTTTAAATGTTCTATTTCCTTGGATAATAAAACTTTGCCGTCCCCGGTTTCATCGGTAGCCAGCGCATAGCGCATGATCTCGGCCAGCAGGAGAATACCATCCGACAGCTGCTTTGAAACATTCATCGATTTTGAATAGAAGAAGTTCAGTGTATTCTGCAGGAAATGCGGGTTGATCTGGCTTCTCAGGAAGGCATATTCTCCCTGCAGGTTCACTTTTTCCAGCCGCAGCTTCTCTTCCTGTAAATGATACTTTTCTTCTTCCGCTACCCTGAGCAGGCGTTCTTTCAGCACCGCTTTCCGCGCGTAATAAAACCCGATAGAATACAAAAAGAAGCGCATGTATACGATAATAGAGTCGCGTATGACAATGCGCACCTTGTCTGTTGTATAAGGCTTCAGGCCGATCAGGTCCAGCAAAACAAAGGCATAAATATACCGCAAACCGAAAAGCACCACCAGGCCCGCCAGCCATACCAGGATGGCCTTTAGGGGTTGCTTCTGAAAGAAAGCGATCTGCAGGCTGAAATAGCCCGCGTAGAAGGTCCAGATGGAAAGCAGGTTGGCAAATACAATATCCAGGAAATGCTCATCGGGATTAGAGATAAGATTAGTAAGGTAGCTATAAACGATATAAATCACCCAGGCGATGACATGCTGTAATATAACGGACTTAACTTTTATCCTGGCTGTTATTTCCATATATTGTTCAGGGCTGCTTTATATGCACGGCGATTAATTTACTATATTTTACTTAAAAAGCATCAACCAATCTACCTTCCATGGTAATAACCGGTTGATGCTTCCCCGTTAGTACAGGTGATCATATGCTATCGTTCGTGGCGGGGCCTGGAGGAAGCGTATTACAGGTAATATCGCCTGTAGAGCCGCAGTTAAAGGTACCTGCCATTGTGAAATCAAAAAAATTAAGCCCCTCTCCTGCCGGGCCGGCAGCACCGCCGCGCATTAACATCATTGCATCCTCATTCAGTTTAGCTACGGTTTGTTTGGTAAAGAGCAGTTTAGCGGCGAGTTTCTTCTGAGTTTTCATGATCGATTTTTTTGTTGAATGGTTAAGGATTTAGGAATCACATGTTGTGCGCATCAATCTTTCACTAAGTTCCGCTTTTACCTTTATCAAACAATATTTAATCCACCAATACCTGTTAAACTCATACCAACCCGGTTCTGCCTCCTACTTATTTTTTTAAGGGCAGGAGTTTCGCCAGCAATCGCTCCCTGCCGGTTACAATAGAACAATGGCCGGAGGCCCATGCGCCGGGATCGAGGATATTGCCCCTGGTGCTTTTCATGCCTGCTGTAAGCGCTATTGTCAGCGTAGCCTCACCGCTGCGCTGCTGTACGGGGTTTGACGCCACTGTGCCCGGCAGCTCCCCGAATTCCTGGGGATATTTATCCATCCTGACGTACACCTGCTGACCGGGACGGATCCTGCCTGTGCCATATACGGGCAGGGTGGCTGTTACCAGGTAGCTGCTGCCCGCCGGACGGATCTCTACGCGTCCCTCAATTACATCCGGGTATCTGATCATTACGGAAAGAGAAAGCAGCAGGACCACCGTTAGCAGCAGCAGGAGGCTGCCATAGCGGAACATCCAGGAAGGCGTGCTGCCCATTATTTCGTTGATCTCATTATTGGCTCTTGTTACGATAGGTAAGTCAGGCATAATTGTAGATTTAACACTGAATGATATTTACACCTCTAATTCCAGCTGGTTACGGATAAGGTTAAAGTAATAACCTCTTTCATCGATCAGCTCCTGGTGTGTTCCTACTTCTGTAACGGCGCCCTTTTCAAGCACCACGATCTTGTCTGCATTCCTGACCGTGCTTAAACGGTGTGCGATCACCACTACTGTCTTATTATCGAAGATGCTATTGAGGTTACTGACAATGATCCTTTCATTCTTGGCATCCAGAGCGCTGGTAGCCTCATCGAAGAGGATCACATCCGGGTTCTTGTACACCGCCCTTGCGATCAGGATGCGCTGTTTTTGCCCGGTGCTGAGGCCAAGCCCGTTGGCGCCTATCTGTGTGTGGAACCTTAGCGGCAGCTCTTCTATGAAGTCCAGTATATTGGCGATCCTGGCGGCATGTTTTACCCGCGCCATATCCGGCACTTCCTCTCCTACTGCTATATTGCTGATGAAACTGTCATTGAACATAAAACCTTCCTGCATTACCACGCCGCATTTGTTACGCCAGCTGCTGTTACGGATCTGGTTCAGGTTCACATTCCCCACCTGGATCTCCCCGCTATACGGCTCATAGAATTTGAGGAGCAGCTTGAGGAGGGTGGTTTTACCGCTTCCGCTCGCGCCTACGATAGCGGTGACCTTCTTTTCCGGTATCACCAGGTTCACATTTTTGAGGATATAACCCGAGCGGGGGTCTGCATCATATTTGAAGGACAATTGCTGCAGGCTGATATCGCCGGAAGGCACTTCACTGATCTTTTCTTCCGGGGCGGTTTCTTCTTCCGGCTTGATATGGATCTCGTTGATACGTTCCATGCTTAAGCGGGCATCCTGCAGTGACTGCATAAATTCTACCAGCTGCAGCACCGGCGCATTTAACTGCCCGGTGATATAGGATACGGACAACATAATACCCAGCGTGATATCGCCCTGTAAAACCAGTTTGGCCGCCAGGAAAGCAATGATGATATTCTTGAGCTCATTGATGATGCCAGCGCCTCCTGTCTGTACCTGCCGCAATGTGAGACTTTTCAGGTTGATCTTAAACAGCTTTACCTGCAAATATTCCCACTGCCAGCGTTTCAGACGTTCTGCATTATGCAGCTTTATTTCCTGCATGCCTAAGATCAGCTCAAAATTCTTTTCCTGGTTGGCAGCCAGCTGGCTGAAGCGCTTATGATCCAGCCCGGCCCGTTTTCTCATGAACAGTTTGATCCAGGTAAAATAAAGCACGCTGCCCAGCAAGAATACTGCAAAGATCTGCAGGTTATAAACAGCAAGGATAATGCTGAAGATAAAAAGATTGATCATAGAGAACACCACGTTGATCACGCCCGATGTCATGAAGTTCTCAATGCGCTGATGATCGCTGATCCGTTGCAGGATGTCTCCTATGCGTTTCGTATCAAAGAAGCCAAGCGGCAGCTTCATGAGCTTGGCAAAAAAATCAGACAGCAAGCTGATATTGATCCTGCTGCCCAGGTGAAGGATCACATATCCTCTCAATACCTCCACCGTTGTTTTACCAATGAATACCATCAGCTGGGCAAAGAGTATCAGGTAGATAAATGAAAGGTCATGATGCCGGATGCCGATATCTACCAGGCTTTGTGTAAGGAAAGGCACTACCAGCTGCAGCAGGCTGCCTGCCAGCAGGCCCAGAAAGATCTGCAGCAGCTGCGACTTATGATGGCCCAGGTAAGAGAATATAAAGCCGGTATTCCGCTCTGCCTGCTGATCCTCTTCTATATTATCAAAAGCCGGGGAAGGCTCGACAGACAGGATAATACCGCTGCTTCCGTCAACAGACCAGCCCTGCAGGAACTCGGTGGTGGAATATTCCTGCATCCCATGCGCAGGATCTGCCACAAAAACCTTATCCTTCTTTATTTTATAGATCACAATGAAGTGCCGTTGCTGCCAGTATGCAATACAGGGAAATGGGGCGGCCTCCACCAGGTCCTCAAAAGTGAGTTTAAGCCCTACCGACTGCAGGCCCAGCTTCTCCGCAGCCTCGCTCAGCGACAGGAGGCTGGTGCCCATCCTGTTCGTGTACATCATGTTCCGCAGGTACTCCAGGGAAAGGCTTTTGCCATAATATTTACAGATCATCCGTAGGCAGGTGGGGCCGCAGTCCATCTCATTGTACTGCTTGTAAAATGGGAATCTCCTGAACATAGTTATATGAATTGTAGCCTAAGCTGCATGAGCAATTTGTTTCTTTCCATTGTCTTTCTTCATCCGGGCCATCTGTGAGCGGTAGTACTGGTGCAGCAGATCATAGATCACCAATTCGTGCAGCCTTGCTTTGGAAGGAATCGTTCTGTTAACAAGCATATGGATATAGCTGAAAAGCAGCTCGTCCAGGGAGCGTTCCAGAGCGCCGGCCGCTTTCATTTCCAGCAACTGTGCGGCCACAGGCTGCAGCGCTTTGTTCTTTTCCTTCAGCAATGCCAGTACAGGATACAATGCACTGCCGCTGTCGCATTGCCTGTCCATGATCGTTTCTATCTCTTTGCGGCTATCCCTGTATTTGTTGTTCAATTGTGTTTTAAGGAACTTGTCTGCATTAAACTCTGCTGCAAAAGAATCCTTGAGTATTTCCATCACCTGCTGCTTTCTTTCCAGCGTATATCCGAATACATCCAGCAATTCATCTATTGCACGAAGCGTCCACTGCCAGCGCACTTCTTCCCGCTTATCGCCCCAGGTGTTTTCCAGCATTTCCAGCACGGACATGCTGTCATGGAAGAATAATGTTTCCGCCTGTTCTATGCTGCGGTGACCATAGCGCTCCAGCTCCCGGCTATAGCTGTCTGTTTGCGTTTTCCAGATATAGCCCTGCCTTTCAAAGGGCAGGAGATGCTGATGCAGCAGTGCCAGCACCTGGCCCAGCTTGCCGGGGTCCGGTAAGTGGAAGCGCAGCCGGATGTGAAATTCGGGATCCTGGTAGCGGATAAAGAAGAATTTATCGATCTCGCCGCCAGCCAGCAATTGCTTCACTGCAGGGTGTATAGCCTCTGTCAGGATCCTGTCGGCTGTTTTCACGCCGCAATAGCATTTATAGTAGAGCCATTCTGAGCCCGTTGAAAATGTTCTTACTGTTGGCGCCGCTGTTACTGCAGGAGCAGTGACCGCCGCTGCACCGTAAGAAGCCGTGTGTTTGGTTAAAACAGCCACCAGCTGGTTCGAATAAATATTACCATGCTGATCCAGCACACCGGTTTCAGGCGAGAGGAATTCTTTCAGCTCCTGGCCAGGCCGGTTCTTGATCGTTTCCAGCCACAACTTTACCAGTATCTCGTTTTCCAGGTCTACCAGCATTTCATTGTCGCCATCTGCCAGCACAATGTAACGGGGCATACGCCAGCGGCTCCGGAATGCCTGTACTTCCTCCATCAGCTGCTGATCAGCCGCTTGCAGCAAGTGTTCATAATCACTCTTTATAAAGCGCCAGTTAGCGGGCGACAGGATGATATTCCTATAGCTGACCCTGGGAAGAAATTTATACTGATGAACAAGGCTGCCCCAGCTAAAAGACAGGCCCCCGCGTTGTTGCTGGCGCTGCAGATCACAGAGAAAGTGATAAACAGGCAGGGAATTGAAGCTATAGTTATGTGCGGTGCTCAGGCGTGGCATCACCTGTTTGTTCAGCCTTTTTGAGCGCAGCAGCACCTTGCCATTCTTTACAGACACCGTCAGGTCCTGCAGGTGGATCTGGTGTTCCTGGTCCAGTGCAGATTTTGCCAGGTAGGGAATTTCGTATTCCCTGAATACCGGGCGAAGCAGGATGTTGCCGATCCTGCTTTCAGGCAGGTGAATGATCTCTGCATACACAACGTTAGGATCTTTTTCCTGCTCTGCACCCGTGATCTCGCATACCATGCGGTTGATCTCCTCGTCTGCATGGGCAAAGCGGCCCAATATATTGGCGGCGCTGGGGCCGTAGGCATGGTCCAGGTATACCTGCTGCTGTTCGGCATTGATCAAACGGAACATGACAGACATAGACGGCGGCAGATCATTCCATTCCTTATTATCAAAATGCTTCAGTTCTTCTTCCCGTATGGCTACATTGTAGGCATCTTCCTGGTAGGCTTCATTTACCTTGTTCACCAGGTATTTTTCTATGGCGCCCCATTTGATCTTGTTCTCTCTGTTTTTAGGAGCGGGAGGCATGATCTGATCCAGCAAAGGCGTATTATCATCCGCGCTTTTTGCCAGGTAGCCAATCCCGGTTTCGGTATCCAGCACCTCCAGCAGCGGCATTTCCTTTTCTTCATAACGCTCTGAGAACCTGCGCGCAAATGATTGCAGGTTGCCCTGTTCACGGGGGCCTGCTATGCGGTTCAGCAATGCCAGGCCTTCGAGCAGCTGCTGCTGCAGTCCTTCGTTTAACCCTGCCTGCGGCGCTATTTTAACCAGGTCTGTCTGAAACAGCTTATTCTCTTCATAAGGTACGCCCAGTTTATCCAGCAGTGCGCTGATCCCGCGGTAGTCGGCGGCGGTGTTGGCAGTGGCTGTATCAATTTCCTGCAAGCGTTCATTCACCTGCTGCAGCAGACTGATAACAGTGCTGGTACCCTCCTGCGGGTCTATACTGTGAATGCGTTGCAGTACACGGATCACCTGGTAAATGAATTCATCCCCCGTGATGGCCGGTTCCAGCTCATTTACCAGCATCTGCGCATTCAACACATCATCGATGAATGCGGCGGCTTCTTCCCGGCTCACTTCATCATCTACCAGCAGATCAATCATGCCATTGATGGTGATCCCCCCGGCTGCCTGCCGGAATAGGAGCTCCAGGCTCTCAGAAGCCGTCACGGCGGAGATATGGTGCTTTCTTCTGCCACCTACATAACGGTATTCCACATACCGCATTTCATCGCCTATAGTATATATACTGCTGTTAGGATAATACAGCAGGTGTTCCCGTATGCCCGGCAATACCGCCAGCCGTTGCGCCAGCGCACAGAGGTAATGCATATCCAGCCGGGTATGGCGCCGGGTAGTGGCGGAGCTTACCGTGATAGCCGTTGGCTCCGGCTGCCACTGTACCACATTACAGCCGGAGAATAAGCCAAAAGGCGTGCAGCGGCTGCTCATCCGGGTAAAATACTTCATGAGGGAGCGGAGCAGCTTCTGGCGCTCCTTCTCTCCTTTTACATGCCCGTTCTTCCATTTCAGGCATTCATCGTACAGCACAGGAGAGGCGAGATAAACCGCTTCGAGGAATATTTCATTATCCAGCTGGGCGATGATCGTTTGTTCGTCCAGGTGGCGGAATAAAGGCAGTCTGGGGGTGCGTAATACCAGGTTTTTATGAAATGAGTACGGAATATTCATATAAACTTGATTTTAAAGTGATAAGATCATTTTTTGTACTGCGTACAGGAATCGAACCTATATCTTCTTCGTGAAAGGAAGACGTCTTTACCCTTTGACCAACGCAGCCCTTTTTTTGTAGTTCTGAATTTTTTATCCGAACTTAGTAGTGGTTTCATGATTGTACTATTTTAGTACAATCTGGGTGGCCTCCTCGTTCAGGAGGCCTCTTTTTTTTATAGCTGTGGCGGCAAGCCTATCGGTAAGGCCCTTGCCAGCTCATTTACATGCGCGTCTGGTTCTGTAATGACTCCTGTATTTTCATCAACATGGCAAAAGGTAAGCGAAAGGCAGAAAGCAGCGCTTCTGATGGTGGGCAGTACTTTCTCTGTTATTTCAATGCCGCCGTTTATCCTGCCCAATACGTCGGCATCCAGCCTTACGATAGTATTTTTGCTGAAGTTTAATTTACGATTTGTTGAACGAGGTTTCATGATGATGAGTTTATGGATTAATGTTCCTGTATTATTAGTTGTTAATTATTTTAGTTGCTTCCCATGCGGGCCCTTACTTCGTCGGTACCTGTTTTTCTGTTCTTCCCCGCTTTCACATACTGATTACCGAATTTATAATTGAACACCAGGTTAAAAAAGCGTGTTTCAGGCTTATTATTGTAGCTGGCGTTTACGTTTTGATAATTCTCTACCGTATACTTTGAACGCAGCGTATTGAAGATGTCGCTTACACTCAGTTTCAGGCTGCCTCTGTCTTCCAGGATCTTCCTGCTGACCCCTATGTCTATTTTGAACACAGAGGATACTTTGTAGATGCCCGATGCTACCGGGGTAACATAGAAACCCGTGGCCTCTGCTGTTGTACGCTGTGACAGCTTTAGTATATAGTTGGAGGAGAATTGTGCGGCAAAGGCTTTATTATCTAAAGCGCCCGCGCCTGATGTGCCATGGTACGCTGAATACAATGCGCTGGCTGTATTTATAATGGATGAGCTTTTACCAATGCTCAGGTTAGACATGACGGTGAAATACAGGAAGTCCGCTGCTGACAGGTTATCATAAGAGCTGATGATCAGCTTTGACACGGTATCCTGGCGATAAACAGGCGTCAGTGAATTGGTTGAACGTGCATAAGTAAGGCTGGCGGATAATTTCCCGGCATAGCTATAAGAAAGTTCCACACTGTTATCGATCTGCGGCTTGATGTAAGGATTGCCCTGGCTATACGTATACTGACTCTGGTAAAGGATAAAAGGATTCACATAGTCAAAGCCGTAGCGCACGATATTTTTCTTGTATCCCAGCCCGAAAATATGCAGCGGCGAGCTGGCATACTGTACAAGCAGGTTGGGAAAAATATTGAAATAATCATTGTTGTTCTTTTGCTGCAGGGTCACTGAATATCCTTCCGTGCTGGTTTGTTCTGCTCTTACACCGGCTTGTATGCTGTACTTCCCAATCGTTTTGCTGAAGTTGATATACGCCGCGCTGATATTTTCATGAAAGATAAAATGATTGGTTTTGCTGTTGTCTGTTATCCAGTTACCATCCACCGCATTTTGCCATTGTACATCATTATCAGTAGTGGTGCGGGTGAGCTTGATCCCGCTTTCCAGTTTTCCCCATTTTGCGGGATAGGTATAATCTGCCGATACTGCATATACATCATTATGCGCAGGAGAGTGGTTATTCAGTGTATCTGCCTGCCGGTAGGGCTTTTCCAGCCCATCATAGAAGCGGGTGATGAAGTGGTCTTCCCAGGATTTATTGTAGCGGAAATAATCTGCATTCACCGTTATTTCGCTTCCCTGCTTATTCAGGATCTTCTTAAAGAATACGTTGACAGCCGGGCTGAAAAATCTCGCCTTTCCATTGGTATAAACAGTGGATAAGGAATCCGGCTGCTGCAGCGTACGCAGCTCCGTGGTATTCTCTACCTGCCTATTGCGGTAATTAAGATAGCCTCTTGCCAGTACGCCCAGGGAAGTGGTTTTATTAAGATCATAATCCAGGCCCAGTTTAAAGCTGTTGCTGTTCCGTTTACGCTTGTCATATTCGCTCTCTGCGATAGTAGAGGCGGCGCCTATATAACGCGTAGAATGGTTGTCATAATACTGCTGGTTGTTATTGTAATCATAGCTACCGTAGACATTGACCTTGGCGCTGCGGTAATTCAGGCTGATGCCGCTGTTAAACCTCGGGAAGCGCCCTGCACCTGCACCAGCTGTCAGCGTACCATTCGTGCCCAGGTTCCTGCCTTTAAGGGTTTTAATATTGATCACTGCTGCGCCCTGGGCATCGTACCTGGCGGAGGGGTGAGTAATGACCTCTACCTTATCCAGGCTGCTGCCGTTCATGGCCTGCAGGGTATTTTTCAGCTCCTCTCCTGAAAGATTGGAAGGCCTTCCGTCTATCCATACGGTGACGGACCTGCCCCTTACGGAGAGTTTGCCCGACTGGTCGGCCGATACGCCGGGCGCCCGGAGGATCACATCGTAAGCATTGCTGCCTGCCGCCACGGGGCTTTCTGCCACATTCAGGGTGATACGGTCTGCCGACTGCACCATGAAAGGCCGTGTAGCTGCCACCGTTACCGCTTTCAGCTGAACGGTATCTTTGGGCGGAACGGAATCCTTCGGGGAGGGGGCCTGCCCTGCTGCCTGCTGTACAGCCAGCGCTGTCAGCATCCCGAGCCACCAGATACGTTGAATTACTTTTTTCATAGTCCTTCGTTTCAGTTTTCATAGCAAACATATTACGGACGCCATTTGCTATAAAAAAAGATACACCAACTACGGTGACCGGTAATACCAACCGCCCCATGACTATATTGAAAGAAAATCAGGATTCCTTTTCCGCGCCTTCCAGGTGAAATATGTGCAGCAGGCGGTGTGCGATAGGGGTGAACATCAGGGCTACCATGGAAAGGAAGATAACGCCGCTGTAAATGGCATACAGGCCGGAGAAAAGTTTACCCCCTGCCGTAGGCATAGGGTTTACCGGCCCCATACCGGTCAATATCATGGAGGCATTCAGGAAGGAATCTATCCAGTCAAGCCGGCCCAGTAAATGGTAGCCTGCCATGCCCAGGAACAGGGAGAAAACAATAATAGCCACGGCATAGATGCCGTAGCGGGCCAAACGCCGTACAAACTTACGGCGTGGCAGCAATGGCTGCGAGTGATCAAAAAACATATCGAGGTTTATTTTTTCCCTTTAAAGATACGCTTCACTACTTTGCCCAGCTTGTTCAGGTTAGCCAGCTGCTCCTGTATGGGCGCCAGTGTAAGGTCTTCCGGTTGCACGCCCGCTTCCATAAATTCCATTTCAATTTGTTCCGGGAAGATGAGGATAATGTTATTATCCGGGAAATGGCGGCTCAACCGGGCAGGGACATGCTCCAGGTAAGTACCGTGAGACAAAGTGCCTTTACGTGCGGAGGCCACTGCCAGCAGATCGTCGCGGGTAATTTCGCGGGAGAGGGTCAGCAGATCCTCTATGTTGCCGAAATGCTTGAACGTGATCTCCACGCTTATCTTGGTGTACTGTATAAAAGCATCCACGGCCGCTTTTGTTTTATCATGGCAACATACCAGCATACGGGCGCCTATCTGTTTGGCCAGTATGATCATTTTCTGCAGGTAATGCAGGAAGCCTTTTTCATATTCGGCGTTGCGTGGCAACACCAGCACCATCCTTTTTGCTGTGTTCATGGGATGGTGGAAATTACATACATATACGTTTTCCCAAACGCTCTGCACTACGTTATCGAGGGTAGTGCCAAATATGGATCCGAAGAGACGGTCGGTAGTACTGTGATTGTCCGTCCAACCCAATATGACATCCGTTACCAGCAGCTCTTTAGCCGCACGGGCAATGCCGTCTGCCACGTTCAGGTCTACCCGGGTAATGGGTTGTACACGGCTTTCGGTAGCGGCGGCATGTATAATCGCCACTTCCATCATCTTATTGGTAACATGGATCTTTTCCTTTGCTTCCCCATCGTCCTGCACAATGGCCAGCGGATAGACCGGTGTTTGCGATTGCGGATCTTTGATCATCACCGCCATATCCAGCAGGGCTTCCATACGCGCAGGGTTGGATACCGGCACCAGGATCCGGTCTGGCGCATCCGCTGTTTCCGGCTTGCGTTCCGCTTCTACGATGGCCAGTTTGCGCCCGGCATTCTCTGTTACAAAAGAGCCGGCCAGGCAGGTAACCAATATCAGCAATACGGTGCCGTTGAGCACATGCTCATTAATGATGCCCATGTTATAGCCGATCAATATTACAGCGATGGTAGCAGCGGCATGAGAAGCGCTTAACCCGAAGATCACATTCCTTTGTACAGGACTGTATTTAAATGACAGCTGGGTAAGGAATGCTGCCAGCCATTTACCCAGTAAAGCCACTACGGTAAGAGAGCCGGCGATGATCAGGGCATCCGTGCCGTTGAGCAGCACCCGCAGATCTACCAGCATTCCCACACTGATCAGGAAGAAAGGAATGAATAGTGCATTGCCTACAAACCCGATACGGTTCATTAAAGTAGAAGTATGCGGTATCAGCTGGTTCAGCGCCAGCCCCGCCAGGAAAGCGCCAATGATGCCCTCCACGCCCGCCAGCTCTGCCAGGAAACCGGCCAGGAATACCAGGGCCAGTACAAATATGAAGTGAGAAGTTTTATCGTCCTTGATCTTTTTAAAGAACCAGCGGCCAATCATCGGAAAGATCCAGAGAATGATCGTTGTGAAAACGGCGAGTGATACGCCCAGGCGGATCCAGAAATAAGTGTCCAGGTGGCCTGCGGTGGCGCCTGTTATAATGGCCAGGATCAACAATACCGCGGTATCTGTTATAATGGTGCCTCCTACTGCTACTGTTACGGCCTCATTCTTTGTAATGCCCAGGCGGCTGGCCAGCGGGTAAGCCACCAGGGTGTGGGTAGCAAACATGCTGGACACCAGCAAAGTAGCCATGAAATTAAAATGCAGCCAATAACTACATACCAGGTAACCTAATGCCAGTGGTATAAAAAAAGTGAATGCCCCAAATACCAGGCTGCGATGACGGTTCTTGCGGAACTCGGTCATATCCAGCTCCAGTCCGGCGAGGAACATGATGTATAATAAACCAGCTTTGCCAAAAAGATCGATGCTGCCTTTTTCAATGATCTTGAACCCATGGTCCCCGATGGCCATACCAGCCAGGATGAGGCCAATAATACTGGGGATGCGGAATTTGCGCAGGATAATAGGAGCCAGGAGAATAATGAACAATACCAGTGAAAAAATGGGGATCGGATCTTTCAATGGCAAGCTGATATCCAACAATAAAACCGTGCCTTTCAAAACAACATTCATCATGGCCTTAGATTAATTCGGGCATAAATTACTCTATTTTATGTAGACTAACACAGGAAAAAAAAGTGCCTTGTACTATTCTTCTCTGATTTGATATAAACCATCTTCATGTTGGTGGATTATACTTTTCTGCCCCCTGTTCTCCAACGTATTTTTACATCGTTAACAAAACAAAACAACACTTAGCTAAGTAAAGGAGGTATCCGAAAATCCTTGAAGAGAGTAGGAAAAAACCTAAATATTAAAATCTTACAATCATGAAACCAGTAAACCAGGATGCAAAAAAATTAGACCTGCAAAAGAAAACTGTAGCTGTTTTATCCAGCGATGATCAGAAATCTGTAGAAGGTGGTCTGAACGAAGCTCCCATCACTACTTCATGGGGTCCTTGCACAGGCTTTACCTGCTGCCCTCCCGCTACTACCGGTCAGGGAAATGACGAAGCATAAGCCAACCATCAGGTAGCTTATCATTCTCAAAGAAAAATTTTAAACGCTTAAAATATACAATCATGAAACCAGTAAACCAAGACGCAAAAAAATTAGACCTGCAAAAGAAAACTGTAGCTGTTTTATCCAGCGATGATCAGAAATCTGTAGAAGGCGGTCTGAACGAACAAGCAATCACCACTTCATGGGGCCCTTGCACAGGCTTTACCTGCTGCCCTCCCGCTACTACCGGTCAAGGTGATGAGCCCGGCCAGGATGCCTAAGCCAACCATCAGGTAGCTTAACATGCTCAACTATAAAAATAAGCTAACCAGTTTTTGGTTAGCTTATTTTTTCTTCATCACTTTTTTAATTGTTGTACAATGAATCAGACAGAAAAATATCTGCAGGAGCAGATCACTACGAAGCTTCGTTTAATGGGAGATCATTACACAGGTGATTATGCAAACGAACAGTTCCTGGACAATTTCTCACTGCTGCCCGGCCGCGGAGGCTGCCTCTTATTACAGGGAATTTTCTTACAGCTCAGCGGCGATGTGCGCTACCGCGAAGCCATGCAGCAAGCAGAAGCTTTTATGTTCAACAAGATCAGTACATCTGATCGCTTATCTCCTGCTTTTTGCGACGGGCTGGCGGGATGGGGCTGGCTGATGATCTATTTAAAAGAACATGGCGTCTTACAGGAATTTGATGACAGCATACTGGAAGAAATAGATGCAGCGGTGGCTGGCAATCTTGACGCCATGCTGGATAACGGGAACTATGATCTCTTCTACGGCACCCTTGGTATCGGCTTGTATTTCCTGAAAAGAAAAAAGACCCTCCTGGTAGAAAAGATCCTCCGCCACCTTTCAGACCATGCAGTGAAAGACCGGGATGAGATGAAATGGATCCAATTCAGGCCCGTTACATCCGCAGAGCCCAGGTATGATCTCGGACTGCCGCATGGCATCACCGGTATCCTGTATTTTGTCAACAAGTGTTATAAAGAGAATGTGTTACCGGCCTTGTGCGAGACATTGCTGCAGCAAGGGATCGCATTTTTCCTGCATAATATCCAGGACGAAGAAAAAACAGGGTCCTTCTTCCCTTACTGGATCGCCACTGTTAAATATGACAACAGCAAAAATAACCCTGCCCGCTCACGGATAGCCTGGTGTTATGGCGACCTTAACATCCTGTACACCTTACTGCAGGTGTCACGAACAATAAAAGATAAAGGATTGGAAGCGGGCGTTGTAGAAATGCTGCTACGTACCTGCGAAAGGAAAGCTCCCGCAGAAACAGACATTGAGGAAGCCGGATTTTGTCATGGCACCAGCGGTGTGGCTTATATCTATTTAAAGCTTTACAGGCAAACAGGGATCCCACTGTTTAAGGAAATTGCCGATTACTGGTATCAGCAAACCTGCGATTTTGGCAAAGAACAAGGGCCGGCCGGCTACCTCTTTCACTCCGGACAGGAACTGGGCATACCGGTTTCGGGCATACTGGAAGGCCTGGGGGGCGTAACACTTTCTTTCCTGGCTTATCTGTACCCTGGCCTCCGGGAAAACTGGGACGAATGCCTGTTCCTTTCCTGACCTGATCCGGGGTATCCGCGGCATGTTTTCGCTGGCATTTTCACGATAATAACTGTAATTTTGCCAAAAGCCATGTAAATTATCA
>Ga0102590_1003587_pt1 | contig 15025 bp, 20 predicted proteins | sample AraplaMF_Col_mMF_FD_76859 | JGI IMG/M metagenome (GOLD analysis project Ga0102590, IMG submission 76859) | Arabidopsis root microbial communities from the University of North Carolina, USA - plate scrape MF_Col_mMF | ecosystem: Host-associated > Plants > Roots > Endosphere | place: USA...
TACCGCTGTGTTCGCGCTCGGATCAGCCAATGCGGCGAGCGCAGCTGATTTGGCCGCTCGTCCTTACACCAAGGCTCCCCCTATGGTGGCCGCCACGGTGTTCGACTGGAGCGGCTTTTACATCGGCGCAAATGGCGGCGGTGGTTGGGCTCGTGACTGCCGCAATAACGTGACCACGGTTACCTTCCTCGGCTGCTATAATCCGAGCGGAGCTGTTGCGGGCGGCCAAGTGGGGTACCGCTGGCAATCTGCCAATTGGGTGTTCGGTCTTGAGGGTCAGGGCGATTGGGCTGACATTCATGGCACGACCCAGAACCTGGGCAACCCGACGAACTCTCTCTCCACCAAGATTGACGCTTTTGGTCTCTTCACGGGCCAGGTCGGCTATGCTTGGAACAACGTGCTGTTCTATGCAAAGGGCGGCGCGGCCGTGGTAGACCAGCGCTTCGACTTCATCTCCAATGCGACCGGTTTGGCTGTCGCTTCGGCAGGCTACGACACTCGCTGGGGCGGCACGGTCGGCGCGGGGCTTGAGTTTGGCTTCGCCGGAAACTGGTCGGTTGGCGTCGAATACGATCATATCTTCCTCGGCCACCACGACGTCACCTTCATTTCGTCAACAACCGGCTTGCCGCTCGCGGCAACGTACAATTCCGGCGGCGACGTCGATCTCGCGACTGTCCGTCTGAACTACCGCTGGGGCGGTCCGGTCGTCGCAAAGTACTGAGCATTGTTGTTCGAAGAACAAAGGCCGGCTTCAAGCCGGCCTTTTATCTTTGGGAGGTACAATGACTAAAGCCAACCGGCCCGTGTCAGCCGCCCATCTGACCGCTCAGCTGAACGCCTCTTTTGCCACCGGTGATCCCCACCAAATATGCCAAGCAATTGGGGATGCGCTTGGTGACTTCAATATCTCCGAAATAGCCCGCGAGACCGGTCTAGCGCGGCAAAGTATCTATCGAGCCTTCCATACTCACAGCAAACTTCCGAATTTCACCACGATACTGGCGGTGCTTTCGGCAATAGGATTGCAGCTCGAAGTAGTGCCTGAACGCGGGCGGCGTAGAGACAATCGAAATAGTGAGAGCCCGCCGGCCTGAGCCGACAGGCCCTTTCTCCGCACCCACGACGCGCAGTATCCGCGCGCGTTCCGAGCCACCAGTAATCGACAATTTGACTCTCGCCGGCGCCGCGCTTCCATGGCGCGATGCCACGCCCTCGACGCCACACACTGACACACGCCGACGGCCGGCAGATGAAGATCACCTTCCGCGAGATGCGCGAGATGGGTCTGCGCGGCGTCCTGGTCTATTGCCACTGCGGCCATCACATCGCGATTGACGCGGACTGCTGGCCGGACGAGATGCGAATGTCCGACCTCGAGGCGCGCTTCGTCTGTCGGAGCTGTGGTTATCGCGGCGCAGACGTTCGGCCCGACTTCGCTGGGGGCAATCAGGAGCTGGCTATCATCGGTTACGACGGGTCGGGCGGCCCCGGCCGTGGAGGGGATCTTGGGGCATAGGGCCGGGGCCGCTGGAGGTGCTTGGTCTCGGTTTACCAAGCAAGGAAGAGATTACTCACACAGCGGCCCCTCCATCTGGCGGAATGCTTCCGCCTCTGCTTGTCCCAAAGGGTGCGTTGGCCAACTTGGGGGAATTGGCTGAGATTGCTCATTGGCTCACGCTCCTCTCATGCGCCACGGCGAGATCGAATAGCTCGGAAGCGAGGAGACGAGCGGCCTCGACGCCTTTCCAGAGCATGGCGCCTTCGTCGAAGTAAGGGTCTACTCGGAGCGATCGTCACGGCGTGCGAAACCGTATGGCAGGGGTGTCTCAGCGGATTGCGCTGACGCCCGGCGCGTTGACGGCCTGACACGGGGAATTCGACAGGCCTGACGTTCTCGGTAGGCACGCTTCGCCCTTCTTGAGTTTCCCGGCGCTTCGCTGGAGGTGCTGGCATGAGCAACGTCATCGATTTCCAGAGCGTCGCAGCTCGCCGCGCGTCGCCCCCGGAAACATCGGTCTTTCGATGGTCATGGGAGTTGGCTCTTTCGGCTTGGGGAAATTCGTTGTGCCTTCAGTCTGGCCATGCCTGCCAGAAATCAACCGCCTGCTGCAACATCGGGAGGAACGGCGCTTCGCCCAACAACAGTTCTCCCGCCGGAGCAGTGTGGTAGGCAGCGGTCGACGACTGGATCAGTGGAGCAGGATCTCTTCGGCGTGTCAGAAACCGGTGTTTCACCGCGTCACCGGCGTCCCAGAGGATATGGAGCGCCGAGCACCTTGCGATCATCTGCCGTCGAAATTCGCCTACGTTCTTTGCGCCATTCAGTCTCGGCGGATCTTCCGCTTGGTAATATTGGAATACCCACTCGAGGTGATCACTCACGGCTTGAGCCGCAATGTTCGCGCGACGCTCACTGCCCGGATCGGCAAGGCAGTCCAGGTAAGCAGGCAGCACCCGCTCCGTGAATATCTCCGATGGTTTCGTAAGGCCGGCCATCTTGCCACTCTAGCCAACGCCGGAATGCAAGTGAAGAGACCTGGGCTCGCCCTTGCGCTCGCCGTCCGGTTGCTGTTGGATCGGATTAGGCGGGGGAAACAATGCAAAGGCTAACGATAATCGCGCTCAGCGTGGCCCTGGGCAGCTGCGCAATCCAGCGTGCCGAGATTGCGCAAGACGCGCGAGCGCAGATGATAGGCATGCCGAAGGAGCAGGTTCTCGCTTGCATGGGGGTCCCGATCAGCAAAGCCTCCGAAGGCGCCACCGAGGTCTGGACTTATAACTCTAGCAACGGAGCGGTGGCCCTCACTCCCGCCCGGTTTTGCCGCGTGAACGTAGTGATGTCCGGTGGCCAAGTTTCAGCGGTGAACTACCTTGGCCAGACCGGCGGGCTTTTGACGGCCGGCGAACAATGTTCCTATGCGGTCGACGCCTGCGTGAACAGGCAGCAACCGCGCTGACGCACCGCTGGCTCCCCTTTCGGGGCGCCGGCGCGGTCCGGAATGATTCGCGCCCAATTTGCGATAAAAAAACTAATCCGCTAGAGAATCTGATCATGCGTAGAGCGGAGTCGAAGGAACCAGACGCCTTGAGCCGGGGTGCTTACAGCGCCTCCGAGGGCCTGCGGCTTCTGAACTTCAGCCGCGGATCGACGCCTGTGCGCCACGTCTCCCGCAGCACGGTGGCCCGCTGGCTGCGGGGGTACGATTTTGGGACAGAAGAGGCCGGCGGCCACTCCGAGCCGCTTTGGCGGCCGGACTATGCGAACGATGACGACCTCATCGAGCTCAGCTTCCGTGACCTGATCGAGCTCAGGTTTGTGAAGGCTTTCCGCGACATCGGCCTGGCCCTTCCGACCATTCGCGAATGTTATCAGCGTGCGGCCGAAGAGGTTCATGACGACCGACCGTTCTCGACGCAGAAGTTCCGCACCGATGGCAAGACGATCTTCTTAGAGATCACTGAGGGCCTGCAGGAAGCCAAACTGGTTGATCTGCGGCATCGTCAAAACGTTTTCCGTACGATAGTAGAGCCGAGCTTGAAAGATCTGGAATTCGAGGCGTCAGCAGTCGCGAGGTGGTTTCCCTTGGGACCGGCCCGCAGATCTGTCGTTATCGATCCCACCCGCTCATTCGGTCGGCCGATCGCAGCTTCGGGGGTTCCGACCGAGGTGCTAGCCAGGGCCGTAACTATTGAGGGCTCGCCGAAAAAGGTGGCGGCTCTCTACGACGTGCCGATGTCCGAAATTCGGGACGCAATGACTTTCGAAAGAAAGCTGGCCGCTTGAAGCTCTTGGTGGACAACAACCTCAGCTTCACGATTGCGCATTGCTTACATCCTATTTTCCCCGAGCACACCATCGTCGCATTGCGCGACAAGTTCGCCGCTAACACGAAGGACGTGGATTGGATCGAGGCGTTGAACGCTGAGAGCGGATGGGCCGCACTGACAACCGAACGCCGTTTGAAGACGCGACCGCATGAACGGTTGGCTCTCGACCGATCAAAGATCGTGTTCTTCTTTCTGACCGGCGCTTGGCTCAAATACTCGGTGCCGGAAACAGCGTGGCGGCTGATCCGACTGGTGCCCCTCATGGATCAGCAATCGACGATCACAGAAAGCGGACTCTTCGACCTTCCCGTCAATGCAAGTTCGAAGCTGCGGCCCCACCCGAGATAGCCTCAAATGCAAACTGCAGACTGGGCTCTCATCATAAGCATTTTTTCTCTGGTGGTCTCAGCTGCCGGCTTTGTTTGGAACGTGTGGTCCAAGTTCATTTATCCCAAGCCGGTGCTGCGTGTTCACTTCAGCATGATGGGCTTCGTTGGAAACGGCTCTTGGCGGGATCCTTTCTTGAATCTCTCCATTACCAATCATGGGCCGATCTCCTGCACGATCACACATGCGGTGATCATTGCGCGCAAGCCGCCACTGGGCGAGCGAAGACACGGTCTGATCAATCCGACGAAGAACATAGCCATCAGCATCGAGGAAACGGAAGGACCGTTCACGAATCTTCCAAGAAAAATCGAGGTTGGCGAGGAATTTCCGCTACACTTTTGGGCGGGAGAAAATTCGTTTATCGGAGAAGAGGTAGAGCGAGTCGGTGTGATTGACAGTTTCGGGCGTCATCACTGGTGCAAAAGCCAACAGATCAAAAAAGTTCAGCGCGAGTTTTTCAACATGCGCGAAGACGGAACTCTGCCCAAGCTATCCAGGAGATAGTCCGTTTGCGTCACTCCGATCATCAGGCCGGCCGCCGGATCGGCTGCCTACTTAATTCGCCGTGCAAGCGACGTTCTCGGTCGCGCCCTTCACGAATTTAGCAATTCGGAATCCGCGGGATGTCCGAGCCGCCACCGCTCGATCACCGCACCCGCCGTGCCCTAATGCCGCCGTACCCCGTTGCCGTGCTGGTCGCAAAACTGGATTGATTGACCAAATGATAGACGGTCGTGCCAGACAGGCTCGCCCGCACCGGCCCGTTGGTGAAGCCACCCATGCCCAATCCGGCGCTGGTGAAGGTCGAAAAACGGTTGATGTAGGCCGCACCAAGCGTCGACAGATCCAGCGTATTGGCGGTTGACGAGACGCTTGAAATCACCGACGTGACAGTGGTTGTGTTGGCGGGGACGATATAGCCGAACCCGTAGATATCCCAATCGCCGGCGGTCAGCTGCAGGCCGCAGATGTCAACGGGAACTGCGTTGGCCAGGTTTGCGGACGCTGTCCCGGTTTGCGTTCCTGATTGGCTTCCCGACGTGTTGACGGGAGTGCCGGCGAAAGCGTTCGCAACACTCGTTGCGGCTTCAATCGTATTGGAATTTAGCACGATGGCGTAATAGGTCGTGCCAGCTGTCAGGCCGGTCGGAAGGGCCCCGGTAGTTGTCAGCGTGAATGCCGCGGCCGTGGTAAGGCCGTGGCCAGTCCAGGTGATTACGCCTGGTGACGCGATGGTGATCGTAACCGCGGCACTTTGGTTTGACCCAAGGCATGACATGAACTCGCCGACCTTGCCGGTCGGCGCGTTGTCGTTCGTGGTGGTGCCAGAAACCCGATTGATCGTAAGGCCGCCGGCGGCAGAGACGCCACCCGCATCGCCGCTGATCGTCTTGGGCAGCGGATCTCCCCCGGTCTGACCAACCAGCAATTGGCCGTCGGTCATGGCAGCAGTTGCGATCGGCGCGTTCGGGCTTTGGCCGAGCACGATTCCATGAGTTGTCAGGCTGCCGGCCGTAATGTGAATGTCGGCATACCAGCTCGATACCGCGCTTTACGGAGTGAAGTTGCCACTGCCGTCCGTCGTGATCGTTCCGACAAACGTCCGTGTCGCATCACCGGTTTTGACGTTGTAGCCGCCTGACGCATCGATGGTAAAAGCAGTCGCGCTCGCCTCAAGCGCAATCGTGTATGGCGCATTCGTCGCAGCGGAATTATAGGCGTAGATATTGTAGGTCGTGCTGGGCGTCCCAGCCGCAACTGATTGGGTGATGTTCGTAGCCTGGACGTTCACCCATTCTCCGGTCGCCGCCAGCTTGATTGGCAGAGACTGTCCGTAGCCGACGCTGGTGATCCCGATGACATTGGTGCTGCTCACGAACAGCCGAAGCTGACCGACGATCTGCTGAAAGTTGAAGCCTGAGAACCGGGTCTGGCCGGACAGGTCGAACGTCTGCCAGTAGATGTCCCCGATCCGGAACGTGTCGGTCAGCGTATTCGCGCCGGTCGCCTTGAACGCGGTGTAGCTGTTGTTGTTCGTGGTCGCGCGGACCTCGACCTTGTCGATCTTGACGTTGCCGATCGGGGCGGCCGCCGAATTGAACCAAATGCACCCTTGGGCAACATAGGTGTCGTTGTTCAGACACTCCGAATTCTGCATCACGAAGCCGCGCAGGCCGCCATCGACATAGATGTGAGGCAGGACGGAGGACTTCAGGTTTTCGAAATCGACGCCGTCGATGGTGATCTGCATCGAGGTATCGTTACCCTGCACATACAGGTCAACGTTGTTGTTCGTCGAAATCGCGCCGCTCATCCGCGCGAAGGTGGCCCGGCCAGCCCATTTAGCGGGGAGCACATCAGGCAGGTCGATACAGGGGAGCATGTCGATCCCAGCAAGATCACGGTCGCACAATGGATCGATCAATGGATCGGGCTTGGCGCGCCAGGGCGGAAGAAGAAAAAGGTCGGTCAGCGCACGCTGGAGCGCTACGAGCAGTTGCTCAACACCCACGTTCGGCCGGTGCTCGGTGAGCGTCCGATGCAGCAGGTGACGTCTGGAGAGATCGATCAGCTCTATATCGGACTGGAGGGCAAGATTGCGCCGCGCACCGCGCACCATGTGCACGTCGTGCTCGGTGCCACGATGGCAACGGCGCGCCGCACGAAGGTCATCACGAGCAATCCAATGGAATTCCTGACCCAGGTTCCCAACCCGGAAGCGGCCATCGTCGATGAGGAGGACGAAGACGCAATCGGCGAGGGCCTCGACGAGAAGGAGCTCGCTAGCCTTATCGCCGGCTTCAAGCCGTCAAGCCTATTTCCCATCGTGGTCCTCGCGGCCGCATGTGGAGCGCGCCGCAACGAGTTGCTGGCGCTTCGCTGGACCGATCTTGATGTCGCCGGCAAGAAGCTCCGCATTGAGCGAGCCCTGGAGCAGACGAAGAAATACGGCATTCGGGTGAAGCCACCCAAAACGAAGCGGGGCTTCCGGACGATTGATCTCGACGAGCTCACGGTCAACATGCTCGTCGCAGAGCACGCGAAACATCAGCGCGTCATGTCCGGAATTCCCGACGCCGCGGGCGATGCAGTCGTCAGCCTCGTCAAGCTGCCGGCGAAAGCTCTGATCTTCCCGGCTATGCCGAGTGGTGATGAGGAGTTTGACCTCACTCGCTGCCGAAACCCGCGCAACTTCTCAAAGGAGTTCGCCCGGCGGGCAGGGGTCATCGGGTTCGGTGCGACCCGCTTCCACGATCTTCGCGGCGTCCATGCGACCGCTCTCCTCGATGCCGGCTGGCCGGTCAACCGGGTTGCCGATCGCATTGGTGATGACCCGGCGGTCCTTCTTCGCAACTATGCCAAGCGCAAGCGCGCGAAGCAGACGGATGAGGCGCTGACCTCGACCCTCTCGACCTTCGCGACCGGCTTTCTCGGCTCCTGATCCATTTGGGTCCCGTTTGGGTCCAAGTTCGCCTTGCGTTCGATCCCACCTTTCGCTAAGTGCCTGATCTCTCTGCGAAGGAAGGGTGGCCGAGTGGTTTAAGGCACCGGTCTTGAAAACCGGCGTGCCCGCAAGGGTACCGTGGGTTCGAATCCCACTCCTTCCGCCAGTTGGAAGCAAAATCAATTATCTAAGGCAGATCAGCCAGCTCAGCGCACAAACGAACGTACAATCCGTGTGCCGTCGTGACAGCGCTCCTCGGGCTAATTCTTGGGATGCTCCTGGGCATCATCGTCCGCGAGCTATGGCCCCGCCGCCGCGAGCTGCTGCTGGCGGCGCTGCTCCTGCTGATCTGGAGGGCCATCGTCTCGTTTATGGTCGAGCTCCTGCGGTGGGATATCGGAATACGGTGGCAACGTGACGTGCGTCACAGCGACCATCGCCGGGAGCGCGTACATCCTGCATCCGATGGCAATCAAGCCATGCACAGAGTAGGGAGAACGCAGATGAAGACGATTAGCACTCGTGAACTGTCAGCCGCCGAGCTGGAAGCGGTTTCGGGAGGTTCCCCGAACCTCACTGTTCCAGCTGGTATGTTCGATAAGCTATTTGCGGCGATCGACAAGAATCTTGAAATGGTGAAGCAGCTACCGAAGGGCGGTTACCTTCCGCCTGGCTAAAGCAGCGAAAAAGGCCGCCGCTCAAATGCTGACGTTATAGTCCCCGGAATAAAAGGCCGCCCGCATGGACGGCCTTCTTGCTTAGTCGTTCGGCGCCCCCGCCAATATTGAATGCAAGGATGATGATCCACGCCAGCGAACCCGCGGGCGTCCGCTTTCGGCCCATGCAATCCGAGCCCAATCGCCGTGAGCGGCGCCTTAGCCAATACCGGCTGACCGGCCTCGCCAGTCACCGTCGCTCCTGCAGCCTCTTCGTCCCCGGCTGGACCTGCTGCTGATTGAATCTCACGCGCGGATTGATGTCGCAGGTCGTATTCCACCGGCCTGATGCCGAAGCCATGCATTGCTCCCGGGTCGAGTACATGCACTCGCCGGGCCAGCTGAGATCGTCGCCGACCACACACCAGGGGTAGTCGCGGTCTGCGTGTGCAGCAGGAAGAGATCCCAGAAGGATCAGCAGGGCCAGGACTGTGGTGCGCATTTTGAGTCTCCAGTTATGGCCGCCGTCAAAGAGAGCCATGAGCCGCCGAAGCCAATGGCAGGTCCAGGCCCTTGTTCCCATGGAACCGGTAGCTCAGCCGAGCGGGCGGGGCGCGTCAAATCACACCGCGCTGAGGCGGCTCGTCTCGATTGCCCACGCGCAGATGGCCTCTTGATCGATTTCGGAATAATCGCATTATGCCGGTGTTTTGCCCGACACGTCAACCGCCTTTTGCGAGGTCGGGGAGCTCAGCTATGTAAGCTCTTGATCGGACACGCATGGGCTACTGTGCATGGGGTTGTTTTGAGTTTTTGGCGGGACGGAAAGCGGTCGGTCTCCTGGAGCGCCGGTCGATGAGCTCCGGCCACGGTCTTCGAATCTGCTCCTGTCGTGTCGCTAAGCGCCTGAACGGTCGTAGATTTCCACTTGCCCGGCCATGTCCGTTCAACCCGGCGCGCGGAACTTTTTCCTCATCGCCGCGTTATTGCGGCATGACAGAAGACCTTTCCTTCCGACGCAAACCCCTGACCCCCGAGCAGCGCCAGGCGCGCGATGCGGCACGCCGGATCGAGGCCGAGAAGGCCATGCGCGACCATGAGGAAGCGCAGAAGGCATTTCACGCCAATCGCGAGCGGCTGAAGGCCGAGCGGCTGGCGCGCGAGGCGGCTGCAGCCAAAGGCTGATGAAAACTAAGCGGCCCGACGTCAGTGCCGGCGGGGCGGGCGCGCGGCCGTCAGCATCAGCCTGAGCGCCTCGACGGCAAGGCCGATAGCCCCGCGAGGCGCGGGCTGTGCCTCGATGGCTTCTGCCGCGAGCCTGCAGTCATCGGCGACCTTGAGCAGGCCTGATCGCGCGAGGTCCATGGTCGAGAGCGCGGCCTGCTCCAGGCACACGCGCTCAAGCCGTCGAAATTCCCGAAGCTGTCTGTTCATGCATCGGCTCTCGATTTTCCCGGGATCATCGGCCGTGAGTCTGCTTAACGAATCGTAAATATATCATTTAACCGGTGGGACTGGCCCGGGCGTGACGTTGCCGCGCTCGGACCGGCGGCTTGACGGCGCCGGCCTTCGGTCGGAAGGTTCAAATGATCCTCAATTGACGAGAACCACGGAGAACTTCGCTCCCCATCGGGATCCCATCGGCGCAACGCAAATGGAGCTGACCATGACCACGTTCGACAAGCGCGAGCAGGGCTTTGAGGCCAAATTCGCCCACGAGGAGGAACTGATGTTCAAGGCCGCGGCGCGCTCGAACAAGCTGCTCGGGCTCTGGGCCGCAGGCGAGCTCGGACTCGTCGGCGATGCCGCGGCGGCTTATGCGACGGCGCTGGTCACGGACAATCTGGCGAACCAGACGATGGACGAGATTCTGAGCAAGGTGTCGGGCGACCTCGCGGCGAAGGGAATTTCGCGCGAGCTGGTTGCGCAGAAACTCCAGGAGTGCCTGCATCAGGCGCTAGCGCAGCTCGAGGCCGCATCGCGCCAGGCCGGTTAGTTGGGCGCAGGCGCTATCGTAACCTGCCGCAAGGAGCTGAGGAGAGGCGGACGTGCTGCGCAGCAGGTTTGGCAAAAGGACTCGCAGCCTCGCGCTTGCGAGCGCGGGGATCGTTCTTGGTGCCGGCGCCCCCAAGGTGTCGGCGACACCGCTGACGCCGTTCCGTTACGAGGCGCAGGCCCAGCGCCATTGCCCCGGCGACAAAGTGGTGTGGCTGGACTTCAGAAAAGGCGTCTATTACCGTAAGGGGCAGAAGCTCTATGCTCAGGGCTTCGACGGCAGCTTCGTCTGCCTGAGTGAAGCGCGCGACAGCCTCTATCGTAGCTCGCCGTTGGGGTTGCGCTGAGCGGCGCGCACGCCGGTTCTATCTCGGGTTCGATGGATTAGCCGAAGGCCAGCGCCATGAGGCTCGAGCAGAGCAGGACCAGACCGCCAGCGGTCAAAGCCAGGAAGCCATCAGATACGAGGTCATGTTTGCACATGGGACACCTGCTGCTCTCGTCTTCGATGCTCGATCGGATTGATTAAAATTGTCCGAACGTGCCGTCTTGATGGAGGTGATGCAATGTCACCCGCGCGAGTGCCGTCAGGCCCTCGTGCGGTAGCCTTCGAACGCATGGGCCAGGAAAATTCCCGCGCTTAGCAGACCCATCAGTGCCGAAACCGTTTCGATCATCGTTAAATTCCAATCCCGCCCCTGCAAGCGAGAAGACGCGGGCAGCCTTGCACAGTCAAAAGAATTCCGGTGAACCCAGCGATATCAGGGGTGGAGTGAGCTTTTGGCGCAACAGCTTGTGCAGGACTGACACAGAGGAGGCGGCGCGGAGGCTCTCGCGCCCCGTAGATCAACGGAGAATGCTAGACGACCTGTTTACCATCCCGGCGCGAACGCCGTGGGCTCCCCATTTCCGCCGTGTTCGGGTTGCGTTATCGTTACCGTCTCTGGGACGGTGGTGGGCCGCCGCGGAGCTTAAGGACCGGACGACGCTCTCCGCAGCCAAGCGGATTGGGTACGTCGCCGGCGAAATGGTATTTGGGGCGAATGGGGATCCGACGGTCAGATTCGGTGGTGCGGGCCGCGCGCAGCGTCGCGGTGGTCGGCACGTGCCTCGCGCTCGCCAATTGCGCCTCGTCGGGCAAGTTCGCCAGCCGGGTCGATCCCAAATACGGCGTGTCGTCGAGCCCGCGGGTGGTGGCCTGGGGCGATCCCGTCCCCAAAGGCGGCGGCACTTATCGTATTGGCAAGCCGTATGTGGTGGGAGGCCGGACCTATGTGCCGGAGGAGGACGTCAACTACCGGGCCGAGGGCATGGCGTCCTGGTACGGCGACGATTTCCACGGCCGTCTGACCGCCAATGGCGAAGTCTTCGACATGGGCTCCCTGACGGCGGCGCATCCGACCCTGCCGATGCCGTCCTATGCGCGGGTGACCAACCTCTCCAACGGCAAGTCGCTGATCGTCCGCGTGAATGACCGCGGGCCCTATCATGGCAACCGCCTCATCGACGTCTCGAACAAGGCCGCCGAACTGCTTGAATTCAAAGGCAATGGCGTCGCCAAGGTCCGGGTCGAATATGTCGGCCGGGCACCGCTCGAAGGCTCCGACGACCGCCAACTGATGGCGACCTTGCGCACTGGCGTGCCGGCGCCGTCGCCCTCAATGGTCCGGGTCGCTTCGGCAAGACCGTTCGTGCCGGAGCTGCCGTCCTCAGGCCGCGGCGCCATCCGCGGCGAGGTGCCGATGCCGGAGGGGCGGCCCTACAGCCTCGGTAACACGTCTGCCGACCTCGCCTCGCTCAACGCGACATCGGAAATGTCAGCCTCGAGCCGAAACCGGGGGCGGGCCCTCCAGAATGCCCGGCAGGTGTCCTATGACTCCGATGACGGCGCAGCCGAGGCTCGCAGCATCCTGACGGGCCGCGGTCTGTACTGATTGCCTGGACTACGCGGTGCCGCCTAGCTGCGGAGCCGCCTCGCGCAGGAATTTGAGCAGCGCAGCATTCACTTCCTCAGGCCGTTCCTGCTGCACCCAATGGCCGGCGTCCTCGATGATCAGTTTTCGCGTGAGATTGGGCAGCACGCGCTGCAGCTCGTTGACGCGCTTGGCGCCGATCAGGCCCGTGATGACCGCGTCCTGCGCGCCGGCGATGAAGAGCGACGGCTGGTGGATCTGCGCATCCTGCCACGGTGCAGTCAGCTCCCAATTGCGGTCGATGTTGCGATACCAGTTCAGCCCGCCGCGGAATCCGGATGCGCGGAAGCTTTCTGTGAAATGAGCGAGATCGTCCTCGCTCAGCCACGTCGGTAGCGGCTCCTCAGCCGACGCATGGCCAAGAAAGCCCTTGCCCTCCTGTACGAACATCGCCGCGTTCGGATCAGCCAGTCCGCGCCCGCCGAGCACGACGCGCATGGTGCGGGCGACGTCATGCTCGAACTCGGCCTCCGCGACGCCGGGCGTCTGGAAGTACTGCCAGTAGAAGTTGGTGATGCCGCCTTGGCGCAACAGCTCGAGCGGCCTGCCACGTCCGCGGAACGGCGGTGGTACGCTCAGGCCTGCGACGGCCGTGAAGATGTCAGGGCGGAACAGGGCGGCGTGCCAGGCGACCGGCGCGCCCCAATCGTGGCCGACCACCATCGCCTTGGTCGCGCCAAGCGCCTGGACCAGCCCGACGACGTCGCCGACCAGGTCGAAGATCGAATAGGCGGCCACGTCAGCGGGCCCCGCGCTCTGGCCGTAGCCTCGCATGTCCGGCGCGACGACGTGAAATCCGGCAGCCGCGAGCGCCGGGATCTGGTGCCGCCAGGAATAGGATGTTTCCGGCCAGCCATGGCACAGCACCACAAGCGGCCCCTGGCCCGCCTCGCGGATGAAGAGGTCGATCCCATTGGCCTTGATCACGCGGGTGGTGGGCATCGCTTTTCCGCCTTTTTTCAGGGGTTTGGTCGAAAAAGATGAGATGCTACGATAAGGCCGCTCCGAGAATCGTGCAATCTCCGAGGCGAGCACCGATCCTCGTGTTGTTCGCAGTGATTCCAACTGTTAGAACGCGCCTCTCAGGGCTTCGCCATGGCATTTCGTCTCATCTCGCTCGGTCGTACCCGGTTCACACCCGGAGCGCTGACGCGCGGACTGGTCGCGGCAGCGCTCGCGGTGAGTCTCAGCTGGGGCGGGATGCTCAACGCTGCCAACCAGAGTGTCCAGGGCGCCAAGAAGACCGAGGATGTCGGCTTCGACGGCGATGCCCCCACCGCGATCCTGATCGAGGCTTCCAGCGGCAGCGTGCTGTTCGAGAAGAACGCCGACGAGCTACGCGCGCCCTCCAGCATGATGAAGCTGATGACGGCGGAGGTCGTGTTCAATGCAATCAAGAAGGGCGACGTCAAGCTGACGGACGAATACCGGATCAGCGAGAACGCCTGGCGCAGGGGCGGGGCCCCCTCGGGTACCTCGACCATGTTTGCTGCCATCAACAGCAAGGTTTCGGTCGATGACCTCCTGCATGGCGCCATCATCCAGAGCGGCAATGATGCCTGCATCGCGCTCGCCGAAGGCATCGCCGGCAACGAACGGATCTTTGCTTCCGACTTCATGACCAAGCGCGCCCGCGAGCTCGGCATGACCAAGTCGACTTTCGCCAATTCCAACGGCTTGCCCGATCCGGGCAACAAGATGACGGTCCGCGAGCTCGGCATGCTCGCCCGGCACATCATTCTGGACTTCCCGGAATTCTACAAGCTGTTTGGCGAGAAGGAGTTCACCTGGAACAAGATCCGCCAGCCCAACCGCAATCCGCTGCTCAATTCGATGGAAGGCGCTGACGGGCTGAAGACCGGGTACACCAAGGAGGGCGGTTACGGCATGGTCGGCTCGGCCGTGCAGAACGGCACGCGGTTGATCGTTGTCGTCAACGGGCTGGAAGACTCCGAGGATCGGGCCACCGAAGCCAAGAAGATGCTGGAGTGGGGCTATCGCAATTTCGAGAGCCGTACGTTGATCGCGGCCGACCAACCGGTCGGCTATGCCAAGGTATTCGGCGGCGACAGTCGGTCCGTGAAGCTCGTTGCGAAAGAGCCTGTGAAGGTGATGGTGCACAAGAACGGTAGCGACAAGCTGATCGCGCGTATCGTCTATAGTGGCCCGGTGCGCGCTCCGATCGAAGCAGGGCAGAAGGTCGGTGTGGTCAGGGTCTGGCGCAGCGGCACCATTGCTGTGGAGACGCCGGTCTATACAGCCGAAGCGATCGGCACCGGTTCGACCGTCCGCCGCGCGATCGACGGCGCCAGTGAGCTCGTGATCGGTATGTTCCGCGCAGGTGCCGAGAAGCTCTGATCATGAGTGAGAGCAAGGGACAGCGGTCGTCCGGACGTGGACGCTTCATCACCTTTGAAGGCGGCGAGGGGACCGGCAAGTCGACCCAGATCAAGAAGCTCGCCGAGCGGCTCAATGCGGCCAGACTCCGCACGATCGTCACGCGCGAGCCGGGCGGCTCGCCGGGCGCCGAGATCATGCGCCATCTGGTGCTGTCAGGAATGGGCAAGCTGCTTGGCCCGGAAGCCGAGACGTTGCTGTTTGCCGCCGCGCGCGACGACCATGTCCGTACCCGGATTGCTCCCGCGCTCAATCAGGGCATTTGGGTGCTGTGTGACCGTTTCGCCGACTCGACACGGGCCTATCAGGGCAGCCTCGGCAGCGTGCCTGTCGGG
>Ga0102590_1003589_pt1 | contig 15004 bp, 11 predicted proteins | sample AraplaMF_Col_mMF_FD_76859 | JGI IMG/M metagenome (GOLD analysis project Ga0102590, IMG submission 76859) | Arabidopsis root microbial communities from the University of North Carolina, USA - plate scrape MF_Col_mMF | ecosystem: Host-associated > Plants > Roots > Endosphere | place: USA...
AGGCGCGCGCTGGTGATCGGTGCGAGCTTCATTGGCCTCGAGGTTGCGGCGTCGCTGCGGGCGCGCGAGCTCGAGGTACATGTGGTCGCACCGGAAGAGCGGCCGATGCAGAAGCTGCTCGGGCCCGACATGGGCGATTTCGTTCGCGCGCTGCACGAAGAGAACGGCGTCATCTTTCATCTGAAGGACACCGTCGAGAAGCTCGACGGCACGCGCGCGACGCTGAAGAGCGGAAGCGTGATCGAGGCCGATCTCGTCGTTGTCGGCATCGGCGTCAAGCCGCGCCTCGCGCTGGCCGAGCAGGCCGGGCTTGCAGCCGATCGCGGCGTCAGCGTTAGCGAATATCTGGAGACCAGCATTGCCGGCATTTTCGCGGCCGGCGACATCGCGCGTTGGCCCGACCCGCATTCGCGCCAAACCATCCGCGTCGAGCACTGGGTGGTCGCCGAACGACAGGGTCAGACCGCGGCGCGCAACATGCTCGGCAAGCGCGAGCGCTTCGATGCCGTGCCGTTCTTCTGGAGCCAGCATTACGACGTGCCGATCAATTATGTTGGCCACGCCGAGAGCTTCGACGACATCGCCATCGACGGCAGCATCAAGGATCGGGATTGCCTGCTGAAATACCGCAAGGACGGCTGGGTCCTGGCGGTCGCCTCGATTTATCGCGATCTCGACAATCTCAAGGCCGAGCTCGAGATGGAGCGGTCGCGCGCTTGATCTGCGTCAATGCGGGCGGCCGCCGGGCTGCTGTGGTTGCTCGGTCCCGGCGCGGATGTGCTCCGGGGCATCACCCGCAGGAGGTGCGTCATGACGTCTGCTTCGGATACCTCTCCCCATCTCGGCCTCGGCTCCGGCATCGCAGCGTTGCATGGCAAATGGGGCTGGATTGTCGCCCTCGGCGTCGTCTACCTCATCGCCGGCTTCGTGGCGCTCGGCAGCGTGGTGATGGCGACGGTCGCGAGTGTGATCGTGGTCGGCGCGATGATGATCGTCGCCGGCGCCGCCGAGATCATCGGCGCCTTCCAGATGAAGAGCTGGGGCAAGTTCACGATCTGGGTACTGCTCGGCGCGCTCTATGTCATCGCCGGCATTCTCACCTTCGACAACCCGCTGTTCGCGGCAGTTTTGCTGACGCTGTTCCTCGGCGTGTCGCTGATCGCCTCCGGCGCCGTCAGGCTGTTTCTCGCTTTCAGCATGAAGCGCGAGAGCCCGTGGGTGTGGGTGGCGTTGTCGGGCGCCATCACGCTGCTGCTCGGTCTATTGATCGTCGCGCGCTGGCCGATCAACAGCGTCTACATCCTCGGCCTCTTCCTCGGCATCGACCTTGTCATGGCGGGCGCGGGCTGGATCAGTCTCGGCCTCGCCTTAAAGCGGCGCGGCTAGCAGGAGCGCCCAGCCGAGATCTGTTGACCCGGTTCCGACCTCGCCGCGACATTTTGTCGGCGCCAGGTTCCGTCATCATCCGTACAAGATTCGCGGCTAGGCTCCGGTTCGACGATTGGTTCGCCGGATGTACGCGGGCTGGATCGCAAGCCTCGGCCCGCGTGCCGGGGCTTTTCGTTTCCCGCCGCGCTTCGCGGACGGCGGCTACGTCGTCATCCCGCTTTCGCGATGCGGCTGTCCGCCTGCAGGTTCTGGAAGAATTTTTCCACCTCGCGCGACAGCGTCTCCGCGGTCGCGGTCACGCTGCTCGCGGCGGTCAGCACGGAGGCTGCGGCCGCGTCGGTTTCGCCGATGGCATCGCGTAGCGAGGTGATGTTCGCCACCAGCGTCTCGTTGCCCTGGGCTGCCGATTGCGCATTGGAGGAGATCTCGCGCGTGGCGGCGTCCTGCTGCCCGACCGCGCCGGCAATGGCCGTGGTGACCTCGTTGATCTCGCGTACCGCGCCGCCGATTTCGCGCACGGCATCGACTGCGTTGCGGGTCGAGGACTGGATCATCGCGACGTTCTCGCTGATGTCGGCGGTCGCCTTCGCGGTCTGCCCTGCGAGCGCCTTCACCTCGTGCGCGACCACGGCAAAGCCGCGGCCGGCGTCGCCTGCGCGGGCGGCCTCGATGGTGGCGTTGAGCGCGAGCAGATTGGTCTGCTCGGCGATTGCCTGGATGAGGGTCAGCACGCCGTCGATGCGCTGCGTGGCGGCGGCGAGGCTCTCGATCTCGGCGATGGATTTCTCGGTGCGCTGACCGGTCTGCTCGACCGCGCCCGCGCTCTGCCGCACCTGGCGTCCGATCTCCTCCACCGATGCCGACAGCTCCTCGGCCGCACCCGCCACCGCGGTGACGTTGTGCGAGGCCTGCTTCGTGGCGTTGGCCGCCGTGCCGGCGCGGTTGCTGGCATCCGCCGTGACGCGCGTGATAGTCTGGGCGGTCTCGCGCATGACGCCGGCGTTGTCGCTGAGGCCGCGCATGATCGCGCCGATGGCTTCGCGGAAGGCCTCGACGGATTGCTCGATGTGGCGCGCGCGCTGTTCGCGTGCCGCCGAATCCTGCGAGACCTGCGAGGCGAGTTTACGGTTGCGGCCCATCGCGTCCTGGAAGATCTGGATGGCGCGGGCGAGCGCGCCGATTTCGTCGGCGCGTTCGATGTGCGGCACCGTGACGTTCTCGGCGCCGTCGGCGACCTGCTTGATGGTCGCCGTGATGGCGGCGAGCGGCCGGGCGATCGAACGGGCAATGATGACGATGCCGATCACGACCAAGGCCAACGCGACGCCAGCGAGGCAGGTCAGTACGAAGGACAGCGTGCGGTTGGTCTCGGTCTCGCGCGCGATCTGCTTGGCGCGCTCGGCATAGACCTTGGACAACGCCTCGAGATCCTTGTTCAGCGCCGAGCGCACGGCGCGGTTGGCGTCGTTGTCACCCCATTCGCGCCCGGCGGCTGCATTGATCTCGACGCCTCGCCGCACCAGCTCCTTGCGGAACTCGACGAACTGCTCGATGCGCTTCTTGAAGGTCGCAAACTGTTCAGCGTCGTCGGCCTTGACGATGGTCTCCCAGCCTTTCACGACATCGAGAATCTGGGCGTTGAACTTGAGCAGTCCGTCGCCGAACTTCTTCACGACTTTCGGCTCCGTCGACATGTAGACGCCGCGCGATTCCATCACCACCGCGTAGACCAGCGAGTTGACGCGCTCGACGTTCAGCGCGGCCGCATTCGCGGTCTCGATGGCGCTGGTCAGTTCGGCGGCGCGGCGGCTGTTGTAGTCGGACAGCATCGCGATCGCGGCGGTGAGCACGGCGAACAGCGCGAAGATTGCGTAGAGCTTGCTCGCCAGCGTGAAACGGCCTGCCAGGCTGGCAGCATTCGCAGATCGATCGATTTGCATGGTGTTCGGGGCCCGATTGGCCAGGAGCGGCCGGTGCGCGTGGTCGTATTAAGTTTAGGGAAAACTATGCAGAATGAAGATGGACGCGGCGTTAACGCGGGGTCCCTGGACGCCGGCTACGCCCACGGAAATGCCCGCTATTTCAGTTAGTTGTCCCAGCCTTGTGAGTTTCCGGCAGGTCATCCTCGTCCGGATTGCACGGTGCGCTCCAAACATCGGCGTGCACGGAGGCCGGCAAGCGCGTATTCCCTGACGCCTGCATCGCCTTCAAGATCGATCTGGACTCGGCCACTGGCCGACGAACCCCGGAGGGGCCTTTGGTCTACCGCCACACCATCGACGCCGCGACCTACACCTTCCCGGACCTGCGCGACCTCCTCGCCAAGGCGACCCCACCGCGCTCCGGCGACCGGCTGGCCGGCATTGCCGCAGGCAGCGCCGAGCAGATGATCGCCGCGCGGATGGCCCTTGCGGACGTCCCCCTCGGCCAATTCCTCAATGAGGTCGTCATCCCCTACGAGACCGATGAGGTCACCCGGCTCGTCATCGACAGCCACGACGCCAAGGCCTTTGCGCAGGTCTCCTCGCTGACGGTGGGGGCTTTCCGCGACTGGCTGCTGTCGGACGCGGCCACACCGGAGGTCTTGCGCAAGCTCGCGCCCGGAATCACGCCCGAGATGGCGGCCGCGGTCTCAAAACTGATGCGGAACCAGGATCTGATTCTGGCGGCGCGGAAGTGCGAGGTCGTCACCGCCTTCCGCAATACCATCGGCCTGAAGGGCCGGATGAGCACGCGGCTCCAGCCCAACCACCCGTTCGACGATGTCAGGGGCATCACCGCCTCGATTCTCGATGGCCTGCTGCTCGGGGCCGGCGATGCCTGCATCGGCATCAATCCGGCGAGCGACGATCCCGCCGTCATCGCGCAATTGCTGCGGCTGCTCGATGAGATCATCGCGCGGCTGAAGATCCCGACGCAGGGCTGCGTGCTGACCCACGTCACCACGACGCTGGCTCTGATCGAGCAGGGCATCCCGGTCGACCTCGTCTTTCAGTCGGTCGCCGGCACCGAGGCCGCCAACCGGAGCTTTGGTATCGACCTCGCGCTGCTGAGAGAGGCGCAGGCCGCCGGTCTGTCGCAGAAGCGCGGCACGGTCGGCGCAAACGTGATGTATTTCGAGACCGGGCAGGGGTCGGCACTGTCGGCCAATGCCCATCATGGTGTCGACCAGCAGACTTGCGAGGCGCGCGCCTATGCGGTGGCCCGCGCCTTTGCGCCATTGCTGGTCAACAGCGTGGTCGGCTTCATCGGTCCCGAATATCTCTACGATGGCAAGGAGATCATCCGGGCGGGGCTGGAAGATCATTTCTGCGGCAAGCTGCTCGGCCTGCCGCTTGGGATCGATATCTGCTACACCAACCATGCCGAGGCGGATCAGGACGACATGGACAATCTGCTGACGCTGCTCGCCGCTGCCGGCGTCACCTTCATCATGGGGGTGCCCGGCGCCGACGACGTCATGCTGAACTACCAGTCCACCTCGTTCCACGACGCGCTCTATGTCCGCGACGTCTTCGCCCTGCGCCGCGCGCCGGAATTCGATGACTGGCTGACACGGTCAGGCATTGTCGGCGCCGATTTCCGTCTGGCCGGCGATGCAGGCCTGCTGCCCGATTTTGCTGCGCGGCTGATTGCGTGACGTTGCGGGAGCCGGCGGAGCGAAGGAAACCATCCGTCCCTCCACGAATTATGCTCACGCCACAATATTGAGAAATTCCGGCGACAGCATTACGCTGTGTGTCTGGCTGGCAATTTCCGCAACCAGGTCGAGTGTGGCGGGGGAGCTTGAATGCGAGCTGAAAGCAACGGTACGTCCCGGCGGATTCTCTGCGTTTTTCCGCGTTACACGTCCTCGTTTGGCACCTTCGAGCATGCCTATCCGCTGACCGATGGCGTTCGCGCCTTCATGCCGCCGCAGGGACTCCTGCTGATCTCCGCCTACCTGCCCAGGGAGTGGCAGGTGAAGTTCGTCGACGAGAATCTTCGCCGCACGACCAAGGAAGAGTTCGAATGGGCAGAAGCCGTCTTCGTCAGCGGCATGCACATCCAGCGCCAGCAGATGAACGACATCTGCCGCCGCGCCCATGAATTCGATTTGCCGGTTGCGCTCGGCGGCCCCTCGGTCAGCGCCTGTCCCGACTATTATCCCTCGTTCGACTATCTCCATGTCGGCGAGCTCGGCGATGCGACCAACCAGCTGATCGAGATTCTGTCGCGCGATACCTCGCGGCCCGAGAGCCAGGTGGTGCTCGCCACCAAGGACCGTGTGCCGATGACGGAGTTTCCGATTCCGGCCTATGAGCTCGCCGACGTGAAGCGTTATTTCCTCGGCAGCATCCAGTATTCCAGCGGCTGTCCCTATCAGTGCGAGTTCTGCGACATTCCCGGCCTCTACGGCCGCAATCCGCGCATCAAGACGCCGGAGCAGATCATCGCCGAGCTCGATCGCCTGCGCGAATGCGGCATGACCGATACGGTCTATTTCGTCGATGACAATTTCATCGGCAACCGCAAGGCGGCGATGGACCTGCTGCCGCATCTGATCGAATGGCAGAAGAAGACCGGCTATGTGACGCGGCTCGCCTGCGAGGCGACGCTCAATATCGCGAAGCGGCCCGAGATCCTCGAGAAGATGCGCGAGGCCTACTTCGTCACCATCTTCTGCGGCATCGAGACGCCGGATCCCGACGCGCTGAAGGCCATGCACAAGGACCACAACATGATGGTCCCGATCCTGGAGGGCGTGCGCACCATCAACTCCTACGGCATGGAGGTGGTATCAGGCATCATCATGGGGCTCGACACCGACAAGCCGAACACGTCGGAGGCGCTGCTCGCCTTCGTCGAGGAATCGCGGATCCCGCTGCTGACCATCAACCTGCTTCAGGCATTGCCGAAGACCCCGCTATGGGACCGGCTGGAGCGCGAAGGGCGCTTGATCGATGACGAGGGGCGCGATTCCAACGTCGACTTCCTGTTGCCTTATGACGAGGTCGTCGCGTCCTGGAAGCACGCGATGGGTGTGGCTTACGAACCCGAGAAGGTCTATGCGCGCTTCCAGTACCAGTGCGACAACGTCTATGTGCATCGCCTCAAGATGCCGGTGCCGGACGAGATGAAGACCTGGCCGAACATCCGGCGCGGCCTCGTCATGTTGCGCAACATCTTCTGGAAGGTCGGCGTGCTCGGCGACTACAGGCGCGTATTCTGGAAGTTCGCGCTGGGGCGCATCAGGCGCGGCGATATCGAGGGCCTGATCGGCTGCACCGTCATTGCGCATCATCTCATCACCTTTGCGCGCGCGGCCTCCAGCGGTGAGCAGAACGCGTCGAATTATTCGATCCGGCTGCGCGAAGCCTCCGTTCCCGCCGAATGAACGACGAGCCTGTTCCGGCGCGCCCGGTCATCGACCTCAGATCGCTCACGCCTGCGCGTGTTGCGCTCGGCCGCAGCGGCGCGAGCCTGCCGACAAAGCCTTTGCTCGATTTCACGCTGGCCCATGCCCGTGCCCGCGATGCCGTGCATGCCGATTTCGACGCGCCGCGTCTGGCTGCCGGGGTGAGGGCGCTCGGCCTTGCCGCCACCGAGGTTTCGAGCCAGGCGGCCGATCGCAGCGATTATCTGCGCCGGCCGGATCTCGGACGGCAGCTCGATGCCGGCTCGGCTGCGGCGCTGGCGGATGCCGCCACGGCACCTTGCCAGCTTGCGATCGTCATCGGCGATGGATTGTCGGCCGCGGCGGTCCATGCCCATGCGCTCGCGCTGCTGCAAGGCCTGCTGCCGCGACTGGGCGAAGGCGAGCCCGTCGCGACCGGCCACGTCGCCGTCGCGTCAGGCGCGCGGGTCGCGCTTGGCGACGAGATCGGGGCCATTCTCGGCGCCCGCATGGTCCTGATGCTGATCGGCGAGCGGCCGGGCCTGTCGGCGCCCGACAGCCTGGGGGCCTATCTGACCTACGGGCCCAAGCCTGGCCTGACCGATGCCGAGCGCAACTGCGTGTCCAATATCCACAAGGCTGGGTTGAACTATGACGAGGCCGCCCTCAAGATCGACTGGCTTGTCCGCGAGGGACTGGCGCGGCAGGTCACCGGCGTGGCGCTCAAGGACGAGAGCGCCGACCGCGCGCCGCGTCGAATCGGAACGGCTTGATCCGAATAGGGGGCATTCCGGGCAAAATCGCCGCATCTTGATCGATTTGGAGAGCCTTGGCGCGCTTGCGAGAAGGGCGATTGACCTGCTAAACCGCTGCCGGCGATTTTCCGCGCATTTTCAAAGGGCAAGCCTCCCATTGGTATGGCGTTTTCAAGCCGTTCGCGGAGCGCAATAAGCTCACAGCTAAAGCCGATTGAGGAACTGGACAAGGCATGCTCGAAAAGCACCGCGAGAATGAGGTTCATGTCGACAAGGTCGAGCAGGGGCCTGCGTCCTCTATCGCCTTCGGGCTGGAGCGCCTCGGACTGATCGCCATCCGCGCGCCGATCGTCTCCTGCATCATCCTGCTCGCGCTGATCGTCGCCGCCGTGTTCGGCATCGAGCGGATCAAGATCGACGATTCGCTGTCGCAGCTGTTCCGCTCCAACACCCGCGAATTCCACCAGTACGAAGAGGTGACGAAGAAGTTTCCGGCCGAGGAATTCGACGTCCTTGTCGTGGTCGAGGGCAAGACCCTGCTGGCGCGGAACAACCTCGAGAAGCTGCGCGACTTCGTCACCGACATGCAGCTGGTCGAAGGCACCCGCGGCCTGGTCTCGCTGTTCTCGGCGCGCCAAGCCCCGGCGCCGGGCAAGCTGCCGGCCGCGCTGTTCCCCTCCGAACTGCCCGAGGGGGCGGCCTATGACCGGTTCATCGAGACCGTCAAGAACAACGAGATCATCCGCGGCAAGCTGTTGTCGGAGGACGGCACGCTCGCGCTCATCGTGCTCTCGCTCGATCCGCAGGTGGTCGCCTCCAGCAAGCTCGGCAAGGTCGTCGGCGACATCCGCGCGCTGATGAAGGAAGATCTCGGCGACACCGGCCTCAGCGTGCAGCTCTCCGGCGTGCCGGTGATGCAGCTCGAGATCCGCAACGCCGTCGAGCGCGACGGTCTCACCTACAACATCCTCGGCATTCTCGCCGGCTGCATCATCGCCATCATCTTCTTCCGCAAGATCTCGTTCATGGTGGTGGCGGCGTTCCCGCCGATGATCGCGATCCTGATCGCGCTCGGCGCGCTCGGCTGGGCCAACTTCAATCTCAACATGTTCCTGAACGTGATGACGCCGCTCATCATGGTGATCTCTTTCTCCGACTCGATGCAGCTCACCTTCGCCGCGCGCGACCGGCTGATCGCGGGCCAGGACAAGTTCACGGCGTTCAAGAACGCCGTGCTGGTGGTGGGCCCGGCTTGCGTGCTGACGCACGGCACTGCCGGCATTTCCTTCATCGCGCTGCAGTTCTCCAACTCCGACCTGATCCGCAAATTCGGTGAGGCCGGTCTTGCCGCGACCATCATCGCGCTGGTCACGGTGCTGTCGCTGGTGCCGGTGTTCGGCGTCTTGTTCGTGCGCAACGAGAAGATCTTTGCAGTCAAGTTCCAGAGCGCCGATGCCGGCGTGCAGGCGCTGCGCAATTTCTGCTACTGGATCGCGGTGCGCATGGTCGGCCGGCCCGGACTATTCAGCCTGATCGCGCTGCTGTTCGTGGCCAGCCTCGGGGTGATCTACGCCAATCTTCAGCCGCGCTACCGGCTCGCCGACCAGGTGCCGGACAAGCGCCAGGCGGTTGCTGCCAGCAATCGGCTCGATGCCAAGCTGACCGGCGCCAATCCCGTGAACGTGCTGATCCAGTTCCCCAAGGGGGAATCGCTCTATTCGCCGGAGACGCTGCAAACCATCGCCGACGTCCACGCGACCGTGGAGAAGGCGGCCGGTGTCGGCAACGTCTGGTCGCTGGAGACGCTGCGCCGCTGGCTGGCGGAAAAGGCCGCCAGCAGCGATGTTGCGACGCTGAAGGAATATGTGGGCGTCATCCCCGAACATCTGGTGCGGCGTTTCATCGACGCCGAGCAGGACGCGGTGGTCGTGGCCGGCCGCGTGCCGGACAAGGATTCCAGCCAGCTCCTGCCGATCGTCGACAAGCTCGATTCCGAGCTCGACGCCGTCCGCAAGAAGCATCCCGGCTACGAGATCGCCGTCACCGGTCTTGCCGCCATCGCCGCGCGCAACTCGGCCGGCATGATCGAGAAGCTCAACCGCGGCCTCACCGTCGAATTCGCGCTGGTCGCGATCTTTATCGGCCTTGCCTTCCGCTCCTGGGTGGTGATGTTCGCCTGCATCCTGCCGGGCATCTTCCCCGTGGTGATGTCGGGAACGGTGCTGTGGGCGATGGGCGAGGGGCTGCAATTCGCCAGCGTCGTCGCGCTCACCGTCTCGTTCGGCCTCGGCCTGTCCGCAACCATCCACTTCCTCAATCGCCTGCGGCTGGAGAGCAAGCCGGGGGTCGGCTCCGCGCTCGCGGTGGAGCGCGCCACCGTGCTGGTCGGCCCGGCGCTGATCCTGACGACGGTGGTGCTGGCCTGCGGCCTCGTCGTGACCGTGTTCTCCGACCTGCCGTCGCTGCGGCTGTTCGGCTGGCTCAGCGCCTTCTCGATGGTGGCGGCACTGGTTGCCGACCTCTTCATCCTGCGGCCGACAGCGATGTGGCTGATCAACCTCCACGCCAGGCTGCAGGGCCCGGACAAGCCCGCGATCTGAGCGGGGCGACAAACACGTGTCAGCAAAAAGCCCCCGGCTCGCGAGAGCCGGGGGCTTTTTCCTTGAGATGGAGACGGGCGATCAGCTCTTCGTCATCGTGATGTTGACGCCGCGGATCTCGCCCTTGGACGAGATCTGCACGGTCTGCTTGGCGCCGTTGGTGCGCAGCGACAGATTGGCGGCAAAACCGTTGGCTTCGACGAACACGTCGATCTGGCCGCCGCCGGCGGTGCCCTGCAAATTGCCGAAGATGTTGCGGTTGGATTCGCTCCAATTGCCGGAGATCCGCTCGCCCTGGCTGGTCACGTCGCTGGTGAGATCGAATTTGTAGCTGTCGGAGGCGCAGTGCAGCGCCTGCTTGAGGTTGAGGCCGGTGCCGGCGACCTTGTAGTCGGCCTTGCAGCGGATGCGCTCGGTCGAGCCGTCGGACAGCGACACCGTGCCGGTGCCGGTCCACGCCCCGTCGAAGCCGGCGAACGGCCCGGACGACTGAGCGTGGCTTGCCGCAACTGAGAAGAGCAGCGCCGCACCAATGCCCGCTGCCTTGATCGCCAGTTCAGATCGCCCAATGAATTTCATCATCAATATCCCGTTTTGGAACGACGTCCCGTTCATCACGGGCCATCTCGCCATATCGAAAGTTTAGTGTTGTGAGCCTGTGACAGGTTCAAGAGGCCGCACCGGGTTCAAGGCCTGGCCATTCATGGCGTCCTGCTCGCGGAGCGGCTGCCACGATCCACCCCGGTTTCTGTCTATTTCCACGTGTTTCTGGCTGAAATGGCCGACCGGACAGATGCAGCTCTGCAACAGGTATGCAGTAAAACACCGCGTTCCCGAATTATGACGTAGTATCAACCCCTTACATCTGTCAATGAAGATTGAGGGAAGCCCTGATCTGGCGGGCGCGGCGCCAATTTGGCCGCATTTGCCAGCGCTTGTGGCCTTCTCCGGTGCCGCTCTCATCCCGCGGTAACTTGCCATCAGAACAATCTGTTCCGTCGGCCCTGTGCTGTTCGGGATTGGTGCGATTCTGCCGTCGAAATGAAGGAATACAATGCGTAAGCTTCTCGTCGCTCTCACCGTGCTGTCGGCAACCCTGTCCACGGCTGCGTTCGCTCAGCAGGGGCGTGGCACGGACGCCGAGCAGAAGGCCTGCACGCGCGATGTGCAGAAGTTCTGCCGTCCGGTTATCGACCAGGGTGATTTCACCGTCCTGGCCTGCCTCAAGGAGAACCGGGCCAAGATCTCGCAGGCCTGCGACCAGGTCCTGAAGAACCACAACCAGTAAGCTCGGCCACTGGCCCACAAAGGCGGCCCCGGGCCGCCTTTTTCACGCCGGATCGGGAAGGGCTGCCGTCGCGAGACAGGATTGGTTTTGCGGCCGTATTCCCCTATATGGGGGCCGCGGCGGCGTCGCCGGCATGAGCCCGCGAGCGCAAAAACCCTTTCTGTCCAAACGATTGTTGATCAGCCCTCGATGACCTCTGCGAGCGAATTGCGATCCGGCAAGGGTGACCGCGACGAGAATTTTCCCGTCGCGTCCTGGATCATTCATCCGCGTCATCGCGCGCTGATCCTGGCCTATTACAATTTTGTCCGCACCGCCGACGACATCGCCGATCACGCGAGCCTGCCGGCGGACGAGAAGCTCCGCTATCTCGACCTGCTCGAGGCGGAACTGCTCGGCAAGGGCGACACCCAGGCCGAGGCCGTCGCGCTGCGGCGCGCGCTTGCCGGACGCGGCATGGCGCCGCGCCATGCGCTCGACGTGCTGATCGCGTTTCGCATGGACGTGACCAAGCTGCGCTACGAGAGCTGGGACGAGGTCATCCATTATTGCCGCTATTCGGCGATGCCGGTCGGCCGCTTCATGCTCGACGTCCATGGCGAGAGCACATCGACCTGGGCGGCCTCGGACGCGCTCTGCGCGGGCCTTCAGATCAACAACCACCTCCAGGACTGCGGCAAGGATTTCCGCGAGCTCAACCGCGTCTATCTGCCGCGAGACGCGCTGGCAGCACACGGCGCCGCGGTCGAGCAGCTCGGCCTTGCGCAGTCGCCGCCGGCGATGCTGACCTGTCTGCAGTCGCTCGCCGCGCGTAACGAGGCGCTGCTGGGCGAGGGCAGGTCGTTGGCTGCCGAGATCCGGGATGTCCGTCTCGGCGTCGATGTCGCGGTGATCCAGGCTTACGCCGACCGCATCGTGCGCCTCTTGAAAGAGCGCGATCCCCTGCGCGAGCGCGTGCATCTGAACAAGTTCGAATTGCTCACCTTCAGCCTGGCCGGCATCGCCGGCGAACTCGGCCGCCGCGCGATCGGCCGCAAGCCCATCTCGAATCCGGGGGCTGCCCATGACGCTTGAGGCGACCGCGCCCGGCGCCAATTATGGCTCGTCCGCGTCGAACAGCTCCTTCTACGCTGCGATGCGCATCCTGCCGCGCGACCAGCGCGAGGCGATGTTCCAGATCTACAGCTTCTGCCGCCAGGTCGACGACATCGCCGATTCCGACGGCCCGCGCGATGAGCGGCTCGCCGCGCTGCAGGAGTGGCGCAACGACATTGACGCGCTCTATCAGGGCAATCCGCCGCCGCGGCTGAAGGACTACGTCGCCTCGGTGAAGACCTTCGGGCTGAAGCGCGAGGATTTCCTCGCCATCGTCGACGGCATGGAGATGGACGTGCCGCAGGATATCCGTGCGCCGGACATGGCGACGCTGGATCTCTATTGCGACAGGGTCGCCAGCGCGGTGGGACGTCTGTCGGTGCGGGTGTTCGGCCTGCCGGAGGAGGACGGCATCCTGCTCGCCTATCATCTTGGCCGCGCGCTCCAGCTCACCAACATCCTGCGCGACATCGACGAGGACGCAGGCCTCGGCCGGCTCTATCTGCCGCGCGAGGCGCTGCTGCATGCCGGCATCACCTCCACCGATCCAAACCGCGTGATCGCCGAGCGCGCGCTGCCGAAAGTGTGCCTGCCGCTGACGCAGCGTGCGAAGGCGCATTTCGAGAAGTCGGACGAGATCATGAACCGCAACAGGCGCCGCGCGGTGCGCGCGCCGCGGATCATGTCGAAATACTACCATTCCATCCTGGACCTCCTGATCGCGCGCGGCTTCAATGCGCCGCGCGAGCCTGTGCGTGTGTCGAAGGTCACGCGCATTTTGATCCTGCTCCGCTACGCTTTCATCTGATGCAAAACACAGCTCACATCATCGGCGCTGGAATTTCCGGCCTCTCCGCCGCTGTGCGGCTCGCCAATGCCGGCTACAAGGTCGCCGTGCACGAGGCGACGCACCAGGCCGGCGGCCGCTGCCGCTCTTATTTCGACGGCGCCACCAACCTCACCATCGACAACGGCAATCACCTGCTGCTGTCCGGCAACAGCCACGCGCGCGCCTATGCGCGCGCGATCGGCACCGAGGCCGGCCTGGTCGGCCCTGAAACCGCGCAGTTTCCCTTCGTCGATATCAAGACCGGGCAGCGCTGGCAGATCGATCTCGGCAATAGCCGGTGGCCGACCTGGGTGCTCGACGAAGGCCGCCGCGTCCCCGACACGGGGCTCACCGATTATCTCAAGCTGGCGCCGCTGGTCTGGGCCTCCGAACAGACGCTGGTTGGCAAATCCATTCCGACCGAAGGCATTCTGTATCAGCGCCTCGTGCAGCCGCTGCTGCTCGCCGCGCTCAATGTCGATCCGCCCGAGGGCTCGGCCGGGCTTGCCGGCGCGATCGTGCGCGAGACGCTGCTTGCGGGCGGGCAGGCCTGCCGTCCGCTGATCGCGCGCGACGGGCTCAGCGCAGTGCTGATCGAGCCTGCCGTCAAATTCCTGACCGAGCGCGGCCACACCGTTCAGCTTGGCCATGAACTGCGCTCCTTTGTCAGCGCTGACGGCAAGGTCAGCGCGCTGAATTTCGGCGGCGAGGACGTGGTCCAGCTCGCTGCAGGTGACGCGATCGTGATGGCGGTGCCGCCGCGCGCGGCGACGAGCCTGCTGCCGGGCCTGACCGCACCGACCGAATTCCGCGCCATCGTGAATGCGCATTTCCGCATTGAACCGCCGCCGGGATCGCCGCCGATCCTTGGCGTGATCGGCGGCGTGGTGGAATGGTTGTTTGCCTTCCCGAACCGGCTGTCCGTCACCATCAGCAATGGCAACCGTCTCGTCGACCTCCAGCGCGAGGAGCTGGCGCAGGCGATCTGGAACGACGTCTGCAAGGCGGGCGGCGTCTCCGGCGAGCTACCGCCTTGGCAGATCGTGCGCGAGCGTCGTGCCACATTTGCGGCGACGCCGGCCCAGAATGCCCTGCGTCCGGGGCCGGTCACCGTCCTGAAAAACCTGTTCCTCGCCGGCGACTGGACTGCTACGGGGTTGCCTGCAACGATCGAGGGATCGGTCCGGTCGGGTGATCGCGCCGCCGATCTGGTTCTGGCCGCAAAGCGGCCCTGACGGCAATGTGCCGGTCATTTTCAATCGACGTCAGGAGCAATCGAGCGACATGGATGCTGTGAACGCGATCAGCCGTGAAGCTTTGGAATCGAGCATTGCGTCAGCCACGCAAGGCGTGCTCGGCTTCCAGCAGCCCGACGGCCATTGGGTCTTCGAGCTCGAGGCCGACTGCACCATTCCGGCCGAATACGTCCTGCTGCGCCATTATCTCGGCGAGCCCGTCGACGTCGCGCTCGAAGCCAAGATCGGCAACTATCTGCGCCGCGTCCAGGGCGCCCATGGCGGTTGGCCGCTGGTGCATGACGGCGAGTTCGACATGAGCGCCAGCGTGAAGGCCTATTTCGCGCTGAAGATGATCGGCGATTCCGTGGACGCGCCGCACATGGTGCGTGCGCGCGAGGCGATCCACGCGCGCGGCGGCGCGATCAACAGCAAC
>Ga0102590_1003593_pt1 | contig 14982 bp, 14 predicted proteins | sample AraplaMF_Col_mMF_FD_76859 | JGI IMG/M metagenome (GOLD analysis project Ga0102590, IMG submission 76859) | Arabidopsis root microbial communities from the University of North Carolina, USA - plate scrape MF_Col_mMF | ecosystem: Host-associated > Plants > Roots > Endosphere | place: USA...
TTGCCGCTGGAGTTCGGGAACATGCCCCGGGCCATGGCGGATCCGAAGGTCGCCGATGCCATCGCGCATGTCGGGCTCTCCAAGTTCAACCGGCACTTCCCGCGGCAGCTGTCCGGCGGCATGAAGATGCGCGTTTCCATCGCGCGCGCCCTGGTCACCGATCCCAATCTTCTGCTGATGGACGAGCCGTTCGGGGCGCTCGACGAGTTTACGCGCAACAAGCTGGACGATGATCTCGTCAACCTTTCGTGGGAGCGCAAGCTGACGACGGTCTTCGTGACGCATTCGATCTACGAGGCCGTGTTCCTCTCGACCCGGATCATCGTCATGGCTGCGAATCCCGGTCGCATCTTTCGCATCATGACGATCGACCAGCCGCAGCCGCGCGACCAGGGTTTCCGCGATAGCCCGAAATTTGCAGCCTATTGCCGCGAATTGTCGACCTGGCTTGCCGAAGCATCGCTGCAATCAGCGGGCGGAGGCGGATCATGAAGCCGTTGTTCGAATCTGAAGTCTTCGTGCGGATTGCCGCCCCGGTTGCGGTCGGCATCGTCCTGTTCGCGGTGTGGGAGATAGGCTTTCGGCTGGCCTCCGTTCCCATCTATCTATTTCCGAAGCCGACGGACATCTTCGCAAGCCTCCTGCATAATGGGCCGTCGCTCCTGCGCGCACTCCTCGTGACCTTGCGCGTCACCTTGCAGGCCTTCGTCGCAGCCGTCATTCTGGGCACGTTGATCGCCTTCATGTTCGTGCAGAGCCGGGCGATCGAGGTCAGCCTGTTTCCCTATGCGGTGCTGCTCCAGGTGACGCCGGTTGTCGCGATCGCACCTCTCATCATCATCCTGGTGAAGAACACGCAGCTGTCGCTGACCATCTGCGCAACCTTGGTGGCGCTATTCCCCATCATCTCCAATACGACCCTCGGCCTGCGCAGCGTCGATCCGGGACTTGCGAACTTCTTTCGGATGAATCGTGCCAGCCGTTTCAAGACGCTGGTGAAGCTGCGCATTCCGGGAGCACTGCCCTATTTCTTCGGCGGACTGCGGATATCCAGCGGACTGGCCCTGATCGGCGCGGTGGTCGCGGAGTTCGTGGCGGGCACCGGCGGTCGCTCGTCGGGACTTGCCTATGAGATTCTCGATGCGGGATTCACGCTGGATATTCCCCGCATGTTCGCGTCGCTGTTTCTGATCACCTTGACCGGGGTCCTGTTGTTCGCAGCCATGGTTGCGCTGTCGCAGTGGGTCTTGTCGGATTGGCACGACAGCGAGACCAAGGCCGAGGCATGAGCGTTATGCTGATCGATAATGCCGCCGGCATCTTCACCGGCCTGCCGGGGGCCGCCATGCGCACCGCCGGCCAGATCCGCATTCGTGACGGCGTAATTGCCGAGATCGGCGCACTGGAGCCGGCGCCGGGCGAGCAACGCCTCGATGCTGATGGCGGAGTGATCTATCCCGGCCTGATCTCGACCCATCATCACCTGTTTCAGAGTGTGTTGAAGGGCGTGCGGTCCGGCATCGACCTGCCTCTGGCCGGCTGGCTGCGCGCCGTGCCCTACCGGTTCTGGTCGAAGTTCGACGAGGAGGCGCTTGCCGTCGCAGCCCGGATCGGGCTCGCTGAGCTGCTGCTGTCGGGAACGACGACCGTCGCCGACCATCATTATCTCTTCAGCGACACGTTCGGCTTTGACCCGGCGCAGGTGATCTTCGAGGTGGCGCGAAGCCTCGGTATCCGCCTGGTGTTTTGCCGCGGCGGCGGGACCACGGCGCGCCATGTCGAGACCGACAAGTTTGCAGCGATGCCGGTCGAAACGCTCGACCGCATGTTGCAGTCGGTCGAGGCCTGCGCGCAGCGCTTCCACGATGCGTCTCCGGGTGGTCTGTCGCGCGTTGCGCTTGCGCCGACAACGCCGACCTGGTCGCTCGATCCGGGCGAGCTGCGGGAGGTCATTGCCGCGGCGCGCCGCATGGGCGTGCGGCTGCACAGCCATTTGTCAGAGACTGCCGACTATGTCGATTTCTGCCTGTCGGTGCACGGCAGGCGTCCGGTGCATTGGCTGGCCGATCATGGCTGGCTCGGCGAGGATGTCTGGTTCGCCCATCTGGTGCATCTCGACGACGACGAGGTGCGCATTCTCGCGAGCACCGGCACCGGCATGGCGCATTGCCCGCAATCCAACTGCCGTCTCGGCTCCGGCGTCGCGCCCGCCGATGCCATGGCGCGCCTCGGTGGCGCGGTCTCGCTGGGCGTGGACGGGGCCGCGTCCAACGAGGCGGCCGACATGCTCTGCGAAATGCATAGCGCCTGGCACACCCATCGCGCCGTGAAAGGCGCGGCCGCGGTGACGGCCGAGGACGTCGTGCACTGGGCGACAGCGGGCGGCGCGCGCGTGCTAGGCATGCCTCACGTCGGCATGCTGGCGCCGGGGCAGCAGGCGGACATTGCCATCTTCAAGCTCGACGACGTCAGGCATTTCGGCATGCATGATCCTCTGATCGCGCCGGTCACCTGCGGCGGATCCGCGAAGCTTCGCTATCTTCTGGTCGGCGGGCGTATCGTCGTCGCAGACGGTGCCATTCCCGGTCTGGACCTGCAAAAGCTCAAATCGGACGCCAGGCGCGTGGTGACGCGCCTGGCCGCGTAGTTTCGGGGAGGATCGCCATGTTGAACACGAAACAGCCCGTGCTGCGCCGGTTCTGGTACGCACTGATGCCGCTCGATCACCTCAAGGATGGACCAAAGCCGTTCACGCTGCTTGGCGAGCCCATCGTCCTGTTCCTCGACGCGGAGGGCCAACCGGCTGCGCTGGAGGATCGTTGCTGCCATCGGACGGCGAAGCTCTCGAAAGGCTGGTGCAACAACGGCAACATCGTCTGCGGGTACCACGGCTGGGAGTATGACCGCGACGGCAGGCTGGTGATGATTCCGCAGTTTCCGTTCGAGCAGCCGGTTCCCGACGCCAAGGCGCGCTCGTTCCGCGCCAAGGTTCGCTACGGCTATGTCTGGGTTGCGCTCGACGAACCTTTGGCCGACATCCCCGAAATTCCCGAGGACGACATGCCCGGCTATCGCCGCATCAATCAGTTCTATGACAAATGGAACACGGCGGCGCTTCGGCTGATGGAAAACTCGTTCGACAACGCCCATTTTGCTTTTGTCCACAAGGGCACCTTCGGCGACATCAATCAGCCAAAGCCGGAGAAGTACGAGATCACCGAGAATGAAGCCGGCTTCGATGCCGAGACCATCATCACGGTCCGCAATCCACCCAATGCCTACAGGATCACCGGGACGAAAGAGCCGATGACCAGGCGGCATCAGCGCAACAAATGGTTCATGCCGTTCTGCCGGCGTCTCGACATGGAATATCCGTCCGGCATCCGCCACATCATTTTCAATTGCGCGACGCCGATCTCCGACGGCCAGATCCAGGTCGTTCAGCTGCTGTTCCGCAACGACACCGAAGCGGATTGTTCGACGCAGGAATTGATCGACTGGGACGCCGCGATCATTGCCGAAGATCGCGACATGCTGGAATCGACGGATCCGGACGCCATCGTCGACATGGGCCGCAAGATCGAGATGCACATGCCGTCCGATCGACCCGGCATGATCATGCGCAAGCGCCTGCTCGATCTGCTACGGCAGCACGGCGAGGAGGAACGGCCGCGCTAATAGAATTCTGAGGATAGCGATCGGTTGGCGGCCAGGATGGCACGGGTTGCGCTGAATGATGGGGCCCACGATCAAAATTCGAAGAGAAGTTGTCCCGGATTGGCGGGGTAGCAGATTGTTCCATCCGGATGAGGCTTGGCAAATGGGATGAGACGTCCCTCCTCGCGGGTCGTTGAGTCCAGCAGATGGACCACTCTGTGGCCAGCCGTGAGCAGGTAGTCTGCAATGATTTGCCGATGGCAGTCCGTCCATGGCCTTTCTGCGCACATCAGGACCGTCTGCCGCGCAGATAGCTGGTGAAGACGATCAAGTGCGGCTCCGAAGGGAAGGCTCATGGCGCAATCAGCATAGCTCCGAAGAAATCCCTCGGGCCAGCGGTCATTGAGACGATGAGGCGGGGCGTCCGTCCGATCGCGATAGCCGCCAAGATCAGGTCCGTGGAAGCATGAAGATCTGACCCGCCTGTTGGCGCATGGAGAGAAACGCAAATCCGCGCGCGAACGGCTAGCTGAACCTGATGTCCGCTATCTCTTGGTGACGAGTGCCGACCTCGATGGTGTAGCTCGCCAGCTGAGAGTGGAGACGGTCGGCGAATGGCCGCTGGCTGAGTTGCTGTCTGTATGTCCAAGAGGCTGCCGGCGGATGCCGGTGGTCGCGTCGCCGTGCTCAGCGCGATGGACCAGGAGAAAGTCAATGCCCGCATCGAGCGCCTGTCACCGGTAAAAACAGGCTTGCCTCGAACGACCCCCAAGGGAGAGGATCGTTTTAGCTCGAGTTGGCGATCGCAGACTGTGACCGAGCAAAGGCCGCGCGGAGTAGAAGGTTCTGGTTCTCGTTTTATCCGTCACGGCCACTCCCTGATGTCAACGAAATGACCGGCGATCGCCGCTGCTGCCGCCATCGCCGGCGACACCAGATGCGTGCGGCCCTTGAAACCCTGGCGGCCCTCGAAATTGCGGTTCGAGGTCGAGGCGCAACGCTCTTCCGGCGCCAGCTTGTCCGGATTCATCGCAAGGCACATCGAGCAACCGGGCTCGCGCCATTCGAAGCCGGCCTTGATGAAGATCTTGTCCAGACCTTCAGCCTCGGCCTGCTCCTTCACGATGCCAGAGCCCGGCACGACCATGGCGTTGACATGCGCTGAAACGGTCTTGCCTTCGGCAATCTTCGCCGCCGCGCGCAGATCCTCGATGCGGCCGTTGGTGCAGGAGCCGATGAAGATGCGATCGACCTTGATGTCGGTGATCTTCGTGCCCGCCGTCAGGCCCATATATTTCAGCGCGCGATGCTTCGACAGACGCTTGGCTTCGTCCGCGATCTTGTCGGGGTCCGGAACGAAGCCGGTCACCGAGATGACGTCCTCAGGCGAAGTGCCCCAGGTCACGATCGGCGGCAGCTTGGCCGCGTCGAGGCGCAGCTCGTGGTCGAAATGCGCGCCCTCGTCGGAGCGCAGTTTCTCCCAGTAGCGCATCGCCGCATCCCAGTCCGCGCCCTTCGGCGCCTTGGGGCGGCCACGCAGGAAGTCGAACGCCTTCTGGTCGGGCGCGACCAGGCCGGCGCGGGCGCCGCCTTCGATCGACATGTTGCAGACCGTCATGCGGCCTTCCATCGACAGCGCGCGGATGGCGTCGCCGGCATATTCCAAGACGTAGCCGGTGCCGCCGGCGGTGCCTATCTCGCCGATGATCGCCAGGATGATGTCCTTGCCGGTGACGCCGTCGGGCAGGACGCCGTCGACCACGGCGCGCATGTTCTTCGCCTTCTTCTGGATCAGCGTCTGGGTCGCCAGCACGTGCTCGACTTCCGAGGTGCCGATGCCGTGCGCCAGCGCGCCGAACGCGCCATGGGTCGAGGTGTGACTGTCACCGCAGACGATGGTGGTGCCGGGCAGCGTAAAGCCCTGCTCCGGGCCGATGACGTGCACGATGCCCTGACGAAGGTCGTGTTCGTTGAAATATTCGATGCCGAAGTCTTTTGCGTTCTTCGCCAATGCGGCGATCTGCTCGGCGCTCTCCGGATCAGGATTGGGCTTCGAGCGATCGGTGGTCGGCACGTTGTGATCGACCACCGCCAGCGTCTTCTCCGGCGCACGGACCTTGCGGCCGGTGGTGCGCAGGCCTTCGAAGGCCTGCGGGCTGGTCACCTCGTGGACCAGATGGCGATCGATATAGAGCAGGCAGGTGCCGTCATCGGCCTCGTGGACCAGATGATCGTTCCAGATCTTGTCGTACAGCGTGGTGGGGGATTTCGAATCGGACATGTGCCGGACCTCGGGTCGGAATTTGAAAACGGAAGCTTCGAACGTGCGCGAATTGACGAATAGCGGCCGTGACCGGCGCGCGGGTCGTCAGGCGATAAGCGCAGCCGTCGTCAACCGACCGAAAAAGCGCCACGGCAGGCGGCTGCGGTCGTCGAGCACGATGCGTGCGTTGATATGACGGTCTGGAAACATTCCAATCTCATAGCACAAGGCGGACGCGGGCGACAACGATGGCGCCCATGCGTTTCCGCCGGCCGTCCCGGCGAATGCCGGGACCCAGAACCCCTGGCGCGTATATGGTTGCGAGAGGCCTTCGGCCCAATGCCCAAAAGCCGCGACACGGAGTCTGGGTCCCGGCTCGGGGGCCGGGACGACGTGGGGAGAGGTTTCGCCCAACAAAAAAGCGCGGCCGGTGCCGCGCTTTTCCGAAACTTCGCGATCGCGAAAAATTACTCGCCGACGGCGGCGGCGCGGTCGGTCTTCTTCTCGACGATGCGGGCGGATTTGCCGCGCAGGTCGCGCAGGTAATACAGCTTGGCGCGACGCACCTTGCCGCGGCGCACCACCTTGATCGAGTCGATCATCGGCGACATCACCGGGAACACGCGCTCGACGCCTTCGCCGTAGGAGATCTTGCGGACGGTGAAGCTCTCGTTGAGGCCGCCGCCGGAGCGGCCGATGCAGACGCCTTCATAGGCCTGCACGCGGGAGCGGTCGCCTTCGACCACCTTGACGTTGACGATCACGGTGTCGCCCGGCCCGAATTCCGGAATGGTCTTGTTGGCGGACAGTTTTTCGAACTGCTCTTTTTCGAGCTCTTGAATCAGGTTCATCGGAAATCTCCATCGGCGGCGCGCCCCAGCCGCCAAGGCGCGGGCTGCGCGATCGTCCACTATCCTGCCATTGCACGGATTTGGCGCCCGTATACGGCAAAGCCGCGGACTTGTCACCCATCCGTCGTGTTTTTTGGAGGTTTTTGGCGGCTGGCAGGAGCCCGCCCGGCCCACAGGTCCGGCCGCCGGGTTTTCGTCAGGTTTTCAGCCTCGGCCTGCCGCCACGCCGCCACCCGGGCATGGTCGCCCGACACCAGAACGTCCGGAATCGGCCGCCCCTCGAAATCCTGCGGGCGGGTGTATTGAGGGTATTCAAGTAGGGAGTTGGAAAAACTCTCCTCGGTTCCCGAAGCGAGCTTGCCCATCACCCCCGGCAGCAGCCGGACGCAGGCGTCGATCAGGGCAAAGGCGGCGATTTCACCGCCTGACAGCACGTAATCGCCGATCGAGACCTCTTCGAGGTCCCGCGCCTCGATCACCCGCTGGTCGATGCCCTCGAAGCGTCCGCAGACGATCAGCGGACCCGGCCCGGCGGCGAGGTCCACCACCCGGGACTGGGTCAATGGCCGACCCCGCGGGCTCATCACCAGGCGCGGGCGGTCGTCGGAAGCTCCGGCGGCATCGATCGCAGCCGCCAGCACGTCGGCGCGCAGCACCATGCCGGGGCCGCCGCCGGCCGGGGTGTCGTCGACGCTGCGGTGCCGGTCGGTGGCCGAGTCGCGGATGTCACGCGCCTCCAGCGCCCACAGGCCGGAGGCCAGCGCCCGGCCGGCGAGGCTGACGCCGAGCGGCCCGGGAAACATCTCCGGAAACAGCGTCAGGACGGTGGCGCGCCAGATGGAGGAATTGGAGGTCATCGCCTTCCATCGCGCGTCCGGACCAAGGCGTCAAACCACCAGCGCCGTCAGGTCGAGGCCCTGCATCCCGGCCGCCGCGTCGAGCGCCGCCTTGAAGTCGGCAAGCTGGAAAGTCCTGGTGTTGACCTTGCGCAGATCCAGCAGGCCCCGCTGCGCCAGCGCCGCGAGCTGGCCCGGCGCGTGGCGTTCATACATGTACTGCCCAACCACTTCCCAGTCGTTCGCCAGCATTTCCCGGAACGAGATCTCCAGCGGCACCTCGGCGCTGCCCATCAGCACCAGGCGCCCGCCGCGCCTGAGGGCGCGCAGCGTTGCCAGCGTGGTCAACGTGCTCCCGGCGTTGCCGAGCAGATCGAGCGCGACATCGGCGGGGCCGCCGGCCGCGGCACGAATGACGTCGAGGTCCTTGTCGGCGTCGCCGCTGGCGACGGCGGGAACCACGTGGTCACCGAGCGCAGCACGCAGCGCCTCCAGCGCCGCGGCCTTGCGGCCGACGGCGACCACCCGTCCCGCGCCCATCGCGATCGCCAGCATCACCGCGCCGGAACCGAAATAGCCGGTGGCGCCATTGACGATGATGGTGTCGCCGCCACGCAACCCGCTGCGCTGCAGGCCGCCATACGGCACGATGAGCTTTGCCAGCCCGATCAGTTCGGTGGCGGGCCGCTCGTCGAGCCCGGCCAGCGGCGTGACGCACGCCGCCGGCCAATGCGCCATTTCGGCGAACACGCCGTCGCGCCAGCGCGCCTGCAGCTTGAGGACGGCCGGCGAGGTCCCCATCGCCGTCAGCCCGATCAGGATCTGCGGCGCCTCGCGGCCCGGCACGTCGCCGCGCAGATGCGGACTGAGAAACACCCGATCGCCGACGCGGACATGCGACACCGCATCGCCAATCGCGGCGACGCGGCCGACCGCGTTGGTGCCGGGCACGAACGGCATCGGCGGCAGCGCGTAGGGCACCGTCCCGGCCAGCACCTTGCCGGTGTAGGACAGCACCATGGTCGCTTCGATCCTGATGAGGACGCCATCCGGCGCCGGCGCCGGCGTCGCGACCTCGTCGAGGCGCAAATCATTGTGCGCATGCAGCCGCCAGGCCTTGTGAGTGCTTGCCATTGCCGTCTCCAAATTTTCAGTCGATGAGGTCCGAGATAATCAGGCGCGACCGGCGATCAATATCGACGGGTCTACGCCGCGGTCGGGTCGTCGCCCTCGATCTCGCCGGGCAGTTCGATCACCACGCGTCCGGCGGCGAGATCGACCGTGGGCACCACAGCGTTCGTAAACGGCAGCAGCAACGTAGAGCCATGCGGCGGCGCGATCTCGATGATGGTGCCGGCGCCGAAATCGTGGATCGCGACCACGCGGCCGATCGGCGCGCCGGCGGCGTCGACGGCGGCGAGCCCGATCAGATCAGCGTGGTAGTATTCGTCGGCGTCGGTGTCGGGCAACTGGTCGCGCGCGACGTAGAGTTCGACACCATTGAGCCGCTCTGCGTCCTCGCGCGTCGCAACGCCTTTCAGCGTCGCCACCAGATGGCCCTTGGCTTGGCGGGCGTTGGCAACCTCGAAGCTGCGTCTGCCGTCCTTGGTCGACAGCGGACCGTATCGCGTCACGGCAAAGGGATCTTCGGTGAAGGTCCACAGCTTGACGGCGCCGCGCACGCCGTGCGGTGCGCCGATCCGGGCGACGCAGATGTGTTTGGAAGCGGCGGTCACCTGTGGCCATCCTTCGAGACGCGCGCAACGGCGCGCTCCTCAGGATGAGGCTGACGGTGTGGCCACAAGACAACCCCCTCATGCTGAGGAGCGCGGCGATAGCCGTGCGTCTCGAAGCATGGGGATGGTGTCACGCTGTCGCCTTACTTCTTGGCGGCGGCTTCGGCGGCGGCCTTGCGTTCCTTGCGCGGCACAGCCTTTTCCGGGTTGTTGCGGGCGGCGCGCTTGGCGACGCCGGCGGCATCGAGGAAGCGCGAGACGCGGTCGGACGGCTGCGCGCCCTTGGCGAGCCAGGACTTCACCTTGTCCATGTCGAGCTTGAGGCGGGATTCATTGTCCTTGGCGAGCAGCGGATTGAAATGGCCGAGCCGCTCGATGAAGCGGCCGTCACGGGGAAAGCGCGAGTCGGCGACGACGACGTGGTAGACCGGGCGCTTCTTGGTGCCGGCACGAGCGAGACGGATAACGACGGACATTGAGTTCTCCTTCAGAGGTCTGTTTGATATTGAAAACGAGTGTGAATGGATCGCGAATTATTTCTTCTTGCCGGGAAAGCCGCCGAGACCCGGCAGCGTCGGCTTGCCGCTGAGACCGGTCAGGCCGGGCAGATTGGGCAGGCCGGAACGCAGACCGGTGGGAAGATCCTTCGGCAGTGCCGGCATGCCACCGGCACCGCCCGGCATTTTCTCCGCCATCGCCTTCATCTGCTCGGCCGACGGCATGCCGCCGCCGAATCCCATCGCCTGCGCGATGCCGGCCATCGGGCCGCGCTTGCCCGAGCCCATGGCCTTCATCATGTCGGCCATGTTCCGGTGCATCTTCAAGAGCTTGTTGACTTCCTCGACCTTCTGGCCGGCGCCGGCGGCGATGCGCTTCTTGCGGCTGGCCTTGAGGATGTCGGGGTTCTTGCGCTCCTGCCGCGTCATCGAATCGATCACCGCGACCTGGCGCTTCAAGATCCTGTCGTCGATGCCGGCGGCGGCGATCTGGTTCTTCATCTTGGCGATGCCGGGCATCATCCCCATCAGCCCGCTGATGCCGCCCATGTTGGCCATCTGCGACAGCTGCTCGCGCATGTCGTTGAGATCGAACTGGCCCTTGCGCATCCGCTCGGCGGTGCGCGCGGCCTTTTCGGCGTCGATGTTGGCGGCGGCCTTTTCGACCAGCGAGACGACATCGCCCATGCCGAGGATGCGGCCGGCGATGCGGCTCGGATGGAAATCCTCCAGCGCATCGGTCTTTTCGCCGGTGCCCATCAGTTTGATCGGCTTGCCGGTGACGGCGCGCATCGACAGCGCGGCGCCGCCGCGGCCGTCGCCGTCCACGCGCGTCAGCACGATGCCGGTGAGGCCGACGCGCTGGTCGAACGACCGCGCCAGGTTGACGGCGTCCTGGCCGGTCAGCGAGTCGGCGACCAGCAGCACCTCGTGCGGGTTGGCGGTCGATTTGATCTCGGCCGCTTCCGACATCATCTCTTCGTCGAGAGTGGTGCGGCCGGCGGTGTCGAGCAGCACCACGTCGTAGCCGCCGAGTTTGCCGGCTTCCAGCGCGCGGCGCGCGATCTGCGCCGGCTTCTGGCCTTCGACGATCGGCAGCGTCGGAATGTCGAGATCGCGTCCCAGCACCGCGAGCTGTTCCATCGCCGCCGGGCGATAGACGTCGAGCGAGGCCATCAGCACCTTGCGCTTGTCGCGCTGGACCATGCGGCGGGCGAGTTTTGCGGTGGTGGTGGTCTTGCCGGAGCCCTGCAGGCCGACCATCATGATCGCCACCGGCGGCACGGCATTGAGATCGATGCCCTGACCGTCGGCGCCCAGCGTGGCGACCAGTTCGTCATGGACGATCTTGACCACCATCTGGCCGGGGGTGACCGACTTGACCACGGTGGCGCCGATCGCCTGCTCGCGGACCCGTTCCGTGAAGCTGCGCACGACCTCGAGCGAGACGTCGGCCTCGAGCAGCGCGCGGCGCACCTCGCGCATCGCCGCATCGACATCGGCCTCGGTCAGCGCGCCGCGCCGAGTGAGCCGATCGAGAATGCCGCCAAGCTTTTCCGACAGATTGTCGAACAATGCCGTTTTCCTTTTTAACCTCGCCCCGCTTGCAGGGAGAGGTCGGATCGCGTCAGCGATCCGGGTGAGGGGGTGACCGACTCTCGGTAAAGCAAGAGCCCCTCACCCCGACCCTCTCCCCGCAAGAGCGGGGCGAGGGAGAAGAAAGCCGCCCCCTTCGAGACACCGCAGCGTCCCCCAGATGAGGCATATCCAAACACGTTTGCGCCCGAGGGCGCATCGCGCTGTCGGGCGTTGACCTCCGGCCTCCAGGGCCGGGCGGCGGGTCGAAAAGAACGTCTTTCCGAGAAGTGGCGGGATTTACAGCGCCGGGGCCTGCAAAGTCAAGGTTTGGCGACCCCCGGCAGGCTCACGCAGCCGCGGCCGGCGGTACCCCGGCATCGTATTGCTGCTGCGCCGCCAGCACCTGTTCCATATGGGATTCCGCCCAGATCCGCAGGCTGTCGACGGTGGCCGACAGGGTCCGGCCGAGCGGGGTGACCGCATATTCCACCGTGACTGGCACGGTCGGGGTGACCTTGCGGCTGACCAGGCCGTCGCGCTCCAGGCTTTTCAGGGTTTGCGACAGCATTTTCTGCGAAATGCCCTGGATCTGGCGCCGCAACTGATTGAAGCGCACCGGGCCATCGGCCAGCAGGCCAAGCACCAGGACCGCCCATTTGTCGGCGATCCGGTCCAGCACCATCCGGGTGGGACAGCTGTGGGCATAGGCGTTCCAGCCCTCGAGCATCGACGACATGCGGTCTCCTTCGGGTAACCAGCTTACGAGAAAGTGCCTTCTTCACACCCGGAGGCCATTCGGATACCAGGTTTCTATTATATACCACATGGAGCACCGAAATGAAAATCGCCCTGATCGGCGCCACCGGCAATGCCGGCTCGCGCATCCTCGCCGAGCTGTCGCGCCGCGGCCACGCCGTCACCGCCATCGCCCGCAACATCGAAAAAATCCCGGCGCTGCCGGGTGCCGTGCCGGTGAAGGCCGATGCCGGCGACGTCAAGGCTCTCGCGACCGCGTTGAAGGGACACGATGCGGTCATCAGCTCGGTGCACTTCACCGCCAGCGATCCGTTGAAGCTGATCGCGGCGGTGAAAGAGTCCGGCGTTCCGCGCTACCTGGTGGTCGGCGGCGCCGGCAGTCTCCTGGTGGCGCCCGGCGTGCGGCTGATCGATACGCCGGAATTTCCCGCGCTGTACAAGGCCGAGGCTGCGGGAGGCGGCGCATTCCTGGAGCTGCTGCGCAAGGAGACGGCGCTGGACTGGACCTTCCTGTCGCCGTCGGCGATGTTCGTCCCCGGCGAGCGCACCGGAAAATTCCGGCTCGGCGGCGATGAGCTTTTGAGCAACGCCAACGGCAGCAGCATTTCGTTCGAGGATTATGCCATCGCGCTGGCGGACGAAATCGAAAAGCCGGCGCATTCCCGCCGCCGCTTCACGGTCGGCTACTGAACGTCCCAAACAGCTTTCTTGTCTGACGCGTTTTCCGAAGCGAAAACGCCATGGTGCTTGTCTCGATGCGCAATCGTGGCCATTTACCTGGGCCACAGCATCGAGACTTTCCCAGCATGAGCAACCATGACGGCCCCGTCTCCGACCATTTCGACGGCAAGCAGTTCTTTGACCCCGACGGCGCACCGCCGAAAAAGCTTTCCGAAGTGCTGCGCTGGCAGTTCGGTTCCGGCCGGCAGCGGCAGAAATGGCCGCAATGGGCGCCGAGCCCGTTTGCCGATACTCCGCCCGCGCGCGTCACCGGCGACAAGGTGCGGTTCTCGTTCGTCGGCCACGCCAGCTGGCTGATCCAGAGCGCCGGACAGAACATCCTGATCGATCCGGTGTGGTCGGACCGCGCCTCGCCGTTGGCGTCGGCCGGCCCGAAGCGGCACAACGCGCCCGGCATTGCCTTCGATGCGCTGCCGGCGATCGACACCGTGCTGGTCTCGCACGGACACTACGATCATCTCGATGTCAGGACGCTGGCGCGCCTTGCCGCGACATTTTCACCGCGCGTGGTCACACCACTCGGCAACGACGTCACCATGCGCCGCGCACACCGGGCTGTTCGAGTCGAGGCGTTCGACTGGCACGACCGGGTCGAGCTCGGCGAAAACCTCGCGGTGACGCTGGTGCCGACCCGGCACTGGTCGGCGCGCGGCCTGTTCGATCGCAACAAGGCGTTGTGGGCAAGCTTCGTGCTGGAGACGCCGGCCGGCAAGATCTACATCGTCTGCGATTCCGGCTATGGCGACGGCCGGCATTTTCGCCGCGTCGCGCAGGCCCACGGCCCGCTGCGCCTGGCGATCCTGCCGATCGGCGCCTATGAGCCGCGCTGGTTCATGAAGGACCAGCACATGAACCCCGACGACGCGGTGAAGGCGCTGATCGACTGCGGCGCGGCGCAGGCTTTGGCGCATCATCACGGCACGTTTCAACTGACCGACGAGGCGATCGACGCACCGGCGACGGCGCTGGCCACCGCGCTCGACGGCGCGATGATTCCGCGCGAGCGGTTCGCGGTGCTGAAACCGGGACAGGTGGTGGAGATTTAGTTTCTCGCGCCCCAAGCACTGAGCGCCCCCTCCCCCCACGATCGAGCGGAGCTCGATCGGAGGTGGGGAGGGCTGGGGTGGGGGGGGCTCCAGGCAATGAATCAGTCCGTGTGGCACCCCCCACCCCCGACCCCTCCCCACCAAGGGGGGAGGGGAGAAGAGCCCTACTGAGCCTTGATCGCCCAGGACACGTTGACCGTCACCTGCAGCGTCTCTTCACCCTGGGCGACCGGGGCGCCGGCGGCGACGCCGGCTGACATTTTGCGGAACGGCATCGGCGGCGGGGCGCCGTTGTCTTCCGAGATGCTGATCGGCGCGCCGAGGGTGACGCCGGCGGCCTTGGCGTAGATCTCGGCCTTGCGGCGGGCGTCGGCCATTGCCTCGGCGCGGGCGTCGTCGAGCAGTTTCGAGGCCTGCGACACCATGAAATTGATGCCGCCGATTTCATTGGCGCCGGCGCCGACCAGGGTATCGATGGTGCCGGCGACCTTGCCGACGTCGCGCAGCCGGATGGTGACGCGGTTGCTGGCGCGGTAGCCGACGATGACGTTGGGGCCGGGCCGGTTCTGGTTGGCGTATTGCGCCTGCAGCGACAGCCGCGAGGTCTGGACATCCTTCTCGGCGAGGCCGGCGCCCTTCAGCGCCGCGAGCACCTTGGCCATCGCCGCGTTGTTGGCCTCGGAGGCTTCGCGCGCGGTCTTGGCCTCGCTGGTGACGCCGCCGTCGATCTCGGCGAGATCCGGCGGCACCGACACGCGGCCTTCGCCGGTCACGGAAATCGCCGGCGGCGCCACCTGCGCGAAAGCCGGCGCGACCGACAGGCCGCAGACGATGATCGCGGCGGCGGCCAGATATTGCGGATGTTTCATCGGTTCACTTCAGCGGTACGTAGACGTTGATCACCAGCTTGTCTTCCGCGGTCTTCAAAGGATCGGTGAGGTATTCCTCGATGAAGGTGTCCTTGGCTTCCAGCTTCTTGTCGTCGAGGTGGTTGGTGATCGCCTCATAGGTGTTGTCCATG
>Ga0102590_1003596_pt1 | contig 14976 bp, 17 predicted proteins | sample AraplaMF_Col_mMF_FD_76859 | JGI IMG/M metagenome (GOLD analysis project Ga0102590, IMG submission 76859) | Arabidopsis root microbial communities from the University of North Carolina, USA - plate scrape MF_Col_mMF | ecosystem: Host-associated > Plants > Roots > Endosphere | place: USA...
AAGAGCCTGCGCGCAATGATCATCGGTCGTTAAGGGAGCAAGTCATGGCCAAGCGCTCATTCCTGATCCCCGGCGTCGACAAGCGGCTGCTGATCAAGGACTCCCTCAAGACGATGCCTGACGTCACCCGCCGCCGCTTCATCGCCGGCGGCGCCAGCCTCGGCGCGCTGACGCTGCTCACCGGCTGCGATGTGATCGATTCGTCCTCGGCCGACACGATGCTGGCGAAGATCTCGAAATTCAACGACGCGGTGCAGTCTTTCATCTTCAATCCCGACGCGCTGGCGCCGACCTTTCCCGAGAGCGCAATCACCAAACCGTTCCCGTTCAACGCCTATTACGATCTCGACGACGCCCCCGAGGTCAATGGCGATGATTGGAAGCTCGAGGTGCGTGGCCTCGTCGACAACAAGAAGTCGTGGACGCTCCCCGAGCTCTACAAGTTGCCGCAGGTCACCCAGATCACGCGCCACATCTGCGTCGAGGGCTGGAGCGCGATCGGCAGCTGGACCGGCACGCCGTTGCGCGACTTCCTCAAGCTGATCGGCGCCGACACCCGCGCGAAGTACGTCTGGTTCCAGTGCGCCGACAAGGACGGCTACAATTCGCCGCTCGATATGCGCACCGCGCTGCATCCGCAGACGCAGATGACGTTCAAATACGCGGGCGACATCCTGCCGCGCGCCTACGGCTTTCCGATGAAGATTCGCGTGCCGACCAAGCTCGGCTTCAAGAACCCGAAATACGTGGTGTCGATGGAAGTCACCAACGACTACAAGGGCGGCTATTGGGAAGACCAGGGGTACAATTCGTTCAGTGGGAGCTAGGACCGCTGCCGTAGCGTGGGCAAAGCGCAGCGTGCCCATCGATACCGCATCTGCGGTGACACGCAGGGTGGGCTCGGCTATATGCGCCTTTGCCCACCCTACGGTAGCACGGCACTGGACATAATCGCCGCAGCGGTCCTATTTTGTGGATCGCATGAGTTCGAACCCAGCGACCAGAGCGAACATCAAGACATTGCTGGTAGCGTCGCTGATCTGCGTTTCGGCGATGTCCGCGCTGGTCGATGGCCTTTTCTTTTGGCGTGGCATATACGCAGCGCCTGTGACCGCTGCTTTTGCAGACGCCCTGCTGGCGCTTTTGCTCATCATGTGGATCGCAGCTGACCAAAGGGATCATCCGCAAGTCGAGCGGCCGTTCGACTACGGATTTCTCCTGATGGTGTTCTGGCTGCCGTATCTACCTTACTATCTGTGGCGGACGAGGCGCTTCGCTGGTCTGGGGATATTCGCCGGCTTCCTGGGACTGTTCTCGCTCGGATTCCTGGTTCAACTGGCGATGTGGTCAGCGTTCGTCATGTATCCGCGGTAGCGGTTGTGCTGGGCACGGCGCGTTGCGCGTTTGCCCACCCTACGGCACCGATTGCTTGGCCGGCCCCACCTTCCGCTGGCACAGCGCCGCAACGGCCCCGAGCGCCAGCAGCGCCGCCGACACGTTCAGCGCGTAGCTCAAGCTCCCGAGCGCATCCGTGATCGCGCCGACCGCTATCGGCCCCAGCGTCTGGCCGATGCCGAACGAGATCGTCATTGCCGCAATCGCGGTCGGCCACACCTCGGGCGGATAGTTGAAGCGGACGAAGGCGGTGGTCGAGTTGACCACGGCGAAGAAACCGATGCCGAACACGACCGCGGAGACGGCCAGCCATGCGGTCGAATGTCCCAGCATCGGCAGGCCGGCGCCGATGGCGTTGGTGCCGAGGATGATGGCGGTCGCGAGCCCGCCGCGGTCGAGTGCGAGCACGCCGCGCCAGACCCAGGGCGTGACGAAGGCGCTGACGCCGATCAGGCCCCAGAACGCAGCCTGGGCCGTCGCATCGCCGCCGCCGTCGCGCACATAGGCGATCATGAAGGTCATGTAGGCGATGTAGCCCGCGCCGAACAGGAAGTAGCCGGCCAGGTAGATCAGCACCGGAAGAATCGAAAATGAGGCGTGGCTTGCTTCGGCGAAGCGCGCCTGGCTCTCGATGCGAATCAGGAACAGCGGTGCCGTCATCACCAGCGACAGCAACGTCAGCGCCCACCACACGATCCACCACGAGCCCGGCCCGAACCATTGCAGCGTGAACGGTGCGATCAGCCCGGAGGAGAGAATGCCGACGCCCGGCCCCGCATAGAACAGGCTGAGCAGGAAATTGGCGCGCTCGGGATAGGACTGCGCGATGGTCGCGGCCAGGGCGCCGCCGGCAACGAAGGCGACCGCGGCGCCGATGCCCAGCACCAGCCGTGCCAGGCTGAGCGCGACGAAATTTCCTGTCAGCGCGCAAGTGGCGAGCGCGGCGAGGCAAACCAGGGTTCCGCCGCGGATGGCGGCCGACCAGCCGAGCCGCCGGATCAGCCGGGATGCGACCAGCGCGCCCGCGAGGTAGCCGACGGCGTTGATGGTGTTCATGAAACCGGCCGCCGAGTAGGACCAGCCGAGGTCCTCCCGCATGTCGGGCAGCACCAGCGCATAGGCAAAGCGACCGATGCCAAGCCCGACCGTCGCCGCCAGCGACAGGGTCAGGATCAGCCGCGCGGGATGTGCGTCGGGCGGGGGACGATCAGGGGCGTGCAAGGGATACTCCGGCCCCCGCAGTGTGGCAGGCCCTGCCCGTCTTGCACAGCCGCGAGGCGGCAATGGTGTCTTGCCAAGCGCGCAACGCCGCTCTAGCACTCCGCCCGAATTCACGAGGCGCCGTCATGCCCGGCCTTGTGCCGGGCATCCACGTTCTTGGCGCCGCAGAGGCGAGACGTGGATGGCCGGGTCAAGCCCGGCCATGACGAAAAGGAGGAAGAACGTCATGGCGACCCACAAACTGCTGCTGCTCCCCGGCGACGGTATCGGCCCCGAGGTGATGGGCGAGGTGAAGCGGCTGATCGACTGGCTCAATACGGCCGGGATCGCCAAATTCGAGACCGATACCGGCCTCGTCGGCGGCTCCGCCTATGACGCACACAAGGTCTCGATCTCCGAGGGCGACATGGCCAAGGCGCTTGCCGCCGACGCCATCATCTTTGGCGCGGTCGGCGGTCCCAAATGGGATGCCGTGCCCTACGAGGTGCGTCCCGAAGCCGGCCTCCTGCGCCTGCGCAAGGATCTCGCCCTGTTCGCCAATCTCCGTCCGGCCGTGTGCTATCCGGCGCTGGCGGATGCCTCGAGCCTGAAGCGCGAGGCGGTCGAGGGTCTCGACATCATGATCGTGCGCGAGCTCACCGGCGGCGTCTATTTCGGCGAGCCCAAGACCATCACCGATCTCGGCAATGGCCAGAAGCGCGCCATCGATACCCAGGTCTACGACACCTATGAGATCGAGCGCATCGGCCGCGTCGCCTTCGAGCTTGCCAGGAAGCGCAAGAACAAGGTGACGTCGATGGAGAAGCGCAACGTCATGAAGTCGGGCGTGCTCTGGAACGAGGTCATGACGGCGGTTCACAAGCGCGAATATCCCGATGTCACGCTCGAGCACCAGCTCGCCGATTCCGGCGGCATGATGCTTGTGAAGGCGCCGAAGCAGTTCGATGTCATCGTCACCGACAATCTGTTCGGCGACATGCTGTCCGACATCGCAGCGATGCTGACCGGATCGCTTGGCATGCTGCCCTCGGCCTCGCTCGGCGAGGTCGACGTCAAGAGCAAGAAGCGCAAGGCGCTGTACGAGCCCGTTCACGGTTCGGCGCCCGACATCGCGGGCAAGGGCCTCGCCAATCCGATCGCGATGATCTCGTCCTTCGGCATGGCGCTACGCTACTCCTTCGACATGGGCGCGCTCGCCGACAAGGTCGATGCTGCGATCGCCGCGGTGCTCGCCAGCGGCCTTCGTACCGCCGACATCAAGTCGGAAGGCACCACGGCCGCCTCGACCACGCAGATGGGCGAAGCGATCCTGAAGGAATTGCAGAAGCTGCACGCGTAAGGCTTGCACAGCTCTCGTCGGGTGGGCAAGGCGAAGCGTGCCCACCACTTCCCGGCTATTGGATAGAGATGGTGGGCACGGCGCGTTGCGCCTTTGCCCACCCTGCGGCACGACCGTAAGGAGCCACCTCATGGATGCCTCGCCCCGCCCCAAGATCGCGGAAACCATCATCCATGACACGGTCCGCCAGCGCGAAGCGCAGATCGGCCGCCGCTGCGAAATCCTGAGCAACACGCGCATCGAATATGCCGCGCTCGGCGACTACTCGTATCTCGGTGAGAACTGCGACGTCGCCGATGCGGTGATCGGAAAATTCACGGCCATCGCCAATTCGGTGCGGATCGGCGCGCCGAACCATCCGATGGGCCGGCCGTCCCAGCATCGCTTCACCTATTGCCCTGAATATTATGATGCGAGCGCGACCCGTGACGGCGACTTCTTCGCGGATCGCCGTGGCGACCGGGTGATCGTCGGCAATGATGTCTGGATCGGGCACGCCGCGATCCTGCTGCCGGGCGTCACCGTCGGCGACGGCGCGGTGATTGCCGCGGGCGCGGTCGTCAGCCGCGATGTGCCGCCCTACACGATCGTCGGCGGCGTTCCCGCGCGCGCCATCCGCAAGCGCTTTGACGATGCCGTTGCCGAAAGCCTGCGCCGCATTGCCTGGTGGGATTGGCCGGACGAGCTCGTCTTCGAGCGCCTGGGCGATTTCCGCTCCGAGGCGATCGAGGACTTTTGCAGGCGCTATGATCCGGCAGCCAACGCGTAAGAAGGACGCATCTCGCACCAACAAAAATGGCCGGGCGTGAGCCCGGCCATTCTGATTCGGAAGATCAGTCCGCTTCAGTACAGCGGAAAATTCTGCGGATAGCCGCCGACGTCGGACGGCGGGCTCAGCGGCTGGCGATCGATCGGGCGATTGAGGTTTTCGCGCGCGAAGGACGGATAGCCGACGGCCGGCGGGAAGGCGTAGTCGGAGAATTTGCGGTCGCCCGGATTGACTTCGGTGCCGCCATCGAGCCAGGAGCGCTTGCTCACATAGAGGCGGGTGCGGCCCTGCTGATAGACCGCGTTGGGGCCGGTCGGGCCGTAATAGTGGCGGCCGCTGTCATAGCGCTGCTTCTTGGTGTCGGCCGAGGCAGGCGTCGCGAAACCCAAAGAAGCGGTCATGGCCATCGCGGCGCCCGCCGCAAGCCAGGTCGCCAATTTGTTCGCGGCAGAGAAATTCGAGCTCATCACGTCCCCTTCAGGCGGCACGCCGCCAGTCGATATCGTCCCATACTAGCCCGGCCGGGGTCTCCGCAACTAGGTCAATTGGGTCACACCAGCTCGGAATAATCGTGCGCGCCGGCAAAAGTTGCATGAATACCAGCCACTTGAGCTTGATGCGGGTCAAAGCGCGCCGCGCAATTGCGCGTTCGCGGCGCCCAGCAGCCAATCCGACGAGCCCACAGGCGCGCAACCGCTGCGCCTGAGCTCGGCATGGGCGAACAATTCCGCCAGCTTCGGCTCGTTGCCGGAGGCCAGCAGCGTCAGCCGGTTCAGCGTGCAGGCGATCGCCGTGCGCCGCGCAGGCAGGGTCTCGCCCTGACAGGTGAACCCGGAGATCTGGAGCGGCGGCTCCTCGCTGCGCTTGAGGTAGCCGAGGCAAGCCTGGCTCCCTTCCGCTGCACCCGTTGGCCGGAACAGGGCGACGGGACCAAATTTGGTGTCGATCAGGCCGGCCTGCTCGAGCGGGGTGGCCGCATCCAGTCCCATCTGGACGGCCAGATCCGCCGTCGCCGGACGGGCCAAGTCGAATTCGCCGCCCTCGCGGTAAATCTCGAGCTCGGCAACGGGCCTGTTGGCCTCGCCCGCCCAGCGCATCACGTCCCTGCGGCCGCCTTCGGGATGTCGAAGGATGAGGTAAGAGATTGTTTTTTCGGATGAATCGGGGCGGCTGAGGGCGAAGGCCGGATGCGAACGTCCGGCGACACTCCACCCCGGCTTGTCCGCGGGGTCATCGTCGCGGAGGCTAGGCAGCTGGCCGAGCGCCGCAACCGCGAGGATGGCAAACAGCGCGAGCACCCCCACATAGGCGAACAGGCGCGCCAGCGTTCCGACGACCTCGTCGGCGAATGCTGCGAGCGCCAGATGGATCTGGGTGGGGCTAACGGCCGTGCCGGCCTCAGGCGACTGCATCCACGTCCCCAAGGCAGGGGCCAACATTGTCTTGAGGCCGGTTCTCGCATAGAAGCGCTGCTCTTCCTGTTTAAGCATCAGCTTCAGGAACGGGCTTTTTCATCGGAGAGTGAACGATGGGTTACAAAGTCGCAGTCGTCGGCGCGACCGGCAATGTCGGACGGGAAATGCTCAACATTCTCGATGAGCGCAAATTCCCGGCGGACGAGGTCGTGGCCCTCGCGTCACGCCGCAGCATCGGCGTCGAGGTCTCCTATGGCGACCGCACCCTGAAGGTCAAAGCGCTCGAGCATTACGACTTCTCCGACGTCGACATCTGCCTGATGTCAGCGGGCGGCACGGTGTCGAAGGAATGGTCGCCGAAGATCGGCGCCGCCGGCACGGTCGTAATCGACAATTCCTCGGCCTGGCGCATGGATCCGGACGTGCCGCTCATCGTGCCCGAAGTGAACGCGGATGCGACGGCGGGCTTCAAGACGAAGAACATCATCGCCAACCCGAACTGCTCGACCGCGCAGCTCGTGGTCGCGCTGAAGCCGCTGCACGACAAGGCGACGATCAAGCGCGTCGTGGTCTCGACCTATCAATCGGTGTCGGGCGCCGGCAAGGACGCGATGGACGAATTGTTCTCGCAGACCAAGGCCGTCTACACCAACCAGGAGCTGGTCAACAATAAATTCCCCAAGCGCATCGCTTTCAACGTCATTCCCCAGATCGACGTCTTCATGGAGGACGGCTACACCAAGGAAGAGTGGAAGATGATGGCGGAGACCAAGAAGATTCTTGATCCCAAGATCAAGCTCTCCGCGACCTGCGTGCGCGTTCCGGTGTTCGTCGGCCACTCCGAGGCCGTCAACATCGAGTTCGAGAACCCGATCAGCGCGGATGAAGCGCGCGACATCCTGCGCAAGGCGCCCGGCTGCCTCGTCATCGACAAGCATGAGCCCGGCGGCTACGCCACGCCGTATGAAGCCGCGGGCGAGGACGCCACCTACATCAGCCGCATCCGCGAGGACGCGACGGTCGAGAACGGCCTCGTGCTGTGGTGCGTGTCCGACAATCTGCGCAAGGGCGCCGCGCTGAACGCGATCCAGATCGCGGAAGTCCTGATCAACCGCAAGCTGATCAGCGCGAAGAAGAAGGCGGCGTAAGCACGCTACCGTAAGGTGGATTAGCCGGCGGCTGCGCGAAGCGCAGTCCGCTCGGCGTAATCCATCTCTGTCTCTGCGGATACGAACAGCGGCGGATTACGCTTCGCTAATCCGCTCTACGCGTAACGAATTCAGACCGCGCTGCGCACGCTCTTGAATTCCTTGCTCGCCTTGTCCAGCACGAACAGCGATCCCTCCGCGACGCCGAAATAGGCGCCGTGGGTCTGCATTTGGCCTGAGTCCACCGCCTTCTGCACGAACGGGAAGGTCATCAGGTTTTCCAGGCTGCGGAACACCGCGGCCTTCTCTATGCGCTCGACGAATTGCGCCATGGTCTCGCGCTCGCGCTGCTCGACCACCTCGCCCGGCTTGATGAACATCTGCATCCATTTGCCGATGAAGTCGCCCGGTGTGAGCGGCTCGATCTTGTCGACGAAGGCGCGGATGCCGCCGCACTGCGCGTGCCCGAGCACCACGATGTGCTTCACCTTCAGCACCGTCACGGCATATTCCAGCGCGGCCGAGACGCCGTGCGCGTTGCCGTCGGGCTGATACACCGGCACTAGATTGGCGATGTTGCGAACGACAAACAATTCGCCCGGCCCGACGTCGAAGATCACCTCGGGCGAGACGCGGCTGTCGCAGCAGCCGATCACCATCACTTCCGGGAACTGCCCCTTCACCGACAGTTCGCGATAGCGGGTCTGCTCGGTCGGCAGCCGCTGGGTGGCGAAGGCCTGGTAGCCTTCCAGCAAATGCTCAGGGAATGTGATCATGGCCTATGCCTAACCATAGACCGCAGGGGCGAACAAGCCTTTCGAACAGGCATGCCAGATGCTATCGGCTTGGCTTGTCGTTTGAGCATGATCCTTTCGGAAAACCGCCGCACACTTTTCCGGAATCATGCTTCAGAATACGCCTGAGGAAACCGGAAGGAACGCTTGGATGACCCGCCCGCGCCGCAGCCATCTGTTCATGCCCGGCTCCAATCCGCGCGCGCTGGAAAAAGCGCGGAATCTGGCCGCCGACGGCCTGATCCTCGATCTGGAGGATTCCGTCGCGCCCGACGCCAAGGCGTTGGCGCGAGACGGAATCGCCGCCGCGATCGCGGCCAAGGGGTTCGGCAAGCGCGAGATCCTGATCCGGACCAACGGTCTCGATACGCAATGGTGGGCCGAGGACGTCGCGATGGCCGCCAAGGCCTCGCCGGACGGTATCCTGGTTCCAAAAGTTTCAAGCATCGAGGATCTCCAGACCATCGGCCGCGATCTCGCCGGACTCGGCGCCGCGCCGACGGTGAAAGTCTGGGCCATGATCGAGACCGCGCGTGCGGTATTGCATGCTGAGGAGCTGGCTGCGGCCGGGCGCGATCCGAACACGCGGCTGTCAGGCTTCGTGTTCGGCCCCAACGATATCTCGCGCGAGACCCGGATCAAGATGCTGCCCGGCCGTGCCGCCATGATCCCGATGATCACCCATTGCATCCTGGCGACGCGTGCCCATGGCCTCGAAATCCTCGACGGCCCCTACAGCGACATCAACAATCCCGACGGCTTTGCCACCGAATGCGCGCAGGGCCGCGACCTCGGTTTCGACGGCAAGACGCTGATCCACCCCTCGCAGATCGAAGCCTGCAACGTGATCTTCACGCCGCCTGAAGAGGACATCGCGCGTGCGCGGAAAATCATCGCGGCCTTCGAGCTGCCGGAAAACGTCTCGCGCGGAGCGATCCGGCTGGATGGCGCGATGGTCGAGCGCCTGCACGCCGACATGGCCCGGCGCACGATCGAGATCGCGGATGCGATTGCGGCGATGGGGAAGGGCTGAACGTGTCCTTGGCCCGTTCCGTCCTTCTGGATCTCGACGGAACGCTGGTCGATTCGAAGGCGGGCATTGTCGCGAGCTGCTCAGCCGCCTTGCGTGTGCTCGGGCATGATCCCGGCAAGGCGCCAGACATAGCAATCGGGCCGCCACTCGAAGACATCTTGCGGACGTTGCTGCAGGCCTATGGCGACGACCGGATCGACGAAGCCGTCGTCGCCTATCGTCGGCACTACGGCAAAAGTGGTCTGCTTGGAAGCGAGACCTATCCTGGAATCGGTGACGCGCTCGAGAAGATGCGTCGTGCCGGATTGAGGATCTACCTCGCGACTTCGAAGCGCGAAGTTTTCGCGCGTCGGATTCTGGAGAACCAGGATTTGGCGATACATTTCGACGGAATCCACGGCTCCGTGCCGGGCGGCAAGCTCGATCACAAGGCGGAGCTGCTCGCCCATATCCTGTCTGAACACGGTATCGCCGCATCGCACAGCCTCATGGTCGGCGATCGCAGCCACGACATCGTTGGCGCCCGCGCCGTCGGGATGCGCGGCCTCGGCGTGGTCTGGGGATATGGCAGTCGCGACGAACTCGAAGCGGCCGGTGCGGATCAACTGGTGGAACAACCTGCGGATCTCGCGCGTACGGTTCTATCGATGTTGAACGGATAGTCTCCGCGAGACCCGCACCAGGCAGTTTTCGCGTTGCGGTAGTGAAATGCAGTGCTACCCTTGTATCCGATTTAATCGGGGCAAGCATTTGATGCGCATCTTTGGGGCCGCTGTCCTTCTCGCCACGTCACTTTGGTTCGCCCCGCCGGCGCTTGCACAGCAGGCTCGGGTTGCGCTTGTCATTGGCAATGGCGCCTATGAGAAGGTGCCCGAGTTGCCGAACCCGACGCGCGATGCAGCTGACGTTGGTCGTGCGCTGGAACGGCTCGATTTCAAAGTCACTCAGGTCAAGGACGCGACCGCGCAAGCCATGAGGAGAGCTCTTGTCGAGTTCGGCCGGTCTGCTGATGGGGCCGACCTTGCCGTCGTATTTTACGCCGGACATGGAATGGAAGTCGGCGGAGAAAATTGGCTGATTCCAATCAGCGCCGAGCTCCGCAGCGATACCGACATCGAGAGCGAGGCCATCAGCCTGCGCTCGGTGGGTCTTCAGGTTTCGAAGGCGAAGAAGTTAGGCCTCGTGATCCTTGATGCGTGCCGCAATAACCCTTTTGCCGCGAAAATGAAGCGCTCGTTGAGCACCCGGGCCGTAGCTCGCGGGCTCGCGGCGACGGAGCCATCCGACAATGTTCTGATTGCGTATGCCGCCCGCGACGGCACCACGGCAAGCGATGGTGAGGGCCGGAACAGTCCTTTTACGGCATCGCTCCTTCGCCACATTGAAACACCAGGCCTTGAGATATCCTTCCTGTTTCGTCGGGTCCGCGATGACGTGATGGCGGCGACCCGGCGCGAACAGCAACCTTTTGTGTACGGCTCCTTGTCGAAGGAAGAGATTTACCTGAAAGCGCCTGTCGCCAGCGCTCAGGCGCCGGTCGTATCAATTCCGCCGCTTTCAACTTCCGCGGAAGACGAGAAGTTTTGGCTGGCCATCCAGACGTCGACGGTGACCGGTCTCTATGAGGAGTTTCTGACCAGATATCCTCGCAGCAACCATGCCGCAGAAGCCCGTCAGCGGATCAAGGATTTCAAGGCCAAAGAAGTCGCGGCGGTATCGCCGCCGATCTCTGATGTGGGCGAGCGCCAAGGGCTTGATATGAAAGCCGCCCCTAGAAAGTCATTCTCGCTGGAGGATAACCAAAGGGTTGGTGCCATCGCGTTAGCCCAGCAGCTTAAGTTGCCGAGCTTCACGATCTCGTCCAGCCAAGACGTCCCGCTTCAACCTGATTCCAAGTTTGTTGGCGTGTGGTCCAACAAGCGTGGGTGGTCGAATGGCAAGGGGCGCTACGCCATGCTGATCGTTACGGAGGTATCTGCTACGGGATTGGCCAAGGGGTACTACCTCTGGGGGCCGCCGACCAAAGCATCGTGGGTGAAAGATGAAGCGGGAAACCGATCATTCTCGGAGTACATTAAGGACAACAAATTTTCGATCAGCGGGACGCCGGTGTCCGTGAAGTTTGAGAGCAACGTTCTTGCCCTCTCTTCTTTCAAGAAAGAGAATCCGTCTGAGACGGCTAGGATAGAGCTTCGTCCGGTATGGCAGCTTGTGTCGGTGCCGGAGGACGTCGAATCCTCGACAAAACGCGAAAAGGCTTCTCAGCCTCGCGCTATCAAAAATGGAAGCACTGCAGAGTCGCGCGCTCCGACCAGCGTGGGCGAAGCCAGCATGGAGGAGCGCTACCGTGCCTGCAAAAAGCTCGTGAAAGGATTTGCCCGGCGCGAGGCTTGCGCGCGAACCGGTGTAAACTAGCGTCGGTAGCACGTCCAATCGCTCGCCATTGGATCCGGACAGCCACAATGTGGCCTGACCTCTGTTGCGGTCGATTGACTCCAGCATCGCTACGTTGCCGCGATAGCCGTGATAATTCTTCGCGACGGTGCCGTTGGCGGGTCGCTATTATGATAACTCATTCCTCGTCTAGGCTGACCTCACTCTGTGTAAGGTGATGCACATTCATCCGCGGCGATGTCTAGAACGATCCCATTCACGCGCTGCACGGTGCAGCTCAGGAAAACGGGATAACAACCATGACCTCTCGCGTCGCGCTTTTCGCCCTCGCTGCCGTCATCGGCTTCGGCTCGCTGGTCGGCTCCACCTCCAGCTCGCACGCTTACACCACCGATTTTCGCTGGGCCAACAATTCAGGCTACGTCACCTGCGTGCGCGGCGTGAACCAGCGTGCGCAAGCGATGCGCCCCCAAATGCGCGGTGCGTACGTGGCCGATGGCACCAGCGGCTGCAACCGGATTTTCTACGGTCACAACTGAGCTCCAGTTTTCGCTCGCCAATTCAGAGCACGAACCAATCGCCCGCCTCGTGCGGGCGATTTGCTTGGTGGCGAGCGATTCAATCAGACTGCGCCGGCGTGGCCGCCGCTCAGTGGTGAGCGTGATCGGCGCGATCGAGCGATTCCAGCGTCGACGCGTTGGCGCAATAGCCGTGGTAATTCTCCGCGGCGGTGCCGTCGGCGAGGTCGCGATCGCACTGCGCCTTGTGCGCACAGAGCGAACAGACCCGTTCCATGTCGCGCAGCAGCAGCGGCTGCACGCGGCCTAGCCCTTCCGCGCTGATGCCGAGTTGTTCCAGCATTTTCGGCAGCTCGTCGGCGGCGTGCCGGCCGTGCCGGACCAATTCTTCCAGATCGTCAGGCGCGATCCTGAGATCGCCTGCGATTCGATCGAACTCGGAGCGGTCGAGCTGCCGCATCTCATTCAGCTCCCGGCGATGCTTCAGCCACGCGGCAAAAGACTCGATAAGGTCCTGGACGATGGGATATGGCCTGTTTGCTGTGCTCATGAGGAGCTCCATTCGATCAGCGGAACTGGAGCGAGATTAGGCACAATGATGCAGGAGCGCGTTGCGCTGGATCAAACAGCGATAATCCGGCCGCGGCCTCCGCTTCACCTCTCTCGCGGCAACTAGCCAAACCGCTCCGTCGCCCACGCGTACAGGCTGCCCGGAATCGGCTTCTCGCCGCCACGGCCCTTGGGCGAGATGTGCAGGCCGATGATCTCGGGGTTGGTGACAAGGCCGAGATAGCTCGAGGGATCGAAGAACAGTTTTGGCGCGGCATGCACGGCGTAGAACGATTGCTTCGGGAGCGCGCATCCCAACTCGCCGGTGCGGCGCGCGAGCGCCGTCAGCGCTGCCGGCCCGAAGATCGCAACGCGAATATCCGCAAGTCGGTTCGAGCCGCCGCGCAGGCGGCGCATCATGAAGGTGATGCGATGGCGCAGCGACAGCCAGTTCGGCGTCAGTTCCTCCTGCTCCACCAGCTCCTCGAAGGCGGCAACGATACCGTGCGCGGGCGGCAGGTAGATCACGGAATTGCCGAGCTGCCGGGGGCGCTCCCAGGCAAAGTAAGGCTTTGCCGGATCGATCTCGACGGGCTTCAGCAGCAGCACATCCGCATCGAGCCAGAGGCCGAGGCCCTTCGCCATCAGCTTCATGCGGAAGAAATCGCTGAACTGAAGCGTGGTCCAGTCGCGCCAGCTGCCGTCCGGCTGCGGCGGTCGCAAGCGTTCGGAGAAGACGTGCGGCAGGATCGCCTCGGCATCCGCATTCTCGATGCCCGCCGGCAGGCCGGGAATGGTGTCGAAGCTGTACACCGTGACCTTGTGCCCGGCCGCCAGCTGCGAGCGCAGACAGGTCTGGCGCAGTGCGTCCATCGGGCCATGCCAGAAGGTGACGATCTCGGGCAGCATGCGTGCAGCTATACGGGAGAACGAGGGCAAATAAAAAGCCCCGGCACGCGTGGCGCCGGGGCTCCAGACGAAAACCTGCGATCAGGCCCAGGCGCGTTCGTGCTTGAGCTTCTCTTCGTAGGTGTCGATGGACGACTTCTTTTCCATCGTCAGACCGATGTCGTCGAGGCCGTTGATCAGGCAGTGCTTGCGGAACGGGTCGATCTCGAACTTGACCTTGCCGCCGTCGGGACCGCGGATCTCTTGGTTCGGCAGGTCGATCGTCAGCGTCGCGTTGGCGCCGCGCTCGGCGTCGTCGAACAGCTTGTCGAGGTCTTCCTGACTAACGCGGATCGGCAGAATGCCGTTCTTGAAGCAGTTGTTGTAGAAGATGTCGCCGAACGAGGTCGAGATCACGCAGCGGATGCCGAAATCGAGCAGCGCCCAGGGCGCATGCTCGCGGCTCGAGCCGCAGCCGAAATTGTCGCCGGCCACCAGCACCTTCGAATTGCGATAGGCGGGCTGGTTGAGGACGAAATCCGGGTTCTCGCTGCCGTCGTCCTTGTAGCGCTGCTCGGAGAAGAGTCCCTTGCCAAGGCCGGTGCGCTTGATGGTCTTGAGGTACTGCTTCGGAATGATCATGTCTGTGTCGACATTGATGATCTTCAGCGGCGCCGCGACGCCTTCCAGCGTGGTGAACTTGTCCATGGTTGCGCTTTCCCGGATGGGTCTAGGGGAGCAGGTATTTATCGCGATCGGGGCCGAAATCATAGGCCGAATTCGGCAGATCTCGTCTGCTTGGCCGGAGCGCACCGCCGCTGCGCTGATACCGGCCTACCGGCCTACTCTACCTTAGCCTCGATCGCGGCCATATCGTCGTCCGACAGGCCGAAATGATGGCCGATCTCGTGGATCAGCACGTGGCGGACGATGTGGCCGAGGGTCTCGTCGTGCTCGGCCCAGTAATCCAGGATCGGCCGGCGGTAGAGCCAGACCATGTTGGGCAGCCGCGCCACGTCGCCCAGGCTCTGCTGCGGCAGGCCGACGCCCTGGAACAGGCCGAGCAGGTCGAACTCGCTCTCGCACTCCATCTCGTCCAGGACTTCCTCGGTCGGGAAGTCGTCGACGCGGAGGATGACGCCCTCGCACAGCCCGCGAAACTCCGCCGGCAGGCGCTCGAAGATCTCATGCGCCGTCGCTTCCATCTCGGCGAGCGTGGGTGCTTTCAATTCCGTCCACATGGGGTTTCTCTTAGCGCGGGTTTCCCGCTGATGCATCCCGCTTTATAAAGCGCGGCGAGGTTGACGGGCGCCGCCAAAACGGGGAGCGTGGGCCCCGATTGAGAGGTTCGGGTGGGCATAAAAATGCGAGCAAAAACAACGCTGACGCTACTGTGCATGGGGTTGTTTTCGCAAATTTGCGGTGGCGCCGAGGCGCAGACGGCGGGGCGCTCCGAGATCCGCCTCGCCCAGGCGTCCCCGCCTGATGCCCGGCCGCGCAAGCGGCCCCCGCC
>Ga0102590_1003601_pt1 | contig 14965 bp, 10 predicted proteins | sample AraplaMF_Col_mMF_FD_76859 | JGI IMG/M metagenome (GOLD analysis project Ga0102590, IMG submission 76859) | Arabidopsis root microbial communities from the University of North Carolina, USA - plate scrape MF_Col_mMF | ecosystem: Host-associated > Plants > Roots > Endosphere | place: USA...
TGTATAGCCGGCTGGCAGAAAAGAAAGGCAGAAGGGCCAGTCTGCAGCTGCTGGAGAAAATAGCGCAATGCTATCTCCAGATGGCGCGCTTTTCTGAAGCAGGTTACTGGTATCTGCAAATGCTGGGACGGCCGGATTGTCCCACAGCCATAAAGGCCCGCTACGGAGAGATCCAGATGAATATGGAGGAGTATGATACGGCCAGGCTGTATATCGCCCGCTTCAGTCCCGTCAATGCAGACAGTGTGCATTGGAAACAGCTGATGCTCGAGGGTTGCGACAGCGCCTCGCGATGGAAAAAGGAACCCCTGGGGCTCGCCGTAGAGCATGTAAAAGAGCTCAGCTCATTTGCTTCCGACTGGTCAAGCGGCTGGACAAAAGAAGGACTGATGATCGTTTCCAACGGCTACCGTAAAATGGCGCTAAGCACTGGTGCAGAACAAAACCCTGCTACAGATACCCGTGTAAACCAGCCTTTCTTCAAAGCCTATCTCTTCAAACAATATAAGAAAGGCAGTGTAGAGAATAATACCCTGGAAGAAGTGGCGCCCGATCTGCTCGGGCGGATCCCTTATCACATAGGGCCTGTATGCTTCAGTGCACATGAAGACACGATCTACGTAACCCTGAATGCACAGGAAAAGGATCTGTCAAATAAGAAGAAGAAAGGGCCTGTGAATGGCGAGCGTTTGATGTCTATATTCTGGTCTGTTAAGAAAGACAGTGTATGGAAACCATTGGAGCCTGTAGCCGCATTGAACGCGGCCGGCAGTTCTGCCGCCAATGCAGTGCTGAGCAGTCACGGCAACATCCTGTACTTTGTTTCCAACCGTCCCGGCGGTCAGGGAAAGACCGACATCTGGTTCAGTGAGAAACAGGCAGACGGGAGTTGGGGCATTCCAGTGAACTGCGGGCCAGGCATCAATACCCGTTTTGAAGAAGGTTTCCCTACTGTCAATGAAGACAGCGTACTTTATTTCTCCAGTAAGGGGCACCCGGGCATGGGTGGTTTTGATATTTTCCGCGCAGAAGGAAGTGGCGCGCAATGGAGCGCTCCCCGCAATATTCATACACCTTTTAATTCCGGCGCTGACGACCTGGGCTTTGTAGTAAAAGGAAACCGCTACGAAGGGTATTTTTCTTCCAACCGCCGTGACGGTGGAGGAGGGGATGACATCTACCAATTCACAGACACGCACCTGGACGAGAAACTAAAAGATCCTTACACCCTTGTCGGCCTGGATCATCCTGCAGAGGAACCGGCGCCTGATACGGCCACCGCGCAGGCGGCTCCCCCGGATAAAACAGACAGCGCTATTGTAAACAAACTGGAGCAACTGCGTTTTTATTATGATTACAACAGCGCAGAACTGCTCACAGAATCTATGGAGCTGTTAGACAGGGTAGCTGTTGTGCTGCACCAGTATCCCAACTGGAAACTGATGGTGCGTTCTTATGCAGACAGCCGCGGTTCTGATCGTTATAACATGAACCTCTCGGCCTCCCGTTGTTATGCCGTGATCAAATACCTGATCAAAAAAGGCATCTCGCGCCGCCGTCTCTACTATGAAAACTTTGGTGAACGGGAGCTGGTAAACCCCTGCGCTGACGGAGTGCCCTGTGATGAAAGCCAGCATAGAGAGAACCGCCGGTCCTTGCTAAGGATCATCTATTAGCGTACCGCGGTTACATAGGCTGTTCGGGGAATAACCCGATTGGATCGTAAATATTTATTAACAGGCTGAAAATCAAATTAAAATTAGCGTAAAAAGTAGGGCGCCAGGGTAAGCTCCCTAAGCAATAGCAATTTTATACGGGTTATAAAAAACATTTTTGTTTTTGTATATTTAGGGGAGGCCATCTCACCCGGTAATTGCTACAACGAGGGACAGTGAATATAAGAAAGCTAAATAGTGATGAAGAACTATTGGTACAATTGCAACAGCACCAGGATGCTGCTGCCTTTACTGTTTTGTATGAACGCTATTGGGAAAAGCTGATCACGCTGGCCTATGTGCGCTTGCAATCCGCTGCAGATGCACAGGAAGTGGTACAGGAAATTTTCCTGGATATCTGGAAAAGGGCGGAGCACATTCATATACAGCACTCTTTTCATACCTATATATCTGCAGCGCTCAAATATAAGATCCTCACCCTGCTTGCCAAACGGCGGAAAGCCCAGGAGCAACGGGCTATCCATGACTTGTCTGAAGCAGATACCAGCACCGAACAGTGGCTCAGCTACCAGCAATTGCGGAATGAGCTGGAGCAAAATGTACAGGCACTGCCGGAAAAATGCCAGCTGGTATTCCGCCTGAGCCGGGAAAAAGGCATGAGTGAAAAGCAGATAGCTGAAACCCTGAATATATCTATTAAAACAGTGGAAGCCCATATCTCTAAAGCGCTAAAAACACTGCGCACCTCCCTCCGTCATCTTTATTTTTATTTTTTTTAAGCCTACTAAGGGTAAGCCTCCTTTTGCAAAGACTATATATAAAAGAGGCTTTGCAATGAGCGACCTTACACCTGAACAAATATCTCTCCTGGCGGACAAATGGTTGAAGGGAACTATCAGCCGGGAAGAAAAGGAATTGTTTGAAGCATGGTATAATAATATGCCGGAAGGTACTGTTGAATGGACAGACGAGACTATTCACTCAGGCCAGGCGCTCCGGCAACACCTCCTGCAGCAAATAACGCAGCGTATAAAAGATGAGGGGAAAGGAGGCTTATACCAACGCTTGCCGCTAAAGCAATGGCGCATGGCAGCAGCGGCGGTGCTTTTGCTGCTTTTTTCAGCCGGCGGGTATCTTTATTTGAGCAAAAGGCAGGGCAAACTGCTATCCTCCCCGAATAATGCACTCACTGCGCAACACATAGTGCCGGGCAGCAACAAAGCTACCCTTACCCTGGCCAATGGAACAGTAATAGCACTTGAAGATGAGAAGAATGGGGTCCTCAGCCAGCAAGGCAATGCAAAGATCGTAAAGCTCAACAGCGGGCAACTGGCTTATAATACTGCCCGGCAACCGTCTGCAGGCTCCCCTGCAGCCTTTAATACACTCTCTACTCCAAGGGGCGGCCAATACCAGCTGACCCTTGCGGACGGCACCGTGGTATGGTTAAATGCGGCCAGCAGCCTTACTTTTCCTACTGCCTTTAGCGGCAAGGAACGGGGTGTAACATTAAGCGGGGAAGCTTATTTTGAAATAGCCGCTAATGCCAGTCAGCCCTTTATTGTAAAGGTCGGCAACATGCAGGTAAAAGTATTAGGCACACATTTTAATGTAATGGCCTATGGGGATGAACAAACCATGAATACCACCCTGCTGGAAGGTGCGGTGAAAGTATCCGGCGCCACCAGAGAGGTATTGTTACAACCCGGGCAGCAGGTAAGAATGGACCAGGCGGGCGCTTTAAAAGTGGCTGCTGCCAACCTGGATGAAGTAATAGCCTGGAAGAATGGCATCTTCAGCTTCAACAACGCTGGCATTGAGGAAGTAATGCGGCAGATAGCACGCTGGTATGATGCAGAGGTAGTGTACCCTGATGGTATTCCACAGGACCGTTTCCAGGGGGAGATAAACAGGAATGCAGATATTGGCACCGTATTGAAAATACTGGAAACAAGTGGCGTAAAGTTTACCGTGCAGGGGCATAAGATACTCGTGCAGCCATAGTACAGGAGCCAATAAGGTCAACCAGATCATAATATTTATTCAACCAAAATTAAACCGGCAGGGTATGGACAATGCACCTTGAATCCATCTGCCTGTATAACCTGTAATAGAACAGGGGCGATTGAGCCCGCCCCTGTGATGCCTGGGTCATGCAGGTAACAAAAAATCCGCTGAAAGACTGATTATCACTCACACCCAAACACTGCAAATCTATGCAATTGTACGATTATGTAAAAGCTATACCTAAACAGGACAGCCTTGCAAAAGGAGGTATACTATCCTCCCCGCAACGTAAAATGCTTCTTGTTATGAAAATGATCCTCGTTTTACTGACAGCAGCCTGCCTGCAGGTAAGTGCAACAGGTTATGCGCAAAAGCTGAGCTTATCGCTCAAAGACAGGCCACTGGAAGAGGTTTTCAGGGAAATTAAAGCCCAAACCGGCTACCTGTTCTTTTATAAGGTAGAAATGCTGAAGCACGCTAAAAAGGTGAGCATCCGCATTGAAAACGGGGACCTGCCGCATGTGCTGGACCTGATCTTTAAAGAACAGCCCTTCTCCTATGAGATCCTTAACAAAACCGTGGTGGTAAAACCTAAAATACTGGCAGACCTGAATGCCGGGGTACTGGCTGAAGATGGGCTCTCTTCGAATGTTTCGGGAAAGGTAACGGATGACAAAGGCAGCCCCCTGCCGGGTGTATCCGTACAGGTAAAGGGCTCCACTAAAGGCACACAAACAGATGCTAATGGAGAATATGTGCTGAATGACCTGGATAATAATGCGGTACTTGTGTTTCGCTATATCGGCTATCAACCACAGGAAATACCGGTAAATGGCCGGAGCAGCATTCTTGTTACGCTGGTTTCCGGCGCTGTTGGCCTTGGAGATGTGGTAGTAGTAGGTTATGGTAAACAATCCCGCAAAAACCTGATAAGCGCCGTGAACACCGTCAAAGCAGAAGAGCTGAACAAAGGCGCCATTACGGATGTAGGCCAGTTGCTGCAGGGTAAAGTGCCGGGACTGAATATCTCTGCAAGCGGTGACCCCAATGCGCTGGCAGCCGTGGTATTACGCGGGGCATCTACCTTAAACAGCTCCCAGGGACCGTTTTACGTGATTGACGGCATACCCGGCGCAGACATTTCAGCGATTGCACCGGATGACATTGCTTCCATAGACGTGCTGAAAGATGCTGCGGCCACTGCTATTTATGGTAACCGCGCAGCAAACGGGGTGATCATGGTCAGCACCAAGAGAGGTAAAAAAGGACAATTGCAGGTATCCTACAGCGGGTATGTGGGTATTGAAAAAGTATCCAATAACCTGAAAATGATGGATGCTGCGGAGCTCAGGGCCTTCCTTACAAAGAATGGACAGTCCTTTGCCCCTGCAGATGATAAAGACGCCAACACAAACTGGCAAACCGCTGTACAAAGAAGCAGCGCGATGTCACACAACCATAACCTTTCTTTCAGCGGTGGTACGGACCATAGTAATTATACCGCCAGCCTGAATTACACGAAGAAAGAAGGCATTCTTTTAAACAGCGACCTGGAGCGGGTAATAGCCCGTTTAAGTGTAGAGCAATATGCGCTGGACGATAAAATAAAGTTTGGCCTGAATGTTACGAACTCCAACAGCAATGCCAATGATATTCCTTACCGCAATGTAGTGCTGCTGCAATCTGCGCTGCACCTGCCTGTTTCGCCTATCACCAATGCAGATGGTTCTTATTTTGAAAACTTCAGCACACAGAGTTATTACAATCCGGTTGCCATGATGCGCAACAGCCAGATGAATACCAAATACAATAACCTGATAGGGAGTTTTACCACCCAGGTGAAACTGCCATTCGGTTTTACCTATGACCTGAATCTTTCTTATATGGGATTCACATCGCTGCACGGGGAATACTATAATAAATATTTTACCTCGAATTATAACAGCATGTATGATAACCCCAATCCGGGTTTGGGCTACCACTCTCCCCAAACTTTCGGGCAGAACGGCCAGGCCACCCGGAACTCCTACCAGAATACCAGTAAGGTGCTGGAAACATTCTTAACCTGGGACCAGCATTTTGGTCAGCATGCTATTAATGCCGTATTGGGTTATTCCTGGCAGAATAATAAGATAGGAGAAGGTTTTCAGGCCACTACCAGCAATTTCCCGGTAGATAATATCAGCTATAATAACCTGGCCTTAAGCAATCCATACGCTATTTCCGGCTTCCAGATAAGCTTTGGAGCAGACGGGGTTTACCAGGCAAACCGGTTGATCTCAAACTTTGCCCGTTTAAATTACAGCTATGCCGATAAATATTTATTGCAGGGTTCTTTGAGAAGGGATGGCAGCTCTGTGTTCGGGGAAAATAATCAATGGGGATATTTCCCCTCTGTAGGTGTGGCCTGGAGAGTAAGCCAGGAAAATTTTATGAAAGACCAGCAAACATTCAGTGATGTAAAGCTAAGAGCCAGTTACGGTGTAACCGGTAATGCCAGCGGCTTTAATGCCTATACGGCGCAATTTATATCCGGCACCCAGGGCATTTATTATTATAACGGATCGGCAATAGCGGCCAGTGGTCCTATACAGGCGGCAAACCCAGATCTGAAATGGGAAAAAACGGCTACTACCAACCTTGGGCTGGACATGACCGCGTTAAAAGGTAAACTAAGCATTTCGCTGGATGTATATAACAAGAAGACCACCGGCATGATCTATTCCTACCGGGTAGATCCGATACTTGTTCCTGTAGGTACCATTGTGGCCAATGGAGGCAGTATGCGTAACAAAGGGATTGAATTAAGCTTAAACGCCACACCGGTACAAAGCAAAAATTTCAGCTGGACCAGCAGTTTAAACCTGGCACATAATGAAAATGAAATTACCAGCCTGACCAATCCTTTGTTCACTGGCGGAGATTCTATATTGCTGGCCTTCCCGGAAGGGGCCGGGCAATCCAGCCACTCTCTGCAGATCTTAAAGGAAGGAAAACCTTTGGGACAATTTTTCTCGCTTATTTATGCAGGGAAAGATGCCAATGGTGTATCCCAGTTTGTAGGCAGTGACGGGAAGTTAACCACTACCCCTGTTATCGGCACAGATTATCATTACATCGGCAATGCGCAGCCTACATTATTAGTGGGCTGGTCCAACAACTTCCACTATAAGGCATTCGACCTGAGCATATTCCTGAGAGGGGTGTTCGGTAATAAGATCTTTAATGCTACCCGTGCAGATCTGTTCAGGCCCAGCACCGCCCAGTACACAAACATATTAAAGGATGCCGCAGGGGAAAGCGCTGCGGACTTTAATGCTTACCAGTATTCTTCCCGCTTTGTGGAAGATGGCGGTTATGTAAGGTTTGACAATGCTACCCTCTCCTATAATTTCAGGAACATGGGAAAGTATGTTAAAACATTCAGGGTATATGCTACTGTAAATAACCTTTTTGTTATTACCAGGTTCAAAGGGGTAGATCCCGAGGTGAACCAGGGTGGCATTGCGCCGGGCGTAGATTATAATAATTTCTACCCTAAAACAAGAACCTTCCTGTTTGGCGTAAATGTATCCCTGTAATTGCAACCTGTTAAAATCAATATCATGAAAAAGACATTTCAATATATATGTATTGCGGCGCTGGCAGGGGTATTGGCATCCTGTTACAAGCTAAATGAGCCCATCACTTCTGAATTAACGCCGGAGGTATTTCCTACAGACAGTGCACAATTTGCCTCGGCCTCGGGCCCTGCTTATGTGGCTTTAAGGGGAAATATTTCAGTAGAATATTTTTTCATGCAAACCTTGTCCACAGATGAAGCCATTTTTCCTGCAAGGGGAGGTAACTGGTACAATGGTGCGGAGTTCCAGCAGTTACATTACCATACCTGGACAAAAGACCATGGAACTGTTAATGGCAACTGGACCTGGCTTTCTACCATTATTGGTACGGTGAACCAGACATTGGCGATCCTGCAAAAAAATGAACCGGAAGGGTCTTTCAAACAAACCAACCTGGCTGAATTGAAAATGATCCGGGCGCTGTCTTATTTTATTATGATGGACCTTTACGGCAATGTACCTATTGATACGCTGAACGGGGATTTTACTCCTAAGCCCAATATACCAAGGGCTCAGGTATTCAACTTTATTGAGCAGGAAATAAAAGCCTGTTTACCTTACCTGAGCACGGCAACCGGCGCTGCCACTTATGGCAGGGCCAATAAATGGATGGCTTATGCCCTGCTGGCAAAAATGTACCTGAACGCCACTATCTATACCGGTTCAGAACGTAACAATGATTGTATTGATGCCTGCGACAATATTATCAAATCAGGGAATTATGCGCTGGAGCCTGCATCTACTTACCTGCGCATGTTTTACCCGGATAACGGGCCGCAGATGAAGGAGTTTATTTTTGCTATTCCTTTTGATCCTTCGTGGTCAAATACATTCCCGTTCAGGAGCTATAACCTGCATGCGCGTTATGATATACCCAGGGGCCTGGCCCAGCAAAAGTATCACCTGCCGTTTACGCCGGATGGCGCTATTTGTACCCTACCGGAGTATTACGCCAATTTCAGTGATCCAAATGATGTGCGGAACAAACAATGGCTTACCGGTTTACAATACCTGGATGATGGCGTAACACCTGCAACGGTTACCACCACCAAAAAGGGATATGACCAGTTTTATACCGGGGCAGACGGATCTGCGCCCTATACCTACCAGATTGATCTGAAACCGGAAGTTACACTCCGGCAGGACGTTGCCTCTTTTGATGCGGGGAATGATGAAATAGCATGGAATATGGGTTACCGGAATACAAAGATCTTCCCGGATGCTACTTCTTTAAACAGGAACCAGAAAAACGACATCCCTTTTTTCCGTTATTCTGATATTATATTGATGAAGGCAGAGGCCATACTCCGCGGAGGCACGCCTACACTGGGCCATACAGCGCTTTCACTGGTTAACCAGTTAAAGGCAGAACGTACTACTTCTCCCGCACTGACCACGGTTACACTGGATACCATCTACGCTGAAAGATGCCGTGAATTTGCATGGGAAGCCTGGCATAGGAATGATATGATCCGTTTTGGTAAATACGAAGGCAAATGGGGATTCAAGACAGATGCCGGTATTAATCACCGGATCTTCCCTATACCTACAACTGCCATGCAATTAAACCGCGCGCTTACGCAAAATCCGGGTTACTAGAAATAATGACAGACAGGAATGATATTTTGTACCCGGCTCCCTGGCAGAACCGGGTACAAAAGTTTTTTGAAACAATCAATATAATGAGTGTGGACCTTTATTCGATAGCACAATATTGCCGTAAATACCTTTTGTTCCTGTTACCTGCCTTTTTTTTCAGTGGAAATGTTTTTGCGCAACTGAACCTGGAAGCTGCTCACAGGCTTATCAGCAGGGTAGTGCCTGAACATACTGCTGATTTTGTTGTTGAAGGGTTACCGGAAAAGCCTGACAAAGATGCCTTTGAAATAGAAAGTAAAAACGGGAAGATCATCCTGCGGGGCAATAATGCAGTGGCTGTAGCAGCTGCTTTGTATTACTATCTTAATGAATACTGCCATTGCCAGCAGACCTGGAATGGCAGCAATTTGCAACTGCCCGAAAAACTGCCGGTGGCGCCGGGAAAAATACAACGGCAAACACCTTACGAATACCGCTACTACCTTAATTATTGTACCTTCAATTACACCATGAGCTGGTGGAACTGGGAGCGTTGGGAAAAAGAGATTGACTGGATGGCCCTGCATGGCATTAATATGCCACTGGCTATTACCGGTGAGGAGTATACCTGGTACCTGGTATATAAAGCACTGGGATTTAGTGATGCAGAGCTGCAAGGCTTTTTTAGCGGTCCTGCTTATTTCTCCTGGTTCTGGATGGGTAACCTGGACGGATGGGGTGGGCCATTACCCCTGAGCTGGATGAAAAGCCACCAGGTATTGCAATCGAAGATACTGCAAAGGGAAAGGGAACTAGGCATGAAACCCGTATTACCCGCTTTTACCGGTCATGTGCCGGCCGCATTTAAAAAGAAATTTCCTGCAGCAAAGCTAAAGGCCACCAACTGGACAAACGGTTTTGCAGATACCTATATACTGGATGCAGCGGACCCTCTTTTTGCCGTATTGGGTAAAAAGTTCCTGGAAATGCAAACAAAGCTGTACGGCACAGATCATTTGTATTCTGCTGATACCTTTAATGAAAACGAACCTCCTTCTGATGATACTACTTTTTTAACCGCGTTAAGCGCCAGGATCTATGAAGGAATGAAACAGGCTGATACAGCTGCTGTTTGGCTAATGCAGGGCTGGTTGTTCTACAGTGACCGGAAGTTCTGGAAAGCACCCCAGGTGGCAGCTTTGCTGAAAGCAGTGCCCAATGATAAAATGATATTGCTGGACCTGGCTGCTGAAATTGAGCCGGTATGGAAAAGAACGGAAGCCTTTTATGGCAAGCCCTGGATCTGGAATATGCTGAATAATTTCGGCGGCAATGTGAACCTGTTTGGCAGAATGGAGGGCGTAGCAGCAGGACCCGCTTTAGCGCTGCAGGACAGCAGCTCCGGACGCATGGTCGGCATTGGTTTAACGATGGAAGCCATTGAGCAGAACCCTGTCATATATGAGCTGATGATGCAGCATACCTGGCAATTGCAGCCAGTTCAACTGGATCAGTGGTTAAGCCAGTATGTACGTAACCGTTACCGCACTAACAGCAGTGAACTATTAGCAGCCTGGCAGATCCTCCGCCAAACCGCTTATAATGGCAAAGCTATCCGGGATGGAGCGGAATCTATTATTACAGGCCGGCCTACGTTTGATTCAACCACAGTATGGACACGTACACAGCTGAATTATCCGCCGCAGGACCTGTTGCCTGCCTGGGACCTGTTTATAACGGCAGCCAGCAGCGGCATTAACACAGATGGTTTCCGCTATGACCTGGTGGATATTAGCCGTCAGGTGCTGGCCAACTACGCATTGCCATTACAACGGCAATGGGTGAAGGCCTTTAATGAAAAGGACAGTGCAGCATTTTTATTATATAGCGGCCGGTTTATAACGCTGATCGGGGATATGGATATGTTACTGGCTACACGTAAGGATTTTATGCTGGGCCCCTGGCTGGCAGCTGCCCGTAGCTGGGGCAATAACAAAGCAGAAAAGGCATTGTATGAACGTAATGCCCGCGACCTGATCACGCTATGGGGTGATGCCAACAGTCCCTTGCATGAATATGCCAACCGGCAATGGAGCGGTTTACTGAATGACTTTTATAGAAAACGCTGGCAGCAGTTTTTCAATATGCTGGAGCAATCGCTGAAAGCGGGTACTGCACCTGATCTTGAAACATTTGATGCACACATCCGTGCCTGGGAATGGCAATGGGTGAACGGACAAAATGCTTTCCCGCTTACACCATCGGGGAATAGTATAAACGTGGCCAGGGAGCTTTATAACAAATACCGGAAAAGTATTGAATTGAGTTATTGATCTAATACTAAAAAGAAGGCACCAATTTAGTGTATCCCGAAAATCATTTATCAGAATAGTGAGAGAAACTATAAGACAGGTTATTAGTTGAGTTGGGCGCCGTGAGCCATCTTTGGTGTTCATTTAAAACTCAATCGTATGAAAAGTTTTATGTTTATTTTGTTTTCGGCGGCATTTACTTCCGGTTCCGGGGCTTATGGTGCTGCCGTTCCGGCGAAGCCTACTATTGTTTTTGTTCATGGTCTATGGGCGGACGGTTCGAGTTGGAACAAGGTGATACCGGACCTGGTCGAACAGGGGTATAAGGTTATTTCGGTGCAAAATCCTACCACTTCGCTGGAAGATGATGTGGCGGCTACCAAGAGGGCTATCGACATTGCGGGGGGAGATGTTATTCTTGTGGGGCATTCGTGGGGTGGAATGGTCATTACCGAAGCCGGCAATGATCCGCGTGTTAAGGGATTGGTATATGTGGCGGCTTATGCGCCTGAAAGCGGGGAGACTGTTCCTTCGTTGTCGGAGAAGGCGGCTCAGACACAGCTTTCGAATTATCTGCAAGAGGCGGATGGATTTGTGACGCTTACGAAGGATGGCGTTACAAAGGTTTTCGCGGATGATCTTCCGACAAAGGAGCAGGAGATGATTTTTGCGGTGCAGGTGGCCTGTTCTCCGACTGTTTTTAAAGGGGTTTGCAGTAATCCTGCGTGGAAGGAGAAGCCGTCCTGGTATATTGTGGCGTCGGGGGATAAGACGATACATCCGGATCTGGAGCGGCTGATGGCTGCGAGGGCAAAGGCGAAGACGACGGAGTTGGCGTCCTGTCATGTTGCCATGCTGGCTCAGCCGAGGAAGGTATTGGAGGTGATTTTAGAGGCGGCTGCTCAGGCTTCAGTTAAATGAGTATCAGAAGGGGCGCCTGATCAGTCTTAATGTAAAATGGAATGTCAAGGATGATACCGCATTAGCAAAGAATGTCTGACGTTCAAGCATGGACGAAGTTTTTTAAGAACCGGTAAAAAGCGGTAAAATGTGAGAACGGAGGGAACAAACTTTTTTTTGGATCCTGACCAGAACCAACAGGACAGGCCAAAAGCATATATTAGTTTTGTATTATTCGATGATCAGTTTAATTTAGTAGACGAAAACAGCGGAGTAAGACAAGTGAAAAATGAGCCTGACCAGCTCCAGACGCTTGCCGTGGATAGAATGAGGGTGAAGAAGAACGGGTTCCTCTACGTATACACCAGCAATGAGACCACACAGGATCCGCTCTTTGATGATCTTACTGTAATGGCCAGTAGCGGACCACGATTGGAGGAAACAACTAATGATAAACCGTAAACTTTTCCTTGTATTAACGTATCACCTGGCATTTGCAGTCATTTCCATGTTCCTGGTCACGGCCGTTGAAGGATATGGTACGGAGCTATTTGCCTATGTTTTTTATTTTAACTGTTATTACCTGGTCGTGGGAACTATATTGGATTATTTATCCTACCTGGTAGTGCAACAGGTTTTTCATGGGAAAAGGACTGCTGTGGTGATCGCTCACTTCCTGGCTTGCCTGCTGGTGATGAATGGTTTTTCGTATTTTGTTGATGAACGATTGATAACCGTTTCGCTGTTCTCCGGTATTTTTATGCAGCAATATTATTTATTCGCCCCTGCATTGATAGTTCACCTGTTTATGCTGGCGTGTTACGTAGTTGCTTTCTTTATAACAAGAAGAAAAATGCTGGTTGCCGTTGAATAAACAACACCTGAGATCACTATAAACACAAAGCTGCAGGCGAACGTCTGCAGCTTTGTGTTTTATAATATTAACGCACTCCTTATACTGCGATGCTGTTAATCCCTTTTTCCAGCGCAGCATTTTTCAACATAGGTATGGATGTGCCTTCCACGCGTACCACCGTCACATCAGTAATGCCTATGAACGCCACGATGGACTTCATGTAAGGCGTTACAAAATCATAACTCTGCATAGGCCCTTCGGAATAAACGCCGCCCGAAGAAATGCCGATATATGCTTTTTTGCCTGTGATCAGGCCTTTCGGTTCACTTTCTCCGATCGACAACTCCTCCATTGCGATTTTAACGATGACAGAATAGAAGTTCAATCCCTGGACCGTTTTTTTCAGCAGGCCTGCCATTGTCAAGGGAATCTGCATACAAGTCAGTGTCAAACTGCCATGAAAATGTAGTTGCTCGAAATGGGGTAAGAACGCGGGAATGGTAATGTAGAACCGGGGAAGTTTCCCTTTAATTTGGTCCGTCATTTAACTGTCGACAAAAGGGAGAAAAAGCAGGGGAAAGCGGTAGTTTTTGACAGTCTCTAAAAAGATAAAGGCTTGTAAGTTTAATTACTTACAAGCCTTTGTTGTGCCCAGAACTGGATTCTCTGTATTCTGGTTTTCAATTTCTTATAAATCAGTACTGTCAAAAGTCTGTCTAAATCTTGTTTTGAAGTCGTTTCTATTCGCTTTTTACCACTATTTCCCTATCCATATAAATTTAGATAATAATTACTCAATGTTGGCATTTAGGGCGAAGAATTTGCTTTTCTTAATCCAATGAAATCAGGAAAGACTTTTTAAAGAGCGCCATGGCCCATGTACTCCCTGGGTTAAGATATCAGGCTGTTGACGGGGAAGATCGTAAATACCAGGCACAGTAATATCGATCCAGGTTGGATGAAGAACAATTCACAAAACATAGCTTTAGAGACAATACAAGCAGATCTTTATACCATACTCCAACAGCCACAAACCCCAAAACGGCAGTAGCCCGCGCCACTGCCGTTTCCACAAAATCTGTTCCTCTTACAATAACTCACCCATCCCGAACACCGTCAATCCTTTGGCAAATTGTTCATCTACGGCCTGATTGGCGGCTTCAATGTATTGGCCGGTTATGGGGTCAACAACGGTGCGTAATGGCCGCGTGCCTTTTGGGGCGCCGATAAGTTTTACAATGGCGTCGGCAACGTCCTGCGGGTTAGGCTTTTTAGCTTGCATCTCTCCACCCACTGCGGCTATCATTTTATTGGGGATATCGGCAATCGCGCTGTACCCCTCAAATACTTCCTGATCAGATGCGGGGTTGTTTTTTTGCTGCATTTCGGTAGGGAAAGCGCCCGGCTCCACAATAGCCACATCAATACCTAAACGTTTCACCTCGTAATGAAGGCCCTCGCTCATTCCCTCCAGCGCAAACTTGGAGGCCGCATAGATGGTAGCGAACGGGAACGATACGCGGCCGAAGCCGCTGGTCACGTTAATGATTAGTCCATCGGCCTGTTTGCGCATGGCAGGCAGTACCTGTTTGATCAGTCGCCAGGGGGCATAAACGTTGATATCAAAGGTAGTGTGCACATCGGCGGTGGTAAAGCTCTCGGCCACCCCGGTCATGCCGTAACCGGCGTTATTCACCAACACATCAATAGTGCCTTCTTTGGCCAAAACAGTTTTAACGGCCTGCTTCACGCTCTCGTCATCAGTTAGGGTAACGTCCAAAACGGTCACGTTCGCTACCGCTGTAAGTGCCGCGGCTTTATCGGCGTTACGGCCCTGGGTATCGCGCATGGTTGCGTACACCTGATGTCCTAAGGCGGCCACGCTGTGGGCGGTAAGCCAGCCAAAACCACTATTTGTTCCGGTTATCAATACGATCTTTTTGCTCATCTTTTTAATTGTTTAAATGAATAAGCAAATGTTGAAAATCGTAACAACAAAACAATTACCATTTG
>Ga0102590_1003607_pt1 | contig 14946 bp, 17 predicted proteins | sample AraplaMF_Col_mMF_FD_76859 | JGI IMG/M metagenome (GOLD analysis project Ga0102590, IMG submission 76859) | Arabidopsis root microbial communities from the University of North Carolina, USA - plate scrape MF_Col_mMF | ecosystem: Host-associated > Plants > Roots > Endosphere | place: USA...
TCCGGATCTGCCGCGGCCCTATCGCGCCTGGGGATACCCGTTCACGCCGCTGGTTTTCCTGCTCGTGACCGGGTTCATGATGTACTACCTTTTGACCGAGCGGCTGGTGCAGTCGCTGTCGGGGATGCTCGTCATGCTCGCTGGCCTGTCGATTTATGCTGTTTTCCGCAGGCGGCCGGTCGCCGCTGGCACGTCACACAATCGCGAATAGACATGGTTCGACCCTTGAGAATTGCGGCCGTCGCTGTTGCAATGCTGGCTGCGGCCGTTTCGTCCACATGCGCCGCCGACGTGACCTTCGATGACACCGCGCGATTCCTCGCAGGCATGCAGCCTTCGGCGGACTCGCCGCTGGTACCGCTCACCCAGGATCCGGGCTGGCAGCGCCACGCAAAATTCTTCGACGGCGCCTTCACCCAGCTCGAGCAGCGGCAAATTTCCAAGATCCGCAACTGGGCCGACGTCAACCTGGCCGCGCCGCGACCGACCGTGTTCTACATGTTCAGCGGCCCGGATTTCCTCTACGCCAACGCCTTCTATTCCAAGGCCAGCACCTACGTGCTGGGCGCGCTGGAGCCGGTCGGCGCCGTGCCCGACTTGACGAAGCTGCCGCGCGGTTCGGTCGGTGCCGCGCTCTACAATGTCGAGCGCTCGCTCGGTTCGATCCTGAGCTTCTCCTTTTTCATCACCAAGCAGATGAAGGTCGACCTGCGTGCCAACCAGGTCAACGGCACCTTGCCGATCCTCTATGTCTTCCTTGTTCGCTCCGGCAAGACCATCCGCAACGTCGAGATGGTCGCGCTCGACGACAAGGGCGGGATGCACACCGGCAACGACAATCCGGGACCGAATGCCACGCGCGGCGTCCGCATCACCTTCGCCGGCAGCGATGGCGAAGCGCGCACGCTGTACTATTTCTCCACCGACCTCTCCAATCCCGGCGCGCGTGCGGCGGGCTTCCTCAAGTTCTGCGAGACGCTCGGACCTGGCAACAGCCTGATCAAGAGCGCGTCCTATCTGCTTCACTCCGGCAACTTCACCGTCGTTCGCGACTGGCTGCTCGCCAACAGCGCCACCATCGTCCAGGACGATTCCGGCATTCCGCTTGCGAACTACAATACGCGGCAATGGCGGTTCTTCCCGTTTGGCCGCTATCTCGGCCCAATCGGGGAATTCCCCGGCCGCTACCAGGAGCGCTACGCCGAACTGTTCACCCGAGCGCAGCCGATCGATTTTGGCGTCGGCTATCGCTGGCGCATGCACGAGTCGAACTTGCTGCTGTCGGTGAGGGTGCCGGGAAGCGAGATCGCACCGGTTGCGGAGACGACATCCTCCGCCGAGCCGCCGCCAAAGCCGCCGCGCCCGAAGCGGCCACGACCGCCCGAAACGGTCCCGCCGTCGCCCGGACGTGTCTTCTGGTTCCGCTAGCTACCAGTGCACGCTCTGGCTCGGCACGATGAACGCCGTCGTGCTCGGCGGCGTGGCAAGGCTCGTCGCCAGATACCAGCCGGAGCCGAGGACGAGTGCCAACAGAGCGATGATGGCGAGCATGTCGATGGTTCTGGGGTCATGATCCCGCGGACTGAACCTGGGGTGCGGACCAAACCTGACGTGAAAATGAGGGCTGATTTTCCAGCGCATTGTTATTTCCTCCCTGGGGAGCAACAGAACAACGCGGACGAAAAGTTCCAGTTCCAGTCAGGCAGCGATGCGCAAAGCACTGCAGCATACTTACGAGGCATTGACCCCGCGCCAGCGGCCGTAGCGCCAGGGTAGATACCAGCGCGCGCTTTGTGGCGCGGTGAGGGGCACGTTGTCGATGCCCGACGTGCCGAACGGATTGCAGCGGAGCAGGCGCGCCAGAGTCATCCAGCCGCCAGCCCAGAGCCCGAACCGCTCGATCGCCTCGTCGCCATAGACGGAGCAGGTTGGCAGGTGGCGGCAATTGTAGCCGACCAGCGGTGAGAGCGTGTGCCGGTAGAGCCAGATCAGCGCGCGTCCGAATCTGCGCGGCAGTCGCAGCGCGCCCTCGATGGGAGTGGAACAATGCTCGCAGGTTGAATGCTTCATGTGCGCCGTGCTGCGATCCTGTGCGCGATGTTGCGCGGTTCCGGCGCAGGGAACAGCGAGCTGTTGTGCGCGCGCCATACTTTGTCTGATTTCAGGGAGCAGTGCAGCAAGTACCTATGGACGATCTGTATTCCCCCGGATACCATTTTTGTGACGTCCATGTGTAGACTCGTGGGACGTCTGAACGGGGATTGCCTGAATCGGCTTGGGCTTAACGCTTGGGGCTTGGGGAAGGGACCAGTTTGAAACTTCTGAAGTCGCTTCATCTTCGCGGCTGGCTGCTGGTGGGAGCCGCCGCTTGTGGGGTCGTGTTGGCGGGCGCCGTCACGACCTTGGGATCGTCGGCTCGGGCCGGTGCTACGCTCGAAGAGCGCAAGCTGCCGATGAAGTTCAACTGGGTTGCCTGCGAGCCGAACTGCCGCGGCTGGGTCAGCGCGGTGGGCATCATCACCGCAGATACGCCGAAGGACTTCGAAGAGTTTGCCCGCGACCGCCAGCTTGGCGGCGCCACCGTGGTTCTCGACTCCAGCGGCGGTTCCGTCAACGACGCCATCACCCTTGGCCGGCGCTTCCGCAATCTCGGCCTTTCGACCACCGTCGGTATTAGTCTTCAGAACCGCGGCGCCCAGTCGGCCCGTCCGGCAGTCGCGCCCGAAGCCTATTGCGAATCCATGTGCGTGTTCCTGCTGCTCGCCGGCAAGACGCGCTACGTGCCGGCGGCGGCGCGTGTGCGGGTCCACCAGATCTGGATGGGCGACCGCGCCGACGATGCCAAGGCAGCCAGCTACAGCGCGCAGGACCTGATGATCGTGGAGCGCGATATCGGCCGGCTTGCCAAATACACTTTTGACATGGGCGGCGCCGGCGACCTGCTGTCGCTCGCGCTCAGCGTGCCGCCGTGGGAAGATCTGCACGAGCTGGACGCTGCCGAGCTGAAGCTCACCAATCTCGTGACGACCAATCTGGTGGCCGACGTGCTGCCGCATGTGGACGTCGCCGCGCCCGCGGTGGCGGAGCTCGCGCCGAAGACGCAGGCGAGGTTTGGCGCGGAACAGGAGCAACAGCCCCTCAAATCGACCAAGACGGCGGAGGCGGTGGTACCGACCGGCGCGGTGCAGAGCGCTGGCTCCCAGAAGTAGGACGTCCCGCAGGTCGTCGTTCGGGACTCATGCGCCGGCGCGGCGCGTGGCCAAGACTGCCTCAGCCCTGTATCAGCCTTGAGCGGCGGCGGGCTGCTTGGCCTTCGCCTCGATCTGGCCGATGGCATCGACCACGGCATCGAAGGTCAGCAGGGTCGAGGCATGTCGTGCCTTGTAGTCGCGGACGGGCTCGAGGAATTTGATTTCCTCCCATTTACCTACAGGAGGCGAGCCATTCTCTTTCAGCATCTTGCGAACGGTTTCGCGTAACTCACGGAGTTCGCTCGCAGTCGAGCCGACCACGTGACTTGCCATGATGGATGAAGAGGCTTGTCCCAGCGCGCAGGCCTTCACGTCATGGGCGAAGTCGGTGACGGTGTCGCCCTCCATCTTGAGGTCGATCTTCACGGTCGAGCCGCACAATTTGGAGTGGGCGGTGGCACTCGCGTCGGGGTCCGAGAGTCGTCCGAGGCGCGGAATATTCCCCGCCAGCTCGATGATCCGTTTGTTATAGATGTCGTTCAGCATGTGATGGAGTCCAACACTTCCGTACCGGATCGGCCTTGGCGGGCGCCGTCCAGGGTCCTATATAGGAGCGGAACTGGCGGAAAAACAGTCCAGCGGTGCGGCAGCGGTGATCCAGGTCTGCGCGGCTGGCGTAATGAGCCAAGGACCTTTTCGCCAATACTGTTCTCTTCAGGCGTCCGGCGGCATGCCGCCCCGTCTGCCGGTGACACTCCGGCCATAAGGCCGTCGAACGGAGTAGACATGGACGCTGCGATCAAATCCATCCGCCCGGGTAAGCCCGCCGACAAGCAGCCGGAGAGCCGCCCGGCAGAGCTCGATCCCGCCGAATTCCTCGCGGCCGCCGTCCGCGCCGACCAGCCGCGCCCGGCGCGCGCAGAGGCGGAAGCGGCGGTGAAGACGCTGCTCGCCTATATCGGAGAGAACACCGAGCGCGAGGGCCTGCTCGACACGCCGCGCCGCGTGGTCGAGGCCTTCGACGAGCTTTACCAAGGTTACCACCAGTGCCCGGCCGAGGTGCTCGACCGCACCTTCGGCGAGACCGCGGGCTATGACGATTTCGTGCTGGTGCGCGACATCGAGTTCACCTCGCAGTGCGAGCATCACATGATGCCGTTCTACGGCAAGGCGCATATCGCCTATACGCCGGTGGAACGCGTCGTCGGCCTGTCCAAGCTCGCCCGCCTGACCGACATCTTCGCCCGCCGGCTCCAGACCCAGGAGCATCTGACGGCGCAGATCGCCGCGGCCATCGACGAGGTCCTGAAGCCCCGGGGCGTTGCGGTGCTGATCGAGGCCGAGCATACCTGCATGTCGGTGCGTGGCGTCGCCAAGCATGGCGCCTCCACCTTCACCAGCCGCTTCACCGGCATGTTCCGCGACAATCCGGCGGAGCAGGCCCGTTTCCTGTCCCTGGTGCGAGGCACGCGCTGACCTCGCTAACGCTCTAGGCGAGAACGCCAGTGTCCGCTCACTCCCATGAGATCGAGGAAGGCCTGGCCTTCCGGCCGCGTTTCGACGCCGCGGGCCTCGTGACCTGCGTCGCGACCGATGTCGCCACCGGCGACGTGCTCATGGTCGCGCACATGAATGACGAGGCGCTGCGCAAGACGATTGCGACCGGCGAAGCCTGGTACTTCAGCCGCTCGCGCAATGCCTTGTGGCGAAAAGGTGAGACCTCGGGTCAGACCCAGCGCGTGGTCGAGATCCGTACCGATTGCGACCAGGACGCGGTCTGGCTTCGCGTCGAGCAGATCGGCGCGGCCTGCCACACTGGCCGGCGGTCCTGTTTCTATCGCAAGGTCGAGGCCGAGGGCGGAGGGACGAAGCTGGTCTTCGTCGATGCGGACAGGCTGTTCGATCCGGACGCCGTTTATAAGAAGTAGCCCTCCGTCATTACGGGGTGCGCGTAGCGCGAGGCCGGAATCCGTTGTGCGGCATCACGTGCGGCTGGTTGGAATCCGGGCTCATCGCTTCGCGATGCCCGGGAATGACTCGGGGGAGTCGGACCGCCGAATTAACCCCGCATTAACCATAGTTGTCCCACGGTGAGACGATAGGGCGTCCGAATTGCCGGCGCCGCTCAACGCCGCGCGGGGCGGGTACTCCATCATGTCGGTCGACAATTCCAGTGCCTCGCAGACGGCGGTTCTCGATCCGTCGCGGGCGCGTGTCGCCGGTGCGATCAAGCAGGCCTCGAACATCTCCGGCGTCAGCTTCCAGTACATGCTGACCACGGCCAAGATGGAATCGGATTTCGATCCGGCTGCGGGCGCCACCACATCCTCCGCGCATGGGCTCTACCAGTTCATCGACCAGACCTGGCTCGGCACGGTCAAGGAAGCGGGCACACAGCTTGGCTATGGCAATTATTCCGATGCGATCACCAGGACGTCGTCGGGCACCTACACGGTCGACGATCCCGCCATGAAGCGGTCGATCATGAAGCTGCGCGACGATCCGGAGGCCGCGTCCAGCATGGCCGCCGCGCTGACGCAGTCGAACAGCTTCAAGCTCACGGGCCTGCTCGGCCGCAGGCCGTCCGACAGCGAGCTCTACATGGCGCATTTCATGGGCGTCGGTGGCGCCGCGAAACTGATCGCCAATGCCGAAGACAATCCGCAAGCTGTCGGCGCGCGGTTGTTTCCCAATGCGGCATCCGCCAACCGCTCGATCTTCTATGCCAAGGACGGCCGCGCCCGCAGCGTCTCCGAAGTCTATTCGGTGCTGGACGCGCGCTACGCCAGTGCAGCAAATTCCAGGACGACCCGCAGCGCGATGGCGATGTATGGCGGCACGCCGTCGACGACGCAGGTTGCTAGCGGCAACGGCGTGCAGCCGACTGCGCCGGTGATCGACAATGCCGCCTATCTCCAGACCTTCCCCAATACACGCGCGGTGACACCGGTGAGCGCGACATCGTCAGTGACGGTCGCGGACAATACGCCGGCCACGCCGGCGTTTCGCTCGATCTACCAGCCTGGCGACGCCACCCAGCCGGTCTCGACCACGGTGCAGAAATTGTGGGGCAACAACGCCTCGCTGACCTCGGTCGCATCCGGGACCTCAGCCGCGTCGGCGACGCCCGACGTGCGAGCGCCGCAGCCGCTTGATCTCTTCAGCGATCGCAGCGGCACCTTCAGCAGCTAACGTCTGCTCTCGTGTCCCGGACAAGACGCACCCGTCAGGGATGCGCTGCGTCCGGGGCGTGTGGCCACCTCGGCTTTGTTCCCTTAATAAAACGTCAATAAAACCAGCCAGTTATGGTGAACGCTTTGTTAAGCGTCGTGGTTTATTTTGTGTTGCGGGTGACAAGCCGTCACCGCTTCGTCTTCGTTGCGTAAGCCGGAAGCACCATGATCGTTCGGCAGTTCATCAATTGGATCAGGACGGCGCCCGCAGGCGAGCGGGCCGAGGCAACACGGGCATTGGCCCGGGCCTGGCTGATCTCGGACCTTTCCCACGACGACCGCGTCGCGGCCGAAGGCGCGCTGCTGATGCTGCTCGACGATCCCTCGCCGCTGGTGCGGCAGGCGATGGCCGAGGCTTTTGCACGTAGCATTGAGGCGCCCGCGACAATCGTGCGGGCACTGTCGGCGGATCAGCCGACCGTGGCGCTGCCCGTGCTCGAACATTCTCCGCTCCTGATCGATGCCGATCTGGTCGATCTCGTCGCGACCGGCAATGACGAGGTGCAGTGCGCGGTCGCCCGCCGCATCGCGCTGCCGGTATCTGTGTGCGCCGCCATTGCCGAAGTCGGCTGCGCGGCGGCGGCGCTCGAGCTGATCGAGAATTCCCATGCCGAGCTCGCGCCGTTCTCCTGGGATCGCATAGTCGAGCGTCACGGTCATCTCGCCGCGATCCGCGAGGCGATGCTGGTGCTGGAGGATCTGCCGGCCGCTACGCGCGCGGCGCTGGTGGCAAAACTCTCCGAGACCCTTGCGCAATTCGTCGTGGCACGGAACTGGCTGAGCGCCGATCGTGCCGATCGCATCGCGGCCGAGGCGCGCGACCGCTCCACCATAAACATTGCGGCGCGCTCGCGCGGCGAGGACATGCAGGGCTTGGTGCGGCACCTGCGCATCACCGGCCAGCTCACCGCTGGCCTGATCCTGCGTGCGCTGCTGTCGAGCAATCTCGACCTGTTCGACGCGTCGCTTGCCGAACTCGCCGATCTGCCCCGGGCGCGCGTGTCTGCGCTGCTGCACGATCGCGGCGGCAACAGTCTGCATGCGCTGCTCCGCCGCGCCGGCCTGCCCGAAGCGACCTTTGCGGCATTCCAGGTCGCGCTCGATGCATGTCACGAGCAGGGCTTCGTCGACAGTGACGACGGCGCGGTGCGGCTGCGCCGGCGCATGGTCGAGCGCGTGCTCACCCATTGCGAGACCGACCGCGGCGTCACCGAGCCGCTGATGGTCCTGCTTCGCCGCTTCGCCACGGAGTCCGCGCGCGAAGAGGCAAGGTTGTTCTGCGACGAGCTGGTCGCGGACGATGCGATCGATCCGGCTTATGAAGATCTGATTGCCGCGTGATCAAAGCCGGCGATAGGGCGGGCCAGAAAACACAAACGCCGTTATTGCGAATGCAGCCACGCAATCCAGAGTCCGAGCGCGGGGACAGTCTGGATTGCTTTGCTGCACTGGCAATGACGAGGAGAAAGCCGAACCTTACTCCGCCGGCACGATGCTCGGCGCCAGGATCACCTCGAGATGCTCGGGGCGATCGCGGTTGACGTCGGCAAGATAGTCGTCGGCGACCTTGCGCAGGCGGCGGCGGAGCTCGGCAGAGACGCTGATTCTGTCGAGCTTGGTGTTTTCGTGCACGATGGCGAGGATGGCGTTGATGTGATGCGTGAACAGCTCGGCCGGCACCCGTGCGAGGTCGGGCGCGTGCTCGATGACGCGGCACAGGCTCTCGGCGATCCCCGCCGCTTCCGGATAGCCGAACGTCGCGGCGTCGCCCTTGATGTCGTGGGCGGCGTGGAACAGCTCGTCGCGGCTTGCCTTGGTGAAGCCGTCATTGCAGATGGCGGCGTAGGCGGCAGTCAGCCGGTCGACCTCGGTCGCCATCCAGCCCTTGAACTCGCCGGAGAGATCCGCCAGCGCCTGCTCGGCGCGGGCGACCGGATCGTCCATGTCCTTGTCATCGACCCGGCGCAAGACTTTCCGCAGCGGATTGGGTTGCGTGATGACCTGATGCGTGGCGAAGGCCGTGACCTCGATGTCCCTTGCGCTGTTCTTCGCCATGATGTCTGCCCGATCGAGTGAGACGTTGCGCTAGATGGAGGAGCGCGCCTTGTCGAGCAGCGAGGGCTGCTGCAGCACCTCGTGCTTTTCTCCGACACGGCGTTCGGGACCCATATAGGCGGAGCTGGTGTTGCGGCGCCGGTCCGGACCGAAATAGGTCTTGGTCTTGATGAAGGGCCGGGGACTGGCGACGACGTTGAGGATGCGCTGATAGAGACCCTTGGCCGAGATCGGCTTGGCCAGGAATTCGGTGACGCCGGCATCGCGCGCGACCGTGACGCGGCGCTTCTCGGAATGACCGGTCAGCATGATGATCGGCGCGTAGGGATTGCCCTTGGACTCCGGCTGCCGGATCATCTGCGCGAGCTCGAGCCCGTCGAAGATCGGCATCGCCCAATCGGCGATGACGATGTCGGGCACGTAATGGCTGTACATTTCCAGCGCGGTGGCGCCGTCCTCGGCCTCGTAGACTTCGCGCGCGCCGAACGAATGCAGCAGCGTCCGCAGGATGCGGCGCATGTGCGGATTGTCGTCGCAGATGAGGAAGCGCAGCTTGTTGAAATCGATGCGGAACATGACGCCTGGGCCAGAGCGGTCAACCTTCGTTAACCATATCGCGGCGGGGGTTAACGAAGGGTTGCCGCCGGGCCGGCCCGCATACTGAGAGGGATGATTTAGATATATCGTAATTTTGCCATTTTTTATCGCAAAACAATAAAATATTCAAGTGCCGCACGGGAGTGTCGTCCAATGAGCGTGATTGCCTTTCCTTATCCTGCACCGGTTGCGCCGAACCGCTTACGGCGCATCGGTCGGATCGTGGCCGTCGGTGCGCTCGTCTGCGTCGCGGGCGCTGTGCTTGCGGTGCCGCTGCTCTGGTCCAGCGACGAGATGCTTTGGCACTGGATCGCGACACAGTCCCCGCTGGGGGCACGGCCGTTCACGCTCAATTTCGGCACGCGCTTCGTTGGCGGATTGATCAGCATGATCGGACTTGCGCCTGTTCTCTACGCATTGTTGGAGCTCTCGATGCTGTTTTCCTGTTTCGCGCGCGGCGAGGTCTTCGTGACCGGGAACGCCTGGCGCATCCGCCGGATGGGCCTCGCGCTGATCGTCAACGCACTGATATCGCCGTTGGTGCAGATGTTGACTACGATCAACCTGACCCGGGCCAACGTTCCAGGCCAGCTCGTGGTCATGTTCGGCATCGAACAGTCGCAGGTGCTGTCGGTGCTGAGCGGCCTGGCGCTCGTCGCGTTCGCGACCGTGATGGCCGATGCCGTTCGGGTGTGGCACGAGAACAGCGAGATCATCTGACCATGCCGATCATCGTCAACCTCGACGTCATGCTGGCCAAACGCAAGATCAGGTCGCGTGAGCTCGCGGCGCGCATCGAGCTCACGGAGGCAAACGTCTCCCTGTTGAAGTCGGGCAAGGTGCGCGGCATTCGCTTCGACACGCTGGAGCGGATCTGCGCCGTGCTCGACTGCCAGCCCGGCGATATCCTGGAATATGTCCCTGACAACGCGAGCGGCTCTCTAGAACCCCGCGCCATCGGCCGGAAATCGGCCTAGCCGCTTCCTCAAGTCCAGACTGGAGATACCTGCGATGAACCGCCTGGCGCGCGTTCTTGCGAGCGCGGCTGCGCTTGTGCTCGGCGGTTGCAGCTCGGTGCCGCTGACGTCGATCCCGCGATTGGCTCGCATCGATGCCAAGACGACGGATTTGTCGATGCTGCGCGTCGCCGTGCAATTGCCCGAGGCGTTGCGGCCACGTTCGGATGGCGTCAAGCTTGACGTCGTCACCAAAGTGGCCGGCGACGCCGAGACGAAGACGAGTTTTGCCATGGTCGAGGTGAGCGACGCGCGAGATCGCGCGGGCCTGCCGACGCCGCCGCGGGGCTCATCAACCTACGCCTATCGCTTGTCCTCAGCCGATGCTGCACGCTTCGAGGCGCTGCGCGCCTCGATGGTCGAGCAGGGGAAGCAAGGCAAACGCGGTTCGATGGGGCTTGGCGTCGCAGCGAAGGAATTCTGCCGTACGAATGCAGCGCCGCAGGCATCGCTGCCGGTATCGATCTATCTTATGACATCGGAGACGAAGAGCTTCGTTTCCGTGGTCAGGGATTTTGATCTGCTCGGCGATCCCGCAATTGCGGGCGGCCTCGAACAAATTCAGCCGTGCGGCTAGTGAGCAGCGCGCTGGAGCTCAGTAGCCGAACTGCTCGCGCAGGATACGCTCTTCCAGGCTGTGGCCGGGGTCGAACAGCATGCGCATCGAGATGGTCTTGTCGGACAGGACCTCGACGCGGCGGACGTCACGCACCTCGTCGTGGTCGGCGACCGCCGCCACAGGGCGCTTGTCGCCCTCCAGCACCTCGATCACGACATAGGCCGTGTTCGGCAGCAGCGCGCCTCGCCAGCGGCGCGGGCGGAAGGCGCTGATCGGGGTCAGTGCAAGCAGGGCCGCGTTGATCGGCAGAATCGGTCCCTGTGCCGACAGATTGTACGCCGTGGAGCCAGCCGGCGTTGCCACCATGATGCCGTCGGCGATCAGCTCCGGCATGCGCTCGCGCTCGTCGATCAGGATCCGCAGGCGCGCCGCCTGGTAGGTCTGTCGAAACAGAGCGACTTCGTTGATGGCGTGATGCAGGTGGACGCGGTCGTTGACGTCGGTCGCACGCATCAGCAGCGGATTGATCTCGGATTCATGCGCGGCTTCCAGACGCCCACGCAGATCGACCGTCGAATATTCGTTCATCAGGAAGCCGACGGTGCCGCGGTGCATGCCGTAGATCGGCTTTCCCGTGTGCATGTGCTGGTGCAGTGTCTGGAGCATCAGGCCGTCGCCGCCGAGCGCAACTACGATGTCAGCCTCGTTCGGGTCGCAATTGCCATACTCCCTGCTGAGCTGGCCGAAGGCCGCTTGCGCCTCGCTGCTCGGGCTGGCGACGAAGGCGATCCGATCGTATCGCGCTAACTTGGTCATGGCTTCCGGGCAGGGCCGCTGGCTGGAGAAAAGTCCGCCGGGCTCGTCTATACGACCTAGGCCTGCATTGTCGAGGAGGACGGCCGCTCAAGGCAAACGGGCGGTTGTTCATCCCGATTCAGGACCAAACCAGGTCGATTTCCGTCCGGTCAGGCTGTTCGGGCCGCGCCGGGCCGGTAATCCCCCAAACCGTCGCAATTCCTCGCTAGCCTTTCGGCACGCAGCGGTCCTCAGAGAGCCGGGCAAGGAGACGATCATGATCACGAGTTTGCCGGCGCTCCGCCATGCGGCCCTGGTGCTGGCGGTGTCGACTTTCGCATTCGCGGGCTTGGCGCGCGCGGACGATCCGCCGCAGCCTCGCTCCGAGGCGTCTGCGCCGGTCGGACAGAAGGGCGGGCGCGGCGGTGGCGCGCAAAGCGCGTCGCAGAATTCGCCGGCAGCGGAGCTGCACCGTCTGCCGCCGGATTCGACCACGAAGCAGACGCTCGATCTGCCCGGCCGCACGCTCGATTTCACCGCGACCGCCGGCTCGATCCGCGTGTTCGACGGCAAGGGCGAGCCGCTGGCCGACATCGCCACGACGTCCTATGAGCTTGCCGGCGCCGATCGCGCGACGCGCCCCGTGACGTTCCTGTTCAACGGCGGGCCCGGCGCATCCTCCGCATGGCTTCAGTTCGGCGCGGCCGGGCCGTGGCGGTTGCCGCTCGATGGCGAAGCGCTGTCGCCGTCGGCCTCGCCCGAGGTGAAGCCGAATGCGGAAACCTGGCTCGACTTCACCGATCTCGTCTTCATCGATCCCGTCAGCACCGGCTACAGCCGCTTCGTCGCGAGCGGCGAGGATGCGCGCAAGTCGTTCTATTCGGTCGATGGCGACGTCAATTCGATTGCGCTGGTGATCCGCCGCTGGCTGGAGAAGCACGACCGGCTGACCTCGCCGAAATACGTCGCGGGCGAGAGCTATGGCGGCATTCGCGGACCGAAGGTCGTGCGCCAGCTGCAGCTCCAGCATGGCGTCGGCGTCAGGGGATTGATCCTGGTGTCGCCGTTGCTGGACTTCCGCGAGTTCACGGGCACGAGCCTCCTACAATATGTCGCGACGCTGCCGAGCTATGTGGCGGTCGCGCGCGAGGCCAAAGGACCCGTCAAGCGCGCCGATCTCGCCGATGTCGAGGCTTACGCGCGTGGCGAATTCCTGGCTGATCTCGTCAAGGGCGAGGCGGACAGGGAGGCCACCAATCGCCTTGCCGACAAGGTCGCCGAGCTCACCGGCATCGACCAGACGGTGAGCCGCAGGCTCGCCGGCCGCTTCGACGTCGGCGAATTCCGCCGCGAGTTCGATCGCAGGAACGGCAAGGTGACGGGGCGCTACGATGCCTCGGTGCGCGGCTTCGACCCCTATCCGGATTCGGGTAACTCCCGTTTCGGCGACCCTTCGGGCGATGCGCTCCAGGCGCCGTTGACGAGTGCTGCGGTCGACGTGCTGACGCGCAAGCTCAACTGGCGGCCGGATGGCTCCTATGAAGTCCTGAACGGGGCCGTCGAAGGCCAATGGGATTTCGGCCGCGGCATCAACCCGCCGCAGTCGGTGTCGGATCTGCGCCAGATCCTCGCCACCGACGCGAAGCTGAATGTGCTGGTTGCGCACGGCCTGTTCGATCTTGCCACGCCCTATTTCGGGTCGAAGCGGGTGCTCGACCAGTTGCCGGCGTTCGCGACGCAGCGCGTGAAGTTCGTCGTCTATCCCGGCGGCCACATGTTCTATTTGCGCGACGGGGCGCGGCAGGCGCTTCGGAGCGAGGTCGAGGCGCTGATCAGGGAATAGGCCGGCGCTTGCGCGGCTTGTATCTCCGCTCGATTTCGCGAGCCACGACGCTCGCAGGCTTGACGTTGGCTCCTGCGATCCAGACGTCGCTGACCTTGCCGCGCTTGTCGCGGACGCGGCGCACCGGCTCGCCATGACTTGAATAGCCGGCGGCGGAGACGAGCTTGCCGGTGTCGCGGCCGGTCACCTCGATCTCGCCGGAATCCATGAACGGATTGTTGAACTGCGGGTTGGCGATCAGCACGCGGTTGCCCATCGGTACGAGGTCCGTCGCTCCCCAGAGCGTCCACCAGCGGCCGTTCCAGTCGCGCACGCGCCGGTCGGGCGCGCCGCGGGTCTTGAAGACGCGCAGGATCTGCATCGCGCCATCCATCCAGAACGGCGCCGCGCCATCGATGGAGTTGCTGATGATGCTGATCGTGAGTTCGCAGGCGGGGATCGAGCAGGTCCGGGAGATGTAACCCTGAAAGTGCCCGCCATGGCCAAACCAGTCCCAGCCGTCGAGCTTGCCGGCGCCGATGCCCAGGCCGTAGTAGCCCTCGAAACTCTGCGGGATACGCCAATGATGCCGCGTCATCTCGCGGCGGCCGGCGACGGACAGCAGGCTCTTTTTCGCATTGGGCGCGAGCTGCGCGAAGAAGCGGGCGGTGTCGGCGGCGGTCGCGGCGAAGCCCGTGGCCGATGCCATCGCGTTTGTGGGATTGTCGCCGGGGATCACGCAACGCTCGCCAAGTGGAACCTTTCGCGTGTGGCCGCGCGCGAACGATGCGCCCTTGGGGAGTGGCGCGTCCGGCTCGGTTTCGCGTAGGCCTGCGGCCTCGACGATCTCGCGTTTGATCCAGACGGAGTAGGGCTCCTTCGTCACGGCTTCGACGACGAGGCCGAGCAGGCCAAAGCCATGGTTGGAATATTTGAAGCGCGTGCCGGGCTCGATCGCGGTCGGCAGCTTCAGCTCCGCGAGCAACTCCTTCGCGCTCAGATACGGACGACGATCGATGAACTGGCCGGAATCGGCGCCGTCGCGCGTCAGCCCCGCGGTATGCGAGAGCAGCTGCGCGATGGTCGTGTCGGCGACGCGCGGATGCAGGCCGTCGACATATTGTCCGACGGGATCATCGAGCCGGAGCTTGCGCTGCTCGCGCAGCTTCATGATGCCGGCTGACGTAAAGCTCTTCGAGTGCGAGGCGATGCGACAGCGATGGCGCGGGGTGAGCTTCTCGCCGGTGTCGAGATTGGCAATGCCGAACGCATGTTCGGCGACGATCTCGCCGCGATGGGCAAACGCGACGATGACGCCGGGCTGCTGGATTGTCGTCTGCTGGAATTCGATCCAGGAAGAGATGTAGTCGATCGCGGATCGCAGCCACGTATCCATTGCGCACCAATTTCAGGGAGGATTCGTGCGCGAAGGCTAGCCGAGAAAGCGGAACGGGCACAACCCCGAGGTTGTGCCCGTTCATTTGGTTCGAAGAGGCGATGTCTTCAGTAGACGAGCGTCGCGCCGGTCGGCTTGTCGAGCGCGGCGGCGAGCGAGCGATATTCGGAACTGTCGGTGCCGGCGAGCGAGGCGATCTTGTTCAGATGATACTGCGCCTGTTCGCGGTTGCCCTGCTCGAGCTGCCAGAGGCCGTAATACTGCCAGGTGCGGACGTGGTTC
>Ga0102590_1003608_pt1 | contig 14935 bp, 10 predicted proteins | sample AraplaMF_Col_mMF_FD_76859 | JGI IMG/M metagenome (GOLD analysis project Ga0102590, IMG submission 76859) | Arabidopsis root microbial communities from the University of North Carolina, USA - plate scrape MF_Col_mMF | ecosystem: Host-associated > Plants > Roots > Endosphere | place: USA...
TCGCCGCGATCGGTCTGCTCGGATCGGTCTCGCTGGGGCGTTCCCCGATGGGACTGCTACTGCCCGCGATCGTCGCGCTCGCGATGCAGCTCGCGCAGATGCTGCCGCTGCCCGTGTCCGTGCGCCTCGCCCTGCCCAGCTACGCCTTCATCTCCTGGAACGGCCTGTTCACCACCCCCGAACAGCTGGGCCCGCTGCTGATCGGTGTTGTGGTCAGCCTGGTGTGGGCCGTGCTCGCCACGGTTCTGGCCTATGTGCTCTTCGTGCGCCGCGACTTCACCAACGTCAACTACGACGGCTCGGGGCGTCGCGCGACCACCATCGGGCTCCTGCCGCTCGTCGGCCTGGTCGTGGTGACGGTGCCGACCGTCGCGGTGTCGACCGGGGCCACGGGTTCCGGGATCGACCAGGACAAGGTGCAGCGCTCGGTCGCCACGGCCTTCGCCCACCTCTATCGCGTCCAGACCAAGCAGCTCAACCGACCCGACGTCACCGAGGCGCAGTTGAAGGCATCGGCGACCTGCGACAAGGGCTCCTCCCGAGTCGCCCCCGAGGGGCCGGGCAACGACTGGCGTTGCGTCGTGTCCTGGCATCTCCCCGGCATCAAGGCCGCAGGGTCGGCCATCTACCAACTCGACATCACCGCGGACGGGCGGTTCATGGCCGATGGCGATGGACCGAAGGAAGTCAACGGCTACTTCCTGGTGCGCACCCCCGAAGGGGATGCGCCGAACCCGCTCTGGCAGTTCGACGGCAATGTCGAACTGCTTCCCACCTCGAAGGGATAACTCGATGCAGGTAACACGGCAGCGTCGGATCAACGAGAAGGCGCAGCTCAGCCTTTTCGGTAGACGCGTCGGTCGCCGTACCTCTCTGGTCACGGTGGGCATCGGCGTCGTTCTCGCCGTCACGGGCACCGCAGTCGCCCAGACGAAGCAGTTCGGCACCGACCAGGTCGGTCAGACCACCGCCAATGGCCAGGTCATCTCAAGCGACCAGTACATCGCCCCGTACGGCAGCCGTACCGTCATCAACGACGGCAAGATCATGTCGTCCTCGGTCAGCCCGGACGGCACCCACCTCGCGGCCGCGGTCACCGACGGCGACGCGGCGCTGGTCATCATGGACCTCGGCACCGGGCAGGTGAAGCAGCGCGTCGGCACCAACGCGGCGGACGACCTGCGCATCTCGAACAGCTCGGTCGGCCAGGAGGGCCCGACGTACTCGCCCGACGGCTCGCAGCTGTGGCTGGGCCAGACCGACGGCTACACCAAGTTCACCGTGAACGCGGACGGCACCCTCTCCGCCCCGAAGACCGTCTCGATCCCGGCCGACGGCTCCAAGCACGCCCTGGTCGGCGCGGCGGTGTTCTCCGCCGACGGCTCCACCGTGTACTCCGCGGTCAACGGCCAGAACCGGGTGGTCGCCATCGACGCGGCCACCGGGACCATCAAGCAGAGCTGGGCGGTGGGCAACGCCCCCCGCGGCATGGCCATGGTCGGCAACAGGCTCTACGTCAGCAACGAGGGTGGACGTCCGGCCAAGGCCGGCGACACCACCATCAACTCCTACGGCACCCAGGTGCCGGCCGACCCGGACACCGGTGCCACCACCACCGGCACGGTCAGCGTCATCGACGTGGCGGACCCGTCCGCCACCGTGGGGAGCATCGGCGTCGGCCTGCACCCGACCGCGGTGTACGCCAAGAACGGCGTGGTGTTCGTCACCAACACCGCCGACAACAACGTGTCGGTCATCGACACCCGCAAGAACAAGGTCGTGCAGACCATCGCCACCCAGCCGTGGCCGGAGGCCTCGGTGGGCTACGAGCCCGACGCGGTGACGCTGACCGACGACGGGCACCTGCTGGTGACGCTCGGCCGCGCCAACGCGGTCGCCGTCTACCGGTACAAGTCGGCGCAGGAGCCCGCCAGTTACGTCGGCCTGCTGCCGACGGACTACTTCCCCTCGGAGATCACCACCGTGGGCAAGAAGGTGGTCGTCTCCAACACCCGTGGCATCGACGCCCTCCGCCCCACCAACAGCACCGGGCACGGCACCCACGACACCACGTCGAGCCTGACGCAGTTCACGCTGCCCTACGACAGCGTCATCAGGTCACAGACGGCCAAGGTCTTCAAGCAGAACGGCTGGACCGGCGGCTCGGTCACGGTGGCCAAGGGCAAGGGCAACAAGAAGGCGGTGCCGGTGCCCACGCGGCTCGGTGACGCGTCGACGATCAAGCACGTCTTCCTGATCGTCAAGGAGAACCGGACCTACGACCAGGTCTTCGGCGACATGCCGCAGGGCAACGGCGACCCGTCGCTGACGCAGTTCGGCGAGAACGTGACGCCGAACCAGCACGCGCTGGCCGAGCAGTTCGGGCTGTACGACAACACATACGACATCGGCACGAACTCCGCCGAGGGCCACAACTGGCTGATGCAGGCCGACGACCCGGAGTACACCGAGTCCTCGGCGGGCGAGTACCAGCGCAGCTACGACACCGAGAACGACGCTCTCGGTCACCAGAAGTCCGGCTTCATCTGGTCCGGCGCCCAGGCGGCCGGCAAGTCGGTCAAGGACTACGGCGAGTTCCAGTCGATCGAGAGCAAGCCGGCCGGCGCGACCTGGCAGAACCTGTACTGCGACACCAAGAACATGCAGGCGACCGGCCAGAAGACCGCCTACCCCATTGAGACGGGCTCGGCGATCCCGTCGCTCAACAAGGTGTCGGTGCCCGGCTTCCCGCTGTTCGACACCAGCGTCCCGGACATCTACAAGGAGCAGATCTGGGAGCAGGACTTCGAGAAGAACGGTCCTGCGAACCTGAACATGTTCTGGCTGTCCAACGACCACACCGGTGGCCCGGCGAACGCGGCCGCGCAGGTCGCGGACAACGACCTCGCCGTCGGCCGGATGGTCGACAAGATCTCGCACAGCAAGTACTGGAAGGACTCGGCGATCTTCGTCGTCGAGGACGACTCCCAGGCCGGCCTCGACCACGTCGACGGCCACCGTGCCCCGATCCAGATCATCAGCCCCTGGGCACAGCGCGGTACCGTCGACAGCCGGTACTACTCGCAGATCACGATGATCCGCACCATCGAGCAGATCCTCGGGATCCAGCCGATGAACCAGAAGGACAGCGCGGCCACCTCCATGGCCACGGCGTTCACCAAGAAGCCGAACTACACGCCGTTCACCACGCTGCCCAACCGGACCTCGCTGACCCTGGGCCTGAGCACCCAGCCCACCTGTGGCCCGGACACCCCGGCCCCGCAGGACGCCAAGGCTGCGCCCGCACCGACGTCGGCGAAGGTGCCGGCCGACAAGCAGGCGCTCGCGGACAAGTGGGACACCTGGAAGTCCAAGCAGCACCTGACCGGGCCCAACGCCATAGCCGACTACGCCAACCCGGCGCAGATGGACCACTTCACGTGGTACCAGACGCACAACTGGAAGACGCCCTACCCCGGCGAGAACAAGATCTACACGCCGAACGACGTACCGGGCGCCTACATCCCGTCGGCGGAGAACGACGGCTGACGTAGCCCGATCCAGTCAGAGGGTCCCCGACCGGCGTCAGCGCCGGCGGGGACCCTCTGCCGTGGGCGCGCCATTCGGGCCTCCCGCCCGGCCGAGCCTGCGCACGCACGGTGCCGCCCTTGGGCGTCGCCCGCCTCCGTACTCCGGCCCCGGAAGCCGCGGTTGGAAGGACCGGGTCGGCGACCGTGAGGCGGCTGGGCCGCTGGGCTCCATGCGACACGCAGGTGCTCTGACCTGGCCCGGTGCGGCGTCATGCGGCTGTTACCCACTTTCGGGTGACGCCCGGGAAACGGGTGGGGTGGCGGACCCTGGCGGACACATGCGACAAGCCAGTGATTGCAAGGGCGAACGCCCCGGAACGGCGTCAACCCATCGCATTGCGCCGATAAATGGACCATACAGACGACAGTCATAGAGACATAGGCATCCCGTAACACGGTTCACGTTTCACACACATCACCCCCACCCCGACGGCACGGTATGAGGGCGCGGCCAACCCGGCCCCGCACCCGCACACCGCACCACCCCGCACCACACACGGGACGGTGCCCGCACCAAGCAGGGGGAACCTGTGACCACTTCCACCACCGCACGCCGCCTGGCCGCCGCCGCCCTCACCGCCGCCGCCCTGGCCGGCGCCGCCACCGTCCCGGCCACCGCCGCCGACCACCGCCCCCACCGGCCGGACGTCCAGATCACCCGCGTGCAGTACGACTCCCCGGGCCGCGAGGACCGCTCCAACCGCTCCCTGAACGCCGAATGGGTGCAGATCACCAACAACACCCGCCGCCCCGTCAACCTCAGCGGATGGACCCTCACCGGCCGCGACCACCGCACCTACACCTTCCACCACTACCGCCTCGCCGGCCGCGCCACCGTCCGCGTCCACACCGGCATCGGCCACGACACCCGCACCGACCTCTACCAGGACCGCCGCAACTACGCCTGGGACAACCACATCGACACCGCCACCCTGCGCAACGACCGCGGCCGCGTCATCGACACCGCCTCCTGGGGCTACCGCAACCACCGCTGACCCCACCCACCGATGACCGACCCCACCCAGGGCCGGTCACCGACACCCCACGGTGCGCCGGGCCCCACAGGCACGGCGCACCGTTCACGTATGCCCGTCGGCCTGGTCGTCCGAAGGCACGGCGCTCGTCCTTTGAACCGCCGGACCGGATGCCACGTATGAGTCACCGTGGGTGGCGCCGCGTCACCCGCTGTACCGCCAGGCGGTGCAGGGGCCGGCAGGTGCGGGCCCCTCCGGGACCGCGCCGCGTGGCGACCACCGAGGTGGCGGCCGCGTGGCGCGCATGCGGTACCACCGGGAGAGAGGGCCGAACGATCTCAAGCGATGCGAGCCGTGCCGCCGGCGGCGTTCTCGACATGCCCGCCACCGTGAGGCGGGGAGACACGGTGCGCGAGGCGAACGTTCGGCGGCAGGTGCCGGGTCTGGACGGACTTCGCGGTTTGGCGGCGCTGTACGTGCTCCTGTTCCACTGCTGGCTGTACACCTTCCCCGGCTACCCCGACAGTTCGGCTCCCCGGTGGCTGGACGGGCTGATGTTCGGCCGTATCGCCGTGGTCTTCTTCCTGGTGCTGTCAGGCTTCTCCCTGGCCGTCTCTCCGGCCCGCAACGGCTGGCGACCGGGCGGCGTCTCGCGTTTTCTGCGCCGGCGGGCCTGGCGCATCCTGCCTCCCTACTGGGCGGCGCTCGCGTTCAGCCTGGTGATCTCCTGGCTCATGGTGCCTGCTTCGCATGTGGGACCACCGACCGGCCGATCGATTCTGGTGTACGGCCTGGTCGCCCAGGACGTGTTCACCGCGCCGACTCCGAACGGCGCGTTCTGGTCGATCGGCGTGGAGGCGGAGCTCTATCTCCTCTTTCCGCTCCTCCTGTTCGTCCGGCGGCGGCTGGGTGCCGTGGTGCTGCTCACGGCCGCGACCCTCCTCGTCGCCGTCTGCGGCCTGACGGCGGCCGGTGCGACGCCGGTGGAGGGCGACAACTGGCTCACTCCGCATCTCGCCCCCGTCTTCGTGGCCGGTCTGGTGGGCGCTGGAATCGTCGTCGCGTCGGACAGGGTCCGTCGCCTGCCCTGGCATCGGCTCGCCGCCGTGGCCGCCACACCGGTCCTGACTCTGGTCGCCGTCAAGGGACCGGTGTGGACGGTGAACCACTACTTCTGGGTGGATCTGGCCGTCGCCCCCGCCATGACGATGCTCCTGGCCGCCGTCGCCACCGGGAAACCCGCCCGTCTTGTACGGCTTCTGACCACCCGACCCGTTCGAGGTCTCGGTGACTGCTCGTACAGCCTCTACCTCATCCATCTGCCGATCGTCATGACCGTCGTCAGGAGGATCGCCCCGGAGTTCGTCTCCCCCGGCCTGCCCACGTTCTGGTTCACCCTCGCCGTGGCACTGCCCGCCTCGCTGTCGGGGGCGTGGCTGTTCGCCAGGATCTTCGAGATGCCTTTCAAGCGGAACCGGTCCTGGAAGTCCTTGCTCGCGCCGGTGCGTTCACAGCCGGGCGGGGGCAACGAGCGTCGGCCCGGCACACGTTCCGGCCGGCCGTCCCCCCAGCCGTCGGGCGGCTCGCCCGGGCGCATCGGCCCGTAGTCCGGCGGACCGGAGTACAAGCGGGCGGCGCCCGCCGGTGTCCGGGCCGGCGGCCATGAGGCGTGCTCCCCGGGCCGGGGACCGCGGCCGGGTCGTCCTCAACGGTGTCCGTCCGGGGTCAGAGCAGCGATGCGGTGACCTCGGCAAGGCTCCGCCGATACTCCGGGTCGTACGCCTCGGCCGCCGCCCGGCCCTCCTTCTCGCCGTCGAAGTACCGCCCCGTGACGCCTGCCAGTTCGGGCGCGTCCACCAGGCGGCGGGTGGCCGCGACGCCCTGCTCGAGGGTGTCGACGACGTCCATCCCGGAACGCCGGGACATCGTGGTGGGCATGAAGGACGCGGGGTGGAGGCTGTTGACGGTGATACCGCTGTCGGACAGTTCCCCCGCAAGGTCGAACCCGTGGCAGATGAGCGCCAGCTTGGAGCGGCAGTAGGCGGCGACGTCCGTGTACTCGCGGGTGTGTCCTGGATCGTCGAAGTCGAAGGGCTCCTGGCCGACGGACGCCACGTTCACGATGCGGGAGGGCGCGGAGCGGCGCAGCAGCGGGAGCAGTTCACGGGTGAGCACGACGGGCGCCAGGTAGTTGACGGCCAGACGCAGTTCGTGCCCGTCGGCGGACGTCTGCCGGCGAGTGCCCTCCGCATGGAAGCCGACGCCGGCGTTGTTGACCAGTACGTCCAGCCGGTCGTGCCGGGCGGCGACGTCCGCGGCGAGGCGCCGGACCCCGGCGAGCGAGGAAAGGTCGGCCCGGTAGGTCTCACCGCCGGTGGCCGCGGCCACTTCCCGGAGGCGTTCCTGATCACGGCCGTGCAGGAGGAGGGTGTGCCCGCCGTCGGCGGCGAGGTCCTCCGCGAGAGCGCGGCCGAGTCCGTCGGAGGCGCCGGTGATGAGGATCGTTGCCATGTCGTACACCTTTCTGATCCGGGGACACCACGGGTGCCGCCCGGCGGAGGACGGGAGCCGGCAGCGGGACGTGGGGCGGCCCTGTACGCCGCTCACCGGGTGCGGGCCGGTGCTTCCCCTGCCCTGTCGCGGGTGCTCCCCGACCCCGTCCGGGCCGCTGCCCGGGCGGGTGAGGAGCCGCCGGTTGACCGGCGGCGGAACGCTCCCGACCATAGGCAGCACAGCCATCAGCAAACCAATAGGAATTCCGAGATGTCTCATCAGAATGCCGATGGAAATGGTCCCCGGCGGGACGACGGTGGGCCGGCCGCACCGCAGGTCCGCCCACCGTCCACCGCCGGAGACGGGCCCCTGGACCTCGGCCTGCTGCGCACCTTCCTCGCCGTGCACCGGGGGCGGTCCCTCACCACGGCGGCCCGGGTGCTGGGCATCTCCCAGCCCACCGTGACCGCACAGGTGCGCACCCTGGAGCAGCAGCTCGGCCGGCAGCTCTTCGAACGACTTCCGCGCGGTGTGGCGCCGACCGGCGTGGCCGACGAACTGGCCGGGCGGATCGCCGGACCGCTGGACGCGCTGGCGGAGGTCGCCGACCGCGGCCGCGAGGGCCTGGAGGCGCCGCCCGAACCGGTGCATCTGGCGGGCCCGGCGGAGATGCTGAGCGTCCGGGCACTGCCCGTGCTGGCACCGCTCGCGGCTCGGGGCATCCCGCTGCGCATCACCACCGGACTCGCCGAGGAGCTGCTCGAGGGCCTGCACGGCGGTCGCTTCGACCTCGTCCTGTCGGCGGTGCGGCCGCGCGGCCGCACCCTGGCAGCGGTCCCGCTCATGGACGAGGAGTTCGTGCTCGTGACGACACCGGGGCATGCCGCCGGAATCGGGCCGCTCACCTGCGAGGACGCCGGCCCGTTGAGCGAGGTCCCGCTGGTGGCGTACGCCGAGGACCTGCCGATCCTGCGCCGGTACTGGCGCCATGTCTTCCGCACCCGCCTGACCGCCCGGCCCGCCGTCGTCGTGCCGGATCTGCGCGGTGTGCTCGCCGCCGTCGTCGCGGGCGCGGGCGCGACGGTGCTGCCTCGCTACCTGTGCGAGGCAGAGCTCGCGTCCGGCGCGTTGGTGGAGTTGCTGACGCCGGAGGATCCGCCCATCAACACCGGCTTCCTGGTGGCGCGGGCGGGCGCGCCCGACCGCCCGCCGGTCGAGGCGGTGCGCGAGCGACTCCTCGAGGCGGCCCGCTCCTGGTGACCCGCGCAGAGCTCAACACCCGTGTCGCACAGGGGCATCGGCCGGATCAGGGGCCTACCGCGGCCCTTTCGGAGACGGTGTCCACGCCTCCTTCAGGGACAACGCCCTGCCCGGGATGTCCAGAACCTGCCGCCGGGGCGAGAGTCCTTGAGCACCTGGCGGGCCGTGAGCCGACCGGACGTGGCGTTGGTGCCCGCGCCGGGCCAGGTCGCGGCGCCGGTCAGATACAGCCCGGGGATCGCCGTGCGGTAGCCGCTGTGGCCGGGCATCGGCCGGAAGAGGAAGTTCTGGGAGAGGTGGTGGCTGCCGGCAGTGCTGTCACCGCCGACAAGGTTCGGATCGGCCGCTTCGAGGTCCTGAGGGGTGTATGCCGTGACGCAGGCGATCCGTGATGTGCCGCCGGGGGCATAGCGCTCCAGCTTGGCCAGCACCCTGTCGGTCATCGGTTCGACCGCCTCGGGCCAGCGCGTCTGCCGGATGGTGCCCGCCGCGTCGCCGGAGATGACCGGGGGCACGGTGCGGACCTGGATCCACACGACATGGCGGCCCGCGGGGGCCCGGGTCGGGTCCACTGCGGAGGTCTGCCCCACGACGAGCAGCGGTTCCGCGGGCAGCAGGCCCGACAGGGACTCGATATAGGTACGCGCCAGATCGCCGACGTACGGTGCCACGTGCACGTATCCGAAGCCGGACAGCTCGTCCCCCGCGGCCCAAGGGAGCGGCCCGTCCAGCGCGAGGTGCACCATCATGGTGCCGGGGCCGTACCGGTAACGGCCTGATGCGCGGCGTACCGGCGCGGGCACCTGCCCGGGCTCCAGCAGTCGCTGATAGAGGGCGGCGGGCCCGACGTCCGCGATCACGGCGCGACGCGCCGCAGCCGTGCTGCCGTCGACGCAGCGCACCCCCACGGCTCGGCCGTTCCGGCACAGCACGCGGTCCACCTCGGCACCGGTGCTGATCTCGCCACCGTGCTCGGCCAGCAGGGCCCCCAAGGCCTGCGGCAGCCGCTGGGCGCCTCCCTCGACCACGGACATACCGTTCTCCATGTCGGCGAACAGCTCCAGCAGCGGGAACATCGCGCCGCCGGCCACGTCGGGGCCGAAGTCCAGATGCATGCCCCAGCAGGCGGCCATGGCACGCGCCTCCCGGGTGGTGAACCAGGTCTCGCCGAGCTCCCGGGTACTCATCAGCAGGGTGTGGGTGAGTTCCGCCGCGCCGCGCACGCCCCGGTGGCGCAGCAGGCTCAGTACCTGCCGGACGGCGGCGACCGAGGGCACGGCACTTCCGTAGAGGCCGAACAGGTACGGGGCGAATCGCCTGTACTGCCGATAGAGGCCGGCGAAGCCCTCGGCGTCCCCCGCGCTGTGCGCGGCCAAGTGCCCGAGGGTGCGTTCGTAGTCGGAGTGGACGCGCAGGCTCAGCCCGTCCGGGAAGGCGTTGGCATACGGCCGGCCGGTGGTGCGGAACCGCAGCCCGTGCCGGGCCAGACCGGAAGCGAAGTCGGCGTACGCCCTGGATCCGAGGAACAGGTTCTGGTTGGTGGAGTACAGGTCGTGCACGAACCCGGGGAGCGTGGCCTCACCTCCGGCGATGGCGCCGCCCACGGCCGCGTTGCGCTCCAGCACGGCCACCGACCAGCCCGCCCGTGCCAGGTACAGGGCCGCCACAAGCCCGTTGTGACCACCGCCGACGACGATCGCGTCGTAGGAGTCCGCCGGGGTCATCGCCGGGGCCTCCTGCCACGCTCTCTCGCCGGGGCCGTGCCCGCGCCGGCGCCGAAGGCCGCCCGGGCGCCGGCCGTGGCCCGTACGTCCGTGTCGGCCCGGGATCTCCCCGCACACGCCTCGGCGTCTTCCCTGGTGCTCATGAGCGAGTCCGCGATCGAAAGCGCCGCTGCTCCTCTCCGTCTGCCCCTATTGCAGTGTTCCTCGCGTCCCGGCGGCCCGCGACATCACCGGGGCCCACTGAGCCCCGTCCCGCACGACGGCGGTGAAGCTACGGGGTGGGTCTTTCCCGCAATGCGTGCGCGGGACCCTGAACCGGGCGAATGCGGTCGATCGAAGCGGGTCGCCCCTGGGCCGCCCCACCCGGCTGCTGAGGTGGGAAAACGCTTTGACGAACCCCGGGGCGTAGGGCGATAGTTGCGTGCCGAATCAAACCCAGTGGTTCGGCGCGTGCATCAGGGGGAGAGCGTGCAGGCCGAAGATCAAGACGTCCGATCCGCGTACGACTCGGCACATGTCCAGTTGCTCGCGGGCCGGTTCGCCCAGGCGCGGCGCACGGCCACGGAAGCGCTGACGGCGGACGGGCCCAGCGCCCGTCTCTACCTGGTGCTGGGGCAGGCCCATGCGGCCGAGGACGACGACGATCACGACGACCGGGCCGAAGCGGCCTACCGGGAAGGCCTGAAGGCGTTCCCCGACGACCTCGATCTGCTCGCGGCGTACGCGGAGTTGTGTCTGCGCAGCGACTACATGGACCGGTCGGCCAGGCACCGGCGCGGCCCCGAACTCGACGCACGGCTCCGCGAGTTGGCACCCGGATCGCCACAGGCGCTGCGCATCGAGCAGATCTCGGCGGGCAAGGCGGTGAATGGCCCCAGGCCGCCGTCGCCGGTGCGCACCCAGACGCACGACGCCCGCCTCGTGCTCGCGGCCGTGGGCGATCCCGTCTCGGCCGCCGCGCAAGCCCGTGCCCACGCTCAGAGCCGGCCCGACGACAATCGCTTGGCCACGGTCGCCGAAACCCTCACCGCGCTCGCCCGCCCCGGCCGCGCGCCACTGCGCTGGATGGTGCGCTTCCCCCAGCACACGCTGCTGATCCGCGCGGCTCTGTGTGTCGTTGTGCTCCTGGCCGTACCCGCACTCCACTGGAACAGCTGGGCGCGCATGGCGGTCGTGGTCACCGTCGTCCCCACGGCTCTGCTCCAGTCCCTGCTGCGTCGGGCACGCCACCGTGCCGGCACCCGGCCCTCCGCCACCCACGCCGAACCCGTCGGTGTCCCGGACTTCCCCGTACTGCCACCGGTCCCGGCCGCCTCGTCCCGGGAGACAGCGGTGGCGGTCCTCGCGCTCGCCACCGTGATGGCGGCGCTGGTGGGGTCGGGCATCTGGGGCTACGAGCAGTACGCCGCCTACCCGCGCTACACCTTTGCGGCGCCGGACCGCGTCCAGGGCTACGAACGGCTGGAGGACACGTCGCTCCAGCAGTTCTTGGAGGGGGTCGTGAACGAGGACACGGGGGGCAGCGATGCCACGACCTTCACCTACGTGTACGGAAAGAGGGAGAACGAACGCCTGTCCGTGATCACGGTGTTCGGCGCGGTCGGCGACTTTCACGAGATGACGCCCGACGCGCTCGGTTCCATCCAGGACGGTCTCCGGTCGGGCCTCACCACCACGGGTCTGGCCGCCGGCAAGGTCTGGTCCGCCGACCCCGGCCGCCTCGGCGGCAGCCTGCGGTGCCTGTCGTACGACGCGATCGACAACCAGCGGCTCACCGCCTGCACCTGGGGGGACAAGGGCAGTTTCGGCACCGTCGTGTCACCCGACTCGGGCGCGGGCCACGAGGCCGCGGCGGACCTCACCCGAGCGGTTCGGGAGGCGGTTCTGCACCAGGGGACTCCCGCCGACTCCGTCTGAACGAACCGGGGTTCGCGCCCGGCGTCCGGCGCACCGAGGGCGACAGCGGAACACCCTTCCGTGCTACCGGGCGCGGCGGGCCGTGCTGAAGCGACGCCGGTACGCGGCGGGGCTGATGGACAACTCCCGTGCGAAGACCCGTCGGAGACTCTCGTAACTCGGGAACCCGGCCAGGGATGCCGCCTGTGTCGCGGTGTGCCCCTGGTCGAGCAGAGCCTTCGCGATGTCGAACCGGATGGACTCGACGTAGCGGGCCGGTGTGGTGGACAGCTCTTCCCGGAACAGCCGCGTGAGATGGCGGGGACTGAGGTTGAGATGCGCGGCGAGTTCGGCGAGGGAGTGGTTCCCCGCGGGATCGGCCATCACCAGGTCGACGACGGTGCGCAGGGCCGGGGACCGGGGCGGCGGGCCCTGCAGGGGCGCGGAGAACTGTGACTGGCCGCCCGCGCGTTGCAGATACACCACCAGAGCCCGGGCGACGTCCCGGCTCAGATCAGGACCGTGGTCCTCCTCGACGAGAGCCAGCGCCAGGTCGATGCCGGCGCTGACGCCCGCCGAGGTGTACGTGGTGCCGTCGCGCACGTAGATGGCATCGGGCTCCACACGGATCTTCGGGTGCCGGCCGGCCAGTTCGCGTGTGATCTTCCAGTGGGTGGTCGCACGCTTGCCGTCCAGTAGGCCGGCGGCGGCGAGGACGAACGCTCCGGAGCAGACGGACGTGACCCGCCCGGACCGGACCGCCAGCTCCCTCGTCGCCTCGATCAGATCCCGGGTGACGGGAGTTCTGGGATGGACGACCCCGCCCGGCATCACGAACGTGTCGGGATCCGGCTCGGAGGCGGGGCTGCCGTCGACGGCGATACGGATGCCGACGGACGAGGCGACGTCGGCACCGGTCGTCGACAGCAGGTCGATCCGGTAGTCGGCGCCGAGCCGGTTCGCCTCCCCGAACACCTCTGCGGGACCGGCGACGTCCAGCAGTGCTACCCCGTCGTAGACGAGGATCGCGACCCGATGCGTTGCGGAGTTCACAGTCCTGTCCTCAGGTGTCCGGTTCCTCGGGTGTCCCGCTTTCAGGGCGGACTTCTCGGGTGTCTGGATTCGGGTGGTTCATGGCCGGACCGAGGCGGCGGCGAAGGCCGTGCGGTCGGCATCGTGGAGAACGGAGTCACCGCCCACTGTTCACCACCACATCGAAAGCGTCACCGTCATGACCGACATCATCGCAGCAGTGGAAATACCCGAGACCGCAGCAGTGGCGGAGGCCACCCGTTTTCTCCGTGAAACGACCAGCCCTCTCATCTTCCATCACTCCCGGCGTGTTTTCCTCTTCGGTTCTCTTCACGCACGCGAGCTCGGCCTTGAGCCCGATCCGGAGCTGCTCTACATATCCGCGATGTTCCACGACGCGGGGCTTTCCGTCCCGTTCTCCGACGTGGAGCAGCGCTTCGAACTGGACGGCGCCGACCACGCGCGCAAGTTCCTGCTCGACCGCGGGTTCCCGAAGAGCGCCGCCGACGTCGTCTGGACGGCGATAGCACTGCACACGACGCCGGCGATTCCCGGCCGGATGGGCCCGGAGACGGCTGCCACGAACTTCGGCGTACTGACCGACGTGCTCGGCTGGGGACTGGACGGACTGGACGGCGGCCAGGTGGAGGAAATCGTGGCCGCCCATCCGCGCGAACAGTTCAAGAAGGGATTCCTGCAGGCATTTGTCGACGGGCTCGAGCATCGTCCTGACACCACGTACGGGACGGTCAACGCGGATGTGCTGGAACACTTCGTTCCGGGTTTCCGCAGCAGGACCATGGTCGAGCGCGTCATTGAAGCGCCCTGGCCGAATTGATGCCGAAGAAGCCGGAGGCAATACAACGACACCCGTGGCCTCCCGCCGGGCCGCACCCATCGTCGTCCTGGACGGTCCGCCACCTTCACCGTGCCGACGTTCACCACCGTGGTGATGAGGCGACAGCGAGCGCACCGTCGACGCTCCATCCGCTGTATCGGGAACGCTAGGATTTCTCGGACACCATGGTCACCGTCGTCTTCGCCGTGTACGTCGGGGGGCTGCTCGGCGCCCTGCTGACGGTCGGGTCGCAGAGTGACCGCCTCGGACGCCGCCCGGTGCTGATCACAGCGCTCCTGATCCGCCGTCTTCTGGACGGCCGACGGCGTCCCGTCCCTGGTCGTCGCGCGGGTGCTGCAGGGTGTCGCCACTGGAACGGCCATGAGCGGTCTGGTCGCCGGGCTGGTCGAGTCCTCTCCCCCGGGACGCCCGCACATGGGCCCCGCCGACGGACTCGACATCGCGGCGTTGTTCCTGTCCGGCGGCGCGGGAGGCGTCTGGTCCTGCGGCACACAGCACGGTCCGCCACGGTGCTGGGAGCGGTCCTCCTGGCCATGGGGGCGGCGGGACTTGCGGTGGCCATCACATCGTTGCGTCACCGATCGCCTTTGCGTCCGGATCGGTCATGGCGGGGCCGGGGGCCGGTCCGACGTTCAACGGCAGCCTGCGCGGCATCGCGGAGGTCACCACTTTGGACTCGCGATCCGGGGTGTTCTCGGCCCAGGCCGAGGAATCCGTCGGCCGTGCCCGGCCGTACGGGCCCCGCCCGGCCGGCGCACGCGTGCCGGACACCACACCCGCGAGAGCACACGACACGCGGTGAAAACCCGCTGACACGAACCGATACGTTCACCTTCGGAAGACCGGACAGAGGAGCACACATGCAAGCCATCACCGCCTCGGACCGCGACGCCGGCGTCAGCGGGCTGACCCTCACCGACCTGCCGCATCCCCATGCCGCCGAGAACGACGTCATCGTGCGGGTGCACGCCGCGGGATTCACCCGTGGGGAACTCGACTGGCCAGGAACGTGGTCCGACCGCGCCGGCCGCGACCGCACTCCGAGCGTGCCAGGGCACGAGGTCTCGGGTGTCGTGGCGGAACTCGGGTACGGAACGACCGGCCTCA
>Ga0102590_1003616_pt1 | contig 14899 bp, 12 predicted proteins | sample AraplaMF_Col_mMF_FD_76859 | JGI IMG/M metagenome (GOLD analysis project Ga0102590, IMG submission 76859) | Arabidopsis root microbial communities from the University of North Carolina, USA - plate scrape MF_Col_mMF | ecosystem: Host-associated > Plants > Roots > Endosphere | place: USA...
CCCTGCCTACCCGGCAGGCGGGTAAAGTGGCCTTCTTTAACCTGAAAGACGCCAACCTGGCCAACCAGGAATTTGCCTTCAGCCTCAATTGGGAAGGCTATGGTAAGGAAACGGTGACTTCTATCGAGGTATATACCAGCTATAACAAGGCCGAATCCAGCGTGCCGGCCTACCCGCTGGTGATCTCCCAGCCGGGTAACCAGTATCCCAACATTGCGCAGTTCCCGCTGCCAAGTATTGTAGGTACCAATGATCATCTATTCGAAACCGTCACCAGCTTCCCTAAGTCTTATTCTTTCACTGCGGCACAGCTGGCCCCTTTGAATAATGTGAACCTGGCTGCTGTAAAGGTGAACGACTATTTTCTGTTCAAATTTATCCTGAACCTGGGTGATGGGCGCAGAATTGTGACTTTCTTTAATAATATTTGTGATGAAGCCAGGGGAGAGCCAGGCGATTGCCGTGTAGGCGTAAGGTTTAAAAATCAGTAAAACAGAAGATAGTCCATATTATGAAGCACTTTGTAAAAGGAATATTAGTTACTGCCGCCATGCTCAATGCATCACTGGCAGTTCATGCTCAAAAAGACAAGGAGATCAAAGCCATTGCCGCTAAACCAGCGGTAAAGAAGGCCATGCAGGCCATTATCGACATGCAGCCGCAAACCCTGAGCGATCACATTATGTTGACAGAAATACCGGCGCCTCCCTATAAGGAAACACAACGCGCGGAAAAATATGCTTCAATGATGAAAGCGGCAGGCGCCGATTCTGTTTGGATAGACAACGTAGGCAACGTTATCGCCAAACGTAAGGGCCGCTCCGGTAAAAAAACAGTAGTGCTGGAAGGTCACCTGGATACGGTGTTCCCCGAAGGTACCGATGTAACGGTAAAGCATAAGAACGACACCCTCTATGCCCCCGGTATCATAGACGATACCCGCGCCCTTTCCCTGGTGCACAGCATCCTGAAGATCATGGAGCAAACAGGTATTGAAACAGAAGCAGACGTATTGTTCTGCGGTGTAGTAGGAGAGGAGGGACAAGGCGATCTCCGTGGTGTGAAGAATCTTTTCAGCGATAAAGGCCCTGGTAAGATAGATACTTACATTGCTATCGATGGCTGGAGCCTGGACGGCATCACGCACCGCGGCCTGGGCTCTCATCGCTACCGCGTTACGTTCAAAGGCCCCGGCGGTCACTCATCCGGCGCTTTCGGTTTAGCCAACCCGCATAATGCATTAGGCCGGGCTATTCACTACTGGTCTGTAGCGGCGGATTCTTTTACCCGCCAGGAAGGCGTGCGTGTAACCTATAACGTTGGAGTGATCGGTGGCGGTACATCCGTTAACTCTATCCCCTTCGAATCCTGGATGGAGGTAGATATGCGTTCTGAAAGCCCTGAGCGCCTGACTGGTATTGATAAGCTGTTGCAGGATGCCATCCAGCGCGCCCTGCAGGAAGAGAACGACATGAAACGCAGCGGAGCTCCGCTAACGGTAGACGTGAAGCTGATAGGCGAACGTCCTTCCGGCGGCTCAGATAGCACACTGGCGCTGATCCAGTACGCTAAGTCGGCGATTGCATTTGTGGGCGGCGCTCCCAAGCTGGGGGTAAGTTCTACCAACGCAAACATCCCTATTTCCAAAGGCGTGCCCGCTATTACCATGGGTAGTGGCGGTAAAGGCGGCAATGCCCATGCGCTGGACGAATGGTGGATAGATGATAAATCCTACCTGGCTGCGCAACGTACCTTGTTGGTACTGCTGGCGGAGGCAGGTATCGCAAAATAGACACAATTCATTTTCCACTTCATCAACCATCATCACAATTCACTGTTCTATGCTGTACAAGCTTCCACGACTGTTAGCCATGCTGTTGCTTCTTGCAGCAACGGCATGGGCACAGTCCATCCCCTCACCAAAAGATCATTTCGGTTTTAACATTGGCGATGATTACAAACTGGCCAACTACACACAAACAGAAGCCTACTTCAAAAAGCTGTCGGCTTCAGACAGAACCATGCTGGTAGACATCGGCCTTACAGAAGAAGGCCGGCATCAGTATATGCTGATCGTCTCATCGCCGAAGAACATAAAACAGCTGAAACGTTATAAAGAGATTTCTCAACAACTGGGGCGTGCAAAAGGGCTGACAGACCAACAGGCCCGCAGCCTTGCCGCCGAAGGTAAGTCCGTCATCTGGATCGACGGCGGCCTGCATGCAACAGAAGTCGTAGGCGCTCACCAGCTCATCGAAACCATGTACCAGCTGGTGACCCGTACCGACCCGGAAACCATGTTTATTCTTGAAAATGACATCATCCTGCTCACCCACGCTAACCCGGATGGGCAGGAGCTGGTATCCGACTGGTACATGCGTGAGCCTGACCCGAAAAAAAGGGCTACCAATATACCACGTCTGTACGAAAAGTATGTAGGGCACGATAACAACCGCGACTTCTACATGATGAACATGAAGGAGAGCCAGAACATCAGCCGCCAGCTGTTTGTTGAATGGATCCCGCAGATCATGTACAATCATCATCAGCGGGGTCCTGCAGGTTCTGTACTGGCAGGCCCTCCTTACCGCGATCCTTTCAACTATGTATATGATCCCCTGATCGTAACCAGTATAGACGCTGTAGGCGCTGCCATGAACAACCGCCTGAACGTGGAAGGTAAGCCTGGTTATACCCAGCGCGCCGGCTCCCAGTTCTCTACCTGGTGGAATGGTGGCCTGCGTACTACGCCCTACTTCCATAACATGATCGGCTTGCTCACGGAGATCATCGGTAGTCCTACACCGGAGAAAGTGCCGTTGGTACCCGAACGTCTCGTTCCCAATGGCGCCACACCTAATCCCGTAGTGCCGCAGGAATGGCATTTCCGTCAGTCCATCGATTATTCTGTTTCACTGAATTACGCCGTACTGGATTATGCGGCGCGTTACAGAGATCAGCTGCTGTATAACATCTACCGCATGGGCCGCAACTCCATTGAGCGTGGAGAGAAAGATAACTGGACATTCTATCCCCGTTTTATAGATACGATCAAACTGGCCAGCAAAGCAGAGAAGAAAGAAGATACAGGAGCAGCAGGTGAAGGTGGCGGCGAGTTCTCATTCGGCCGGGAAGACACGATCTCTGTAAAGTATTTTAACGGTGTATTAAAAGAGCCCCGCCTCCGCGATGCCCGTGCTTACATACTGCCCGCAGATCAGCCGGATTTTCCTACTGCAGTGCGTTTTGTGAATGCCTTGATATTATCAGGTATCGAAGTACAAAAGGCTACCGCTTCGTTTGCGGTTGCAGGTAAAAAATATCCTGCAGGTTCTTACGTCATCAAAACTGCGCAGGCTTTTCGTCCGCATGTGATAGACATGTTTGAGCCACAGGATCATCCCAATGATTTCCAATACCCTGGTGGTCCGCCCATTCGTCCTTACGATGCAGCCGGGTGGACGCTGGCCTTCCAGATGGGCGTACAATTTGATCGTGTGCTGGATGGTGTTGAAGGGCCTTTTCAACAGGTACCATATGGCGAGCTGCAAAGTGCTCCTAAAGGAAACATCGCTGCAGGAAAAGCTGGTTATCTCATCGACCCACGTATCAACAATGCCTTCATCGTTGTGAATGATCTGCTTAAAGCGGGCGTTAAAGTATATCGTCTGCCGCAGTCAGCAGGTGCATTCTATATTCCAGTTGCTGCCAAAGCGCAGGCCATCCTCGAGAAAGACGCGGCTGATTTTGGTATCAGCGTTACCGGTATTGATCGGGCGCCTGCACTTACCGCGCCGCTCTCGCCCATGCGTATCGCTATCTGGAATAACTATGGAGGTTCTATTCCCTCAGGCTGGATGAGCTGGTTGATGGAGCAGTATCATTTCTCCTATGACTTCATTTACTCACAAGCCATCGACGCCGGTAATCTGCGTAAGAAATACGATATGATCATCTTCCCGAGCGGCGCTATTCCAGATACCGGTAAGCCGAAGAAAAACAACCGTGGCGGAGGCTTTGATGCCAAGCCACCCAAACCGGAAGAGCTGCCCGCACAGTTCCGTCCCTGGTTGGGCAAGATCACGGGAGATACTTCTGTTCCGCAGCTAAAACAATTCCTGGAAGCAGGCGGACAAATAGTTACCATTGGTACCAGCACCAACCTGGCCTATCATCTCGGTCTCCCGGTACAAAGCGCATTGATGGAGAAGAACAGCAAAGGCGAGTTAAAACCACTGGCCGGCGCCAAATATTACATCCCCGGCAGCCTGCTAATGGCCGACCTGGATACCACTGCTGCAGAGAACTACGGAATGGCTGCCAGGAATGATGTATACTTTGACCGTAGCCCGGTATTTAAATTCAGTCCCGGCAGCACCCAGTTAAAGAAACTCATCTGGTTCTCCACTGCCAAACCCTTACATAGCGGCTGGGCCTGGGGACAGCAATACCTGGAGAACGGCGTCGCTGCTTTTGCCGCTCCTGTAGGCAAAGGCAAGTTGTATGCCTTTGGTCCGGAGATCACTTTCCGCGGTCAATCTCACAGTACCTTTAAACTATTATTTAATCAGCTGTACAAACAGAATTAAATGAAACGCATCTTTCTCTCTATAGCTTTTTGTGCGGCAACCCTCCTTGCCACCGCGCAAACCATCCCGTCACCCAAAGACCATTTCGGCTTCAACATCGGCGACGACTACCAACTGGCCAACTACACACAAACCTCCGCCTACTTCAAAAAGCTCGCGGAATCAGACCGTGTGGAGCTGGTAGACATCGGCCAAACAGAAGAAGGCCGGCCGCAATACATGCTCATCATCTCGTCGCCGCAGAATATCAAACAACTGGCCCGCTACAAGGAGATCTCCCAACAACTGGCCCGTGCGGAAGATCTAACTATAGCGCAAGCACACGCCCTCGCCAACGAAGGAAAGGCGGTAGTATGGATAGATGGAGGCCTGCACGCCAACGAAGTAGTAGGCGCCCACCAGCTCATAGAAACCGCCTGGCAGCTCACCAGCCGTACCGACCCGGAAACCATGCGCATCCTTGATAACGTGATCGTACTCATGACGCATGCTAATCCCGACGGACAGGAGCTCGTATCCAACTGGTACATGCGTAATCCCGATCCGAAGAAAAGGTCTACTGATCAACTGCCGGTACTTTACCAGAAGTACATCGGGCATGATAACAACCGCGACTTCTATATCATGAACATGAAGGAGAGCTACAACATGGGCAAGCAGCTCTTCCTGGAGTGGATGCCGCAGATCATGTACAATCACCACCAGCGTGGTCCTGAAGGCTCTGTGCTGGCGGGTCCCCCTTACCGCGATCCTTTTAACTATTTCTTCGATCCGCTGATGATCACCGGCATTGATGCTCTCGGCGCCGCCATGTACAACCGCCTGAATGCGGAAGATAAACCAGGATACACCCGCCTGAATGGCTCCAGCTTTTCTACCTGGTACAATGGCGGTCTGCGTACCACTACCCAGTATCATAACATGATCGGTCTGCTCACAGAGATCATCGGTAATCCCACACCAGAAAAGATCCCGGTAGTGCCCAATCGTCTCATCCCCAATGGCGCCACCCCTAACCCGGTGCGCCCGCAGGATGATTGGCATTTCCGTACTTCCATAGATTATTCCGTTTCGCTGAATTATGCCGTGCTCGATTATGCTGGCCGCCAGCGCGACCAGGTGCTGTTCAACATCTATAAAATGGGTAAGAATGCTATCGACCGTGGCAACCAGGATTCCTGGACGCTCTCGCCGAAAGGCGCAGAAGCCATCACCGCTTCCTATAAAAGAGAACAGGGCAAAGACGGTGAGAAAGACGACGGCAGCGATCCTTACGGCTGGATGAGGCGCGGCAGCACCATTGACATGAAATATTACGATGCTGTCTACAAGAATCCTAAAGGCCGTGATCCGCGTGCTTACATTCTATCTGCAGATCAGCCGGATTTTCCTACCGCTGTTAAATTTATCAACGCACTTATTAAAACAGGCATTGCCGTGCATAAGGCCACTGCTCCTTTTACGGTGAATGGTAAGCAATACCCAGCTGGTTCTTACATCGTAAAAACCGCTCAGGCTTTCCGTCCGCACGTGCTTGATATGTTCGAGCCGCAGGACCATCCGAACGACTTCCAGTATCCCGGCGGTCCTCCCGTCCGTCCTTACGATGCAGCCGGTTGGACCCTCGCCTTCCAGATGGGCGTGGAGTTTGACCGGATCCTCGATGGTGTTGACGGACCCTTCCAGCGTTTGCCTTACGGCCAGCTCCAGGATCCGCCTGCCACTGTTGTCCCTGCAGATGCATCTGCAGGTTACCTGTTAAACGCACATGAGAACAATGCTTTCATCGCCGTGAACGATCTCCTGAAAGCAGGCGTGAAAGTATCCCGTCTGCCACAGGGAGCAGCAGGCATGCCAGCCGGAACGTTTTTTGTTCCAGCAGGAGCTAAAGCAAAGGAGATCTTGCAGCAGGCCGCCGCAAAATTAGGCGTGAAAGCAAGCGGTATTAAAAAGAAACCCACCGGCGCCGTGAAACTGGAAGCCAGCCGTATCGCCCTCTGGGATACCTACGGCGGATCAATGCCTTCCGGCTGGATACGTTGGATGATGGAGCAATATCATTTCCCTTTTACAGTCATCTATCCGCAGGATATCGATACCGGCGGGCTGCGGAAGAAATACGACGTGATCATCTTCGTATCCCGCGCTATACCGCCCGTTTCCGGAGCAGAAACCAACCGTTACGGTTTTAACATGAGAGATCCTAAGCCCGAAGAGGTGCCAGCCCAGTATCAGCATACCCTTGGTAAGATCACGAAAGAAAAGTCTATTCCGCAGCTGAAAACATTCCTGGAAGAAGGTGGCTCCATCATCACTATCGGTACCAGTACTAACCTGGCCTACCATCTTGGTCTGCCGGTGCGCAATGCATTGTCGGAAACCGATAAGGACGGTAAAGAGAAACCGCTTCCCGGCACCAAATACTTCATACCTGGCAGTGTGTTACAGGCAAGCTTTGACAGTACACAAGCCATTGCCTGGGGCATGCCTTCGCTGGCGGATATTAATTTCGATAACAGCCCGGTATTTAAGCTGGATGCCGGTGCTGCAGAGAAGGGGATCAAACCTGTTGCCTGGTTTGCAACGGATAAACCGCTGCGTAGCGGCTGGGCCTGGGGACAGGCTTATCTGAAAGACGGTGTGGCTGCATTCGTGGCTCCAGTGGGTGCAGGTAAATTGTATGCCTTCGGTCCGGAAATCACTTTCCGCGCCCAGCCGCATGGCACTTTCAAATTATTATTTAATGGTTTATACCAGATGAAGTAAGAAACAAAAACAACTGGGGCATCACAAAAGGCCGTCTCCTGGGAACAGGAACGGCCTTACTCATTGTATACTAATCGTCTTTTTATTATCTAGCGAAAGTTGTTTTTGTAATCCGGCCACAAAGATGTTTATTTAATGCTTATCAAACAAAGTGATAATATTTAGATCGGTATAGACATAATCTATAGTAACAGCTTCCTTAAAATGTATCATTTTCCCCCTCTTTTGTATAATAAGCCCCCCATTGCCTCCCTGTAACTTTGCACCATTCAATCATTTAAAAGTAAATGCAATGGCAAAGACAATTTTTATTACAGGCGCTTCCCGGGGATTTGGGAAGATCTGGGCAGAAGCTTTCCTGAAACGTGGCGATAAGGTAGCAGCCACTGTTCGCAACCTGGATTCGATCAAAGAGCTCAGCCAGCAGTATGGCGATGCATTGTTACCCTTAAAGCTGGATGTAACTGACCGGGCGGCCGTTTTTGCTGCTGTTAACAAGGCGAAAGACCATTTCGGCAGTATCGATGTACTAATCAACAACGCTGGATACGGTCTTTTCGGCGCTATCGAAGAAACCAGCGAACAGGAAGCCCGCGACCAGTTCGAAGCCAATGTATTTGGTCTCTTATGGGTTACCCAGGCTGCGCTGCCTATTATGCGGGCACAGGGCCATGGTCATATTATTCAGTTATCCAGCATTTTAGGCGTGGGCACCCTGCCTGTACTGGGTTTGTACAATGCTTCCAAATTTGCCGTAGAAGGCCTGAGTGAGACCCTGGCGCAGGAAGTGAAAGGGTTTGGTATCAACATCACCCTGGTAGAGCCTAATGGCTTTTCAACAGACTGGGGAGGCGCGTCCGCTGTGCATGCGACTTCAATGCCAGCTTACGAACCGGTAAAAGCAGCGTTCCAGCAAGGTTTTGAGGAAGCATCGAAAGCGGGTAATTTCGGCGAGCCTGAGGCTACTGCCCCGGCCATCCTGCAGCTGGTAGACAGTTCCAATCCTCCTTTACGCCTTTTCCTTGGTAAAGTGGGCCTGCCCTGGGCCAAACAGCTCTATGCAGAACGCCTGGCCACCTGGGAAGAATGGGCAGAAATTGCAGATACCGCCCATGGTAAGTAACTTTGTAACAAAAGGTATGAGCATATGTACCACTTTAAGAGTCTGAGCGAGATGCACCGGGAGAACGGTTATCCACCGCCCGAGAACCCCATGTTGAGTTTACTGCGCTGCAATCAGCATTGTTCTACCGGGGCAAGCATGTATACCAGCGATTTCTATATGATCGGGTTTAAGAAGCTGAAGGCCGGCGTCATCGAATATGGCAAAACAAAATACGATAACGACAACGGAAGCCTGTATTTCACAAAACCACGGCAGGCCGTGGCTATGAGGGATATTGAGCTGGAGGAAGACGGCTTTGCTATCTATTTCCATGAGGATTATCTGAACGGTCATCCCCTGCACAACGAGATAAAGAAGTATCATTATTTCGACTACGAGGCCAATGAAGCCTTACACCTGTCGCCAAGGGAAGAGGAGATCATTTGGGACTTATATCATAAGATAGAAGCGGAATACCATAACAACCCGGACGAGTACAGCAGGATCATCATGCTTTCTCACATCGATGCCATCCTTAAATATTCCCAGCGCTTTTATAAGCGACAATTCATTAACCGCGCAGAACTTTCCGGTAAGGTAGTGTCGAAATTCAATGACACGCTTTCGGCTTACTTTGAAGGCGGGCTTTTATCCGAAAAGGGATTGCCTACTGTAAAGTACATGGCAGATCAGCTGTATATGTCGCCCGGGTATTTAAGCGATCTTCTGAAGCAGGAAACGGGTAAAACGGGGATCGAGCTCATTCACATTTTTCTCATATCTGAAGCAAAGAACCTGTTGAAAGGTACTGATACTTCTGTAGCGGAGATAGCGTATACATTGGGTTTTGAGAACCTGCCTTATTTTTCGAGATTGTTTAAACGGGAGGTGGGTGTGAGTCCTAATCAGTACAAAAAACAAAACTGACCATCACAATATAATAGGGGAGAAGTATGGTAGTGCTTCTCCCTTTTATTTCAAAGCTTTACTACTCTGAACCCCTGGTTGCTAAAAGACGCATGCGGATGCACCCTTCCTATCTCCACAGAATTAAAATAGCTACACGCATGCTGGCTGCACCACCAGGATCCGCCTCTGGCATGTACCGCCTGCTCTTTTCCTAAATGACCCTCGCAAAATTCGAACACATTCCCATACACATCATATAACCCGAATCCATTAGGCTTAAAGCTTCCCACAGGCGAGGTATACATGTACCCATCAGAACTATCCGCCACCAGGTGGTCGTGCCCATGCCACACATTGGCATATTGTCCTATTACAGATACATCGTCTCCCCAGAAATACCTCGTATGAGACCCTGCTCTTGAAGCAATCTCCCATTCATCAAAAGAAGGCAACCGTACTTTTGCCCACCTGCAATATGCCTGTATATCGGTATAACTGATCGTTGTCACCGGATGATCCATTTTATCAGTGATACCTCCTCTGCTGATACCATTCGGATATCTCCAGCAGGCGGTGCTATCCTCCAGCCACCTGAATTCCTTCAGTCCGGGTTCAAAGACCATGGCATTATGGAGACGTTCAGCATCTGTACGGTACCCTGTAGCCTGTATAAATGCTTCAAACTGCCGGTTGGTAACTTCCGTAGTAGCGATGTAATAACTATTTACATATACCTTCCTTAACGGGTTCACCGGGTGGTCTTTTTGTCCTACCCAGTAGTCTCCCGCAGGGATCTGTACAAAAGAAGTATCCCGGACCGATACAGAAAAGCTTAGCAGGTATATTAGCAGCGTAAATGTCATTAGTTACTACTATTGAAAAGATCCATGGCACGTTTGATGATCAGTTCCTCGTTTGCCTTGTTATATTGCAGAAACGGATAAGAACCGCTTTGGGGCCCATATAATTTGGCATAGGAGGGAGAGGAAATAAATGGAGGATACTTCGCATCTCGCATCAGGTTCAGCAGTACGGTAAGTATATCCAGGTCTTTATGATCACGGTTGTAAAATTCCACCAGGAAAGGGATCATTTCTACGCCATCAACTTCAAGAATAGCATGTTTATAGTTGAGCCCCATCCGCTTGCTTCTGGTGGCTGATTCTTTGATGATTGCCATTACCGAGTCTCTGTTTTCTACAAAGAAATCTGTTTGACGGCCGCTCCAGGCCTGTTCTCCAAAAATATCCTGTAAATAACCGAAGATTTTTTTCTCTTCGTTATACTCAGGCAGCGAAGGGTCACAGTTCTGGCTGTAACTCTCCGGGTAGATCATGTGATAGGTGAATTTCTCTCTCAACGATAATGCGAGGTAGTCCTTTGTGTACAGTGTATTATGTCCATCTTCATATAAAGTGCCGATAAGCGTCTGCACCTTGTCCAGTCCATAGGGAGGCGTGGTCATTTTCATGCGGTATTCATGATAAGCCTTGCTTTCAGCGCTGGGCTCTTTACCATGGTCGTTGTCCTGGGCCAGGGATGCAATGGGTAAAAGTAGGGTAAATAGAATGTTGATTAGTTTCATAGTATTATTTCCTGCTGTTATAAAAGTCCGTAGCGTATTTTATGATTAGCTCCTCGTTTGTTTTATTAAATGTCAGAGAGTTAGTATATCGGCTTTCAGGGCCATATAACCTGACATAGGCCTCTGACGCTGTAAAAGGTGGATACTTTGCTTCACGCATAAGCTGCAATAATACAGTAAGTATATCAATATCCTTGTGGTCCAGGCTATAAAGATTTATCATGAAGGGAATCATCTCCCGTCCCTTGATCTCTATGATAGCATGTTTATAGTTCAATCCTAATCGCTTACTGTTTTTAACGGTTTCTTTGATCGTACGCATTACAAAATCTCTGTTCTTTGAAAGAAAGTCCGTTTGACGGGTGCTCCATGCCCGCAGGTCAAAAGCATCCGGCAGATAGCCTGGTATATCTTTATCCTGGATGAACGGTCTTAAGCTGCAGTTCTGGCTAAACCATTCTGCATGGATCATGGTATAAGTGAACTTTTCCCTTAGGGACAGTGCGTTGTAATCATCGTCGTTTAAAGCAAGGTTTTCGAACCAGTCTATTAAAATGGTATCATTAGTTTTTTGCGATTTACTTGCACCTGCAATGAGCTGTTGCACTTTATCCAGGCCGTAAGGTGGTTTGGTTATTTCTTTTCTGTAGTAATAATAGGCCATGTCTGGTCCTTTTTCCTGCGCCATGGATAACAGTGGCGAAAGTAGTATAAGCAAGAAAGAGAACAGTTTCATATATAGGGATTGCAATATAAAGATAGGAGAATCAGGTTCGTTTTGCAGGCGGGCTGTTTATTTTAACAAAATAGTAAATGTTTGTAATGGATATCCCCAGGGTAAAAAGTAATGAAATAACCCCATCTGCAGCTCAAGCCACAGATGGAGTTGTGCTATTTAAATATATATCCCCCTTATGCTTTCTGTGCAAACACTTTCCCCAAAGTCACCCCAATCTCCTCCGGCTTCCTTCCCAGCAACTGCTCCAGTGCCGGAAACGCCACATCGAACTCCCCTGCTGCGATTGAATCTGCCAGGCCTGCCATCAAAGGAATATAGATTTCCGGAATACCCGCCTTTCTCATCCCTTCCTTCAGGTCATCCAGTGTAATAGGTATATAATTAACCGGCTTACCTGCAAATCCGCTCACTACCTCTGCAATCTCGCTAAAAGAGTAAGCCTTGCTACCGGTAATCTCATACGTCTTATTCACATGTTTCCCTGGCTCAGCCAGTACATTTGCCAGCGCTTCCGCTATATCCCTGCGGGAAGCAAAATTCGTTTTTGCCTGACCTGCTGCATAATACCAGTTGCCGCTTGCCAGCGCATCTCCCAGGATCATGGGCAGCACATCTGTATAATACGTGTTCCTGAATAAGGTATAAGAAATACCTGATTTTTTCAGATACTCTTCCGTATGGTAATGATCAAGGCCCGCTGTGAATTTCGTATCCGGATTTGATCTCAGCATACCGGTGTAGATAATATGCTTTACCCCATTGGCCTTCGCCGCATCGATCGCATTAATATGCTGCTGCACACGGTTTTCCATAGACCCCGAGGAAATCAGCAGCAAAGTCTCCACGCCTTTAAATGCACCCGCCAATGAAGCCGGGTCGTTATAATCACCAGCCTTCAATGTCACGCCCAGGCTTTTCAAATCCTCCGCCTTTGACTGGTCCCTTACCAATGCTGCTACTGATCCGGCCGGAACTTTCTTAACCAGGAAATCTATTGTCGCTTTTCCAAGGTGTCCTGTTGCACATGTTACTAATATCATACTGTAATCTTTTTTTTGACAAATTTGAGCTAAGTTTGCTATAGATAGTATAGCAGTATACCAAAGTATAGCGCTATACTTTGGTATAGCACACCCTTAAACAGTAGAACATGGAGACACTTGCAATGCGGATCAAACTGGCCAAATCCTGCCCGGCCCATTATATCCTGGCGATCAACGATACAATGAACGTGTTGAGCGGGAAGTGGAAACTGCCTATTCTCGGCTCACTATTAAAAGGGAGCAAGCGCTTTACAGAGATGCAGCGCCATATCCCGGGAATAACTCCCCGCATGTTATCAAAGGAATTAAAAGACCTGGAAATGAACGGTATGGTAAAAAGGATCGTCTATAGTACCCTGCCTGCTTCAGTAGAGTACGTACTCACTCCTTCCGGCGACTCCATGGCAGAAGTGCTGGATAAAATGGTGGAATGGGGCTTAAAACACAGAAAAGAATTTATAGGGAAAAGCGAGCCTCAGGATATTTCCCTGTAGGGCGAAATTTCGTTACATTTAAACAGTATAAGCGACTGTCACATGAACGTTAATGCTACTGAACCTCAAACCTGTCGCTCCTGCGGAGGAACCGGGAGCGGGAATTATTGCAGTACATGCGGACAACCCTATAAGATCAGGCGCCTCTCAGTGAACGGAATTCTACACGATGCAATGCATTATTTCACCCACCTGGAAAGTGGGTTCTGGTATACCCTGAAACAGCTTCTGGTAGCCCCCGGAACGATGCAGCGTCTGTACATTGATGGAGCCCGGCGCAAATATCAGAAGCCCTTCTCTATGTTCCTGATCTGTGTCACTATCGCCACGCTGAGCAGATATTGGATCTACGAGCTGCTGTTGAAGTATTTCCATACCGGTAGCGCCGGCGAAGCCAGTTTTACTCATCATTACATGGAGTTGCTATATGCTTTCCTCATACCTTTACTCGCACTGTTGACCTGGGCACTCTTTCGCAAGTCAAAATATAATTACGCTGAAATTGCTGTAATGCAGCTATATAGCTTTTCCTTTTTCTTTATCATGGCCACCATTATTGCCCTCTTAAAATTGGTATGGCATAAAATGGATACCGCTTATATTGAGCTGCCTGTGTTCATTATCTATAATATCATCACCTTCATTAATTTCTTCCGGGAATCCAGGATCTGGAATACTGTGCTCAAAAGTATTCTCCTTACCACCCTTATATTTATGACAGGCCAGGTATTGGAGGATAATATTATTAACTGGCTAAAGCATTAATAGTGTTTTCCCTACTCCTGAAACCGGTAACTGTCATGTGTCTCATAGTCAATCCCGTGCTTTTGTTTTAACTCCTGGATATATTTAAGGGTACGCATAGTATGAGGACTGGCCACCCCATCGCCCACTATTTCAAACGTATGTAATAGTATTTCCTCCATGCAGCTGTTGAGGCTCATGCGTTTATGCTCCGCCAGATCCTGCATTAAAGCAGCCAGCCGCTTTTCTAAACGAAGCGGCACTTCCACCCGTTCAATTTTCACTGCCGGCCCTACACTATATATATAATGACCGAATCCCAGCTCATTCCCCCAGGGATCCCTGATCCGGTAATCCCGTAAGCCATAGTCTCGGTCTTCCGGTGCTTCTACGATCTCTACTCCCTTAGTTTTATGAAAATCAAATAGTTCCTCCGCATCTCCCACCACAAAATAGGCGGAGCTGCTGGGCGCTTCCGGATCGTTGCTAGATAAGTGCATGGAAACGCTCCCCAGGTTCACCCCCGCAAATCCCGGTGGATCACCCCAGATAAAGCCCAGTTTAAAACCAAGTTGTTGGGTATAATAGTCAACAGCAGCGCTCACATCGCTCACTGGCATCAACGGAAAAACATGTCCGCAGATCACTTCCGGAGGGGTATTGGATGGCATAACAGGAATTTTACTAAAAAGATACAGGTTTCTGCGCTAAAAGGGATAAGACTGCTTGCATTCTCCTTTCTTTTACATTATAATTTTAACTATATATTCTTTTTTCGAGCAATTAATTGAAAAATGACATAGTTTGTCTCTGAAAATAAACTTTTAATTAGTTTTTATCTTAAAAACACTTACGTATTTTGTGCAAGGAACCAAAATCTAGTACGTAAGTACTAATTTAAAAACTAACGTTGCTATGAAAGTCA
>Ga0102590_1003626_pt1 | contig 14859 bp, 16 predicted proteins | sample AraplaMF_Col_mMF_FD_76859 | JGI IMG/M metagenome (GOLD analysis project Ga0102590, IMG submission 76859) | Arabidopsis root microbial communities from the University of North Carolina, USA - plate scrape MF_Col_mMF | ecosystem: Host-associated > Plants > Roots > Endosphere | place: USA...
GTTTCATCAACGAACCCTGAGGGCTGACGGGCGCGATCTTCTCGCGCATAATCAGTCTGTCTAATGAGGGATTCGCCTGCATGAGTGCGCACGGACCGATGCCGCGGTCGTCCTGGATCTTCCCTGCCCTGGCGGTGCTGCTGTTCCTCATCGTTGCCGTGAGCGGCTACAGCTTCACCCTGTCGGCCCGCGGCGGCCTGTTCGCAATCGTCCTGCTGGTCATCCTGTTCGGCACCGTGTTCGCGGCCGTGCATCATTCAGAGGTGATCGCGGAGCGGATCGGTGAGCCCTATGGGACGCTGCTGCTCACGCTCGCGGTGACCATCATCGAGGTCGCGCTGATCACCACGATCATGCTGGGCGACAAGCCCGCGCCGACGCTTGCGCGCGACACGGTCTTCGCGGTGGTGATGATCGTCTGCAACGGCCTGGTCGGCCTCTGCGTCTTCATCGGCGGACTTCGCTACCGCGAGCAGGGTTTTCAGGTCTCCGGCGCCAACGTCTACCTCAGCGTGCTGATTGCGCTCGCGACGCTGACGTTGATCATGCCCAACTACACGCTGTCGACGCCGGGGCCGGTCTATTCGACACTCCAACTGGGCTTCGTCGACCTCGTGACCATCGTGCTCTATGGCGTGTTCCTCTACACCCAGATGGTCCTGCACAAGGACTATTTCGTTCACGAACGGGCGAAGGGCGAGAGCGGCGGAGCCCGTCTGTCGAGCACGATGCTGGCGCTGAGCATCGCGCTGCTCCTGATCTCGCTTCTGGCCGTCGTCCTCCTCGCCAAGAAATTCTCGCTGGTGGTGGACGCCGTCGCCGACAGGATCGGCGCGCCGCCGGCGTTCGCGGGCCTCCTGGTCGCGCTCCTGATCCTGATGCCGGAGGGCGTTTCCGCGATTGCGGCGGCCCGCAAGAACGACCTGCAGAAGAGCATCAACCTGGCGCTCGGGTCCTCGCTGGCCACCATCGGCCTGACCATCCCGGCGGTCGGGCTCGCCACCTATGTGATCGAGCAGCCGCTGGTGCTGGGCCTCAATCCCCAGAACACGGCGCTGCTGGCGCTGACATTCTTGCTGAGCATGCTGACCTTCGGCACGGGCAGGACCAACGTGCTGTTCGGGCTGGTCCATATGGTGTTATTTGCCGTCTACACGTTCATGGTGTTCGTGCCCTGAACCGCTTCCCCGAACGAGGTTCCAGATGCTTGCCGCCAGGTCCGAGGTCCAGGTCGACAACGAAGAGGTCCGGGTGACCGAATGGCGGCTCGCCCCCGGCAGCGCGACCGGGCACCACACCCACGGGATGGACTACGTGATCGTTCCCGTCGTGGCCGGCGAAATGACCATCGTGGCGCCCGGCGGCGAGCGTTCCAAGGCGCAGCTTGCGGCCGGGAAATCCTACTTCCGCAAGGCCGGTGTCGAGCACGACGTACTTAACGAAACCTCAACCGAGATCGTGTTCCTTGAGATTGAGCTGAAGCCATAAGGCACGTGTAAACTTTGCCATCGATCCGTCGCAGTTGATCCCTTACAATGCCCCAAAGTTCCCGCATCAGATCGCGCGGGGAGTGGCCGAGAAATGTTGAAATACCTCGCTAAAATCTCGATGGATATTTTCCCCTCGGTGCTCGCGACGATCATCGGGGCCTACATCGTTAATCACTACATCAACGCCAAGCCGGCGGCGGATACGCCAGCCGCGGTGGTGGCGCCCGCCAATGCCGGCAAGAACGGCAAGCCCGCCGATGTGGCCAACCTCCCGGCCCCCGGCGTCAAGGCCAAGGGCGTCTCCGAGAAGAGCATTTCCGAGAAGAGCACGTCAGATAAGCCGGCGGCCGAGAAACCCGCCGAGACCAAAGCTGCTGACGTCGCTCCCGGCGAGTCCGCTCCGCACGGGCGTACCCCGGCACATGAGAAATCGGTTGCCAAGTCCACCCCGGCGGCGCCCGTTGCCGCGCCCGTGGTCGAGGCCAATTCGGCGCAGGCTGCTGCGTCTTCGACCGCGACCCCCGACGCCAACGATCTCGCGCGGGCCGCCATCGAGCGCCTGCGGAAGTCGCCGGAGGGCAAGGCCGCCGAGAAAGCTGCCGAGACCAAGGCCGCCGAGCGGACGCCCGAACCTGCGGTGCAGGAAGCGTCGCGGACACCGGAGGCCCCCCGCGTGGTGACCGCGGCGCCGTCGACCGTGCGTCCATTGCCGCCGCCGATCAATGTGTCGACGCCGGCGCCCGAGGCCTATGGGAATAGTAGCGCCTCGCAGGCGAATCCGCCTTACACGGCGTCGGTCGGCAACGACGATCCGAATCGGCTGACGCCGCCGGCCGATATTCCAGTCCCGATGATCGCTCCGCCGCTCGACCTCCGCGCTGATGCCAGCTCGACCGCGCCGCGGCCGAAGACCAATGTTGCCGACGAGATGCTGTCGGGCATGAAGTCGATGTTCCACGCGGTTCTGCCGAAGAGCGGTACTCCCGATTAAGACGGCTTGCGCCGCCCCAGGGCGTTTTCCCGCGACGTGGATGCGGGTTGGCGTCGAGAAGGCACGTCCAGATCCAGCCTTTAAGGAATTTGTCAGCCGCCGACGCGGGCCAAACCGCTGCGAGCGGCTTCGTCACGTGGCCGCAACGCGACGGCCTTGTTGTAGGACGCCGCCGCCTTTGTCTTGTCGCCGAGCCGTTCATAGGCCTGTCCCCGTGTCGTCCAGACCTGGGCGTTGTGCGGATCGGCTTCGGAGGCCTCGTCGAGATCGGCAGCGGCTTCCTTGACCTTGCCAATGGCGAGATAGCTGACGGCACGGCCGAGCAGGGGTTCGGCCTTCTGTGGATTGAGTCCGTTCGCGGCACCGAAATCGGCGATCGCGAAGTCGTGCTCGTTGTTGCCCTGGTAGAGCAGGGCGCGGCCGTAAAGCGCCTGCGCGTTGTAGGGATCCAGCGCGACGGCGCGATTGAACTCGTCCAGCGCCGCCTGCGTCTCGCCCGACTTGGCCAGTGCCTGCGCTCTTGCCGTGTGGGTCTGGGCCTCGGTGACGTTGGCGGCACTGACTGCGCTATCAGGTGCAGCCGCTGCCTTAGGCGCTTCTTGCGGCTTGTCCTTCTCCGGCATCAGCGAGCCCAGATCGAAGGAGCAGCCGCACAATGCGATCCCCATCAAGATCAGCGCGAACGGCTGACGCCAGATCCGGCGCAACCGCACCAAGCCGGGCTCGGGGAAAGGGGAGGCCATCTACGGTTCGCTCGCGCTGGTGCCGCATCTGTAGTGCCCCGTCCCGGAAAGGCACCGCTCACAAAGCAATAACGCGGGCTTGTGGCCCGCGTCATCGAAAACTCAGTCCTGCACGATCGGCAAGATCAGCGCGGTCCGCGCGGACCAGCACCCGGACCGCTGCGCCCACCACGCTCGCCACCGGGGCCGGCGCCGAACACCGGCTTCGGCTTCATCGGCAGCAGGCCTTCGCGCTGCAGCTTCTTGCGGGCCAGCTTGCGCGCACGGCGCACGGCTTCGGCCTTTTCGCGGGCCTTCTTCTCGGAGGGCTTCTCGTAGTGACCGCGGAGCTTCATCTCGCGGAAAATGCCCTCGCGCTGCATCTTCTTTTTCAGCGCCTTGAGGGCTTGGTCGACATTGTTATCGCGAACGAGAACCTGCACGCGGCATCCTCTTCAGTGGATCGGATTTGAATTCTGGTAAGTCAAAGGGGATGGCAGAAAGCGCAAGCCCTTAACCTTGAGGGCGCGGATGTATCAGACAAAACCCGAGATGTCCACCGCTGCCGCGGCCTTTCGGACCAAGTTCAGCCATTAAATGCGGCGAAAATGCCCTCGAACGGCCCCGATTTGGGTGGTTTGGCGCCAATGGTGGGGCCGTTCCCGGAGCTTTGATCCGGAAGTTTTTGGAAATCAGGGGAGACGCCCACATGGACATGAAGAAATATGCCGCCGAGGCTATCGGCACGTTCTGGCTCACATTCGCAGGCTGCGGTAGCGCGGTCATCGCGGCCGGCTTCCCGCAGGTCGGAATCGGACTGGTCGGCGTGTCCCTGGCTTTCGGCCTCAGCGTCGTCACCATGGCCTATGCGATCGGCCATATCTCCGGCTGCCATCTGAACCCGGCCGTCACGGTCGGTCTCGCCGCCGGGGGACGGTTTCCGGCCGGCCAGATCCTGCCTTACGTGATCGCGCAGGTCTGCGGGGCGATCGTTGCCGCCGAGCTGCTCTATGTGATCGCCAGCGGTGCCCCGGGGTTCGACGTCACCAAGGGCTTTGCCTCCAATGGCTATGACGCGCATTCGCCCGGCCAGTACAGCATGATCGTCTGCTTCGTCACCGAGGTGGTGATGACCATGATGTTCCTGTTCGTCATCATGGGCGCGACCCACGGCCGCGCGCCCGCAGGCTTCGCACCGCTCGCGATCGGACTTGCGCTGGTGATGATCCATCTCGTCAGCATCCCCGTCACCAACACGTCGGTAAATCCGGCGCGCAGCACAGGCCCCGCGCTGTTCGTCGGCGGCTGGGCGCTGTCGCAGCTCTGGCTGTTCTGGGTCGCGCCGTTGATCGGCGGCGCACTGGGCGGAGTGATCTACCGCTGGCTCAGCGAGGAGCCCGCTGGCGTCGTCGCGGGCGTGAAGACTGCCTAGTCGAGAATGGGATCGCAGCTTGTGCTGCGGTCCCCTTACTTGCTCTTGGAGGGGCGGACTTCGGTGACGTGGCCCATCTTCCGGCCAGGGCGCGGCGCGCCCTTGCCGTAGATGTGGACGGTCGCGCCCGGCACGCTCAGCCACTTTTCGTAATCGTTGATCTCGTCGCCGATCAGATTGGTCATGGTGACGACCTCGCCGTGACGCACCGGCTTGCCGAGCGGCCAGCCGGCGATGGCGCGGATGTGCTGCTCGAACTGGGAGACGGACGCGCCGTCGAGCGTCCAGTGTCCGGAATTGTGCACGCGCGGGGCAATCTCGTTGACCAGCACCTTCGATCCGCCGCCATTGGCGAGCACGAACATCTCCACGGCGAGCACACCGACATAGTCGAGCGCGGTCGCGATCTTGCCGGCGATGCTGCGCGCTTCGTCGGCGAGCGCATCCGGGATCGGCGCAGGCGCGCGGGAGATCTTCAGAATATGGTCGCGATGCTCGTTCTCGGTCACGTCGAAACATTCGACCTGGCCCGATGCCGAGCGTGCGGCGATCACGGAGATCTCGCGCTCGAATGGCACGAAGGCTTCCAGGATCGCCGCTTTGGTGGCGAGGCTGGTCCAGACCTTCGCGATGTCGTCGCCCTCGCGGATGATGGCCTGGCCCTTGCCGTCATAGCCGAAGCGGCGGGTCTTCAGTACCGCGGGAAGGCCGATTCTGAGGATCGCCTCGCGCAACGATGCGACCGAGGTGACATCGGCGTAGGCGGCCGTGCCGATGCCGAGCCGTGTCACGAAATCCTTCTCGGCGAGCCGGTCCTGGGTGGTCTCGAGGATCTTGCGGTTGGGCAGCACGGGGCGGCGCGCGTCCAGCACCATGGCGGCCGCGGCCGGCACGTTCTCGAATTCATAGGTGATGACGTCGACGTCATGGGCGAACAGCTCGAGCGCCTCGACATCGGCATATTCGGCGCAGGTCGCGTTCAGCACCACATCGAACGCCGGCGAATCCGGATCGGGCGAGAACACCTGGCAGCGCAGGCCGAGCCGTGCCGCAGCCATCGCCAGCATTCGGCCGAGTTGTCCGCCGCCGAGGATTCCGATGGTGTCGCCGGGCTTCAGCTTCACCTGCTTTGCGTCAGTCACGCCTTGTCCTCCGGGCGCTCGGCAACCGCCTCGGTCTGCGCCTTGCGCCAGGCGGCGAGGCGGTCCGACAGGGCAGGATCGGACAGCGCCAGCACGGACGCCGCGAGCAGCGCCGCGTTGATGGCGCCGGCCTTGCCGATCGCGAGCGTGCCGACCGGAATGCCGGCGGGCATCTGGACGATCGAATAGAGCGAATCGATGCCCTTGAGCGTCCTCGACTCGACCGGCACGCCGAACACCGGCAGTTCCGTCAGCGCCGCGGCCATGCCGGGCAGATGCGCGGCGCCGCCGGCGCCGGCAATGATGACCTTGAAGCCTTCAGCCTTGGCGCCCTTGGCGAAACTGAACAGCCGGTCCGGGGTGCGGTGGGCCGAAACGATGCGGGAGTCGGAGGCGACGCCGAGCGCTGCGAGCGTATCGGCAGCATGCCGCATCGTCTCCCAGTCCGACTGGCTTCCCATGATGATGGCGATCGGCGCGGTCATGACGTCAATTGTGCTCGGAAAACAGAAAGATAGGCCAGATTTACGGTTCCGGCCGGCGGCTCGCAAGGCGGTGGCAAGGAGAAGGGAATGCACTATCCTGTCTTGGTGAATCCCCGCAAGCCTTCATTGAGCAGGATGCCCATGAAGAAACCAAAAAGGGCGACCGCTGCGAAGGCCAAAAAGGGCCGGAACACCAGTGGGGGCCGAACCAAAACTGCACCCAGGCGGGCTGCGGCGCCGCGCCTCGTGTCCGGTGTCGACGCTGGCAGGACAACAAGCAAGGACACCAGCAAGGCGACCATCCGTGGCCTGCGGACCAAACTGGCCCAGGCGCTGCGGCGTGTTGCCGAGCTCGAGGCGGCGGCCGACACTGATTTCCTGCTCGACATCCCCAACCGGCGCGGCTTCGAGCGTGAGCTCCAGCGCGCCATCGCCTATATGAAGCGCTACCGCGCCAGCGGCGCGCTGATCGTGCTCGACGTCGACCGGCTGAAGCCGATCAACGATTCCTTCGGTCATGCTGCGGGAGACGAGGTGCTGAAGGCGATCGCCACGACACTGACGCGGCAGATCCGCGCCTCCGACGTGGTCGGTCGTCTCGGTGGCGATGAGTTTGCCTTGCTGTTGTGGAATCTCAGTGAGACCGATGCCAAGGCGAAGGCCGCCATCTTCGAGCAGGCGATCGACGAATTGTCATTCACCTTTCGCGGCGAGTACGTGACTGCGGGTGCCTCCACCGGTGTCGCGCTGCTCGGTGCGCACTCTGATGCCGCCCGTGCGCTCGAGGAGGCCGATGCAGCCATGTATGTGCGCAAGGCCCATCGGCGGCACGAGCCGCGGATCAGCCTCGTGAGCAGCTGAGCATGATCCGGACCCGGAGGGCCGCGTTAGCGCAAAGTGTGTAGCGGTTTTCCCTCGCGACATCAGCGGAACACGTTTGCGCGGAGATCATGCTCAAACAATAATCCTCTACAGCGTGGCGAGATCTTCCGGCACGTTGCCGAATTTGCGCAGCAGCGTGGCATCGCCGAATTCGCCGGTCATGGGATCGCCGCTGCGGCTGAATGCGACCGCGCCGATGTGACCGGCACCGTGCGACAGGGCCTCGGCGCGCCGCAGCGCCGCCGTCGAGCTCTGGCATTCCTCGGCGGTGCCCGCGACCGGCGATCCGTCGGCATCGATCAGGAAGGGCATTGCAACGTAATAGGTCACGTCAGACATGGCGTTGCTCCAGTGATCAGAACTAGGCGGCGCTGCTCTTGCCTCGCATATTGCTGCGCGAGGTCTCGGGGATGCAGCCAGCCGAAATCGCCGCTTGCAATTCTTCCAGCTCGGCTTCCAGATATTCGTTGGCCATGATCAGCGCCTTGATGGTGCTGCGCAGATTGCCGTCGCACATCGCGATCGCCTGATCGCAGGCCTGTTCATAATGGCTATTGTCGAGAAGGGCGGGGACTGACATCGGCAGCGTCCTTGCGGGTTGTCGTTGGGCGTTTCCTGGGGGCCGGGGGGCAGTATTCATGTTCCTCTTTTGTTCTTTTTGAGTCAAGCGGATTCACGCGCGGCAATTCGCCGGCGAAGCCAAATAAGAGCCGCTGCTGCGGATCAGGCGATGATGTCAGGCGTGATCTGGTCTTCGATGAAGGCGATACGGTCGCGCAACAACAGCTTGCGTTTCTTCAGCCGCTGTAGCCGCAACAGGTCGGGGGCGGGCGATTGATGCAGTGCATCGATCGCCGCATCGAGATCTCGGTGTTCCTGCTGCAACCGGGTGAGCTCGGCTTCGAGCTCACGCTCGTCTTCATGGGTCATGTCTGCGGTGGCCGAAAACCGATGGGCTTGAGATCAAGGCTGTGGATGCCCTGTGGAAATTATCGTCCTTGAGCGCCGTGATCGCAAGCGATCTGCGGCTTCACGCACCGCTCTCCCGCAAGATATTTCGACGATTCGAGAAGCGCGTCATGCAAGCGCATTGATATCATGGATTTTTCGCCGCGTGGTTCCTTACTCACGCTTCATTACATATGAATTTTCAAAAATGACGGTGCGACGACGGATACCCATCGACAGAACGAATCGGTGATGTACACTTCGGCGTCCGGATCGAATCCAAGGTTCACCCCTACCGAGGAGGTTTCGAATGACAATTCAGGCACATCTGGTTGAATTGGAACGGAAGCACAAAACTCTCGAAAACGAATTGCACGAAGCTCTCGTGCACCTTTCAACAGACGACCTGCAAATTGTTGAGTTGAAGCGCCGTAAGTTGCTGGTCAAGGACCAGATCGAGCGTCTGAAGCAGTCCGGCGACACGCTTCACTAGTAACCCCCGTAATAGCGTCAAGTTTGATCATTCCTTTCAGGCAGGGACGAGAGCCTTCGAGCTGATCCCTGCTTGTGAGGTGCGCACCGCGCGACGATGGTCGTGTCGGCGGTTAGATGTCTGCGAGCTCGGCGACGTGGTCCGCAATCGCGAGCGACGACGTCAGGCCCGGCGATTCGATGCCGAACAGATTGACCAGGCCTGCAACGCCATGGTCGCGCGGACCCTGCATCAGAAAATCCTGCGTCGCCACCGCCGGCGGCACGATCTTCGGACGGATGCCCGAATAGCTCGGCATCAGTGCGCCGTCGGGCAGTGTCGGCCAGTATTTGCGGATCGCGGGATAGAAGCGCTCGGCGCGTGAAGGGTCGACTTCATAGTCGATGGTCTCGATCCATTCGACGTCGGGGCCGAAGCGCGCCTGTCCCGCCATATCCAGCGTCAAATGCACCCCCAGCCCGCCGGGCTCGGGCACCGGATAAATCAGGTGGGAGAACGGCGCGCGCGCATTGCAGCTGAAATAATTGCCCTTGGCGAGATAGGCCGGCGGAATCCGGTCGATCGGCATGCCATCGATGTGACGTGCCACGGTCGTTGCCGAAAGTCCGGCGGCATTGACGAGCAGGCCACATTGCAGCGTCATCGGCGCTTCGCCGCCGGCTTCGATCTCGATCATTCCGCCGTCAGCCTTGGCGCGGATCAGCGGCGTGTGAAACGCAAAGGCCGCACCCGCTTCCTCGGCCTCGCCGCGCAGCGAGAGCATGTAGGCATGGCTGTCGATGATGCCGGTCGACGGCGACAGCAGGGCGGCGTCGCAGGCCAGCGCCGGCTCCAGCGCGCGCGCGGCCTCGCCCGGGAGCAACTGCATGTCGAGCACGCCATTGGCCTCGGCATGCGCCTTGATCGATTGCAGCTTCTCGGTTTCCTTCGGATTCGTCGCGACGATCAGCTTGCCGCAGTTCTTGTGCGGGATGCCGCGCTCGCCGCAATAGCGGTACAGCGCGTGCTTGCCGCTGACGCACATGCGGGCCATCCAGCTTCCGGCACGGTAATAGATTCCGGCATGGATCACCTCGCTGTTGCGCGAGGAGGTCACGGTGCCGATAGCATCGGCTTCCTCGAGGACGATCACCTCGCGGCCGGCCTGTGCCAGCCGCCTTGCCACCGCGAGCCCGACCACGCCGGCTCCGACGACGACGCAATCGACCCTATCCATGGTTGTGCTGGCGTCCCGTTGAAGAGGCCGATGGCGCCGGTTTGCCTTGCAGGCCTGCCGTGCGGCCGGTTTCCGTTAAGGAAGCATTTATCATGTCAGGGCAATTGCCGTAATTCACGTCACATTTTTCTGTTGGGCGTACAGGCGTTTACCCGATCCAAACCCGTGAAGCCAGACAATCCGCAGTTGAAATTGCGGGTGGCTGATGGCTGAGAAGAACTGGCAGGAAGGCAGCATGCTTCCGATTGCTGTGCAGGCCGTCGTGTGCCTGACCAGCGCGGTCGCGCCTTCGCGTGCCTATGCGGACAGCCTCGCGGCGCCGAGTCGTCTCGGCGATCTCGACCCCAATCTGATCTGGGAAGCCCTGATCGGGGGCATCGTCGTCTGCGCGTTCGCGGTCGCTATCGCGCTGTGGATCCATTCCGCGCTGCGTCGGAACAGGCGAGCGCAGCTGCGCCGCAACGCCTTCATCTCCTCGGCCATGAACAACCTCAATCAGGGCGTGGTGATGACGGATGCGCAGCGACGCATCATCTTCTGCAACGACCGCTATCTCGAGATCTACGGCTTGTCGCGCTCGGACCTCTGGGCCGGCATGACCGGCTACGACATCCTCGAGCTCAGGCGAAAGCGCGGAGTCCTTGGCGTCTCCGACGACGACTTCTACGAGAAAGCGTCAAGTCCCAACGGCCTGATCACCGAATTACCCGACGGTCGCGCCATTCTGGTCAAGTATTTCATTCTGCCCAACGGCGGCTCGGTGGCGACCCATCTTGACGTCAGCGAGCAGCGCAAGCTGTCGCGGCAGCTTGCCGCGACCAAGCAATTCCTGGAATCGGTGCTGGACCACGTGCCCGCCTGCGTCGCCGCCAAGAACATCGAGGACGGCTGCTATATCTTCGCGAACAGCGCCTATGAGCGGTTCTGGGGATTGTCGCGGGACTTCGCCGTCGGCAGAAATGCGCGGGAGCTGTTCGAGCCCGGCTCGGCGGCGAGCATCGAGGCGGCCGACCGGGCGGCGCTCGATTCGGCCGATGGCCAGTACCGCAACGAGTTCGAGGTCGATCGTGCCGGTGAGCGGCGCATGGTTGCCTCGATCCGCATCGTGGTGCGCAACGAGAGCAACAAGCCGGAATTCCTGCTGGTGGTGTTCGAGGACATCACCGATCGGCAATCGTTGTCCAAGGAGCTGGAGAGCACCAAGAAGTTCCTTGAGCTCGTGGTCGACAACATTCCGGTGGCGCTGATCGTGGAGCAGGTCAAGGATGGCCGCTATCTGCTCGCCAACCGCAGTGCCGAGACGATCCTCAACCGCAGGCGCGAGGAAGCCACCGGCCTGACCGCCTCGGATATCTTCAATGCCAAGGAAGCCAAGCTGATCATCGCGCGCGACGAGGCCGCGATCAAGAAGCGCGGGATGATCACCGAGGAGCATCCGATCTCCACCAAGGACGGCCTGCGCCTGTTCCTGACCCGACGTGCCACGGTGCTCAACGATGCCGGCGAGCCGCAATATCTGATCAAGACCCACGAGGACGTCACCAACCGTCGGCAGACCGAGTCGCGCATGGCGCACATGGCCTATCACGACGGCCTCACCGACCTGCCCAACCGCGCCGCCTTCCTCCAGGCCCTCAACCAGATGATCGAGGCCTGCGAGGGCACCGACGAGGAATTCGCGGTCCTTTGCGTCGATCTCGACGGCCTCAAGGAAGTCAACGACGTGTTCGGCCACGCGCTTGGCGACAAGCTGCTGGTGGAGGTGGCGCAGCGGCTCCAGGACGCTGCTCGTGGCGGCCTGGTGGCGCGCCTGTCCGGCGACGAATTCGGCCTGATCATCGACGGCAAGCAGCCCGATGCGGGTCTTGCGCTGGCGCACCAACTCGGCGAGGTGCTGGCGCCGGAGTTCCACATCGACGGCCGCGCGGTTCGTGCCGGCATCACCACCGGCATGTCGATCTTCCCGCACAATGGCCCTGATGGTGCCGCGCTGCTCGCCAATGCCGGCGCGGCCCTGTTCCGCGCCAAGCAGAAATCGCGCAGCACGATCAGCCTCTATCAGCCCGAGATGGACCAGCAGATCCGCGACCGCCGCGTGCTGCATCAGGACCTCTCGATGGCGATCAAGAACGGCGAGCTGTCGCTGGCCTTCCAGCCGCAGGGCATCGCGCGCAACAGCGTCGCCGAGAGCGAGATCATCGGCTTCGAGGCGCTGGCGCGCTGGCAGCACCCGGTGCGCGGCCAGGTCTCGCCCGCCGACTTCATTCCCATCGCCGAGGAAAGCGGGCTGATCGTCGAGATGGGCGAGTGGATCCTGCGCGAGGCCTGCCGCGAGGCGGCGTCGTGGCCGAAGCCGCTCCAGGTCGCGGTCAACCTGTCGCCGGCGCAGTTCATGCATGGCGACGTGGTCAGGCTTGTCCATTCGATCCTGATCGAGACGGGACTGGCGCCCGGCCGGCTCGAGCTGGAAATCACCGAAGGCGTGCTGATCGAGGATTTCGATCGCGGCCTGGCGCTGCTGCGCCGGCTGAAGGCTCTCGGGGTGCGGATCTCGATGGACGATTTCGGCAGCGGTTATTCCTCACTGAGCTATCTGCAGGCGTTCCCGTTCGACAAGATCAAGATCGACCGCGCCTTCATCATCAATCTCGGCCGCAACCCGCAATCGGCCGCGATCGTCCGCGCCGTCATCGATCTCGGCCACGGCCTCGAAATGTCGATCATCGCCGAGGGCGTCGAGACGATCGATCAGCTCGCCTTCCTGGCGCGCGAAGGCTGCGACGGTGTGCAGGGCTATCTGCTCGGCAAGCCCCTGCCGATCGGGCAATATGCCGGCCTCGTCGGCCGCGTCGAGGCCATGGAGCTTGCGCTCAAGACCGGCTAGTGAGGAGCTGACTTGGCTCGCTCCCTTTCGACGGTTTCATGGCGGATTACGACCTCGCGATCATCGGCGGCGGCCTCAATGGCGTCAGCCTCGCGCGTGATGCGGCCGGTCGCGGCCTGCGGGTCATCCTGATCGAGCAGGGCGATCTCGGTGGAGCAGCCTCATCGGCGACGCCGCGGCTGATCCATGGCGACCTGTCGGTGCTGGAGCGTCGCGGCTTCCGGCGGGTGCGTCGGGCTCTTGCCGAGCGCAGGATCTGGCTGCGGATCGCGCCGCATCTGGTGCGGCCGATGCGCTTCGTGATCCCGGCCCATTCCGACGAGCGTCCGCCATGGCTGTTGCGGGCCGGATTGTATGTTTACGACGCGCTCGCGAACCGCGGCGGCCTGCCTGCAGCGACGACCCTCGACATCACGCATCATCCGGTCGGCAACGCGCTGAAGCGTCCGTTCGGCATCGCATTTGAATATGCTGATTGTATCGTCGACGATTCGCGCCTCGTCGTGCTCACGGCGCTGGATGCGGCCGAACGTGGTGCCGCGATCCGCACCGGGGCGCGGTGCGTGCGCGCCGACAGGACCGAAATTTGGCGGCTCGCGCTGATCGATCGCGGCCATCGCCGCGTGATCACCGCGCGTGCGCTGGCCAATGCCACCGGGGGCTGGACGTCGTTGGTCGCCGAAACGGTGCTGCGACAGCCGGTGCCGGCGATGGCGGCCGTGCAGATGAGCCAGATCGTCGTGCCGAAGTTGTTCGAATCCGACAACGTCTATGTGTTCCAGAACACTGACGGGCGACTCATTTTTGCCAGCCCGTTCGAACCCGACTTCACACTGATCGGCACGGTCACGCACGGCTTCACGGGAGATCCCGCGATTGTGGCCATGCCAAGCGCCGATGTCAGCTATCTCTGCGAGGCCGTGAGCCGTTACTTCCGCGAGCGCGTCACCCCGACCGACGTGGTTCGCACGGTCTCCGGCGTCAATTTGACGCTCGCAGCCGCAGGACGACGAGACCTTACGATGCTGTTCCACGCGCGCCGGCGCAAAGCGCCGCTGCTCACGATCTTTGGCGGCGATGTCACGACGTCGCGGCTGCGCGCAGAGCGGGCGGTGACGCGGCTGACGCCGTTCTATCCCATGTCGCGGCCCTGGACCTCAGGCGCAACATTGCCTGGCGGCGATTTCCCCTGGGACCGATTCGAGACCGAAGTCGATCTCGCCTGCCACCGCTGGCAGTTTCTCTCGGAGCCGCAGGCCCGGCGGCTCGTTGCGGCCTACGGCACGCGGCTGCCCGATGTGCTGGGCGAGGCGAAGACACGCGAAGAGCTCGGCCAGGCCTTCGGTCCTGAATTGACGGGTGCCGAGGTGCGTTATCTCATGGCCCGCGAATGGGCGCGCTTCCCCGAGGACATCCTCTGGCGCCGCTCCAAGCTCGGCCTGACCATGCCCGTGGCGGACCGCGATGCGCTGGCTGTGTTCATGGCAAATCCACCGCGAACCGGTTGAGGAAAGCCGGATCCGCCGCTAGCGTGCGGCGGCACTTGGGGTTGGCAGGGACCATGACTGACGAGTCACCGAGAACAGACGCCGCAGCCAATGCGGCTGGAGATGCGTATCCGGGCGCAAGCGAGCCGCTGCTGCGCATCGAGGGCGTTGCCAAGACGTTTGGAACATTTCGTGCAGTGGACGGCGTGTCGCTCGACATCAAGGCCGGCGAATTCTTTGCGCTGCTTGGACCGAGCGGCTGCGGCAAGACCACGCTGCTGCGTATGCTCGCGGGCTTTGAGGCCCCGGACCAAGGGCGCATCCTGCTCGGCGGCAAGGATATCGCGCAGGCGCTGCCGCACGAGCGCCCCATCAACATGATGTTCCAGAACTACGCGTTGTTTCCGCATCTGTCGGTGCGCGACAACATCGCCTTTGGCCTCAAGCGCGCCGGCATGTCGCGCGCCGACATCGTCCCCCGTGTCGCGGAGATGGTTGCACTGGTGAAGCTCGGGGGGCTGGAGAAGCGCAAACCCGACCAGCTCTCCGGCGGCCAGCGACAGCGCGTCGCGCTGGCCCGCGCATTGGCGCGCCGGCCGCAATTGTTGCTGCTCGACGAGCCGCTCGCAGCGCTCGACAAGAAGCTGCGCGAAAACACGCAAGTCGAGTTGATGGAGCTCCAGCGTC
>Ga0102590_1003638_pt1 | contig 14811 bp, 14 predicted proteins | sample AraplaMF_Col_mMF_FD_76859 | JGI IMG/M metagenome (GOLD analysis project Ga0102590, IMG submission 76859) | Arabidopsis root microbial communities from the University of North Carolina, USA - plate scrape MF_Col_mMF | ecosystem: Host-associated > Plants > Roots > Endosphere | place: USA...
TGCGCCGCGAAGGCCTCGTTCAACTCGATCACATCCATCTTGTCGATCGAAAGCCCGGCGCGCTTCAACGCCTTCTGCGTGGCGGCGACCGGGCCGATGCCCATGATCTCCGGCGCGCAGCCGGCGACCGCGATGCTCTTCACTTTGGCCAGCACCTTCAGCCCATGCGCCTTGGCATATTCCGCGGAGGTGACGAGACAGGCGGCGGCGCCGTCGGTCAGCGGCGAGGAGGTGCCGGCGGTGACCACGCCCTTCTCGTCGAAAGCCGGCTTCAAGCCCGCCAGAGCCTCGATCGTCGTGCCCTCGCGGATGCAGCCATCGCTGACCACCTGGTCCTTGCCGTTCTGGATCGGTGTGATCTCGTCGGTGAGCTTGCCGGCCTGCCGCGCGGCGGTGGCTTTCGCCTGGCTCTCGACCGCAAAAGCCTCCTGCTCAGCCCGAGAGATGCCGTATTTCTTGGCGACATTCTCCGCGGTCGTGCCCATCGAGATATAGGCCGCGGGCAGCCGGTCGTTCAGCGCCGGATTGGGCATCGGGTTGAAGCCCATCATCGGCACCCGGCTCATGCTCTCGACCCCGGCGCAGATGAAGACGTCGCCGGCACCCATGGCAATGGCCCCGGCCGCGGAATGAATGGCCTGCATCGACGAGCCGCAGAACCGGTTGATCGTGGCGCCGGCCACCGATTGCGGCAGGTCCGCGATCATCGCGATCAGCCGCGCGACATTGAGGCCCTGCTCGCCTTCGGGGAAGGCGCAGCCGAGCAGCAGGTCCTCGATCTCCTTCGCGTCGATCCCGGTCTTGGCAATCAGCGCCTTGACCACGGCGGCGGTCAGATCGTCCGGCCTCACCCGGGTCAGATCGCCTTTGTTGGCGAAATGGAACGGCGACCGGACATAACCGGCGATGACGGCCTCTTTCATGACTTCTCCCCTTTGGGATGACTTGACGCGGCCGCGTAGGCGGCCGTGGCTTCATCGATCAGGATCTTCTTCTGGATCTTGCCGACGGCGGTCTTCGGCAGATCGGCGCGAAATTCATATTGCGTCGGCTTCTCGATCTTCGAGAGCTTGTCTTCCAGGAAATGCGCCAGCTGTTCTTCGCTCAGGCTCGCATCGGCCTTCAAGGCGACGATCGCCTTCACGGTCTGGCCGCGATAGGCGTCGGGCACGCCGATCACGGCGCATTCCCGCACCGCGGGGTGCTGGTAGATCGCCTCCTCGACCAGGCGCGGATAGACCTTGAAGCCCGAGCAGTTGATCATCTCCTTCAGGCGATCGGTGATGAAGACATAGCCCTCTTCATCGATATGCCCGACATCGCCGGTGTGGAGCCGGCCGTTCATGATGACCTCGGCCGTGGCCTCGGGCTTGTTCCAATAGCCCATCATCACCTGCGGGCCGCGGAAGCAGATCTCCCCGGTCTCGCCGGTCTGCAGCAGCGTCTTGCGGTCCTCCAGCGACACGATCTCGCAGATCGTGCCGGGCACCGGCAGGCCGATCGAACCGGGCTTGGAGCCGCGGTCCGGCGGGTTGATGCAGGTGACCGGCGAGGTCTCGCTCAAGCCGTAGCCTTCCAACAGCGCGGAGCCGGTCTTGGCCTTGAAGGCCTTGGCGACCTCGCGCGGCAGCGGCGCGCCGCCGGAGATGCAGATGTCGAGCGAGGAGAGGTCGAAATTCTCCGCGCCGGGTGTGTTGAGCAGCGCGTTGTAGAGCGTCGGCACGCCGGCCATGGCATTGGGGCGCTTGCGGGCAATGAGGCGCAGCAGCTTCAGCGCATCGAAGCGCGGCTCCAGGATCATGCAGGCACCGAACGCCAGTGCCAGGTTCATCACGCAAGTCATGGCGAAGGCGTGGAACAGCGGCAGCACGCCGACGATCCGGGTCTCCGGCTTGTCCAAGCCGTGGAACCAGAGCTGGATTTGCCGGGCATTGATGTAGATGTTCGCGTGGCTGAGTGCTGCCCCCTTGGGCACACCGGTCGTGCCGCCGGTATACTGCAGCACCGCGAGCGTGGTCTTGGGATCGATCAGCGGCAGTTCGATCTGGCCGTCATTGTCGAGCAGGTCCTTCAAGGCGATGCAGCGCGCGTCGCCTTCCGGCATATGCGCGATCGACTTCCGCATCACGATCGGAAACAGGAAATTCTGCGGAAAGGGCAGCTGCTCCGCCATCGGGCAGACGATGACGCGCTTCAGCCGCGTGGTCCCGAGCTGGTGCGTGATCTTCGGCAGCAGGATCGCGAGATCCAGCGTCACCATGAAGTCGGTTTCGGAATCCTCGATCTGGCGCGCGATCTCCGGCTCGACATAGAGCGGGTTGAAATTGACGATGACGCCGCCGGCCTTGAGCCCCGCAAAATAGAAGACGACGAACCAGGGACAGTTCGGCAGAAAGAGGCCGAGCTTCATGCCGGGCTTGAACCCGGCTTCGACCAGCCCCGTGGCCGCGCGGTCGGAAAGCTCTTTGACCTCGGCATAGGTGAGGCGTTTGTCCTGGAAGTCGATGCAGTCGTTGTCGGGAAACAGCGCCGCGGATTCTTCGAGCAACGCGTAAACCGGCTTGGCATGCAACGGCGCCGCCCAGTCCACCTCGGACGGGTAGTGCTTCAGCCAGGGATAGGACGGCGCGGCGGAATCCATGCAGTCTCCGTGTTCCGCCATGCAACTCTCCCCCGGGAGCGATGGCGGAAGGCCAAGTCTCCCATCCTGGCCAAGTGAAGGCAAATTAATGGTTAATTTTCGGGAAGCCTGGCGCCGATGCAGCCGGCAAAGCTGAAGCCGGCGAAGGACATGTTCTCGAACACCGCGTGCGCACCCTGATCCTTGAGCCGCCCGGCCAGGCCCGGCGCTTCATCGGCAACCACCAGCACATTCTCGAACCAGGAAGGCGAGACCAGCTTCGCACCTGCAGCAGCGCTCGCCGCGACCGACTGGGCGGTCTCCGTGCCGATCGGAAAGACGGCGATCACCGTCCCGCTGGCTTCAGGCGGCAAGGCGGCCGCTTCGAACAGCAGGGCCATGCCGAGGAGCCAGATTCCGACGACCCATGCCAGCAGCTTCAGGGCGAAGCGGTGATCCGCCCCATCAGGCACCCTGCGCCACCAGCCTGGCGGGCCGCTCGGCGATCGGCCAATGCACCGCGGCGGAGGCGACCCCGAGTCCGACACTGATCCACCAGACCAGCGTATAGGAGCCGAAGGCGTCATAGGCCCAGCCGCCCAGCCAGACGCCGATGAAGGCGCCGATCTGGTGGCTGAAGAAGACCACGCCGAACAGCATCGACATGTAGCGCGGCCCGAACATCAGCGCGACCAGGCCCGAAGTCGGTGGCACGGTCGAAAGCCAGAGCAGACCCATGGCGGCGGAGAAGGCGAGCACGCTCAAGGTCGTGACCGGCGTCAGCACGAACAGCGCGATCACCAATGCGCGGCCGAGATAGATCGCCGAGAGCAGGTTCTTCTTGCTGCGCCGCCCGGCCAGCACGCCGGCCGCATAAGCGCCGACCGTGTTGAACAGGCCGACGAAGCCGATCGCCCAGGCACCCACGACAGGGCTGAGGCCGAAACCGGCGATATAGGCCGGCATATGCACCTGGATGAAGGCGAGGTGAAAGCCGCAGACGAAGAAACCGGCAATCAGCAGCCAGTAGCTCCCATGCGCCGAGGCCTCGCGCAAGGCGGCGCCGAGGCTCTGCTGCGCTTGCTCCGTCGTGGCGGGCTCGCTGCGGCTCCGCAGGGCAGCGGCGACCGGGATGATCGGCAAGGCGGCGGCGGCCAGCAGGACCAGGGCCAACGGCCAGCCCCAGGCGGCGATGAAGCCCTGGCCGATCGGCGCGAACAGGAACTGGCCGAGCGAGCCCGCCGCGGTGGCGATGCCCGAGGCCCAGGCCCGGCGCTCGGGCGGCAGCAGACGACCGAAGGCACCGAGCACGATGAACATCGAGGCGCCGGAAAGACCGAGCCCGGTCATAACACCGAGGGTCAGATGCAAGGCGACCGGCCCCTCGACCGCGGCACCCAGCGCAATGCCGGCCGCATAGAGGAGTGCGCCGCCGGCGAGCACACGGCCGGCGCCGTAGCGGTCGGCGATGGCCCCGGCGAAAGGCTGGCCCAGGCCCCACATCAGGTTCTGGATGGCGAGCGCCAAGGCAAACGTCTCGCGGCTCCAGCCGCGGGTGCTGAGCATGGGATCCTGGAACAGGCCGAAATCGGCACGAACCCCATAGCCGATCAGCGAGACGACGGCGCCGGCGATGACGACGCGGGCCGGAGTGATGAGCTTTGCTCCAAGGCGGCGCGGCATCATGCGCTCGCTTTCCTGGCCGCGGCCAGGCGCTTGGCGCGCTCGGCGGCGAAGCGCGGCGTCATCTGGGCCTTCACGTCGCGTGCGGTGACCGCCTCGCCGCAGGCGGAACAGGCCGTGACGATGTGGAGCCGATGGTTGCAGCTCTTATGGGTGCGGATCGTCGCCGGGCCCTGGGGAGATTTCAGCCACTTCTCGCCCCAGCCGATCAGCGCGATGAAGGCCGGATAGAGCTCATGGCCGCGCTCGGTCAGCCGGTACTCGTAGCGCGGCGGGCGGTCCTGGTAGCGGCGCTTCTCCAGCACCTTGTGCTCGACCAGTTTCTTGAGGCGCGCCGCGACGATATGCGGCGCCGCGGCCAGGTTGTGCTGAAATTCGTCGTAGCGCCGCGTGCCGAGAAAGCATTCGCGCAGGACCAGCATGGTCCAGCGGTCGCCGATCACGCCCAAGGTCCGGGCCAGCCCACAAAGGGAATCATCGATCTCGTCCCAGCGCATGGGCGTATGCTAGTAACTTCTGAAACAGAAGTCACTGGCTATTTTACACCGTGCCGTCCCGTTCGCCTCGGGATGCAATTTCGCGCGGGCCATGCCATACCTCGGGCGATGAGCTTCGAGACGTTTTTCGATTCCATTCTGTCCGAGCCTTTGCGGGTTCTGGCCCGACAATGGGCGGCGGCGCGCGGCAACCGGCGCATGCCCGCCTTCCGCGACATCGATCCGGTCGGGATCGGCCGGCATTTGCGCTACGTCTGGGCTTGGAAGTACGACCGGGACGCCGACTCCTTCCTCGGCCGCCTCGCCGGCGAGGAGATCGACCGCGCTTTCGGCAAGTCGCTGCGCGGCATGCAGATGACCGAGTTCTACGCTTCGGATGTCTATGACTTGGTATTTCCGCGGCACCGCCGGGTGGTGACCGAGCCCAGCTTCTTCCATGGTACCGGCATGGTGTTCGCCCAGATGGGCTACACGATGGCCGGCGAGCGGATCAGCCTGCCGCTGTCGGAAGACGGCAGCACCGGCGACGGCATCATCGGCGGCACTTTCTACAGCGCGCTTCCGCAGCAGCATGAGGAACGCCCGCTCGGGCCCGACTTCACGCCGGAGCACGCCGCTTTCTTCCCACTCGACGATTGACTGGGGGCGATTGACCGCGATGAGCTTCCAAGACTTCTGCCAAAGCATCACGGCTCCGGAACTGCGCGCCATCGCCGAGCACTGGCACAAGGCGCGCGGGACGCGTCGCATGCCGGCGTTTCGCGACATCGATCCGGTCGCGATCGGTCGCAACCTGCGCTACATGTGGTCCTGGAAATACCACCGCGAGACCGACACGTTCACCGGCCGCCTCGCGGGCGAGGATATCGTGCGCGCCTTCGGCAAGTCGCTGCGCGGCCTGCCGATGTCCGAGTTCTTCACACCGGAAGTCTATGAGATCTTCTTTCCCTGGCATCGGCGCATCGTCATCGAGCCGGCCTTCCTGCGCGGCACCGGCCTGATCTACAGCCGCATCAACCGCAACTTCTCCGGCGAACGGATCATGATGCCGCTGGCCGAAGACGGCGGGCTGGCCGACGGCATCGTCGGCGCGACGCTCTATCGTGCCCTGGAGTTCGACGGCAAGCCCTTGGAAAAGCCGACCGGCCTCAACCCCGAGCAGGTCGCGTTCTTTCCGCTCGACTGATCCGCGCTCAGCTCCACTTCCGCGTCACGCTCTCGACCGCGGCGGTGACGATGCGGCGCGGCAGAAACCGCATCGCGGCGGTGGCGAGATAGTTGCCGGGGCCGACGATGTGGACGGTGCGGTGGCCGAGCGCCTGCAGTCCCTCGCGCACCACGCGTTCCGGCTCGTGCATGGTGAAGCCCAGATGCTCGATCCCGGCGCGTTCGAAGAAGCGCGTCTTGGTGGCTCCCGGACAGAGCGCCAGCACGTCGATCGGCCGGTCGGAGAGCTCCTCCGCCAGCGCTTCGGTGTAATGCAGCAGGAAGGCTTTGCTGGCGGCATAGGTGGCGAAGAACGGCATCGGGCCGAAGGCGGCGGCGCTGGAGACATTGATGATGCCGGCGCGACTCTGCTTCTGCTCGGCCCGGCGCAGCATGCCGGGGATGAGGGCGCGGCAGATCTCGACCGGGGTGAGCGCGTTCACCTTCACCATCTCGGCTTCACGCTCCGGCGTGTTCTCGATCACCCGGCCGAGCTTGCCGATGCCGGCATTGTTGATCACCAGATCGACCTCGGCGCTTTCCGCCGCCGCGATCGCGGCGCCGCGCTCCTGATCCTCCGAGAGATCGGCGGTGACGATCCGGACCACGCGGCCCGGCGAGGTCAATTCCTGGGCGAGCTTGCTCAAACGATCGCGGTCGCGCCCGGCCAGCAGCAAGGCGGTCGCGCGCGGCAGGCCGCGGGCGAAGGCTTCGCCGATTCCACTGGAGGCGCCCGTGATCAACGCGGAGCGAAACGCCATCAACTTCTCCCCATGACCCGGGAATCTTAACCGTCAGAGTGGCGCGGTTGCAATCCATGGCGGTCTATGGCACCCAACGATGGCCCTTCCGGCCAGATGGATATCCACCCAGGAACCCAACCGACCATGAGCGACTTTCGGACCCTCGACGACCTCGACTTTCGTGGCAAGCGCGCGATCGTGCGGCTCGACCTCAACGTCCCGATGAAGGACGGCAAGGTCACCGATTCGACGCGCATCGACCGTTCCGCGGCGACGCTGAAGGAATTGGTGTCGAAGGGTGCCAAGGTGATCGTGATGGCGCATTTCGGCCGCCCCAAGGGCAAGCGCGCTCCTGAATTTTCCTTGCAGCCGCTGGTCGAGCCGCTGGCCAAGGCGCTGGGTCGCCCGGTCGCCTTCGCCGACGACTGCATCGGCGCGCCCGCCCAGCAGGCGGTGGGCAAGCTGAGGGACGGCGATGTCCTGCTGCTGGAGAACCTGCGCTTCCATGATGCCGAGGAGGCAAACGATGCCGGCTTTGCGAAGGCGCTGGCCTCGCTGGCGGATATTTATGTGAACGACGCATTCTCGTGTGCGCATCGCGCCCATGCCTCGACCGAAGGCATTGCGCACCTTTTGCCCGCGGTGGCGGGACGTCTCATGCAGGCTGAGCTCGATCACCTCGGTGCGGCGCTCGGCAATCCGAAGCGTCCGGTGATGGCCATCGTCGGCGGCGCCAAGGTTTCGACCAAGCTCGACCTGCTCGGCAATCTGGTCGGCAAGGTCGATCTGCTGGTGATCGGCGGCGGCATGGCCAACACCTTCCTCTTCGCCGAAGGCAAGGAGGTCGGCAAGTCGCTGGCCGAGCGCGACATGGCCGATACCGCGCGCAAGATCGTCGCGGAGGCCAAGAAGAAGAACTGCCGCATCGTGCTCCCCGTGGACGCCGTGACGGCCGGCGAGTTCAAGGCCGGCGTGCCGAGCAAGACCGTCGATATCAATGCGGTCCCGGCCGACCAGATGATCCTCGACATCGGACCGAAATCCGCCCAGGAGATCGGCGAGATCCTGAAGACCTGCAAGACGCTGGTCTGGAACGGACCGGTCGGTGCCTTCGAGACGCCGCCCTTCGATCAAGGCACTACGGCCGCCGCGAAGGCCGCCGCGGCACTCACCGCGTCAAAGTCCTTACTCTCGGTCGCGGGCGGCGGCGATACGGTCGCGGCGCTCGCCCATGCCGGCGTGGTCGATCAGTTCTCCTATGTCTCGACCGCGGGCGGTGCTTTCCTCGAATGGCTGGAAGGCAAGGATCTGCCCGGCGTGGCGGCCCTCAAGCGTCCCTGAGAACGCAGGATGAGCGACGACTCCGTTCCGCAGCAGGGCAATTTCAAGCGCATCGTCCCGGAGGGCGACAACCGCGAGCGCCTGGTCTGCGTCGATTGCGGTTTCATCAACTACGAAAATCCGAAGATCGTGGTCGGCTCGGTGGTGCGTGACGGCGGCAAGATCCTGCTCTGCCGCCGCGCGATCAACCCGCGCAAGGGCTATTGGACCCTGCCCGCCGGCTTCATGGAGCAGCACGAGACCACGATGGAAGGCGCCATGCGCGAAGCCTTCGAGGAGGCGAATGCGCGGATCGCGATCGACGCGCTGCTCGCCGTCTATTCGATTCCGCGCCTCAGCCAGGTGCAGCTGATCTACCGCGCGCATCTTGCGGCTCCGGGAATCGCCCCCGGCCCGGAGAGCGAGGAGGTCGGGTTCTTCGGTTTCGACGAGGTTCCCTGGGACGACCTCGCCTTTCCCTCGGTGCATTGGGCGCTCGGCCATGACCGTGAGGTCGGCGACCGCGTCGGCTTCGCACCCTTCGTCAACCCGCCGGGCGAGTTCGGGGATCTGAAGCCGGCCGGGCTCTAGCGAGCGCAGCCCCCTAACGCCCTCGGGGCTTCGCCCGTGCCGTCGGCTCCGCCTGCAAGGGATCATCCGGCCAGAAGTGTTTCGGATACTGGCCTCTGAGATCGGCGCGCACCGCGGCATAGCCGTTCTTCCAGAAGCTGGCGAGATCACGGGTCACCTGCACCGGCCGCCGCGCCGGCGAGAGCAGATGCAGGAGCAAGGGCACGCGGCCGCCGGCAAGCCGCGGCGTGTCCACGGCGCCGAACATCTCCTGCAGCCGAACGCCCAGCACCGGTGAATTGGGATCGCTATAGTCGATTGCGATGCGCGAGCCCGAGGGCACGGCGACATGGGTCGGTGCCGCCTCGTCGAGCTTCTTCCGGAGCTTCCAGTCGAGCTGGGATTCCAGCGCGGCCTTGAGGTCGACGCGCGCAAGATGGGCGCGCCGCGTGACACCGGACAGGAACGGCGCGAGCCAATTCTCCAAGCCGGCCAGCAGCGCCACATCGCCGAGATCCGGCCAATCGCCGGCTTCGCCTTCGACGTGGCGCAGGAATGCGACTCGCTGGCGCCAGGCTTCGATCTCCGGCGCCCAGGGCAGGGCGGCGAGACCCATCTCGCGCATGCCGGCGAGCATCGCCGCGATGACGGCGTCACCCGACGGCGTCGCCAGCGCGCGCTCTTCCAGCACCAGCGACCAGAGCCGCCGTTCGGATTTCGCTTCCACGGTCTCCGAACGCGAATTCCAGGCGATCGCTTCGACCGTCTCGATCGCCGCCGCGAAATCGCTCTCGATCTCCGCCAGAGTGAGCGGCGCGGCGAGAAACACCCGTGCCTCGCGTCGATCACCGTCGAGTGCCGCGACCGCGAGGAATGCTTCGCGCGCCAGTGGATCGGTTTCGTTGAGCCGCGCACCCTTGCCGTTGGAAAGGCGATACTGTCCCGGACCGCCGCGCTGTTGCGCCAAGCGATCGGGATAGGCCAGGGCGACCACCGCGCCGACGGCGTTGCGATTGGGATTGCGGTCGAGCGAGACGCCGAGCTGCTTGCGCCAGGCCTCGGCCGAGCGGCGCACGCGGTCACGGGCACCACGGTCAGCCTGTCCGTCGCCATGCAGCAGGTCGAGCCGGTGCCGCAGGTCGGCATCCTCGTTCCGGCCTTTCACCAGATCGCGTTCCGAGAGCAGGGCAGCGAGATCGCAGGCGAGCGATCCATGACCCTGCGCCTTCGCCTGCAGCATCATATGCGCGAGCCGCGGATGGGTGCCGATCTCGACCATCGCCTTGCCATGCGCGGTTGCGCGATGTTGCGCGTCGAGCGCGCCCAAGCGGCGCAGCAGCTCGCGCGCCTGGGCGAGCGGCGCTTCGGGCGGCGGATCGAGCAGAGCCAATTGCCTGGGATCGATGGTACCCCAGGTGCCGAGCTCAAGCGCGAAGGGCGCAAGATCGGCCGCGAGAATCTCCGGCGGATCATAGGGCGCGAAGGCGCGTTCGCTGGCTTCGCTCCACAGCCGGTAGCAGATGCCGGGCGCCGTGCGACCGGCGCGTCCCCGCCGCTGGTTGGCCGCCGCCAGCGAGACCCGCGCCGTGCCGAGACGGGTCATTCCCGTTGTCGGATCGAATTGCGGCAGACGCTTTTGGCCGCTGTCGATGACCAAGCGGATGCCGTCGATGGTGAGCGAGGTCTCGGCGATCGAGGTCGCGAGCACGATCTTGCGCCGGCCCTTGGGATCGGGCTTCAGGGCAAGGTCCTGCTCGGTGAGCGGCAGATCGCCGTGCAACGGCAGGATGACATCCCCGGCCAGCCGGTCGGTCAGCGCCGCCTGGACGCGGCGGATCTCGGCGAGACCGGGCAGGAAGACCAGAGCATCGCCCGCTTCCTCATGGGTCGCCTGAAGCACCGCTTTGACGACACGGTCTTCGATTCGTTCGGTTCCGCGCCCCGCAGCATCGCCGAGATGCCGCGTCTCGACCGGGAAGCTGCGGCCTTCGCTGCTGACGGTCTCGGCATCGGGCAGTAATTTTGCGATAGCCGAAGTGTCGAGTGTCGCCGACATCACCACCAGGCGCAGATCAGGCCGCAGGCTCGCCTGGGATTCGAGCGCCAGCGCCAGGGCGAGATCGCCGTCGAGGGAGCGCTCGTGAAACTCGTCGAACAGGATCGCGGCGACGCCCTTGAGCTCGGGATCGCCCTGCAATTGCCGGAGAAAGAGTCCGGTGGTGACGCTTTCGATCCGTGTCTTCGGTCCGATGCGGCGGTCGAGGCGGACGCGGTAGCCGACGGTCTCGCCGACGGTTTCCCCCATCTCATCCGCCATGCGCTGGGCGGCCGCGCGGGCGGCCAGCCGGCGGGGCTGCAGCAGGATGACTCGGCCCCCCTTGCTCCCCCCAGTGGTTCCCCCTGAGGTCGCCCCGGTGGTTCCTGGGGTGGTCCCTGGGGTGGTCCCTGGGCTGGCCCAGACAGCTGACAGCAAGGCGGGCGGGACGCGGGTGGTCTTGCCCGCCCCGGGCGGCGCTGAGAGCACCAGATTGACCCGGCGGGTCAGGGCTTCGTGGACTGCCGGGAGGACAGAATCGATCGGAAGAATGTGCATTATCAATCAGTTAGATTGGCCGTGGCCTTCGACCAAGGCCTGCGCTGCGGTGCCGCACCGTCTGGCAGGTTTCGGGAGGTTCCCGTAAGGATTCTGTCAGGCATGGCGGTTAGCTTACAGTCAGTTCAAGACGGTGTAGGGCGCACCGGCGGGGCAGTTATATCGGAGTTATGAAAGACATGCGGCTCCTGCTGGTTGAAGACAACGATCGTCTCTCGGAATTTCTGGAAAAAGCTCTGCACGACAGCGGCTTCACCGTCGACCGGTGCGCCACCGCGCAGGATGCCGACGCGGCCCTGGCGGGCGTGAAGTTCGACGCCACCATCATGGATCTCGGCCTGCCCGACGGTGATGGGCTTGGGCTGGTGAAGTCGATGCGCGGTCGCGGCGACCAGACGCCGGTTCTGGTTCTGACCGCGCGCGACGCGCTGAACGACCGGGTCGGCGGCCTCAATGGCGGCGCCGACGACTACATGGTGAAGCCCTTCGCGATGGAGGAGCTGATCGCCCGGGTGAAGGCGCTGCTGCGCCGTCCGGGTGCCGCCTTGGGCGTCGAGCTCAACCTCGGCAATGTCACGCTCGACACGACCGGCCCCAATCTCACCGTCGCCGGCAAGCCGGTCTCCCTGACCCGGCGCGAGGTGACCCTGCTCGAGATTCTGCTGCGCCGCCCCGGCAAGGTGGTCAGCCGGAATGCGATCGAGGACGGGCTCTACGGCTTCAACGACGACGTCGGGTCCAACGCGCTCGAAGTCCTGGTCTCCCGGCTCCGCAAGAAGCTGATCTCGGTCGGCGCCGACATCCAGCTCCACACCGTCCGCGGCGTCGGCTACATGGCCATGGACCGCGGCTGATCCAACCCAAGGTTCGTAGGGTGTCGGCGCGTCGGAGACTCCTCCGCGCGCCGAATGCCGCTTGAACGGTCGCCGTCCATTGCGGTCGGCGCTAGAGTGTCCGACATGGGCTCCAATCGCGCCTCCCTGCAATCCCGCCTGATCATGCGGCTCTGCACCGTGTTCGTGGCCTTCTTCGTGGTCGCGGGCATGGTGGTGTTCCTGATCTACCACACCGATTCGGAAGAGATTCCGTTCGACGTCCTGATCGACGACCTGCACGCCCTGAAGCTCGCCGTCACGGTCGGAAACGACGGGCGCGTGCAGGTGGACGAGACCAAGCTCTCGCCGAGCATCGGCTACATGGTGCGCACGTTGGACGGCACCGTGAAGCTCTCCGGCGGCCGGCATGCCGACGAGCTGCAGGCGATCGAAACCCCGGCCCTCGATGAGGTGACCGAAAGCTGCCGTCTCGCGGGCAAGGAACGGCCGACCCGCGAGCGGCCGCGCAACCGCCAATGCAGCCTGTCGGAGCAGCTGGAGATCAACGGCGACACGCTGATCATGCAGGTGACGCGGCGGATCTCGCCCACCTCGACCGCGCTCGACGCCTTGTTCTACGAGTGGCTCGGCGAGTATCTGCCGGTCACCCTGCCGATGCTGCTGGCGCTGCTCACCGCGCTGATCTTCACCTTGCGCGGGGCGATGAAGCCGTTGGAACGGCTGATGCGTTACGCGCGCGCGATCAACCCCGCGCAGACCGGCGTGCGCCTGCCGACCGACGACCTGCCGAAGGAACTGCTGGGCGCGGTCGAGGCGATCAACGGCGCGCTGGAACGGTTGGATCGCGGCTTCCAGGCGCAGCGCGACTTCCTGGCCGATGCGGCGCATGAGCTCCGGACGCCGCTGGCGATCCTGGCCGCGCATCTCGACAGCATCAAGGACCCGGCCAGCACGGCGGCTTTGCGCGCCGATGTCGAACGGATGACCAAGCTGGTCGGCCAGCTGCTGGTGGTGGCCCAGTTGGAGGCACTGACCATTCGCCCCGACGAGCAGGCCGATCTCTCCGAGATCGCCGCCGAGGTCGCGATCCTGCTGGCGCCGCTGGCCGTCAAGGCCGACCGAGGCGTTGCGGTGCTGAACGCCGAGCATCCCGTGCCGGTGCGCGGCAACCGCGATGCCCTCTACCAGGCGCTGCGCAACCTGGTCGAGAACGCGCTGAAATACACGCCCGCCGGCACCGAGGTCGAAATCGAGCTCGATCCGAGCGGCGGGGTCACGGTGTCGGACCGCGGGCCTGGTATTCCCGAGGACCAACGGATGCTGCTGTTTCAGCGCTTCTGGCGCGCCGATCGCCGGCAATCCGGCGGCGCCGGCCTCGGCCTCGCCATCACACACCGCATCGCCGCGGCCCATGCCGGACAGTTGCTGGTCGATGACAATCCGGGCGGCGGCGCCCGGTTCACGCTCCGCGTTCCCAGGGTGGGCTGACAGGCTGGGTCGGCTGACAAAGCCATCATCCTCCGGCATAGTCGGCGGGGGGACGGCAGGATTCGCCGTGGATAAGATTGAAAGCGTTCAATCGGAGATCGTGCGCGCGGGCCATGCCTATTGGTTGGCCGGGAAGGGTGAGCGCGCCTTGCCGCAAAGGAGCGATTTCGATCCGCCGCTGGAGATACCGCGCCTTATCCCCAACATGATCATCTTCGATGTGCTCCATGAGCCGCTCGACTTCGTCTACCGGCTGATCGGTTCCAGCGTGCGCGCGCATCTGATGCAGGACCTCACCGGCGTGCGCATGTCGGACGTCGCGTATCAGCGCGCCGACAGTGTGGTCTGGTCGCACCAGGCCTGGGTGGTCGAGCATGCATCGCCGCGCTTGGTGCGGCCGCCCTATGTCGGCCCGCACAAGGATTTCCTGTTCATCGAGGCGGCGATCCTGCCCTGCGGCAAGGATGCGCGGGTCGACAAGCTGCTGGTGTTTGTCGATTTCGTCCGCGCGCTTCGGCCGCGCTAGATTTCAGGGGCTAGCGGATCAGGTCGTCCTGGTCGAGCATGCCGTCGTAGCGGAATCCGCCTTTGCCGTCCGGCTGAAAGATCGCCGCTTCGCCGGGCGCGAGCGCGACCCCCGCCACCCGGCGGACCTGGTCCTCGGTATCGACCAGCACCGTGTTGGTGCCGGGCGCGGGCGATTCCGCCAGGAGGCGTTCGACGAAATCCGGGTCGTAGAGCTTGGCATCCAGCACGGCGCGGCCAAAAGCAAGCTGGGCGGTCTCGCGCGTGCGGCACAGCGGCAGCGCATAGACTTCGCCGATCGACACACTGAAGGATTGGAAGGCCTGCCCGATTCGAACCGCTTCGCCGCGGCCGGTCGCCGTGAGGTTGCGCTGCTTTTCGCAGTCGGTGAAGGCCGCGAGCGGCGTCCCGGCGTCGAACGGCTCGCGCGGCCCCGCCTTCCGCTCGGCATGGCGCAGGTAGATCACATAACCGCCCTTGGTCAGGTCATGCTCGATCACTGCCTCTTGCGCTTCGCTCATCAGGTAAGGTGTGACGGCGGCGGTGCCGGCGGCCAGCGCCAGCAGGGCGCCGCGCCGAAGGTTTTTGCGGGACAGCATGTGGTGTCCGATCTCGTCGTTCTCGGGCCACCATCTTCCCCCACCCAAATGACAAGCCGCTGTCGGCTGTGATAGAAGGTCCCGAAGGTGCGGGCAGGGACTGGCATGAACCGATTGGGGGATACGGAGAA
>Ga0102590_1001881_pt2 | contig 14796 bp, 13 predicted proteins | sample AraplaMF_Col_mMF_FD_76859 | JGI IMG/M metagenome (GOLD analysis project Ga0102590, IMG submission 76859) | Arabidopsis root microbial communities from the University of North Carolina, USA - plate scrape MF_Col_mMF | ecosystem: Host-associated > Plants > Roots > Endosphere | place: USA...
GTGCTGAGGTCGATCGGCAGCTTGCTCAGGATGGTGATGGCGTCGTTGGTGGCGTGCAGCAGCGCCAGCGCGCCGCCGAGCGCGAACAGGCTGGTGGAGGCGAAGAAGGCGGTGCCGTTCTGGAGCGAGGCCATGATCTGCATGTCGACCATGCGGGTGTCGCGGTCGAGCAGACGGCGGACCCAGACCTCGCGATAGCGATTCATCCGCGCCGACAGGCTGTCGCGACCATAGGCAGAATGCTCCAGCGTCAGGGCATAGACCAGCCATTCGACGACGAAGAAGCCGACGGCGGTGATGTCGACCCAATGCCTGCTCATGTCGTTCTCCTCGCCAGCAATCGCAAACGATTGCCACGCATGGCTGGTCGCGGCAACGATTGATTGGCGGCAGGCGTTGGCGCTAAAAGCAGCCGCACAAACGGACTCGGGAAGGACCGGTGACATGGCAACGCTCAAGCTTGCGATCGGCAACAAGAACTACTCGTCGTGGTCGTTGCGGCCCTGGCTCGCGCTGCGCGCGAACGACATTCCATTCGAGGAGACCGTCATCCCTCTCTACACCGACAACCCCGCGGACAAGCAGCGGATCCTCTCCTTCAGCCGCGCAGGCAAGGTGCCGGTGCTGGTCGATGGCGACATCACGGTGTGGGATTCGCTGAGCATCATCGAATACGTTGCCGAGCGCTATCCGGACAAGAAGCTATGGCCTGACGATGTCGCGGCGCGCGCCCATGCCCGTTCGGTGTGCGCCGAAATGCATTCCGGCTTCATGGCCCTGCGCAACGAATGCGGCATGAACCTGCATCGGCCGGTGCGCCCCGTGACGCTGTCGGTGGATGCGCTCGCCAACGTCGCGCGCGTGCAGGAGATCTGGCGCGAGTGCCGGGCGCGCTATGGCGCCAGGGGGCCGTTCCTGTTCGGCGGCTTCGGCGCGGCGGATGCGATGTATGCGCCGGTCGTGCACCGCTTCCGCACTTACGCAATCGATGTTGGGCCGGAGGCCAAGTCCTACATGGAGACGATGATGGCGCTGCCGGCGTTCCAGGAATGGACCCGTGACGCGCTGGCCGAGACGCTTCTCATCGACAGGTTCGAGACCGTCTAGGCCGGCATCCCGGTCGATCGGAACGTGGCCGGGCCCGGGGAGCATGCAGGCCCCAGCAGCCGGTGCCCTCATACCGGCCGAGGCGCTTGGGTTCCAGCGGTATCATCGGACGATAGTTCCACGACTATCGTCCTGAAATCACTGCGGGATCGGGACGTTTGCCATGCCTGTATACTGCTGGCCAAATCGGCCGGCCGCATGCTATAGGACAGGCTGGGTTTTCAGCCGGTCCGTCGCAGTGGGACCCTGGGCACGGCCGGCGCTGTTTGAGTGATGGAGATGGGCGTTGAAGCATAAATTTCCCGTGGGAACACGCGTACTGTTCACGGCTAGCAACGTCGCGCGCCCGGCTGCGAGTGGTTCGTACGAGATCATTCGCCTGCTGCCGACGGACGGCGACGACTGCCAGTACCGCATCAAGAGCACGACCGAAGCCTTCGAGCGCGTCGCCAAGGAAAGCCAGCTCGCACAGTCCTGACGGGCCACGGTGCCTTGCATTGACATTGCGGACGATTCTTTCGCTCGCCGTCAAAAGGCCCGCTTCGCCTCGACAGAGTGAACCGGGGGCAGTTGCCGGTTCGCGGTGCTAGCTTTGACCATTCGCTCTTTGCTCGCGTGAGGGGATATCGCGCATGAACTGGGCATGGGCCACGTCGCTCGACCAAACCTGGCGCTCGCCGGCCTTTCCGATGTGGATGACGCTCGCGGCTGCCGGCTTCTTCGGATTGATCCTGCTGATCACGCTGCTGCGCGCCGACAAGTCGGTCGCCAACGGCGCGCTGACAGTCATCACGCTGCTCGCCATTGCCGTCGCGGTGGCCGCCACCATCCACCTCTACGGACCGGCCGGGCAGGCAGCCCCGACTGAGGCACGTGCGCAAGCGACGGTGACGGCGAGCCTGCCGGCGCTGTCCTGCCTCGACGATCTCGCGGGCGATGCCGTGGCCGTCGGCTGCGAGAAGGCGCTGTTCGGCGCGCCCGACACCGCGGCTGCGGCCGTTGCCTATACCGCTTCCCGCATCGACCGGCTGACCGCGCTCGGCGATGCCGCCACCGCCGAGAAGAGCCTGACGCTGGAGATGAAGGTGCTGCGCAAGTCGCTGGAGCACGATCGCTATGGCCTCGTTGCGCAGGTGCTGGTCGCGCGCGATGGCTGCACCCAGTTCGATTGCCCGGCCTTCCGCTCGCTGACCGATCAGCAGCAGGTCGCCGCCAACATGGATTCCCATCTCTACGACGCGCTGGTCGCGCGCTACGCGCCGGTCTGGAACGCGCCCGCAACGGCGCCGGCGATGCCGGCCACGGGTGCGCTCGCCGGGCTGCCGCCGACGATGCCGACGGGCAAGCCGACCAATGCGGACTTCCCGAGCGCGTCGTCGACGCCGCCGGTCAGCATCATGACTCCGGAGCCGCCCACGGCGACGACGCGCCAGGCGGCGCCCGCCGCAAACGCTGCGCCGGCCCCGCGCGCACCCGCTGCGGCCTCGGCCCAGGCGGCTGCACCTGCGGCCGCGCCCGCGGCTGCGAAGAAGCAGCCGGCTGCCAAGCGAGCGCCTGCGGCCGCACCGGTTCCGCTCGCGCCGCCGCCGGCCTCGGCTCCCGCGGCTGCGGATAACGAGTAGATCGGCTTTGAAAACAAGCGGCCGGCCCGCTAATGCTGGGGCATGCCGCTACATCTGATCAAGCTTGCCGTCGGCTGCGACTCCGTCAAGGAATTGAAGGGGTGGATCGCCGAACGGATGCAGACCGCCAAAAAGAACGGTCTGCCGCAACATCACATCCACATCACTCGCATGGTGCCCAAGCGCGACGCCGAGATCCTTGCGGGCGGGTCGCTCTACTGGGTCATCAAGGGCGAGGTGGCCGCGCGCGAAAAGATCATCGGCATCGAGCCGTTCCGCGACAAGGACGGCATCGGCCGCTGCCGGATCGTGATGCAGCCGAAGGTGATCGCGGTATCGCCCCGGCCGATGCGGCCGTTCCAGGGCTGGCGCTATCTCGCCGACGATTCTGTGCCGCCCGATCTCGGCAAGTCCGCCGCAGGCTCGATCGCGGCGATGCCGGAGCCGATGCGGCGCGAGCTGCGCGATCTCGGGTTGCTCTGAGCATGATCCGGAAAGGCGTGATGCGGTTTTCCGAAAAGATCATGCTCAAGACATAACTCACACCGCGATATTGTCGATCAGCCGGGTGCTGCCGAGCTTGGCTGCGACCAGGATGCGCAGCGGTCCGTCCTTGCGTGTGGTGACCGGGGCCAGCGTCTCGGCGTGGCGGGCCTCGAAATAGTCGAGCGCAAAGCCGGCCGCCTCGATCGTGCTGGCGCCGCGCGCTATCGCCGGCGCGATCGCTTCGCCGGCCCGGATGCGGCCTGCGCTGTCCTTCATGGCGCGGTAGAGCACAGTCGCGGTCTGCCGCTCCTGCGGCGAGAGGTAGACGTTGCGCGAGGACATCGCCAGCCCGTCGCGCTCGCGCACCGTGCGGGAGCCGATCACCTTGACGCCGAGGTCGAGATCCCGCGCCATTTGCGTCACCACCCGCAATTGCTGAAAATCCTTCTCGCCGAAGATCGCGAAGTCCGGCCGGCACTGCGTGAACAGCTTACCGACGACGGTGGCGACGCCGCCGAAGAAGTGCGGACGGAAGCGGTCCTCGAGGCCGGCCAGCGCCGGCCCCTCCGGCACGATTCGGGTCGCAAAGCCCTCCGGATACATCGCCTCGACGCCGGGGTGCCAGACGATGTCGACATCCTCGGCCGCGAGCTTGGCGATATCGGATTTCCAGGTGCGCGGATAGGCGCCGAAATCCTCGGTCGGCGCGAACTGGGTCGGGTTGACGAAGATCGACACCACGACGCGGCTGGCGCGCCGCCTGGCGAGGCGCACCAGCGACACATGCCCGTCATGGAGCGCCCCCATGGTCGGGACCAGCGCGATCGTGGCCTTTCGCTTGCGAAGATTGTCGACGGCGCGTCGCAGGGTGGGGACCGTGCGGGCGATCAAGGGGCTCGGTGACATCAGGACTCGACTTGGTTGGGAATCGGAGCGGGCGCATCCCGGCCCCGGCGGCTAACCTTAACAAGCGGCGGTCGTGGACGCCATGCATCCGGATGCGGCACAGCATTCCCTGTGAAGCCGCGCGGGATGTCGCGACATTGTGGGTTGGATCACAGACGAAAGACCGCGCCGCGATTCATGATGGGGCACGGCGCACTGCGAATTGCTTGTCCTGTCACGCATTTCACTTGACCGCCGACGCGGTCGTCTCGAAGATATTCCATAGGGGTGTTGAGGATCGCCATGCTTGTGCAGGCTAGCCAAGGCCAATCCGGCGCGGCGCATGTGGTCGTGCTCGGCAACGAGAAAGGCGGCTCCGGCAAGTCGACGACCGCCCTGCACATAGCGGTCGCGCTTCTGAAAGCCGGCCAGCGCGTCGCCACCATCGATCTCGACTGCCGTCAACAGAGTTTCACCCACTACATCAACAATCGGGCTGCATGGGCGCGCCGCACGGGCCTCGGCCTCGAGCTGCCCACGCATCGCTGCATCAAGCTCGGCGAGACCATGCAGGTCGCCGAGAACGAGAATTCCGAGTTCCTCCAGTTCATGGACGCGGTCTCGGCGGTCGAGGCCAGTTTCGATTTCATCGTCATCGATACACCTGGTACCGACAGCTATCTGATGCGCCTGGCGCATTCGATGGCGGACACGCTGGTCACGCCGATCAACGACAGCTTCCTCGATTTCGACGTGCTCGGCACCGTCGATCCCGCCAACTACGCGGTGACCGGCGAGAGCCACTATGCCGAGATGGTGCGGGATGTCAGACGCAAGCGCCGCCAGCTCGACGGCTCCTCGACCGACTGGATCGTGGTGCGCAACCGCCTGTCGATGCTGGGCTCGCGCAACAAGCAGCTGGTCGCCGACGGCCTGAAGGATCTGTCGCTGCGGCTCGGCTTCCGCTACGTCGACGGCTTCGCCGAGCGCGTCGTCTATCGCGAGTTCTTCCCGCGTGGGCTCACCGCGCTCGACGAGATCGACGAGGCCACGCTGGGCATGCGGCCCAATCTCGGCCATCTCACCGCGCGGGAGGAAGTGACGAGCCTGCTCCGCCAGCTCAAGCTGCCGCTCGACGAGCGTGGCCGCCGCCGTGCGGCAAATCGCGCCGAATGGTTCAGCCAGGTCGACAAGCCGCTCGAGGTCCACGACATCCTCGGCGCCTGAGTGGCGGTATGCCGCTACTTCAGGTCGATCGACGCAGCCGGTTTCCCCGGGAACTGCGGCTGCGCTCGGCCGTTTTCATCCCACGTTTACCGCGAAATTGAACCCGATCGAGATTGGTTGCGTCCGATGGTGACCTGCACCCTGACGTAGCCGTATGAGAACGGGGTGCCCAAGAAACGTGTGCGACGCACAATGAAAGGGCTGCCAGTTCACAATATTTGGCCTTCCTGTCACGCGGCTGTGACATATATTAGCGAATAGGCGACCAGGGGCCGAAGAGCCCTAGAGAACACGATTTTCAACAGGGATTCAGGCCGAAGCGCCTGAGGCTGAGGACGAAAATGAAGCGTGGAATTGCCGTTCTGGTTTCGGTCAGTGCCCTCTGCGGCATCGCCTATTTCACGGCGAGCAAGTGGGCGATCAGGCACGAGACGATCACCTTCTACGACGCCTCGCGCGACAACCGTCCCGTGCCTGTCGATATCGCGATCCGTCGCGACAAGGAAATGCAGGCCAATGCCGGCATGATCACGATGCCGGTCGCCGTGATCAATCACGGCAACACGGTCAAGAACACCGAATACGGTTTCCTCGCCAACGTTTTCGCCGCGCGCGGCTATCTCGTCGTCAGCCCGCAGCATGATCTGCCGACCGATCCTCCGATGGTGACCAAGCCCGGCGAGCTCTATGTCGGCCGTTTGCCGCAGATCCTGCGCGGCGTCGCCAACATCCATCTCGCCATGCAGGAGATGAAGAAGGTCCAGCCCAACGCCGACTACGAGAAGGTGACGATGGTCGGCCATTCCATGGGCGGCGACATCACGATGTATTTCGCCAAGCAGTATCCGGATGAGGTCAAGAAGGTCGTTACGCTCGACAATCTGCGCGTGCCTTTCGTCACCGCTGGCAAGTTCAAGATCCTCTCGTTCCGTTCGTCGGATCCGCAGTTCAAGGTCGATGCGGGCGTGATCCCGACCGACGAGGAATGCGAAAAGGCCGGAATCCAGGTCGTGAAGACTGAATTCCAGCACAACGACATGCGTGACACCGGTCCGGATGCCGCCAAGAACTCGATCCAGGGCATGCTTGATAAATTCCTGAGCGACACCGACAGCGACGTGGCACCGGTCGATACGCGCTCGTCGCCTCCCAAGATTCTCGAGCCCGGTCCGGTCGCCTTGATGGCGCCAGCCAAGAGCTAGCGACAGCTCGCAGCGATCTCCGATCCTTAAAGCCTCCGCCGGCTGCCGCCTGCGGAGGCTTTGCACATTGACCGGGCCGGGCGCGCTGACCACATTAGTCGCTCACGGAAGGTCAAAGCAGGAATGTCGGGCGACTCCATCAAACCGCGCGGCCGCGGTGCCGTCCCGGCGCAGCAAGAGGGCGCGCTGCCGCAGGCAAGGACCTCGACCGCGGAAGATATCGCCGCCTTCGTCGCCAAGGCGCAGGCGCTGTCGCCGCATGCACCCGGCGCCAGGGGGCGGCTGATCTTCGCGCTCGATGCGACGATGAGCCGGCAGCCGACCTGGGACATGGCCTGCGCACTCCAGGCCGACATGTTCCGCGAGACGGCCGCGCTCGGCAGTCTCGACATCCGCCTGGTCTACTATCGCGGTCTCAACGAGTGCCGCGCCTCGGGCTGGATCTCCGACAGCGCCAGGCTTGCGACGCTGATGAGCAAGATCGATTGCCGCGGCGGTGATACCCAGATCGGCAAGGTGCTGAGCGAGGCGCGGCGCGAGGCGGTCACCTCCGGCGTGCGTGCCGTGGTGTTCGTCGGCGACGCAATGGAGGAGAAGGTCGACGAGCTCTGCGCCAAGGCGGGCGAGCTCGGCATGCTCAAGGTGCCCGTATTCCTGTTTCAGGAGGGCCACGACGCCGCGGCCGAGCAGGCGTTTCGCGAGATCGCGCGGCTGACCGGCGGGGCCTGGTGCCGGTTCGATCCCGGTGCCGCAGCGCAGTTGCGCGAACTGCTCCGCGCCGCTGCAGCCTATGCTGCCGGCGGTCGCGAGGCGCTGCTGAAATTGGCGAAGAGCGCGAGCGGCGCGGCGAAGCTGATCGGCCAGATGAGGTAGCGGATCGCGTCGGAGGCGGATGCCATGCATTTTGCCGTAAGGGCGACTATATTCCGGCCATGACCCTGATCGCCGGCGCTGTCGCTGTTATCACGCTTTATCTGCTGCTCCAGATGTTCCGGTCCGCCAATCCGGCGGTGCTGGCGCGCACCATCAAGTTCGGCGGCGGCGTGCTGGCGCTGGCGGTCGCGGCCTTCACGGGGCTGCGGGGCGAACTGGCGGTGGCAATTCCGCTCGGGATTTTCGGTGCCGGGCTGCTGGGCTGGACGCCCTTGGCGAACGCCGGCTTCGGCAATATTGGCGGGCTGTTCGGCGGCGGCGCAACGCGTCCGACCGGCCAGACCTCGCGCGTGCGCTCGCCATTCCTGGACATGCGGCTCGACCACGATTCCGGTCAGCTCTCAGGCCAGATCGTCGCCGGGCCTCATGCCGGGCGTGATCTCGAAGAGTTCGATCTCGCGGGCCTGCTGGCAATGGTCCCGGCCTTCGACGCCGAGAGCGTTGCCTTACTTGAAAGCTATCTGGACCGCCGGTTTCCCGCTTGGCGTCAGAACGCGCAGGGCGACGCGGCAGGGGGGCAGCGCCGCACGGTGTCGAGCGGCAAAATGACGGCGGAGGAAGCCTATCAGATCCTTGGCCTGCAGCCGGGGGCGGGGCGCGACGACATTAGTCGGGCTCACAAGTCCCTGATGAAGAAACTGCATCCCGACCAGGGGGGCTCGACGTATCTCGCTGCCCGTGTGAACGAGGCCAAGGATACTCTGCTTCGTACGCATAACGGCTAACTCCGGCACCACGCTACAAACGCCCGTCCGTGTAAGCTCCGCTTGCTCTGTCTGCCGTCGCCCCGATGCCCGCCATTGTCGGCGTGGTCGATCCCTTGGGTAAAAATTTAACCGTAAATTGTTGACGAGAGGTTGTCGCGGAACTGGCATCGGTGCCGGCCCAAAACAAAAATGCCCGCGCAAGGCGCGGGCATTTTGATTGGGGGGTGCGAAAGATCAGTTGCGGACGGTGATGCAGGAGATGTCGGCGCGCTTCAGGGCGCGGCAGACGGCTTCGGCCTGGTCTCGCTCGAGCCCGGCGAAGCGGGCGCGGTAGAGCTTGCGGTTGTCCTTGGCGACGACAGGCTCGGTGAACGGATCGGCCTTGCTGAGCAGGCCGCGGGCCGAGCTGCGCGCGGCGTCGATGCGCTGCTGGGCTTCGTTCTCGCTCTCGAGCGCGCCGACCTGAACGATCCAGCCGCTGTGCATGACGACCGGCTTGGTGGTGGCGCTCATCTGGATCGGCTGTGGCGCCGGATCGGCGGAGGCAAGCTTGGCCGTGGCAGGGGCGGGCGCGGCGGCGGTCGCGGCCGGCAGTACGCCGAGGATGCCGTTGCCGGTGCCAAAGCCCGCCGGCTGACGGGGCATTTCGCTGCGGGCGATCTCGGCCCTGGGCGTTTCCGGCTGGCTTGCGAGTTCGGGCTTGTTGATGAGATCGGCGCGGGCGACGACGGCACCGGAGGTCTCCGCGACGTCGGAGCGGGACGCAATCGTGTTGGTAACCTGCGGGGCAACCTGAGCCGGCGCGGCGGAGGCGACCTTCACGGCGCCGGCCTTGACCTGAACGGTCTTGACCCGGACCGGCTTCATCGGCTCGGACGAACCGGGGATGATCGAGAGCGGCTGGCTCGAGATTACGCCATTGGTGAGCGGCGCGGGTTCGATCTTGGACTCGGTCGGCCGAACTTCAGGCTTGGCTGGGGCCGGCGGCATCGCGGCGGTCGCAGCGGCAAGCGCCGACAGGCGCGAGGCGAGACGCGACGGGGCTGACTCGGGAGCAGGGGCGGCCGCCGCCTGAACCTGCGGAGCGGCGCGGGCCGGGGTATCCGACGCATCGGCGACCTCGGTGTTGTCAGCACCGCTGCGCTCGGTCACCGCGGCAACGGTATGGGTGGTGGCGCCCTTCTCGAGATTCTCGGCGAGCAGGTTGCGCATGATGGCATCGCGCGAGCCGCCGCTGCGGCCGCCCAGCACCACGCCGATCAGATGACGGTTGCCGCGGCGCATCGAGGTCACGAGATTGAAGCCGGAGGCGCGGGTGTAGCCGGTCTTGATGCCGTCCACGCCCTCGACGCTGCCGAGCAGGTGATTGTGGTTGCGGATCGACTGTCCGCGCCAGTTGAACGTCGAGGTCGCGAAATAGCGATAGTAGCGCGGGAAGCGCTCCTGGATGGCGCGGCCGAGCGTCGCCTGGTCGCGTGCGGTCGTGACCTGCTCGTCGTTGGGAAGGCCGTTGGCGTTGCGGTAGACCGTCTTGGACATGCCGAGCGAGCGCGCCTTGCGCGTCATCATCTGGGCGAAGTCGTCTTCGTCGCCGGCGATCGCTTCCGCGATCACCACGGCTGCGTCGTTGGCGGAGCGGGTGACGAGACCCTTGATCGCGTCCTCGACGCGAATGGTCTGGCCAGCGCGCAGGTTCAGCTTGGTCGGATCCTGATCAGCGGCGTGCTGCGACACCGGCATCTCGGTATCGAGCTTCATCTTGCCGGAGTCGAGACGCTCGAACAGCAGATACAGCGTCATGATCTTGGTGAGCGAGGCGGGATGGCGGATCCCGTCGGGGCTGGTTGCCTGAAGCACGGAGCCGGAATTGCCGTCGACAATGATCGACGCGAATTTCGGGCTGGAACTGTCGGACACGTCGCGCTGCACCCGGTGGTGCGCGTAAGAGCGATGCCGATGGCGCCGCGCCTCGGCAGCATCGGTGGTGAAGATGACTGCGGCAGTGACCGTGAGAAGCCCGAAAACGCCAACCCGCGCCAAGCGCGAGGAAGACAAGTTTTTACGAAGCATGGAACCCCGTCCCCGTTTCTGACTTGATCACCGGCTCGTGAGGCGAAATTGTGCCCATTGGACCCGGGATCATTACCTGCTCAAGCTGTCCCTCCGCTGGTGTTCACCGCGGGAGACGTTGGGCCTGAGCCGCTGTTCTGGCTAAGGTGATGTTCTCAAACGGCTTTCGGCCGCTCTCTGAAGATGAACACGTCCAGGGAATCAGGGTAGGGGCCTGGAGTTTCCAAAAGCTTAAGGAACCATTGCGGGAAAGCCTGGGAATCTCCGCGACTTGCATCTATTTTTGTGCGTCGCACAAAGATTCTTGACATATTTTGTGCGTTGCACTATTTTTGGGCGAAGTCAGGGAGCCGGGGCTTCCGGACGAACGCCAGGGAAAAGGGATTTCGATGTTCAAGGTTGAAGACATTCAGAGCTACGGCAAAGAGCACTTCGAGCAGTGCGTCGCCTCCGCGACCACGGTTCAGCACGGCCTCCAGGCGATCGCCAGCGCTTATGGCGACTACACCAAGAAATCGTTTGAAGACACCAAGTCCTTCGTCGAGAAGCTTTCCGGCGTGAAGTCGCTGGACAAGGCGATGGAAGCGCAGACCGATTTCGCCCGCTCCGCCTACGAGACCTTCGTTGCGGAATCGCAGAAGATCGCCGGCCTCTACAGCGACCTCGCCAAGCAGGCTTTCAAGCCGGTCGAGACCATCGTGTCGAAGTTCACCCCGGCCGCCAACTAACGCTTTCTGGAAGTCCTGGAATCAAGAAGCCCGGCTGATGCAGCCGGGCTTTTTCCGTTTGCGCCCGGTTCCTGGTCAACATGTTCTAAGCAGGCAGGCCGGAAATTTTTGTCAAATCGGTCCGGATTGACTAACCTCGGACAGGATCGCCCGGACCGGGAATCGGGAGCGCCGCGGCTGCAAAGGCTGGATCTTTGCAGCGCTTGCGGCAGGACGGGGGCAGGCCCATATTGCTTGCAATCGATCCGGATTTGACCGGATCGGTTGGAAGCGGCGATCCAACAAGGCGGTGCGCCTGTGCGAGGCTCCGAAAGGAAGGGTCGCGCGGCCGACCGTTATTCGCTTCTGTGGGGAATTTGAACGCCTGAGCCATGCCGCACCTGACTTCCAGACTCGACCTGTCCGCGCCAGCCGCTGTCTACGCTCCCCTTATGAGCAATGACGAGAACCGTTCGGGCGGCCCGACGGGTCCGAATACATCTGTCATCACCAAGGTCAAACCGAAGACCAAGCGGCCGAACCTGTACCGTGTGCTGATCCTGAACGACGACTACACGCCAATGGAATTCGTCGTCCATGTGCTGGAGAAGTTTTTCCAGAAGGACGTGGAGGCTGCGACCAAGATCATGCTGCACGTCCATCATCACGGCATCGGCGAGTGTGGCGTGTTCACCTACGAAATCGCCGAAACCAAGGTGACGCAGGTGATGGACTTCGCCCGCAAGCACCAGCATCCGCTGCAATGCGTGATGGAGAAGAAATAAGAAGCCCCCACGATGCTCTCGTAGGCGATCTTTGCGTCTTCCAAACGTTTTGTGTGATCGTCGCGTGATGCCTGCGCGATGTCCGTTCCGGCCGACCAGCGTACAGAAAATCTGTCTCGGCGCCGATCCCGCCCAAATCGGAACGGGTTTTGCATCGAAAATACCGCAAGTGTGTACCCGCTCGAGTCGCGGAACCGGTCTTTCGCCGCGGTCTTGGATAACTATATGTGACAAAGGTTGTTGTTGCCTGACCGGGCGATGGCGATCATGATGATGGGGGCCATAGAGGACGCGAATGCCGACTTTTTCTCAAAGCCTTGAACAATCCCTGCATCGTGCACTGGCGATCGCAAACGAGCGTCATCACCAATACGCGACGCTCGAGCATCTCTTGCTCTCCCTGATCGACGATTCCGATGCGGCCGCCGTGATGCGCGCCTGCAGCGTCGATCTCGACAAGCTCCGTACGAGCCTGGTCAACTATCTTGAGACCGAATTCGAGAACCTGGTGACGGATGGCGCCGACGATGCCAAGCCGACCGCTGGTTTTCAGCGCGTGATCCAGCGCGCCGTGATTCACGTGCAGTCATCCGGTCGCGAAGAGGTGACCGGCGCCAACGTGCTGATCGCGATTTTCGCCGAGCGCGAAAGCCATGCTGCATATTTCCTGCAGGAGCAGGACATGACGCGCTACGACGCCGTCAACTACATCAGCCATGGCATCGCCAAGCGGCCGGGCGTTTCTGAGGCGCGGCCGGTGCGCGGCGTCGACGAGGAGACCGAGGCCAAGGGCACCGAAGACACCAAGAAGAAGGGCGAGGCGCTCGAGACCTATTGCGTCAACCTCAACAAGAAGGCGCGTGACGGCAAGATCGATCCGGTGATCGGACGCAATTCCGAGATCAACCGCGCGATTCAGGTGCTGTGCCGCCGGCAGAAGAACAATCCGCTGTTCGTGGGCGAAGCCGGCGTCGGCAAGACCGCAATCGCCGAGGGCCTCGCCAAGCGCATCGTCGACAGCGAGGTGCCGGAGGTTCTGGCGGCTGCGACCGTGTTCTCGCTCGACATGGGCACACTGCTCGCCGGCACACGCTATCGCGGCGACTTCGAAGAGCGCCTGAAGCAAGTGCTGAAGGAACTCGAGGCGCACCCGAACGCCATCCTGTTCATCGACGAGATCCACACCGTGATCGGCGCGGGCGCGACGTCGGGCGGGGCAATGGATGCCTCGAATCTGCTCAAGCCGGCGCTTGCCTCGGGCACGATCCGCTGCATGGGCTCGACCACCTACAAGGAATACCGCCAGCACTTCGAGAAGGACCGCGCGCTGGTGCGGCGCTTCCAGAAGATCGACGTCAACGAGCCGACGGTCGAGGACGCTATTGCGATCCTCAAGGGCCTCAAGCCGTACTTCGAGGACTACCACCGGCTGAAGTACACCAATGAGGCGATCGAGGCTGCGGTTCAGCTCTCCTCGCGCTATATCCACGACCGCAAGCTGCCCGACAAGGCGATCGACGTGATCGACGAGTCCGGTGCGGCCCAGATGCTGGTGGCGGAGAACAAGCGCAAGAAGACCATCGGCATCAAGGAGATCGAGACCACGATCGCCTCGATGGCGCGGATTCCGCCAAAGAGCGTGTCCAAGGACGATGCCGAGGTGCTCAAGCATCTCGAGCAGACGCTGAAGCGCACCGTGTTCGGTCAGGACAAGGCGATCGAGTCGCTTGCGGCATCGATCAAGCTCGCCCGGGCCGGCTTGCGCGAGCCGGAGAAGCCGATCGGCTGCTACCTGTTCTCGGGACCGACCGGCGTCGGCAAGACCGAAGTCGCAAAGCAGCTCGCGGCATCGCTCGGCGTCGAGCTGTTGCGCTTCGACATGTCCGAATACATGGAGCGGCATACCGTGTCGCGCCTGATCGGCGCGCCTCCCGGCTATGTCGGCTTCGACCAGGGCGGCCTGCTTACCGACGGCGTCGACCAGCATCCGCATTGCGTGGTGCTGCTCGATGAAATCGAGAAGGCGCATCCCGACCTCTACAATGTCCTGCTGCAGATCATGGATCACGGCCGGCTCACCGACCACAACGGCAAGCAGGTCAACTTCCGTAACGTGATCCTGATCATGACCACGAATGCGGGTGCTTCGGATCTCGCCAAGCAGGCGTTCGGCTTCACGCGCTCCAAGCGGGAAGGCGACGACCACGAGGCGATCAACCGGCAGTTCGCGCCGGAATTCCGCAACCGCCTCGATGCCATCGTCTCGTTCGGCCATCTCAGCGTCGAGGTGATCGGCACCGTGGTCGAGAAGTTCGTGCTTCAGCTCGAGGCGCAACTTGGCGATCGCGACGTCACCATCGAACTGTCCGAGCCTGCCAAGGCCTGGCTGGTTCAGCATGGTTACGACGAGCAGATGGGCGCGCGGCCCATGGCCCGCGTGATCCAGGAGCACATCAAGAAGCCGCTGGCCGACGAGGTGCTGTTCGGCAAGCTGAAGGGCGGCGGCCACGTCCGCGTCGTCCTGCTCAAGGACGAGGCCGACGAGACCAAGGACAAGATCGGCTTCGAATTTGTCGAAGGGCCGGTCACGCCGAAGCAGGAGAAGCTGCCCGGCGCCCGCAAGCGTCCGCCGGGCAAGTCCAAGCCAGGCGGCGGCTCCAAGGGGCCGACCAAGAGCCCGCTGGTCAAGGCTTGATCGCGAGCGTCATCAATCGAAAAGGCCGGCTGAATAGCCGGCCTTTTTGTTTTGAGCATTGACCTTAGGAGGCACGGGCGAAGCCGGTCTGCAATCGCTTTTACTTTTGTTCCGCAGGCGGCGGTGCTGCGGAAACTGCTGGAGCTGGCGGTGTCGCCTTTGGCTTTACCTTCGGCTTCTTCGGGCTCTCCGCAATCACCTTGTCCGGCTCTGCATTGTTGTCCCCACAATGCCGCTGCTCCGCGAGCGCGCCCAAATATTGCTGACGGGCCTGAAGCGCTTGTATCTCAGTGTCGGCAGTTCCCTGGAAGTCCATGCCGAACCAAAGGACTGGTACGACCAAACCGGCAACTCCCGCGGCGACATTCTG
>Ga0102590_1003647_pt1 | contig 14772 bp, 15 predicted proteins | sample AraplaMF_Col_mMF_FD_76859 | JGI IMG/M metagenome (GOLD analysis project Ga0102590, IMG submission 76859) | Arabidopsis root microbial communities from the University of North Carolina, USA - plate scrape MF_Col_mMF | ecosystem: Host-associated > Plants > Roots > Endosphere | place: USA...
GCCTCCCGGCGGGAGAGGTTGAGCAGGCGGCTATCGGTCAGCAATTCGACGACGATCTTCGGATGACGCAGCGAGAATTCCGCAAGCACCGGCGCAAGCCATGTGCTCCGAACCACTCCGAAGAAGACAAGCGCAGGAAGCCGCCGCGCATTCTCCGAGCGACAGAGACGAAAGGAGAGTTGCATGTCCCAGTTCACAACGATGAAGGCGCTCCTGATTGACGCGCCGAAGGCCGATTTCCGTCTCGCCGAGGTCGCCAAGCCGACGCCGCGAGAGGGTGAGATTTCGGTCCGCATCAAGGCAAGCGGCGTCAATCCGCTGGACACCAAGATCCGCGCCGGCAATGCCGCCCATGCGGGGCATCCGTTTCCGGCCGTTCTTGGCATTGATCTGGCTGGCGTCGTCGAGCAGGTCGGCCCCGGCGTCACCGAGTTCCACCGCGGCGACGAAGTCTATGGCATGACCGGTGGCGTCGGCGGCATCCAGGGCTCGCTGGCTGAATTCGCCGCGGTCGACGCCAGGCTGATTGCGCCGAAGCCCCAAAATCTCTCGATGCGGGAAGCAGCAGCCCTGCCGCTGATCGCAATCACCGCCTGGGAAGGGCTGGTCGATCGCGCCAATGTCCGCAAGGGCCAGCAGGTTCTCGTCCTCGGCGTCGGCGGCGGCGTTGGGCACATTACGGTACAGATCGCGAAAGCCGCAGGCGCTGATGTGTTTGCGGTCGACGGCGCCGCCAAGGCGGATTACCTCGCAAGCCTCGGAGCAACGCCGATCGACTACAGAGTAGAGACTGTGACGGATTATGTCGGCGGTCACACCGGCGGCAAAGGCTTCGACATCGTCTACGATACCGTCGGCGGTCCCGGCCTCGATGGGGCCTTCCAGGCGGTCGGACGATTCGGTCACGTCGTCAGCGCGCTCGGATGGGGAACGCATGCGCTTGCCCCGCTGTCGTTCAAAGCGGCGAGCTATTCGGGTGTCTTCACACTGCTGCCGCTTCTGACCGGCGAAGGGCGCAGCCACCATGGCGAGATCCTGAGGGAGGTCGGCAAACTCGTCGAGGCAGGAAAGGTGATGCCGAGGCTGGACGCGCGCCGCTTCGGACTTTCAGATGTCGCCGAAGCCCATGCGTTGATCGAAAGCCGCCAGGCAAGCGGCAAGCTGGTGGTGGAGATTGCCTGAAATTTGGGGGTGCGCGGCGGATTCTCGCCGCGCCCATCACTTATCGCGCCAGATCGAGATAGGCGCTTGCCACCATGGCATCGATATCTGCAGGCACCGGGACGATACAGCTCTCGGCGCCGACTTCGCGCCTGGCGACACGCTCAAGGCAGCGCGCCTGCAGCGTGAAACCAAGATCCATCGATTCGACGGAATTGCCGAGCGGCCGGGGGCCGGCGAGGTTTGCCATATGCCCGCCGCCGAGAATATGGAAAGAGCGACCGTCGCGGAGGTGCAAGGTCTCGATATGATCCGCCTCGTAGCGATCGATCCGCACGACATCTGGATGCTGCCGGAATGCCGCAACATCGATCTCATGCGGGAAATGTCCGCCATTCATTAAGATCGCACCGTCCTTGATCAGCGGAAGGTCGGCGGCGGTGACGATCGCGGGAGAGCCCGTGACCGTGACAAGCACATCGGCTGTGGCAATCGCCTCGTTGCGCAGCGGCGTGGAGAAGCCGTCGAGGTGCGCCTCCAGCGCTGTCACCGGATCGATATCAACGACGCTGACGGTTGAAAACGCATTGCGGAAGCAGGCCGCTGTCCCCTTCCCGCAGGCGCCGTAGCCGAAAACCGTGACACGCTTACCGTTGGTCGAGCGGTTGGTGAAGCGCATGTAGCTTTCGAAAAGGCTCTGGCCGACGGCATGTCTGTTTTCGGCGAACTGCTTGATCGGGCTGTCATTGATGACCAGGATCGGCATGTTCAATTTTGCCCGCATCGGCAGCAGGCGTGTGCGGCCTGATGTCGTTTCCTCGGTGCCGCCGAGAAGGCCGACGTAAAAAGCCCCAGCCGCGATCGCAAAGAGGTCGCCGCCATTGTCGAGCAGCAGATCCGGCTTTTCAGCGACGACCGCCTCCAAGCTCTTATGATGCGCGACGGGGTCCGTCGTCTGGGTCGCGAACACGGTGATCCCCTGCGAGCGGAGAAACTCCACGGTCGAAGGCTGCGTGCTGTTCAGGTTTCCGGTGCAGACGAGCCGTGCGCCGCCGGCCTTGAGTGTCATCAGCAGCGCCACGGTCTTCGGCTCCAAATGGATGCCGGTGCCGATGGTCAGACCGGCGAACGGTTGCGTCTTCTCGAACTCCGCCGCCGTTGCCTTGAGCAATCGGCAGTTGTTGCCGATCCATTCGATGCGCGTTGCGTCTCTTTGCATGTCCGATGTCCTTCCGCTGTCAATGCAGTGTTAGACCCGGGCACGCTTTTCGACCATGGAGATAATTCTTCGCAATAGGGCAGAAAATCTGCCCTATTGCTTCGACACGTCGGAGCGACGCAGCCAGTCCCGGAGAGCGGTGAACGCCGGCCTCTTGGCATCGGCATCGCCGCAAGACAGGCTATAGCCCGCGGGTCGGCGAACGAAGCCATAGGGTGCCGCAAGCACATTGCGCTGCAAATCATCCTCGATGGCGGCGCGCGGCGCGAGCACGACACCCACGCCCGATCGCGCCGCTCCGAGTGCGAGCAGCAAATCTTCAAACTCCTGCTTGCGCCGGAAGATGACGGCCTGGGTACCGCTTTCGGCAAACCACTCCTGCCAGAGGGTTGGCGCGCTGCGGCTAACAAGAGCGGTGCTCTCCACCATTCTCGCGGGATTGTCGGCGATCCTTGCCGCAAGATCCGGCGTGGCAACGGGTCCGAACTCATCCTCCATGAATTTGACCGCGGTCACGCCTGCGGCCGGCCGGTATTCACCGCCCATAATGACCGCATCGAGCTCCGGATGCAGCGACAAGGGTTCGACAATCGACATCGGCACGATATCGACATCCACGCCATCAAGCGCTGATTGCATATTTGCAAGTCGCGGCATAAGCCACCATATAGCAAAGGCCGATGGCACGCCGAGGCGGACGCGGCGCTGCTCACGTCCAACAAAGTCTGCCGCGGCGCGCTCGAGCAGAACAAGGGCTGCATTGGAGGCTTCCGCAAACTCGGTTGCCTTCGCGGTTGCAGCCAATTTTCTGCCATCGCGCTCGAACAGTTTCTCGCCGAAATAGTTTTCAAGGATCGAGATCTGCTGACGCACGGCGCCGCGCACGACACCGAGTTCTGCGGCAGCGCCGAGAATGCTGCCATGCCGGTAAACGGCTTCGAAGGCACGGATCGCTTTTAGGGGAGGAAGACGCATGGTTACCACACTGCGGACATAACAGTGCACTACATTATGCACTCGTTGATTGAAATACAGGACAGGCGCATATTGAACGCCTGTGCATTGGCGGAATCAGGATAGTATCTGGCGGATTTTTTGTTACCCGGCGAAACAAAAAGTTCCTATTGATGGCAATCAAATCCGTGCAAAACGCATGAAGTGCTTATGGATCGCGAAAGCTTTCCAGCGGATACTAATATAGACGACTCACTCCAATAAAAAATGCAAAGGTGACCCGACCGTTGACTCTTCTTGCCCGCCTCGCTTCAGACGTTCAGCTCATGTTTCGGCGCCCCCCGCGTCAACAATATGCTGCGCTCTGCTACCGGGTCAAAAAGAAGACCAACGATGTTGAAGTACTTTTGCTAACCAGCCGCGATACCGGCCGCTGGGTTATCCCCAAAGGATGGCCGATGGACGGACGCTGCTCCTATGAGGTCGCAGCCCGCGAGGCATTCGAGGAAGCCGGCGTTCGTGGGACCATCGAGCACCAAACGCTTGGCGCCTACTGCTATCCCAAGATGCTGAAGAACGGCTTGAAGGTCACCTGCAAGGTTCAAGTCTATGCGCTTGAGGTCTCGGAGATGTCCAAGAACTTCAAGGAAAAGGGCGAACGCAAGACGGAGTGGGTCTCCTGCAACGAGGCAGTGAAGCGCGTCCACGAGCCCGAACTTCGCAGTCTCTTTTTGCAGTTTAAACGCCGTATGACGGAACAGCTCGCCGCAAGGTCGCCAAGGCAAATTCCAGCGGAATGAATACTGCCATCTTGCGCTGCTAAACTTGGCGGCGCTAAAGCAGGATTCAACGAAGGAATAGAATGCCCGACCGACCAGCCGTCCTCACCAAACGAACGCTCGACAAGGACCTCGACAAGCTTATGCATGTCGAGGATGCGGCGAAATTCGTGTCACGAAAGCTGGTGGCGCCGGGTCTCGGACTGATCTTCCTCGGACTGGCCATGCTTTTTGCGGGCGTCTACGTCTTCGACCGGCCAAGTGCGGTGCTGGTGATCGCCGCCGCAGCGCTCGCTGCCTACATGGCCATGAACATCGGCGCGAACGACGTCACCAACAACGTCGGCGCGGCGGTGGGCGCCCGCGCGATAACGATGGGACAGGCGCTGGTCATCGCCGCAATCTTCGAAATTCTCGGCGCGACGGTTGCGGGCGGCGCGGTCGTCAAGACGATCTCCTCAAGCATCGTGGACGCGGTGCAGGTGCCGCCAGCGACGCTCGGTTGGATCATGATGGCGGCATTGATGGCCGCCGCCCTGTGGATCAACCTCGCAACCTGGATGAACGCGCCGGTATCGACGACGCACGCCATCGTCGGCGCGGTGATCGGCGCGGGTATCGGCGCGGTCGGTCCCGAGCCGGTGAACTGGCGGGTGATGATCGAGATCACATCGGCTTGGGTGACCTCCCCGCTGCTCGGCGGCGTGATTGCCGCCGGTCTGCTTTTCATGGTGAAGACCCTGATCATCTACCGCACCGACAAGATCGCCGCGGCGCGGCGTTGGGTGCCCATCCTGATCGCCATGATGGTTGGCGGCTTTTCGTCCTACATGATGCTGCAGCTCGAAACGCCCGGCGAATTCGCGACGCTAACCATACACCTCTTCGGGGTCGCGGCCGGCTTCATCGGATGGATCGCGGCGCGGTCGTTCGTTCTGCGGCAGGCTGTCGGGCTCGAAAACCGCAACAGTTCGCTGCGCGTCCTGTTTCAGATCCCGTTGATTGGCTCGGCAGCCCTGCTCTCCTTTGCCCATGGTGCCAATGACGTGTCCAACGCCGTCGGACCGCTTTCGGCCATCGTGCGCGCCGTTGGTGAACCCTCTGAGGGGGTGCACGGCCAGCCTCCGATATGGGTGCTGCTGATCGGCGCCTTCGGCATCTCGGTCGGCTTGCTGCTGTTCGGGCCTCGCCTAATCCGCTTGGTCGGTGAGCAAATTACCAAGCTCAACCCCATGCGGGCCTATTGCGTGGCGCTGTCCACGGCCTTCACCGTTATCGTCGCTTCATGGCTCGGCATGCCCGTCAGTACGACGCACATCGCGGTCGGCTCGGTGTTCGGCGTCGGCTTCTTCCGCGAGTGGTACACGCGACATTCGAAGCGCCGTATCGAATACATGCGCCGCAGGGCGGAAAGCTGGGCGATCGACGAACCGGAAGACCCGAACACGCATGAGGTTCGCCGCCGCTATCTCGTCCGTCGTTCGCATTTCATGACGATCATTGCTGCCTGGGTCATCACCGTGCCGGCCTCGGCAGCGCTTGCAGCCATCCTCTATTGGGTTATGTTCGCGCTCTTTGTTTGAGCAGGACTATTCAATGCGCGCCAATTTTCGGATGCAACGGCTGTTTGTGGACGCCCCGCTCGCTGCCGGAACAACGGTGGAGACGACGGCAGATCACTTCAACTATCTCGCCAACGTGCTGCGTATGGCCGAGGGCGCCGAGCTGCTCGTCTTCAACGGCCGCGACGGCGAGTGGAAGGCACGCCTCACCCTCCCAACGCGAAAACGTATTGTGCTGATTGCGGAGGAGCAGACGCGGTCGCAGCCCGCCCCTTCCGACCTGCACTATCTCTTCGCGCCGCTGAAAGTCGGGCGGTTGGATTATCTGGTGCAGAAGGCCGTCGAGATGGGGGCCGGCACACTGCGCCCCGTGATGACACAACACGTGCAGGGCAAGATCACCAATCTCGACAAGCTGAGGGCAAATGTCATCGAAGCGGCGGAGCAATGCGGGATACTGGACATCCCCGATGTTGCCGAGCCGATAAAGCTTTCCGACCTACTGGATACCTGGCCGAGCGACCGCCGCATCGTCTACTGCGACGAGGGCGACGCGGGGCAAAACCCGCTGCCGTTGCTGTCCAAAATCAGCGAGCGAAAGCTGGCCCTTCTGGTCGGACCAGAGGGCGGTTTTTCCGAGGAGGAGCGTGCGCGGCTGCGCAGCCTCGATTTCGTCACCGCAATCCCGCTCGGGCCGCGGATACTTAGAGCCGATACGGCTGCAGTTGCTGCCATGGCCGTCATTCAGGCGTCGATCGGCGACTGGAATTAACCTTAGGATCGGTGACGGCCAAAATATGCCGCTATTTTTTTGATGAGCCGTTGAAACAATTTCACTTGCAACATACGTGGGAGCGGTCCTAATCACCCTTCCAATTGCCCGGGTTTTTTCCAGGCGCTCTCCCATTGCAGGTAGACTTGAATGGCTCGCGATACCACCGACCAGACGCCACTCTCTTCGGTTCAGGAGCTGACCGATTATCTTGCCGCGGGGAACAAGCCGGCCGAGAAATTCCGCATCGGCACCGAGCATGAGAAGTTCGCCTTCTTCCGGGCCGATAACAGCCCGGTGCCGTACTTCGGCGAGGCCAGCATTTCGGCGCTGCTGAAAGGTCTGCAGCAGAAATCCGGCTGGGATCCGATCATGGACGGAGACAATATCATCGGCCTTGGCGAGCCGAAGGGAATGGGCGCCATTTCAATCGAGCCCGGCGGCCAGTTCGAATTGTCCGGGGCGCCGCTGGAAACGATCCACGAGACCTGCAAGGAATCGAACGCGCATCTTGCGACATTGCGTGAGATCGCCGAGCCCATGGGCATCCGCTTCCTCGGCATTGGCGGCAGCCCCAAATGGACGTTGGCCGAAACGCCGGTGATGCCGAAATCCCGCTACGAGATCATGACCCGCTACATGCCGAAGGTCGGATCCAAGGGTCTCGACATGATGTATCGCACCTGCACGATCCAGGTGAACCTCGATTTTTCCTCGGAAGCCGACATGCGCAAGAAGATGCGCGTTTCGATGAAGCTCCAGTCTCTGGCAACCGCCCTTTTTGCCTCCTCGCCCTTTACCGAAAGCAAGCTCAACGGCCTGCTCTCATGGCGCGGCGACATCTGGCGCGACACCGACAACAATCGCTCCGGTCTGCTGGACTTCACCTTCCGCGACGACTTCGGTTTTCATGATTATGTCGAATGGGCCCTCGACGTGCCGATGTATTTCGTCGTGCGTGACGGGCACTATCACGACTGTACCCACATCACCTTCCGGCAGTTCATGAACGGCGCGCTGAAGGGCGAAGTCGCTGAGTGGGAGCCGACGATGGGAGACTGGACGAACCATCTCTCGACGCTCTTCCCGGATGTGCGCCTGAAGCGCTTCCTCGAAATGCGTGGCGCGGACGGTGGCCCCTGGCGACGGATTTGTGGGTTGCCGGCCTTCTGGGTCGGGCTTCTCTATGACGAGGCGGCGCTTGAAGATGCCGATATGCTGACCAAGGACTGGGCGTTCGACGAGGTCAACGCCTTGCGCGACGCCGTGCCGTCTCAAGGCTTGAGGGCAAAGTTTCGTGGGCATGAGCTCTATGAAACCGCACGCGAAGTGATAGCCGTTTCGAAGGCGGGTCTCAGGGCGCGTAACAAGCTCAACCGGGAAGGCCAGGACGAAACCATCTTCCTTGCGCCGCTCGACGAAGTCATGGCCAAGAAGGCGACGTTGGCCGAAGACCTGCTGGCGCTCTACCATGGCCGCTGGAACGGTTCCGTTGCGCCGGTCTTCGAAGAATATCAATACTAAATCCTTCTGCAAAAAGCGGTTTGCGCATTCCTTTTTCCGGCTATATTGACTCAATTAAGCGTTGCGAACCGGGAAGGGGATTTCCATGCTGCCACTCTTCGACATGATGATGCAGGCCCAGAACGGCGCGGCAATGGATGCCGTATCCAAGCAGTTCAATCTTGCTCAGGAGCAGGCCGCCAAGGCGATGGCGGCGCTCGTGCCGGCCTTTTCCGCCGGCCTCAAGCGGAGCGGTAGCAACCCCTACGATTTCATGGGGCTGATGCAGGCAGTCGGCTCCGGCAACTACGCCAAATATTTCGAGGACATGAGCAAGGCTTTCACGCCGCAGGGAATATCGGACGGCAACGACATCCTTGCGCAGCTGTTCGGCTCAAAGGAAGTTTCGCGTGCTGTGGCAGCCCAGGCGGCCCAGATGACCGGAATCGGGCAGGAAATCTACAAGCAGATGCTGCCTGTCATGGCCGACACGTTGATGGGCGGGCTGTTCAAGCAGTCGATGGGGCAGATGAATGCACCGGTCAATCCATTCGTCAACACGGCGATGGGCGAAACTATTCAGAAATGGCTCGAAAGCACCGGTTTCGCGCCGAAGCAAAAGCCCACTCCTGAGCCGAGCATCTTCGACAATCCTTTCACCCAGGCGATGCAGCTGATGTTCGGTATGCAGAAGCCGGAGGTAGAGAAGACGGTCACCAACCCGTTTTTCGACAACCCTTTCGCCAAGGCTTTTCAGGAAATGATGGGTTCGCTTGGAAAGCCAGTTGAGCCGAAGCCGACCGAAACTCCGAAGGAGCAGGAAAAGGCGGAAACGGAAAGCTACATGGACATGCTGAACAACATGTTCGACAGCGGGCTTGAGGTGCAGAAGAGCTACCAGAAAAGTATGGAAGCGATCTTCGAGACCTATATGCCGAAGACGCCTCCCTCCTCGCCCCCGAAGGCATAAAAAAACCCGGAGACGGCTGGGAGGCCAGTCACCGGGCAAGAGGCAGGGCTATTGGCTATCACCCTGCGGGGAAAAAGTTGGGCCGCCCTTAATCCTTTCGGGACCTGAAGAGCGACTTCGGTCCGCGATTGCGCGCGGAACGCGTCAGATGTTCCGACGGATCTTCAAAGAAGGTCGACGCCAGGAAGGCCGAGGTGAGATCGGCCCTGCTAAGGCCAATATCCCTCAATTGATTGTCATCGAGATCGTGCAGCCGGTTGATCTCCATACGGTTGCGGAACACGCGCAGTACGGATGACAACGTTGCAAAGCCATTTGCGAGACGCTGGGGGAACGTCAGGGTGGTCTGGCTGCAGTCGAGTTCGAGTATCCGGTCTGTCGTGCGCATGGCTGATCCTTTCATTGGCGCGCAACAACCCACCCCTCCCGCGAGGTCGAGCGGGAAGGCATCGGGTTGAAATCCGAGCGAACAGGCAGGGTGTCTGTCCTTCACTTTGCTTGATTTGCATCCCGAAGATGCCAAACACCTATTGATCAGTCCAACGAATGTTTCTAATGATTAGCATCAGAGATTGTTATAGGTGAACTCATGTCCGCGCCTCTTGATATTGATCAGTTGCAGACCTTCATCGCGATCGTCGATTCCGGCAGCTTCACCAAGGCTGCGGATAGGGTCTACAAGACGCAGTCGGCCGTTTCCATGCAGATGCGGAGGCTGGAAGAGCGCATCGGCAAGCAGCTTTTCATCAAGGACGGGCGTGGCAACCGCCTGACCGTCGAAGGCGAGAAGCTCTTGAACTATGCGCGACGCATCATTCGCCTCAACAACGAGGCGATCGCAGCCTTCGACGACAATCGTCTCGAGGGCACGCTGCGTATCGGCACGCCCGATGACTACGCCGACCGCTATATGCCGGAGATCATCGGCCGCTTCGCCAAGACGCACCCGAACGTCGAGCTCTACATTGTCTGCGAGCCCTCGGTGGGTCTCGCGGAGCGCATGAACCGCGGCGAGCTCGACATCGCGCTGGTGACGCACAATCCGCGCGAGCGCATGTCGGACGTCGTGCGAACGGAACCGCTCTGCTGGGTCGGCTCGGCGAACCATCCGATCCGTGACGATGCGCCGGTACCACTGGCCGTCGGCCGTCGCGACTGCCAGTGGCGCCAACTCGCCTGCTCGGCGCTCGACGCGGTCGGCCGCGAACACCAGATCCTCTTCACCAGCTGGTCGTGCACGGTCGTCGCGGCCGCGGTTCTTGCCGGCATGGCCGTGTCCGTCATGCCGGAATCGGCACTGCGCACAGGAATGAAGGTGCTGAGCCAGGCGGACGGTTTCCCTGCTCTGCCCCCGGTCCAGATCGGCATCATGAAGCGGCCTGGCGTGTCGATTTCGCTGATGAACGCGATCACCGCACACATCACCGCCTGCCTCGACAACATCACACCCGCCGTCGTCGACGACAATCTGGAGCCTGACGTGAAGAACGCCTACGGGCGGGTCCAACCCCGCCTCAAGATCGCCAACGTCCTGCCGAGCTGGTAGGCGTCACGCAGCAGCCGACGAGAGGAAGGCCGTGCGGATCACGCGCTTCCACTCGTCGAGAATGCGTCTGGCGAGCGAGTCCTCGCTGACGACCGCAAGGCGGATGGAAGCCCCAAGCAGGTGACTGAACAAATAGGTTCTGGCCTGCATGTCGGCCGCGGACAGTTCGGGTGCAACGCGGCGGATGGCATCCTGAAAGATGTCAGCAATCCGCTTGCTATGCTCGATGTTGAGCCGCAGCAGATCGTGGTCGGTTTCCGTGCCCATCCAGATGCCGAGATAGGCAGCATCGCTGCGGTAGTCGTCATAGTGCCAGTCGATGGTCGCGGCGAGCACGTCAAGTGCATGATCGACCGAGTGCACGGAGGCAAAGGCTTCTGCAATTCGCGCCTGAATTGCCGAAGCATGGCGGTCGAAAAGCGCCTTGACGATCGCGGCCTTCTCGGGAAAATACTGATAAACGGAGCCAATCGGAACCTTGGCGGCAACGGCCAATTCCGTCATCCGCATGGCGCTTACGCCCTTTTCTGCAATGATTGCTGCGGCGGCCGACAAGATGATGTCGAGCCTTTGAATACTGCGTTCCTGCTTTGGCTTCCGGCGGAGGCCAATACGATCCAAACTTCCGACCTTCATGTCGTTCCCATTTGTTCTATGTGGAGCGACGGAGGAGGTTCATGCCGGCGCCTTTTCGCCGATATGACATGCAGGTCTTCACGACTCGTAAACGAGATAGATCGGATTGTACGGATCCCGAAAAGCACAGCAAAATCGGGGTGATACACCCGGATTTGGTTGGCTTTCGACCGGGAACTTATTCGACTTGGTGCAACTGACTACTCATTTCATATCCCTTTCAATCGCCCTGCACGGAGCTGTGATTCGTGGCCTTTTCAACCGCGCTTGCGATGTGCCTGCCAGCGCCCAATGAGCTTGCATCTCGTTCTCGCTGCAAGTGCCGGAAAGCGGCAGTCCCCTTGTGACTATTGACCTTCAATAACCTCAAGCCGTATTTGTTGAGGAATTCGATTGAAAGAAGTTATCATGCTGACACTACGACAGATGCGCTATTTCGATGCGCTGGCGACGACGCGCCATTTTGGCAGAGCCGCCGAAATGGTCCATATCAGCCAGCCGGCACTGTCGACCCAAATCATGGAGATGGAAGAGTATCTCGGCGCCAAGCTGGTCGAGCGCACACGGCAGAACACCTTTCTGACGCCGAAGGGCGAGGAGGTGCTGCACTACGTCCGCGCCATCCTGCATCAGGTCGACCTGCTCGAGCAGACAGCCCGAAAGGGCGGCGGTACGCTCGAGGGTCTGATCCGCATCGGAATTATCCCGACGGTTGCCCCCTACCTCGTTCCGCAGTTCGTTCCGCATCTGCGCAAAACCTACCCTAGTGTTGAGGTGGAGTTGCGGGAGGCCGTGACCGATCGATTGATGGCGGATCTTTTGACGGGGAAACTCGACGCCGTGATCGCGGCGTTGCCGCTGGACATCGAAGGTATCCAGACGCGGCCGCTCTTCACCGACCGCTTCTTCATGGCGGTGGCAGACAATGGAGAGGCCGTACTGACATCACCGCTGACCGAGCATGAGGTGAATGTCGATCGGCTCCTGCTGCTCGAGGAGGGACATTGTCTCCGCGATCAGGCGCTTGCCGTCTGCAGCGCCGGCAAGCGCAGCCTCGTCAACTTCGGTGCGACGTCGATGGCAACCCTGCTGCAGATGGTGTCGCACGATATGGGGATGACACTCATTCCCGAGATCGCCATTCCGACCGAGACCAGCCGCAACTCGATCCGCATACTCCCGTTTGCCGATCCGCAGCCGTCGCGCGAGATCGGTCTCGCCTGGCGGCGTAGCAATCATCGCGGCAAGGAGATGGAGGCGCTGGCAGAAGCGATCATTGCTGTCGCCCCAGCCCCGCGTGAACTGGCAGCCTGATCAGGAGAGGTTCTTCTTCAGGAATTCAATGGTCCTGCTCCAGGCAAGATCAGCGGCCTTCTTATCGTAGCGGGCCGACGACGTATCGTTGTTGAAGGCGTGATTGACGCCGTCATAGACGAAGATCTGGAAGTCCTTTCCGTTCTCCTGCAGCGCCTTTTTGTAGGCGTCGATGCCGGCATTGATGCGATCGTCGAGACCCGCATAGTGCAGCATCAGGGCCGCCTTGATATTCGGCACATCGGCGGCCTGTGGCTGGGCGCCGTAATAGGCGACGCCGGCCTTTAGCTCCGGCGACTTGGTCGCGAAGTCGTTCACCAGCCCACCGCCCCAGCAAAATCCGATCACACCGACCTTGCCATTGGAGTTGTCGAGCTTGGTCAGGTAGGTGAGCGTTGCCTCGGCGTTCGCTACCGTGGCGGGGCGGTCCAGCGTGCTGAACATATCACGGGCCTTGTCTTCATTCTCCGGCGTGCCGCCCTTCGGCGAAAGGAAATCAGGCGCCTGCGCGATGAACCCTTCAAGCGCCATGCGGCGCGCGACATCCCGGATGTGCGGGTTGAGACCGCGGTTCTCGTGAATGATAATCACGGCGCCGAGTTTTCCCGAAGCGTCCTTCGGCTCTACCAGGTAACCCTTCATCTCACCGGCTCCGCCGGGATAGGTCACGTCCTTTGCGACCAGCCGTTTGTCATCGGCGGCGATCATTTCCGCGCTCGCCTTGTTGGCGGCGAGCATCGGCGCAATAACTGCTGCTGCACCGGCGGAACCGGCCAGTTTCGTCAGCTTGTCCATGAAGCTGCGGCGGTCGAGCGTCAGATGCGTGTATTCGTCATAGGCGTTGATCATCGCCTGCGTGATTTCCGGCTTGTTCATTTGAGGCCTCCTGTTCCCTACCTGTCGGCTTTCGCCTGCCGGGGAACATAGGTCAGTGGCCAGTAACGAGGGAACAAAACTGCGTTACTTCAGGTTGATCGGCCGATCAGCCGTTGGGAAAAATCATCCAGACGGCGACCCACAGCCACATGCCACCGAGCACCACGTAGCCAGCACCAAAAAGCGGGCTTCGATATCGGAGGTTGTTGCTGGTTACATGGATGAAGGCATGCAGATAGCGCAGTGCGACGAAGATCCACGCAAGAACGACAGCCACGAGGTTGTCTGCTTCCGTGATGTAAAGAAGGACGCAGCAGGCGTAGAAAAGCACGGGAAGCTCGAACTGATTGGCCAGGCAATGCTTGACCACCAGGCCCTCCGGCGGCTCATCGCGATTTTCCCGGTAGTTCGAGCGCTGGACCTTTCCGGCCTGAACCAGCTGTCGGCGGCGGTAACCGAGAAGCATGTAGAGACTATAGACTAGGGCTACGTGGGCGATTACGGGCCAGAACATTTCGTAGCCGGTCATTCTGTCTCTTCCTTGCTGCCTTCCGTTTGATTTCCGTGCTGTAGAGGAAAAGCATCAGCGCCGCAAATGCCCCGCGCGGCTCGGAGATGGGCACGGCTTTCTCAGAACTTGGGTAATGATGCCCCGGCCGTGGTGAGATCACTGTTCGCTGTCATCGCGATGCATCACACGCACAAGGGCGAAACGGGTAATGACGATCACACAAATGGCCAGACTCGCGAACTTCAGCCGTGTCATCCACGGCAATAGTTGAGCGGCCGGATCCGTCCAGGCGCTATCTCCGAAGGCAATCAGGCTGGCGACATTCTCGCCGTAGTCGGCAAGGCCATAAATGAAGGGAAGAACATAGACGAGCTTGACGAGAACGGGACTGATCGGACGCGCGAAATAGGATCCGCCTGGCCGCAACCTCATCAATACCAGCAGCAAGAGCGCCGTCAGGAGTGCTGGAAAAATCAGCTCGGGACCAACGTACATGGCCCGCAGCAAATTGTTGGCGATCTCGTTCTGGCCGAGGAGTTGCTGCATCCGGCCGACGGTCAATTGGTCGTAACCGGCGAAATAAACATCGAGGACCGCCTGCCCAGTCTCATGCTTGAAGGGGACGACAAAGCCGAATGTCGTCCACGCAAGCACGCCAAGGCAGATGGCCGCGAGCAGCGCGATAATCCAGAGTGGAATACGGCTGCCCGCTTTCATTTTCAGCCGCCGGCGCTCGGATAGTTGGGGCTCTCGCGGGTGATCGTCACATCGTGCGGATGGCTTTCGCGAAGGCCAGCGCCAGAGATGCGGACGAAGGTCGCGCGCTCCTGGAACTCCTTGATATCCTTGCCGCCGACATAACCCATGGCCGCCTTGAGACCACCGGCAAGCTGGTGGAGGACGCCAGAGACCGGGCCTTTGTAGGGAACCTGGCCTTCGATACCCTCAGGCACGAGCTTCAGCGTGTCG
>Ga0102590_1003650_pt1 | contig 14765 bp, 11 predicted proteins | sample AraplaMF_Col_mMF_FD_76859 | JGI IMG/M metagenome (GOLD analysis project Ga0102590, IMG submission 76859) | Arabidopsis root microbial communities from the University of North Carolina, USA - plate scrape MF_Col_mMF | ecosystem: Host-associated > Plants > Roots > Endosphere | place: USA...
GCACCGCCTCCAGCAGTGACGTGATGCGGTCCGCCGCCACCGTCTTTGCGACGGCGCCGATGGCGGACGCCGCCCGCGCCAGGCGCGTCTTACGATCGGCGGTCTGCCGCTGTGCGGTCTGGGACATGCTGAACTCCTTCTGGTCGGTTGCTGCGATCGGGGTACAGCGCTGACGTAGGAATCCGGCATTGATTGCAGAAACGATATTTTATAATATGACTGATCATTATCTGCGATCAATCGCCATGCTGGAATTCGAGCTCCTCAGGACCTTCGTGGCCGTTGCCGACTGTGGCGGGTTCCGGCCGGCGGCGCAGCGGTTGAACCTGACGCAATCGACGGTCAGCCAGCAGATCAAACGGCTCGAATTCGAGATCGACCGGCCGCTGTTCAGCCGGACCACGCGCCGCGTGGCCCTGACGGACGACGGCGAGATGCTGCTCGAGGATGCCCGCCGGCTGCTGCAGCTCGAAGATGCCGCCCGTCACCGGCTCAAGGCCCCGCGCCTCTCCGGACTGGTGCGTCTCGGTACAGTCGAGGAAGTCGCGGCCGGCTCGTTACCGGCGGCGCTTGGACGGTTCGCGAGCCTGCATCCGGACGTGAAACTGGAGCTTCAGATCGGCCTCAGTTCGGAGTTGATCGAACGGCTGGATGCCGGGCGCCTGGATGTGGTGGTTGCGAAGCGGCCGAGCGGCTTGTCGCGCGGAAAGCTGGCCTGGCGCGAGCCGCTGGTCTGGACCGCCGCGCCGGGTTTCGAACTGGTGCCGGGCGCGCCGATCCCGCTGGCGCTCTACCGTGATCGTTCGGTGTCTCGCGACGCCGCGCTGGAGGCGCTGCGCAGCAACGATCTGCGCTGGGACATCGTCTGTACCAGTCCGAGCCTGACCGGCGTGCGCGCCGCCGCGCTGGCCGGGCTGGCGGTGACGCCGCTGCCGGTCAGCGCCGTGTCCGGCGGACTTGTCGTGCTGGGAAGCAAGCACGGCCTGCCGCGCCTCCCCGATCTGCAGTTCGCGGTGTTCGAAAAGCAGCGCCCGGAGGGGGCCGCGGCAGCCCTGGCTCAGACGCTGCTGTCGCTGGCGCAGGCTGCCGATCATTCCAGCGGTTAGCCGGCGGTCGGTCGACCCGCATCGACCGTCATGGCCTGGAGACTTACGCCGCCCGCACCGTATCCAGGAACCTGCCGACCTCGAGCTTGAGCCGATTGCTGTCGCCGGCGAGCGACCGTGCCGCCGACAGGACCTGCGCCGAGGCCGTTCCTGTTTCCGTCGCGCCGCGTTGCACGTTGCTGATGTTGGCGGAAACCTGCTGGGTGCCCTGGGCAGCCTGCTGCACGTTGCGGGAAATTTCCTGGGTCGCAGCACCCTGCTCCTCCACCGCGGCCGCGATCGTCGACGACACCTCCGAGAGCTTCTCAATGGTGCCGCTGATCGCCTTGATGGCGTTCACCGAATCCTGAGTGGCCCCCTGGATGCCGGTGATCTGCTGACCGATCTCACCGGTGGCCCTGGCGGTCTGTTCCGCGAGCGCCTTGACCTCGGAGGCAACCACGGCAAAGCCGCGGCCGGCTTCGCCGGCGCGGGCAGCCTCGATGGTGGCGTTGAGCGCCAGCAGATTGGTCTGTCCGGCGATGGTGTTGATGAGCTCCACCACGTCGCCGATCCGTGCCGCCGCTTCCGACAGCTCGCTGACCCGCGCATTGGTGACCTGGGCCTGCGCGACCGCCTCATTGGCCATCCGCGCCGATTCCTGGACCTGGCGACTGATCTCGTTGACGGACGAGGACAGTTCCTCGGTTGCGGAAGCCACCGACTGGACATTGGTGGAAGCTTCCTCCGACGCCGCGGCGACCACCACCGTCAGCTCCTGCCCGCGCTCCGCGGTCGAGGTCAGGGTGTTGGCCGACGCTTCCAGTTCGGTCGAAGCCGAGGACACGGCATCGATGATCTCGCCCACCGCACCTTCGAAGCTGTCGGCGAGCTTGCTCATCTCCGCCTTGCGCTGAACCGCGGCGCGCCGGTCGGTGGCTTTCAATTCCTCGCGGTCGAACCGCACGATGGCCTGCACCGTCATCAGGTTGCGCAGCGCGACGCCGACCTCGTCGTCGCGCTCGACCACGATGCGGTTATCGAGCTTTCCCCCGGTGAGGTTCAGCATGGCGCCGTTGAGCCGCTGCAACGGCCGCACGACGGCGCGGATGGTCTGGCGGCCGAGCAGACCGCCGACCAGCATCCCCAGCGCCAGCAGGACCGCCGCGATCCCGATCACCATCGCATATTCGCGTTCGGCCGTATTGTAATCCCGCTTCGCTTCCTTGATCTGGATCGCGACCAGCTTTTCCAGGTCGGCTCTGGAGAGATCATAGAGCTCGCGCGCCTGCCCGGTCAGCAAAGTGGCCAATTCGTCATACTTGCGGTCCGCCAGCAACGTCAGTCCGGGTTTCAGCCCCTTCTCGACATAGGTCATGCGCCTGGGCGTGAAGGAGTCGGCGACGGTCTTTTCCTCGGGCGTGAGATAGGTCGACATGTAATCTTTCCAAACCCTGCCGACGGTCTCGAGGTTGGTGGCCACCTTGCCCGCGACATCGCCAACCGGCTTGCCGGTCCGCCCATTGGTCGCCGCTTCGAACAGGATGACGGTGTTGTCCTTCATGCGGTCGTTGATTTCAAAGAGCTGGGCGAGCGGCACCGCGCGGTCCTCGTAGATCGACTTCATCCGGGCGTTGCTTTCGCGGGTGGCGAGCAGGCCGGCCGATCCGATCGTCAGCAGGAAAAGTCCGAGGATCCCAATCAGGGTGATCAGGCGGGCGTTGAGCGTCCGGGTGAAGATCGCGACGCGATCCATCAGCGAGCGACGGCGAACGATCCCGGCATCGATTCTGTAGCCTTGCGCTTTCTTGGCGCGCAGCAGCGCATAGACCTGCTCGGCCTCGGCGCGCTGATCCGCCGGCAGCTTGGTGCGGATCGAGGTATAGCCGATGACCTGGCCGTTTTCCGAAACCGGCGACGCCGTTGCCAGCACCCAGTAGAAATCGCCGTTCTTGCGTCGGTTCTTCACCGCGCCAACCCACGGCTTGCCTGCCTTCAACGTCTCCCAGAGATTCTCGAACGCTTCGGCCGGCATGTCCGGATGGCGAATGATGTTGTGCGGCTGCCCCATCAATTCGGCTTCGGAAAAACCGGCGGCCTCGACGAACTGTTCGTTGAAGTAGGTCAGCCTGCCCTTGGTATCCGTGCGCGAGACGATCAGGGTCTCATCCGTGATCGGATATTCGACGGCGGTAATTGGCAGGTTGTTGCGCATCTCGTTCCCCCGGTGTCGCGTGCCGGCGTCACGCGGCGCACGGATGCGGCAGCACGTCGAGTCGGCGGAGGAGACGTTGCGCCTGAAAGTCAGGCAATAACTTTAAGATCAGCCTTGGTACAAATACGGGAAAGTTTGATCTAGATCAGCCCACGGCGGTTACCGGGTACGTCTGCGGTATCGAGCTGTGGCAGAGGCGGACGATGCCGAAGCCTGAGCCTTAACCTCTCGCGAGTCCTCGACCTGTCGGCGGCGCGTGCACGGACGTCACCGCCGAATCGCCGAGGTCAAGGGTGGCACTGCAGACCGGCAACCGCGGATGTGCCGGCAGCGATCTTTCGCAGATCCACTTCGCTCGAAAACGCTCTAGACCCGCGATCTGCGCCGATCGCTCAGTTTTCTCGCCAGCGTTTCCATGTCCTTCTTGCGTCCACTGCGCAGCAGGCAGGAAAACTCCTCAGGGTCGATCGAGGCGATGGAGTCCGGCGTCGACGTGCGCTGTTGCCGCAAACTCCAGCGCTGCCACAGATCCAGCCAGAACAACTTCAGTCGTGTCAGTCTCGTCAACACTGGCATCACGCTGCCCGAAGTGCGATCCTCAAACTTTTCTCGTCCCCCGCCGCTTCGCCGCTACTTGGCGGGCGCTGCGGAGGCCTCCTTGGGCCCGAGTGGCGCGACCGGCGAACCCGGGCCGATCTTCTGCAGATTGCCAGTGATCACGCGATCGTTCTCGGAAACCCCCGTCACGCTGACCAGCGTTCCTTCGGCCGGACCGAGCGTCACCAGTTTCTGCTCGGCTTTGCCTTCGGCGCTAACGACGTAAACGTACTTGCCAAGCTGGCTCGAGCCAAGCGCCGTCTGCGGCACCAGCAACGCGTCCACCGCATCGCGGACATGCAGGCGGACCCGGACGTACTGGCCCGGCAGCAGCGTGAATTTCGGATTGGCGACGGTGGCGCGCGCGGTGATGGTGCCGGTGGTGCGATCGACGCTGTTGTCGATGAAGGTGAGCTCGCCCGAATAGTTCTGCGAATTGTCGTCGGGCAGCGAGACGTTGGCGACCACCTTGCGGCTGGACCGCGCGGTCTCGATGGTGGCGAGGTCACGCTCGCTGGGATTGAAGGTGACATACAGCGGATCGAGCTGCACCAGCATGTTGAGGGTCGTGCCGGCGCCGCCGACCAGGGTGCCGACCGCAGCCCGGTTACGGCCGAGGCGGCCGGCGAACGGGGCACGGATCTCGGTGTAGGCCAGGTTGATTTCGGCGCTGCGGATCGCGGCGTTGTCCTGGGCCACCGACGCCTCGCTCTGGCCGAGGGTCGAGGCGCGCTGGTCATAGTTGTCCTTGGCGAGGAAGCCGGTCTTGACCAGTTCGTCGCCGCGATTGAAGTTCGACCGGGCATAGCCGAGCGCCGCGACATTGCGCTGCGCCTGGGCCTTGGCCTGGTCGAGGGTGGCGCGGTAGTCGCGGTCGTCGATCTTGTAGAGCAGATCGCCCTCCTTGACGTCGGCGCCGTCGGCCGCCGGCTGGGCCTGGATATAGCCGGCGACCTTGGCCTGCAGCGACACCTCGCGGATCGACTCGGTCCGGGCCGAATAGTCCAGATAGACCGGGATGGTCTTCTTGATCACGCTCGCGACCGGAACCGGCATCGCCGGGGGACCGGACGGCGCCGCGGTCGCCGCTACCGGCCCGTTCCGCGTCGAATAGACATAGGCCCCCGCCGCCGCGCCAAGCACGACCACGCCGGTCAACAACAATTTCGCTGCGCGCATGGGATATTCCTGAGGTTATTCCGCTGGAGCATGGGCCGGTGCCGCGGCCGTTGTATGGCCGCGTTCCCGCCACCCTTCGATCACGGCGTAGAACACCGGAACGAAGATCAGGGTGAGGATGGTGGCGGCGAGCATGCCGCCGAACACGGTGGTGCCGATCGACTGCCGGCTGGCCGCCCCCGCCCCGCTGGCGATCATCAGCGGGATGACGCCGAGGATGAAGGCGAACGCGGTCATCAGGATCGGCCGCAACCGCAGTCGCGCCGCTTCCATCGCGGCCTCGACGATCGGCAGGCCCTCCAGGCGCCGCCGCTTGGCGAACTCGATGATCAGGATGGCGTTCTTGGCCGACAATCCGATCAGCATGACGAAGCCGATCTGCGAATAGACGTCGGTCTGCAGGCCGCGCACGAACAGCGCCAGGAACGCGCCGAACAGCGCCAGCGGCACCGCAAGGATCACCATGAACGGCATGCTCCAGCTCTCGTACTGCGCCGCCAGGATCAGGAACACGAAGACGATGGCCAGGGCGAACACCACCATGGCGATCGAGCCCGCCTTCAGTTCCTGATAGGTGATGCCGGTCCATTCGAAACCGAAATCGCGCGGCAGCGCCGTGGCCGCCGCCCGCTCCATCGCGGTGACCGCCTGTCCGGAACTGAAGCCCGGTGCTGCGCCGCCATTGATCAGCGCCGAGGCGTAGTTGTTGTAGTGCGGCACGGTCTCCGGCCCGACGATCGGCTTGAGCAGGCCAAGCGTCGAGAGCGGCACCATGCCGCCGGTCGAATTGCGGACATAGAGCCGCGACAGGTCGCTGGCGGCGGCGCGGGCCGCGGGATCGGCCTGCAGCGTCACGCGAAAGGTCCGGCCGAACAGATTGAAGTCGTTCACGTAAAGTGAGCCGAGAAAGATCTGCAGCGTATTGAACACGTCGGGCACGTTGAGCCCGAGCAGCTTGGCCTTGGTGCGGTCGAGGTCGTAGCGATACTGCGGCGTCGAGGTCGAGAACGACGAGAACAGCTGCATCGGGTTCAGCTCGGGCTGCTTGCGGGCTTCGGCGATCAGCGCCTGCGTCGCCTCGTTCAGGGCAAAGCTGCCGCGACCGGTCAGGTCCTGCACCTGGAACTCAAAACCGCCCGTGGTGCCGAGACCCGGAATCGAGGGCGGATCGAAGCTCAGCACGAACGCCTCGGGGATGCCGAGCAATTTCATCCGCACATCGGAAACGATCCGCGATGCGCTCTGCGACGCCGGCCGCTCGTCCCAGGGTTTCAGGATGCCGAACTCGACCGCGGAGTTCGACTGTGCGGCATTGGTCAGGAAGTTCAGCCCGCTGATCGAGCCGACGATGTCGACGCCCGGCGTGGCTTCCAGGATGCCCCTGACCTTCTCGGCGACCGCATCGGTGCGCTGCAGGGACGAGCCGTCGGGAAGCTGGATCACGACGAAGAAATAGCCCTGGTCCTCGACCGGCAGGAAGGTCGACGGAATCCGCAACGACAACAGGTAGGTCGCCCCCAACACCGCCACGAACAGTGCCAGCACCGCCCAGCGCGCCCAGACCAGGGTTCTGACAAACCCGGCATAGGCGTGCGACAGCCAGTCGAAGCCGCGGTTGAACCAGCGGAACGGGGCAAAGTTGGGCGGCGGACGGTGGCGCAGGAAGGCCGCGGCCAGCGCCGGACTCAAGGTCAGCGAATTAAAGGCCGAGACGGCGACCGAGATCGCCACGGTCAGCGCGAACTGGTTATAGAGCCGGCCGGTGACCCCCGGAATGAAGGCGACCGGGATGAACACGGCCATCAGCACCGCGGTGGTGGCGATGATCGGACCCGTGACCTCCGCCATCGCCGCCTGCGCGGCGCGCAATGGCGGCAGGCCGTTTTCGAGTTGCCGCTCGACGTTCTCGACCACGACGATGGCGTCATCGACGACGAGGCCGATCGCCAGCACCATGCCGAGCAGGCTCAGCATGTTGAGCGAGAACCCCATGACCTGCATGATCGCCAGCGTGGCGATCAGCGATACCGGAATGGCGATGGTCGGGATCAGCGTGGTGCGCCAGTTCTGCAGGAAGATGTAGACCACCAGGATGACCAGGAACAACGCCTCGGTCAGGGTGATGATGACGTCGCGCTTGGCCGCCGAGACGAACCGCGTGGTGTCGTAATGCAGGCCGTACTCGATGCCCTTCGGGAACCGCTTCGACAGCTCCGTCATCTTGTCCTTGACGTGCTGCTGCAGGTCGAGCGCGTTGGAGCCCGGCATCTGGAACACGGCGAGCACCACAGTCGGGTCCTTGCCGAACACCGCGGTCGAGGAATATTGCAGGGCGCCGAGTTCGACCCGGGCGACGTCGCGCATGCGGACCACCGCCCCGGTCGCCGGGTCGGAGCGCACCACGATGTCCGAAAACTGCTCGGGATCGCTGAGCCGGCCGGTGGCGTTGACCTGCATCTCGAACGGCGTGCCCGACGGCGCCGGCGACTGGCCGATCTTGCCGGCCGCGACCTGGATGTTTTGTTCGGCGACCGCCTGCTGGACGTCGACCGCGGTCATGCCGAGCTTGGCAAGCTTGTCCGGATCGAGCCACAGCCGCATCGAATAACGCCGCTCGCCGAAAATCTGCACGTCGCCGACGCCGGGGACGCGTTTCAACGGATCGACCACCTGCAGATAGGCGTAGTTGCTGAGCGCCACCGGATCGACCGAACGGTCCGGCGACACCAGGTTGACGATCAGCACGAAGTTCGGGTTCTGCTTCTTGATGATGACGCCGGCCTGGTTGACGATCGCCGGCAACGCGGCCGCGGCCTGCGAGACCCGGTTCTGGACGTCAACGGCGGCGATCGCCAGCGGATAGCCGACATCGAAGGTGACGGTGATGGTCGAGGAGCCGTCGTTGGAGCTTGAGGACGACATGTAAGTCATCCCCTGCACGCCGTTGATCTGCTGCTCCAGCGGCGTGGTCACGGTGTCGGCCACGACCTGGGCGCTGGCGCCCGGATAGACCGCGCTGACCACCACCTGCGGCGGGGTGATGTCGGGAAACTGCGAGACCGGCAGCAGGAAGTAGCAGATAGCCCCCGCCAGTACCATGATAACGGCGATCGCCGAGGCGAAGATCGGCCGATGAATGAAGTAGCCAACCATGGGCGCTGACCGATCTTGACCTGAAATGTCGACGGATGTTACCACTCGGTAACGGTGCAACATTACCGACCAGTAACATCGCGGTCAAGCGGGCGGCCCAATCACGATTTCGCAGAGGAGCGAAATGACTGAAGCCTTTCCCGATTTACGGCGGCCACGTGAGCGTATCCTGCTGGCGGCGCGGGATCTATTCCATCGTCACGGCATTCGCGGCACGGGCGTTGAAACCATCGCGGAAGCCGCCGGCACCAACAAGATGACGCTGTATCGTCATTTCGATTCGAAGGATGACCTGATCGTCGCCTACCTGCAAGGCGTGGCAGCGGAGGCCGAGACGATCTGGCAGGACATCGAGCGCAGGAATCCGAATGATCCGCTGGCGCAGCTGCATTCGTGGCTCGGTCTTGCGGCGGAGTGCCTGGCATCCGACGACCGCGGCTGCGATCTCGCGAATGCCGCAGTGGAACTGACCGAGGACGGGCATCCGGCGCGGCGCCTGATCGAGGAATTGAAGGTCCAGCAGCGCGACCGGCTGGCGGCGCTGTGCCGTCGCGCCGGGATCTCGCAGCCGGACGTGCTCGCCGACGCCCTCACCCTGCTGTTCGACGGCGCCCGCGTCAGTCGGCAGGCCGCCGGCAGCAAGGGTCCGAGCACCATCTTCATCCAGACCGCGGAGAACGTGCTCGAATCGTTTCGGGCCGCGAGGCCAGGAGCCAAAGCGAAACGAGCCGCCGCGAAGAAGTGACGGTGCGCCAACAGCCGGCGGCTGCGTCTTATTGCGTCACCAGTCCGCGTCATTCCCTGCGGTGCACCGACTGGATGATCGAGGAGGTCGTCTGGCCGTGGATGCAGAAGATCCTGGCGCGGCAGCCCAACTGATCGCGGCGCGGCTGTGGGGCCGGGTCAGGGCCCTTCCCCAGCGGCCCGCAACGCGGTCAGCCCTTCGCGGTAGGTCGGATAGCTCAGGGTGACGCCGAGTTCGGTGCGGATCAGATCGTTGCGCACCCGCTTGCTCTCGCTGAAAAAGCTTCGCCCCATCGGCGACAATTCCACCGCCTCGAACGGGATTTCGGGCGGCGGTTCGATGCCACAGAGATGCGCGGCAAATGCAACGACGTCCTGCGGCGGCGCCGGCTCGTCGTCGGTGACATTGTAGATCGCGCCGGCGCGCGGCCGCGCCAGCGAGGCCTCGATCACCGCGGCAATGTCGGCGACGTGAATCCGATTGAACACCTGCCCGGGTTTTACGATGCGGCGCGCGGTCCCGGCCGCGAGTTGCGCGAGTTGGTTACGACCGGGCCCGTAGATCCCGGGAAGCCTGAAAATCTGGACGGCGGCGGCGGTCCTTGCCTCCGGCGCCAGCCAGGCCTGTTCAGCCAGCACCCGTCTGGCGGAACGCTCACTATCGGGCGCTGCCGGTGTGGTTTCGTCGACCCAATTGCCGCCATGGTCGCCGTAGACGCCGATGGTCGAGAGATAGCCGATCCAGCGCAATTTCGGCGCGGCGACGATGATGTCCGAAAACGCGTCGAGAACGGGATCCCCGGCCTGCGCCGGCGGGATCGAGATCAGGATGGCATCGCTCGCCGCGATGTCGTCCCGCAGCGCGTTGTCCAACCATATTCGCGCCGTGATGCCCGCGCGTGTCAGCAAGTCGGCTTTTTCGCGGCTGCGCACCGTGCCCGTGATCTGCGCTCCGGTGGCACGCAGGCGTTCGGCGACGTGATGCGCCGTGTAGCCAAACCCGAACACCAGAAGCTTCATCACATCCGCCCACGCAGCCGCGTCGGCCGAACATTTCACGCTTCGCTTCTCTTCACCAGTGGAGCGTCTCGTACACCGCGGCCCCGGGTTACGCTGCGCTCCACCCGGACTTCTGTAACGGGCCTTGGTTAGTCAATCCCTTTTTGCGTCGTTCCTGCCGGGCACTTGCTTCTGTACGGGATCGGCGCTTTGGCCGTCGCCTGATGGGGTGCATTGAGGAGCCGGCCGGCCAATCTACGGGAGCGTGGTTGTGACCACTGCCCGGGTGGCGGCCTGACCGGATCCATCGTCCCGGCGAGGGACTTCGCTCAGGGAAGGCCTGGTGTCGTGGCCCGCCCAGAACCTGTTTAAATCTCCTTTGCTTAAGCCACGACGGCCTTGGCAAGCGGGTTGAACGGCTTTGCATCGGCGAGCATGCGATGCAGGATGACGGCAAGCTTACGCGCCAACGCAACCTTGGCCTTGCGCATGCCGGCGCGTCTGGCGATCCGCATGGCCCAGCTCTTCAGTGCTGAGCAGTTCCTGATCGGCTTGGTCAGCATCACATGAGCTGCCTGGTACAGCGCTTCGCGGACAGAAGCATCGCCGATCTTGCTGATGCGGCCGGTGCAGTCGGTCTGTCCGGATTGATACTTCTTGGGGGTGAGACCGAAATGCGCGCCGGCCGCCTTCGACGATCGGAACCGCTTCGGATCGTCGATCGCGGCGGCATAGGTCAGCGCCACAATCGGACCGACGGATGGCGTCGTCATCAGCAGCCTGGCCGGCGCATGAGATCTGGCGAGCTGCAGGGTCTGTCGATCCAGGCCAACGCACGCAGCAGGACGGCATGGGCTTCGAGCAGCGCTTGGGCGATCAACTTGAGGCGGGAATGGCCGGTAACGAGTTCATTGATACGTGCTGCGAACGTGCGCTCGGTGGTCTTGCCGACCTTCAGGCCGAAGCCACGCAGAATGCCGCGCAGGCTGTTCTCGAGATCGCGCAGCTTCGACTGCAGCAGCTTGCGCGCCGTCAGAAGCGCGCGCGTCTCCTGCGCTTCCACCGACTTGCAATGCACCGGCCGGAACCAGCCGAGCCGCATCAGTTGGGCGATCCCCCGGGCGTCGTTGCGGTCCGACTTCACCGGCATCGCCTTGAAGGCGTCGCGGACGTGCCGGGTCTCCAGCAGTTCCACCGCCAGGCCGGCTTTCTGCATCGCCGCGTAAAGCCATTGCGACAAAGGACCTGCCTCCAGCCCGATCCGCTCAAGCGGCTGTCCCAGCGACAGAAACCAGGCGATCAGCGCCTCCGGCTCGCTTGCAACCTTCGTCTCCCGCAAAATCTTGCCCGCGCCGTCGACGACGCAAACCGCAGAAGCTTCCAAAGACACGTCGATTCCTGCATAATGATACATGGTCGTCCCTCTATGATGCTTGAAGCGGGCTTGCCCGACTTCGTTGAACACCATCAGTTTGAGGGACGACCGCCTCCCAGTGAAGCCGCACGCGAGCGCGCTCTCAATTTGCGCCGTAGTGAGCGTGCGGCTGGGGCGGCCGGCCCGTTACCCCATCTACAAGGCCGTGACTCGTAACCCGGATGGAGCGCAGCGCAATCCGGGGACCCACATAGATTTACAGCCGCGTTCGCAACCCGAGCCCTCCGTAGACGAAATCATCGCGGCGCTCGCGTCAGGTGACATCGCGACCGCCGCGGAAATGCTTGGATCGCACATCGTCGCCAGCCTCAATCGCGACGCGTCGCGGCAGAAGTAGCCGCGGCTATGTCGCCTGCGGCTGCTGGTCCCGCGTCTCGATCTCCGGCAGCGGCTCGTCGTGGATCCTGGCTTCGAAGCCGCGCAGACGCTGATAGATCGACAACAGTTCGACGATCGTGCTCCAGGAATTAATGAGGTATTGAAACGAGGATCTTACCTGAGTGAACGCACGAAGGATCTGTTGCATGGCACCAAGCGTAATCTTGCCGGCAACGATGGTCGGAGCCAATAGAAAATAGCCGACGACGGCGTCGGTTTGGAGATAACCGTAGCGGGCGACGTTGAAATACATGAAATTCAGATAGAGCCGGAAATAATTGCGGCGGATGTTGCCGAACAGAGCCTCGACCGTCGGGGGATCGGCACGGGCCGCATCGTCCTCACCCAGCACCAGTTCCTTGCGATATGCCGCTTCCACGCGCTGGTTGAAAAACTCGATTCCAGGCAATCGGATCCCAATCAGCGCCAGCAAGGCCGTTCCTACAACCGACCACACGATTGCCGCCGTCACCAGCGGGTACGGTATGTGGCCCACAATCGGCAGTTCGGTGATGTTGCTTTCGAGCTTGACCAGAACCGGCAGGAACGCGATCAGCGTCATCACCGATTGGATCAGATTGACTCCGAGGCTCTCCATGGTGGTGGAGAACCGCATGGTATCTTCCTGCACCCGCTGCGAGGCGCCTTCGATGGTACGAAGTCTCGACCAATTGGCCATGTAATAATCGTTCATCGCGGTGCGCCAGCGGAAGATGTAGTGACTGACGAAAAAGTGGGTCAGCACGGCAACCGTGATCCCGATCAGCGCGATGCCTGCGAAGGTCGACAGCGCTCCGTAAAATTCTTCCAGCGTGATCGATCCCGGTTTTTGCAGAGCCGCCTGGATCAGATTGTAGAATGGACCAAACCACGCGTTGATCGCGACGTTGACCTGGACCTGAAAGTACGTCGCGAACAAGATGAAGGCGGTGCCGAAAACCGACCATCGCGACCAGGGATGCCGTGCCACTATCGTCCAGGCGCCGCCGAACACACCGACGCACACAAGGAAGTAAAGATAGAACCACAGCGAAGACGCCGACCAGAGCATCCCAACTCCGACCGGCGCGTCCGCCGCGGGCGCGGCAAACCCGAGCCTGTTGCCGAGACCATCGACGACGCCGTACCAGAGCGCGACGGCCAGCAGCGCCCAGACGATCATGGACAAAAAGAACTGTTTGGGCCGGGGAAAAAATGAAACGAACATGCTGATATATCCTCGGTCGGATGGCAAATTCAGGAGGAGTCTTCGCGGGTTGCATCGGGCGGGCCGATTCAGCACGCCTCGCTCATTCGGGTACAACAGGCCCGCCCCGGTTTGGCAAGTGTCAAATCATCCATGCTGGCACGGCGATGCACATCCCGCGCGACGCTATGTCAGCTTGTCCGGCGCGATCTCGCGCAGTTCCCAGCCATGCGGATCGGTCAGGATCAGTCGCGAACCCGGCAGAAGGTAGCGGACGAAGTCGTTCACCGTTTCCACATAGCGCGGATTGTTGCTGGCCTCGTCGAGACGCCGCGCGAGCGACGGTGGAAGCGACGGCGTATGGATGAAATAGCGCATGGCGTTGGCCTGGATGAACCGGCCGTAGTCGGACCGGTCCTTCGGCAGCTTGAACCATGGGTTGACCATCCACTCGCCCTTCTTGCCGCCGTTGTAGGCCGCGGGAAAGAAATACCCGCCGACGTCGAGCGGCTGAAACACCATCTTCAGGTCGTGCTCACCGATGTACCGGTAGATCCGGTAGCCGAGCAGATTATTGGCGAGAAAGCCCTCGATGCCGTCTGGCTGCACGATGGCACGGGCCAGGTTCTGATTCAGCCACTTCGGGAGCGCCGCGTACAGTCCCTCCACCTTGACGCGATAAACGGCGACGGCAGCAACATAGATCGCCAGGGCCGCAACAGCGACGCGCACGGCCGCGACCGGCGTGAGCCAGGCCGGACTCCGCGGTCGCAACCCGACCGCGCTGGGCCAGTCAAGCGACGGCCAGGTGTTTCCCGATGCAACGATCCTGTCGGCAACGCGGTCGATGATGTCCATGATCACCAGCAGCGCCATGACCGACAGCAGCATCATCGCCGTCAGACCCCAGCGATAATTCATGTTGCCGATGGTGTACCAGAATATCCACATGCCCAGCGTCCAAAGGCCGAAACAGACCAGCGCACGGCTGCGCAGCAAAATCAGGCCGACGGCGACAATCGCTAGAATCCAGGCTTTCAGTTTCCATGCGGACAGGAACACCTGCTGCGCGGCACGGGCAAAATCCTGCCAGCCCGCCAGGCTGAACAGATTTTGGGAGTAGCCGCGCAACACCGGATCCATCGAACTGAACACCTCGGCCTGCAGCCCCTTGATGTCCTCGTCCGATATCCCCGGATGACCGAAGACGAACGGATAGATCGGATTTTGCAGGAGAACCAGATTCCGCAGGTAGGGATAGATTCCGGTCACCAGGGTGGCGGTGGTGAAAACGACGATGCCAAGCCAAGCGCCCTGCCTGCGTCCGATCAATGCCGGCAGCAACGACGCCCCGATGAGAACGGGCGTGAGCAGCTCGGTATATTTCCCGGCAATGGCCCCCCCCCGCGAGCAGGCCCGACGCGAACAGGAAGTAGACCCGGCCGCAGCAGAAATAGCGGTAGGCAAAGACAAACGCCAAGGCCGAGAAGCAGACCCGGGTCGTGTCGGTCATCACATCTGCCGTGCCCAGGGAAAAGAACGGCGCCTCGATGATGGCGATTGATATGAGCAGCACGATCACCGAACGCAGGTGCCGCGCGAAGACGAGCAGCGAGAGCAAGAAATTCAGATAGACCATCGCATTTGCGGCCTTCGCTGCGACGATATCGTCGACCAGCAGCAAGGCTTGCGCGAAGAACATGTGATAGAAAATCGGATAACTGCCGTAGAACATGCTGCCGATCTGCGGCATCAGGAAACCGTGATTGTCGACAATGCTTCACGCAAGCGGAA